>Ga0210400_10002937_pt1 | contig 15341 bp, 13 predicted proteins | sample IncBWH26MmetaG_FD_155456 | JGI IMG/M metagenome (GOLD analysis project Ga0210400, IMG submission 155456) | Forest soil microbial communities from Barre Woods Harvard Forest LTER site, Petersham, Massachusetts, United States - Inc-BW-H-26-M | ecosystem: Environmental > Terrestrial > Soil >... | reverse complement strand
CAAAGATCGGGCGCCCGCCGATCGCGTAATCGAGATTGCGAATATCAACGAGGGGGGCGGATTGGTTCAATGGTTTGGCTGCGCTGCCGCGCCCCAAGGACGCAGCCCAAGGGCGCGACTCTTACGCGGCCGATTCCAAGGCGGCACTGTACTGGCCCACCGCCGCCAATCCATTGAGCTTCGCCCGCTTGGCCAGGGCCTTCTGGCCGTTGGCGATGCCGCCTTCCTTGCCCGCCCAAGCGTTCAGTGCGTCTTCTTGCAGAGCGCGTCCGTAGCTGAAGGTCAGGGCCCACGGCAAGGGCCCCGCTGCATGCATGAGGTTCAAGTGCAGCGTGGCATCCGTCGGACTCTGGCCGCCGGACAGAAATGCGATGCCGGGCACAGCGGCAGGAACTTGACGCTTCAGCGTGCGAACCGTGGCCTCGGCGATCCGCTCGGGCGTCGCCTGGTCGGCGCATTTCTTGCCGGGGATCACCATGTTCGGCTTCAGGATCATGCCTTCCAGCACGATGCGCGCGGCGAACAAGTGAGTGAACACGCTATCCAGCACGATGTTGGTGACTTCCTCGCAACGCTCCAAGGGGTGAGCGCCATCCATGAGCACTTCCGGCTCCACGATGGGCACGATCCCGGCCTCTTGAGCCAGTGCGGCATATCGGGCCAGGCATTCCGCGTTGGCGTCGATGCAATAGCGGGAGGGAATGACGGAATCGATATTGATCACCGCACGCCATTTGGCAAATCGCGCCCCCAGCTTGTGGTATTCGGCAAAGCGCTCGCGCAATCCATCGAGGCCCTCGGTGACGGTCTCGCCCGGAAATCCGGGCAATGCCTTGGCTCCCAAGTCGACCTTGATGCCGGGGATCATTCCAGCCTTGGCCAGATAGGCGGGAAACGGGACACCGTCCTTGGTCTTTTGGCGCAGTGTTTCGTCGTACATGATGACGCCGCTGATGTAGTCTTTCGCACCCGGCGCGCTGAACAGCATCTCCCGGTAGGCTCGCCGATTCTCCTCCGTGGACTCCAACTTGATGGTGTCAAAGCGCTTTTTAATGGTGCTGGTGCTTTCATCGGCGGCCAAGAGTCCGCGATTTCTGGCAACCATCCCACGGGCAATGGCGTTTAGATCTCCAATATTCATGTCGTGCGCATCTCACTGATATTGAGGGTTAACTTAAGGCAAGGATAACAAACCTCGCCTCAGTCCGCCCTCCGGGTAGAACTGAACGTCAAATAGGACTAAAATAGTCCCACATGAATCTCCAGGTAGGAGGAGCCCTTTTATGCTGCGTATGGGAAAAATGACCGACTACGCAACGGTGGTGTTGGCCAGTCTAGCGCAAGAGCCCGCGACGCATCGGGCTGCGACTGAATTGGCCGAGCGCACGCGTTTGAGCCGGCCGACGGTCAGCAAGGTCCTGAAAGGCCTACAACGGGCCGGCATGGTGATCTCATCGCGCGGCGCACAGGGCGGTTACCGCCTGGCGCGGCCTCCTACCGAAATCACCGCGGCGCAAATTCTCGATGTATTCGAAGGACCGATCGCCATTACCGAATGCAGCGGCGCCTCGAGCCAGTGCGGCATTGAGCGGCAGTGCCGGGTCGGCGGTGCGTGGCAGCGCGTCAATGCCGCCATTCGTCGCGCCCTGGAAGACGTCACGCTGCACCAATTGGCGGGGCTCGATTCCACCGGCGTGCGAATTGCGGACCTCGCCTCCGAAATGCACGTGAATACCTGAAAAGCGGCCCCATTAAGCACTTTTAGCGCCTGAGCACTCTTAAGCACCCGAAGCACTTTTAAGCACCTGAAGCACTTTTAAGCACCTGGAATACCGTGTCTAGCAAATCTCAAGAAGTCGAAGCCCTGGTCGGCCAAAAATACCGTCACGGCTTTATCACGGATATCGAGTCCGACAGCCTGCCGCCCGGACTCGATGAGGACGTGGTCGCGGCGATCTCGAAAAAGAAACACGAACCGGTGTTCCTGCTGAATTGGCGGCTGAAAGCATTTCGGCACTGGCAGACGATGAAAGAGCCGACCTGGGCTCATGTGCACTACAAGCCCATCGACTACCAGGACATCTCTTATTACTCCGCGCCGCGCGCACCGGCGAATGCACCGAAGAGCTTGGACGAGGTTGATCCGAAATTGCTTGCCACCTACGAGAAATTGGGCATCCCGCTGCACGAGCGCGCGCGCCTGGCGGGGGTGGCGGTGGACGCCGTGTTCGACAGCGTGTCGGTCGCGACCACGTTCAAGGAAAAGCTCGGCAAGGCGGGCGTGATTTTTTGTTCGTTTTCCGATGCCGTTCGCAATCACCCGGAACTGGTGGAACGCTATCTCGGCACGGTGGTGCCCACGGGCGATAACTTTTTCGCCGCGCTCAATTCCGCGGTGTTCTCCGACGGATCATTCGTCTACGTGCCGCCCGGCGTGCGCTGCCCGATGGAACTGTCGACTTACTTTCGCATCAACGCGGCTAAAACCGGCCAGTTCGAACGAACCCTGATCATCGCCGCCGAAGGCGCGTCGGTGAGTTATCTGGAAGGCTGCACGGCGCCCATGCGCGATGAGAATCAGCTGCATGCCGCGGTGGTCGAGCTGGTCGCGCTCGATGACGCGCAGATCAAATATTCGACGGTGCAGAATTGGTACCCAGGGGATGAGAACGGCTTGGGCGGTATTTACAACTTCGTCACCAAGCGCGGCGAGTGCCGCGGCCGCAATTCCAAGATCTCCTGGACGCAAGTGGAGACCGGATCCGCGATCACCTGGAAATATCCGAGCTGCATTCTCAAAGGCGAGAACTCGGTCGGTGAATTCTATTCTGTCGCGGTGGCGAACCATTATCAGCAGGCGGACACCGGCACCAAGATGATTCACATCGGGCGCAATACCAAGAGCACGATCGTCTCCAAGGGCATCTCGGCGGGACACGCGGAAAACACCTATCGCGGCCTGGTGAAGATCCTGCCGAGTGCGAGCGGCGCCCGCAATTTCACGCAGTGCGATTCGCTGCTGATGGGATCGAAATGCTCGGCCAACACCTTTCCCTATATGGAAGTGAAGAATCCGACCGCGACGGTGGAGCACGAAGCCAGCACCTCCAAGATTGGCGAGGATCAGCTGTTCTATTGCCTGCAGCGGGGAATTTCCGCCGAGGATGCGGTCAACATGATTGTCAGCGGCTTCTGCAAAGTCGTCTTCAAGGAACTGCCGATGGAATTCGCGGTCGAGGCGCAGAACCTGCTCAGTGTGAGTTTGGAAGGAGCGGTCGGTTAACCCTCCGGCCCCAAGAGAGAACTATTTTGCTCAAAATTTCTGATTTGACTGCCCGGGTCGCGGGCAAGGAAATACTCACCGGCGTCAACCTCACGGTAAACGCCGGCGAAGTGCACGCCATCATGGGACCGAACGGTTCCGGCAAAAGCACCTTGGCGCAGGTGCTCGCCGGACGCGAGGACTACGAGGTGACCCGTGGCTCGGTGACTTTCGAGGGACAAGACCTGTTGGCGATGCGGGCCGAAGAGCGCGCACGTGCCGGTCTGTTTCTCGGATTTCAATACCCCGTCGAGATTCCCGGGGTCAACAACGTGTACCTGCTCAAGGCAGCGCTCAATGCCAAGCGCAAAGCCGCAGGCGAGCCTGAAGTCGATGCCTATGAATTTCTGGCGCTGATTCGCCAGAAGATGAAATTCATGCAGATGAGCGAATCGTTCTTGACGCGCGGCGTGAATGAGGGATTTTCCGGCGGCGAGAAGAAACGCAATGAAGTGCTGCAGATGCTGGTGCTCGAGCCGAAGCTCGCCATTCTCGACGAAACCGATTCCGGGCTTGATATCGATGCGCTCAAGGTGGTCTCCACGGGCGTGAACAGCCTGCGCGACCCTGCGCGCGCGGTCGTCCTGGTCACGCACTATCAGCGCCTGTTGGACTACGTCATCCCGGACCAGGTGCATGTGCTCTCCGGCGGCCGCATCGTGAAATCGGGGGACAAATCCCTCGCTCAGGAGCTCGAGCGCCGCGGCTACGATTGGGTCATGGAAGCCCAAGTCGCATGAGTGCCGCCCTGCGCTCCTTCGAGACGCAATGGCGCACGCGCGCGCCCGACGCGTTGCAGCCCATCCGCGACGCCGCCATGGAGCGGTTTTTGAAGCTGGGCTTGCCCTCGTTGCGCGATGAAACCTGGCGCTATACGGACCTGCGCGCCCTGGGGGCCCAAAGCTATCGAGAGGCCGGCTGCGAGACGCCGATTGCGGCGACACCGGGCGCGGCAGCTTCGAGCGCGGCAGCTTCGAGCGCTGCAGCTCCGAGCGCCGCGACCCCTAGCGCATCGTTGTCGCTGGTGAGTGCCGGGCAGCACGCGGCAACCCTGACCATGATCAATGGCTGTCCGGTGCTTGATGCCGATCTGCCGGATATAAATGGCGTTGAAATCAATAGTATAAGCGAACTATATAAACAAGATTCTGCCCGCTTGCGAGGATTTTTCGAGCCCGCGTCGGACGCCGATCAGCGCCGTTGGGTCCTGCTCAACACGGCGTTATTCATCGATGGCCTGTATTTGAAAATCACCCAGCCGGTGTCGACGCCGATCGTGATCCGGCATGTATCGACCGGGGACGGCGCGCAGGCCGCGCACCCGCGAGTCATCATCGATGCAAGCCCCGGGGCGAGCGCGACCGTCATCGAGCATCATCTTTCGGAAGGGGACATCACACCCCTCAATAATTCCAATACGCACATCGCGCTTGGCAAGGGTGCGCGGCTCGAGCACTACCGCGTCTTCGCGTCGGGCGCGGGTGCAACCCACTTGGATGCTCTCGACATCGATCAGGCTCAAGATAGCCTGTGCCGGCAATTCACCATTGCCTTGGGCGGCGGCCTGGTGCGCTCCTCCTTGGAAGCGCGCTTGCGTCAGCCCGGCGCCAGCCTGGAGAGCTACTCGCTCTTGGTCGGACACCAAGATCGGCACGTGGACTGCGTCAACATCGTCACCCATGCGGCGCCCAATACGCAGAGCCGGCAAACCGCGCGCGCGATCGCCGGCGATGTCAGCCGCGTGATTTTCAACAGCAAGGTCATCGTCGATGCGGGCGCGAATGGCGCCGATTCGAAGCAGTCCTGCCGCGGCTTGCTGCTGTCTCCCAACGCCGAGATCGACACGCGGCCGCAGCTCGAGATTCACGCCGACGAGGTCAAGTGCGCGCATGGCGCCACCACGGGCCGGCTCGATCCCGACATGCTGTTCTACATGCTGTCGCGCGGCCTCGACCGCGAGACCGCACAGAGCTTGCTGGTGTACGCGTTTCTCGCCGATGTGCTCACCGGCATGTCCGTGACCTCGGCGCGAGCCGCGATCGAGAACGCGCTGATCAGCCAACTACCCGACTCGCAAACACTGCGGAAATTCAGATGAACCATATCGCTCTCGCACAGGCCGACCGGATCTTCGACGTCGAGGCCGCGCGGCGGCAATTCCCCATCTTGACGCGCATGGTGCACGGCAAGCCGCTGACCTATTTGGACAACGGCGCCTCGGCGCAGCGCGCGCAATGCGTCATCGACGCGGTGGATGACTACGAACGCCGGCATCACGCCAACATTCATCGCGGCGTGCATACCTTGAGCCAGGAAGCCACGGCGTTGTACGAGAGCGCGCGGGATCGCATCGCCCGCTTCATCAATGCGCGCTCGCGCAGCGAGATCATTTTCGTGCGAGGCACGACCGAGGCGATCAATCTGGTGGCGCAAAGCTACGCCCGACCGATCTTGCGGCCGGGTGATGAGGTGTTGATCACGCATTTGGAGCATCACGCCAACATCGTGCCCTGGCAAATGGTCTGCGAGCAGACCGGCGCCACGCTCATTGTCGCGCCAATGGACGCTCACGGTGAGGTGCATCTGGACGCCGTGGTGTCCTTGATGAATGCGCGCACCAAGATTCTGGCCTGCGCGCATGTGTCGAACGCCCTGGGTACCATCTTGCCGGTGCGGCGCATTGTCGCCGCCGCCAGGGCTCGCGGCATCACTACCTTGGTCGACGGAGCCCAGGCGATCTCGCACATGCCGGTCGATGTGCAGGAACTGGGCTGCGATTTCTACGCCTTTTCCGGCCACAAGATGTATGGGCCCACCGGAGTCGGTGTGCTCTACGGGCGCGAACAACTGCTCGATCGCATGCCGCCGTGGCAGGGCGGCGGCGAAATGATCCTGAGCGTGACCTTCGCCAAAACGACGTACAACGCGCTGCCGAACAAGTTCGAAGCCGGAACCCCGAATATCTCGGGCGGCATCGGCTTGGGCGCCGCGGTCGATTTTCTATCGGGTATGGATCTGGATGCGGCGCATGCGCACGAGGAGGCCCTGCTCCGGCATGCCACCGCGACGCTCAACAAAATTCACGGGCTGCGCATCGTGGGCACCGCGCCGGAAAAAGCCAGCCTCGTGTCCTTCGTCGTGGACGGCGTGCATCCGCACGATCTGGGCACGATCCTGGACGAGGACGGCATTGCGGTGCGCACCGGCCATCACTGCGCGATGCCGGTCATGGATTTCTTCAAGGTGCCGGCGACGGCACGCGCGTCGTTCGCCTTCTATAACACTTTCGATGAAATCGACAGGCTTGCCGCGGGCATCGAGCGCGCACGCAAGATGTTCGCCTGAGGATTGCCGTGGAACTGAACGATCTTTACCGTGACGTCATCCTGGACCACAACCGCCGGCCGCGGAACTTCGGCGGCTTGGATTCCGCCGACGCCAGCGTCGAGGGCTTCAACCCCATGTGCGGCGATCGCCTGACGCTGCGCTTGAAGCTGAATGATGACACCATCAGCGACATTCGCTTCGAGGGTCAGGGCTGTGCCATCTCAACCGCCTCCGCGTCCTTGATGACCGAGGCGGTGAAGGGCAAGCGCCGCGAGGAAGCGCTGGCTCTGTTCGAACGAGTGCATCAATTGCTGACCGACGACGCCGCGCCCGTGCCCTCGGAGCTTGGCAAGTTGGCGGCCCTCTCCGGCGTGCGCGAGTATCCGGCGCGGGTCAAATGCGCCAGCCTCTGCTGGCACACGCTGGCATCCGCGCTCAAGGCCGCGGACTTGAAGTCCCTGCCCGCCGTGTCGACCGAGTGAGCGGCTGAAGTGCGCAACTACGAAAATGAACCCGTTGTCGTGCAGCGCGAGGTCCGGGCGGTGGCGATACCCGCCGGCGCCGAGGTCAACCTCAAATTGGGACAGGTGGGCTACATCACCCAGGCCCTGGGCGGGAGCTTCACCGTTTACATTGACGGCAATCTGTTCCGAATCGCGGGTCAGGACGCCGATGCCATCGGCAAGACCTCGGCCAAGCCGCCCGAGGTGCCGCCCGGCGCTTCTGATGAAGACATCAAGAACGTCATCTGGCAGCAACTCAAGACTTGCTACGACCCGGAAATACCGGTCAATATCGTCGACCTCGGCCTGGTGTACGAGTGCGATGTCAGCAAGAACGCGGACTCGACTCGCACGGTCGATATCAAGATGACCCTGACCGCGCCTGGCTGCGGCATGGGAGAGGTGCTGGTGCAGGACGTGCGCGACAAGGTGCAGATCATTCCGACGGTGGCCCACGCCAATGTGGAGCTGGTGTTCGATCCGCCCTGGAATCAAACCATGATGTCCGACGAGGCACGGCTGCAGACAGGCATGATGTGAGTGAAGCGAGGCATTTCTTGTGACATGGATCGATGCGGGGCTAACCCATGAATTGCCGGACGGTCAAGCCAAGTCGCTGACGGTGGGCCGCCGCATGATTGCCGTCGTGCGCAACGGCGCGGAATATTTCGCCATTGAAGACATCTGCACCCACGACGGGGCCCCGCTTACCGGGGGTGAAATCGAAGGCAACGAGATCATCTGCCCGCGTCACGGCGCACGGTTTTGCCTGCGCACGGGTGAAGCGCTGACCCCGCCGGCCTACGAGCCGGTGCGAGTGTACGAAACCAAAATCGAGAACGGTCATCTGTGGGTACGCGCAGGCTAACGCTGCTGCGGCATGGCAAAGCGGAAGCCGTCGACGCGTATCCGGAGGACTACGAGCGCCCGCTCACGCATCGCGGCTGTATCGAGGCGCAGGAGATGGCCTCGCGCCTCGTCAAACGCGATCTCGTGCCCGACCTCATCTTGGTGAGTCCGGCCGAACGCGCCTGGGCGACGGCGGAAATCATCGCCGCGACCTGCGAGCTCGATGCGAAACAGGTTCAGTGCGCCCGGGAACTGTATTTGGCGACGCCCGAGAGAACGTGGCAGCTCCTCGCGCATCGCGCGACCTCATTGGTCCACATCATGATTTGCGGACACAACCCTGGCTTGAGTCTGATTGCCAGCCGCTTCGGTCCCAAGCCGCAGCGCCGCGAGCTGTCGACGGCCGGCATCGCCACCGCCGTTTGGCATCATGCGGACTGGGCCACATTGCAGCCGGAGTCCGCGGACAGTTGCGAAATGGACGATCCCGAAGATATGGATGAATTGTGGGATTGTTGAGGTTCGGCGAGTCCCGTTAGTCCGAGAGCGGCTTGCCCTTGCCTTCGCGGATCGCTTGCTCGATGAGCGGCTTCAACTGGCGCCTCGCCTCCTCGGCAATCTTGCGCTGCTGCTCGCCCAGCAGTCCCTGCTGCTCGCCCAATTTGCCCTGTTGTTCCCCCAGTTTGCCCTGCTCCTCGCCGAATTTTCCCAACTGCGAACCGAACTCGAATTGCAGTTGTCCCACTTGGGCCTGAATTTCACCCAAGTGAGCTTGCAATTCGGCCAGCGCCCGCTGGTCGATCTGCGCGGTCAGCCGCGGCAGGTCGAGCTCCTTGATCGTCTTTTGCAACTCCGCCATCTGGTGCTTGAATTCCGGCGACTCGGCCAGCTTGATGGCGCGCTGCTGTGAACCGAGCATCCGCTGCTGCACGCCCAACAAAGCCTGTTGATCGCCGAGCAACCTCTGCTTCTCATGCAATAACTTCATCGGTTCGAGCAATGCTTGAGCTTTCGCGATGATCTGCGGGTCCTGAATCAGATAGGGCTTGCCGTTGTGCTGAAAATAAATGTAGTCGCCATCGGTCGAAGGCAACCTATCGCCAGAATCGAACATCATGTGCGAATGCCCCGAATGAATGGCGAGCACGCCCTCTTCATCCCTGGCGGCGTCGTCACGCTCAACCACGGTATCTGCATTGCGGGCATCCGCGTCGGATTTGAAATCCCTGTTGGAGAGCTTTCTGACTCTGACGGGCTTTTTGGCGGCGCGCGCATCGGTCGCGGGGGGCGCGGGAGTGTTGATTGTTGCCGGCGTCGCGGGTGGATTGGGCGCGGAAGGCGTATCGGGCACCGCCGGTGCGTTGGGCGCCGCGGGTGGGTTGAGTGCTGTGGGTGCATTGGGAGCTTCGGGTGCCGCGGGTGCATTGGGTGTCGCGGGTGCATTGGGCGTGGTGGCATCGGTCGCCCGCACCATCGAGGTGGACGCGGCCATCGCCAACACGACCACGCCGGCAGCGATGAACGGCAAGCGCTGCTTCGGTGCAAACGACCTTTCGAAACCTCCATCACTCAGCAATCTTTCGATGCGCGGCGTGAGGTTGCTGGCGCTCGCCATCGCCACACCGGTCAGCGGCCAGTGCGATCGCGACGCGAATGCCAGCAGGACCTCCGCATAAGAGGTGCGGCTCTCGGCTTGCCCCACGGCCGCACAATCGCTCAAGGCTTCGCCCAGTTCCGAGAGCTGCCGTTGCAGCCACCAGCTGAAGGGGTTGAACCAGAACAGCGCACAGTGCAGTCCTGCCAGAGCGTGAATGTAGAAATCCTTCTGGCGCACGTGGGCCCGCTCGTGCGACAGGACGATGCGCAGTGTTGCTCCATCCCAGGACGTGTAGTCGCTGGGCAGCAGCACGCTCGAGCCGATCGTCACCGGGGTGGCAAATCGTGCGCTCGTGCGCACATCCAAGTCCGGATCGAACGGAAAAATGACACGCTCTGCTTGATTGCGCAGGCGCAACGCAAAGCCGATGCCGGCGCACAGACGCAGCGACAGCATCGCGGCCACGGCGCAGTAGCCAAACACAGCCAGCGACAAAACAGTATTGCCCATGCCAGGCGCGAGGTCGCGATCATCGTCGATGGTGGGCGTGCGCGCATCGAGCGCCGCGATGACCTGCGGCATGCCGGCCGGGGACTCGCTCAGGGGTCCACGGTATTCGCCATACACTGCGCGCACGGCTTGGGGGTGCGCCGCAGGCGGCTTGACGAACGCGAGTTCCGGCAGAAGGCGCGGTCCGATCTGCGCGGCCACCAGAATGGGCATGGCCAGTGCGCCGGCCAGTGCCAGCAGCCAGGCCGTGCGCCGCGCGCGGACTTGCTCAATCCGCAGCAGCCGAAGGGCAACCACGATGATCGCGCCCATCACCAAGGAGCGCACGGCGGCTTCAAGCAACAGATGAGTGCTCATGATTTTTTCCCCTTCTTCGATGCAGCGATGCGCTCGGCGAGGCGTTGCAGTTCCTTGCGGTCGAGTACCTGGGAATCCACCATGCCGGCCAGCAGTGTTTCCACCGACCCCTCGCAGAACCAATCCACGATACGTTGCACGGCGCGCCCGGCGACCGCCTGCCGCGATGCCGCCGGGCGGTATAGAAAGGTGCGGCTTTCGATGGAATGGCTCAGATAGCCCTTCTCCTCGAGACGGCGCAGCACGGTCCGAATCGTGGATTCCTTGAGCGGACGGCCTTGTTTGACCAGATGCTCTCGGACTTGGTCGGCGCTTTGCACGCCGTGCTCCCATATGAGTTCCAGAACGGCCCGCTCCAGTTCGCCGAGTTCGGCAGGATCGTGACTTTGAGTAGTGTTACTGTTCATAGTGTTACCGACTGTAGCACATAGAACGGGTTTCGCAACTACTATTTCTAAGCGAGGCTAGCGCTGGCCCGGCGCCACCTCGACCGTCGCGAGGCCGTTGGCGGGCAGCGTGATCGATATGCGCTCATCCACGATCGGCACCTCTTGCGGCGCTGCAAGCGCGGAGGCCTTCAACAACTGCTGAAGCTGCGCTTGCGTTGGATAAGTCGGCGATCCCATCCGTTGGTAGGCGCCGCTGACATCACCGCTTTCGGCATCGAGACGCAGTACGCGTGCCGAGCGCGCCGCGACATGGCGCAGTTGCAATGAAATCGCCGTAGGCGCACCGCTGCGGCCGGGCGCGACGTAGTTCCACAGGGCAATAACCAAAGTGCCGTCCGCTCGACGAGTGACCAGAGCGTGCTCCGACTCGACGTCGTAGCGCTCGGTGCCGAGCCCATGCAACATCTTGAAGGCGTTGAAAACCGGCTTGGGAGTGCCGCCGGCCGCGATCAGGCCGAATCCACCATAGAACGGCCGCTTCACGACGCCTTGCTCCTCGAAGACATCCGAGAGCGTCCAGTACGACATCATGTCGGTGAGACCGTCGCAGCGGCGCAGCGTATCCGCAAGCCACGGCCCCATGAACAGCGAGTCGGTGATTTGCGGCTCATTGAAATACGTGGCGTTGTACTCGCTCCAGAAGATGGGGATGCCGCGCCGGGGTGAAGCGTCTACTTCGTCGCGTACCTTCTTCGCGGCGCGGCATACCATCTCGGCGCGCGGAATAGTTTCGTGAGTCCCGAAAACATCCTTGGAGGTGTCGTTGGCGTAAACATGCGTCGATACAAAATCGAATGGGATGCCCTTGTCCGTGCAATGGCGGATGAATGCACCGACCCAGGCCGCCTGCGCGGTGGACGGTCCGCCCACGCGCAATCTGCCACTTACCGATTTCAGCGTCGTGGCCGTGTGATCGTACAACGTCCAGTAGCTTTGCTGCTTGGGTTGGCCCATCCAGAAATCGAGGTTCGGCTCGTTCCAAACCTCGAAATACCATTGCGCGACCTCATCGATACCGTACCGATCGATCAGGTGTGCGGCGAACGCCGCTATCATCGCGTCCCACCTGGCATAGTCTCGTGGCGGCGCGACGATGGGATGGTATTTGAATGGGTGAACGGCCTGGCGCGACGCAAGCTTGCTCGGCATGAAGGACAGCTCGACGAAGGGTCGAACGCCGTTCGCCAGCATTCCATCGTAGATCTGGTCCACATACGAAAAGTTGTAGGTTGGATTGCCGCGTTTGTCTTCGTCGTAAATTCCGACTTCATCGTGCAGGATCGCGTGGAACCGCACGAACTTGAAGTCGGTTGTATCTTTTACAAGACGCAGATCCTGCCGGTAACTGTCGCGCAGCGTGAGAATTGCCCGCCCGGAACCGAACATCTGTTCCCAAAAATGCGGGAAGCTGTGAGGCGATCCCCTAGGATCGACGATAATTTCTTCGTCGCCCCAAGCGATCGTCGTCATCAGGCTGACAAGAACGAAGACCAAAATCGATTTCATCATTCAACCATGGTGTGGACATTGGATCGGAAAAGGGGATAGCATCACCGCAACAAGGGTAAGCGGCATTCTAGACCGCAAGCTATGACCGATGCGTACTAAACGCTTCGATGGAACGGAAGCTCGCGGGGGGCGGATGGCAAGTCAAGGTCAAGGATGTCGTGCGCGTTGCACCGCTGCGGTCGCGGCCGCGCCTAAAATTCTCGCAGGCCTGGACAGGGCCGCTACCCTCAGAACTCCGGTCTCGCTGTCTGCGGCCGCGCGCTGCGGATACGACGCCGAGTTCACGAATCTCAATTTAGTCTAGTGAATGAATAACATGCCGCGCTCGATGATGGGACGCGCTTATCGGGGGGGAACATCATGAGAACACGGGATTGCTACAAGAAGACTTTACTCGCGGCGGCCATCGGCACCGCGCTTGCCGCCGGCGCCGGCATGCCGACCGCCGTCTGGGCGCAGACGGCCGATGCGACTTTGCGCGGCAGAGCTGCGGCAAACACCGAGGTTGTAGCGAAGAACATCGCAACCGGCCTCACGCGACGAACCACCGCGGCCGCGGATGGCAGTTATTACATACCCGGTCTGCAACCGGGAACTTATACCGTCGAGGCCGGACCTGGAACCGAAACCACGGTTATCTTGAGCGTCGATTCAACGTCCACTTTGGATCTGGTATCGGCTCCCGCGGGCGCTGCGCCGCTTGAGGGGGTCACGGTCAGTGCCCAGCGCCTCTACGAAGTCAAGACCTCCGAGGTTGGAGGGACGGTTTCATTGCACACGATCGACACCGTGCCGCAAATCACACGAAACTTTTTGGAATTCGCAGACACCGTGCCGGGCCTGGTGTTCAGCGTCAATGATCAGCATCAGTCCTCGCTGCAGAGCGGCGGCCAGAACGCCAGTGCCGTCAATGTTTATATCGACGGCGTCGGTCAGAAGAATTATGTGAAAGAGGGCGGCGTCAGCGGACAGTTTGCCACCCAGGGGAATCCGTTCCCCCAGCTTGCCATTGGCGAATACAAGGTCATCACGTCGAATTACAAGGCTGAATTCGATCAAGTGTCGAGCGCCGTCGTCACGGCGGGTACCAAATCCGGCACCAATGAATTCCACGGCGAATTCCTTGGTCAATACACGAGCGACAGCCTGCGCGCCGAAACCCCCTCCGAGCACGCGGCCGGGATCAAGACGCCCTCGAATGAAAAGGATTTCGGCGCTTCCTTGGGCGGCCCGATCTTGAAGGACGTGCTGCACTTTTTCCTTACGTACGAAGGGAAGCGGTTCAACACTCCGATCGACGTCACTCCCGGCGTGCCGATCCTCGCCGGCCAGCCGATCAGCACCTTCTTGCCGGCGGGCGTGAACGCGCAATTCGGACCCGCAAGTTTACCTTTCAACGAGGATTTGTATTTCGGCAAGCTCGATTTCGAGCCTACCGACTACGATCGCATCGAGTTCAGCGTCAAGGTGCGCAACGAAACTCAGACCGAGAATCTCGGCATTGCACAAGCGCAGGGCGCGAGCATTACGGGCAAGAACAACGATACGCGTTATTCCTTGCGGTGGGCGCACAATGCGGATCATTGGTTCAATGATCTTTTGTTCACGCACGAGGATTCTTTCAACCAACCGTCAGCCACCAACATCGGCAACGGCTCGCAGTACATCGTCGTTGCGAACAATCAGCAGCTGGTTCTGGCCACAGGCGCCGCCGACCCGCGTGCCACGCAGAACAAAGGGCAGCGCGGGCCCGGAATACAGGATGACCTGACGTTCGGCGATTTGAATTGGCTGGGCGATCACACCGTGAAACTCGGTGCCAAGGTCAAGAGAATCGACCTGACCGCGGCAGATGCGGAAAACATCAATCCTCAGTTTTATTACAATGTCAGTCCCGCCGGAACCGATACGCTGCCGTACAAGGCCTTTTTTACCGATCCTGTGCCTGGTTTGAGTCCGACCGCGCAATCACGTGACTGGCAATACGGCCTCTACATCCAAGATGATTGGGTGCAGAACGAGCATTTGACCTGGAATATCGGTATGCGCTGGGATTACGAAAGAAACTTAGGGTATCTGGACTATGTGACTCCGGCAGCGGTGGTCGCAGCCTATGGCGCGCAGGACCCGAACGCACCCGCCGGTCAGACGTACGCGCAGACCCTGGCCAAAGGCGGCGTGAATATCAACGACTACATCAGCAACGGCGGCAACCGCAAGGCCTACACCGGCGAGTTCCAGCCGCGGCTTGGATTCTCGGTGGATATCAACGGCGATCAGAAGCATGTGGTGTTCGGTGGCTATGGCCGCTCCTACGATCGCGACTTGTACGATTATCTGCAGGTCGAGGTGACCAAATCTGCCCTGCCCGAGTACACGGTGTATTTCCCGAATGCGGCGGCCACCGCCGCGAATGGCTGCTTTGGCACGCCCTGCGTCGCGTGGAATCCAAAATACCTGACAGGCCTGTCCAACCTGCAGGGGCTCGTTACCTCGAGTGCGGTCGGCGCAGAAGTCGACGCCCTCAACAACAACTTGAAAGTGCCGTATTCGGACCAGTTCAGCGTCGGCATACGCAATAAGATCGGCGACTGGAATACCAGCGCCGCGGTGGCGCGCATCCTCAGCAAGGACGGGTTCGTCTTCACGCTGGGTAACCGCTATCCCAACGGCGCATTTTTCATGAACGGCGGTCAGCCCTGGGGCAACGGCGTACCGGGCTTCGGCTCACTGATCATCGGTAACAACGGCATCGAGACCAAGACCACACAGGTACTGCTGTCGGCGGAAAAGCCGTTCACCGCCGAATCGCACTGGGGCGCGACCTTCGCCTATACGTACACCGACTCGTCCGCAAACCGCGATACCACGCAGCACTATTCCTTCGATGAGGAGACTATCCGGCAATATCCCTTCAT
>Ga0210400_10002936_pt1 | contig 15346 bp, 17 predicted proteins | sample IncBWH26MmetaG_FD_155456 | JGI IMG/M metagenome (GOLD analysis project Ga0210400, IMG submission 155456) | Forest soil microbial communities from Barre Woods Harvard Forest LTER site, Petersham, Massachusetts, United States - Inc-BW-H-26-M | ecosystem: Environmental > Terrestrial > Soil >... | reverse complement strand
CGCCAACCCGCCATTCGACGAGCTGCCTATGTACGGCGTCGTGTTCTCGTTCAAGGACCCGTTCGACACCAAGGACATGCGCACGACGGCCGGGGGCGACGCCGCCTACGACATCGATGTCCCGGCCCGCGACCACATCCTGGTCGAGCAGTTGCGCGAGAAGGGCGCGATCATTTTCGCCAAGGCCGTCTGCACCGAATACAACGGCCGCGCCGGCAACCCGGGCGGCCGCCACAAGCCGGAAAAGGTACTGCCCTCGACCCTCGGCTATCAGCGCAGCAGCTGGGGCGGCAACCCGAGCAATGTCTACGACACGACCCGCGCCGCCTCGCTCGGTTCCAGCTCGGGCTCGGCGGTGTCGGTCAGCGCCAATCTCGTCATGTGCAGCCTCGGCGAGGAGACCCGCGCCTCGACCCGCGGCCCGGCCAACCACAATTCCGTCGCGCTGATCCTGCCGCACAAGGCGATGCTCGGCTACAACGGCGGCGCGATCGGCGCCGACATCTACTGCGATCGCAGCGGCATCCTGGCGCGCACGATCGCCGATTGCGCCAAGGTGCTCGACGCGTTGCGCAACCCCGATGGCGGGTATTACGACCCGCGCGACCCCTACACGACCGTGCCGCGCTCCTCGGTGCTGCCCTCCTATGCCGAGCACGCGCACGGATCGGGGGCGCCGGGCGCGCTGAAGGGCATGCGCATCGGCGTGATTCGCGAGTCGATGCTGGTTCGCCCCGGGGAGAAGGCGACGGTGCCGATCTGCACTGCCGCCGCAGCCGAGATCAAGGCGGTGCTCGGCGGTACGCTCGGCGCGACCCTCGTCGAATCCTCCGACCCGCTGTGGGAACGCGACCGCGATCTCGAAGCGATGAACCCCGATTTCCGTCAGGCCTTGGCGGCGCTGGTGCCGGTGTTCATGCCGGACCTGCTGTTCCGCCTCAGGCCGGACGGCACGCCATTGTTCAAGGAATTCGCCGCCGCGATCCGCCCGACCGAGTTCCGGCCCGGCAAGGTGTTCGGCACCGGCACGATGCTGCCGATTGACTATTGCGTGGCGCTGGCCGACGGCCATGTCGCGCCGCCCGTTAATCTCGACATCGCGACGATCCAGAGCCAGGAATTGGCGCCGACCTTCCGCTATCACATCCCGCAATATCTCGGCCGCCGCACCGCCGATTGGCGGGCGCGTGGCTTCACCGAGACATTGACCGATTTCGCGGCGTTGAACGCGCGCTCCAAATTCTGGGGCGACGACGGCCGGGCCGCCTTCAAGAACTGGGAGGAGGTCAGCGATCCGCGCAACCCGCTCGGCGGCCGCCAGGGCGTCGACGAGCGCATCATGCTGCGCGAGCTGCTGCGCCGGCTCGATATGATGGTGATGCTGGAGAACCGGCTCGACGCGCTGGTGCGGCTGCACACGCCATTGCCGCCGGGCAAGATCGGCGGCGCGCATGACGCGCTCGCCGGCCCGTCCAACCTGCGGGCCGAAACGATGTACGGCCCCAACGCCGGCCTGACCGAAATCCTGATCCCGGCGGGCTATGTGACGACCGCCTACGACCCGGTGTTCAAGCTCAGCTCCGACGGGAAGCGCTATGTGCCGTCGCCCTCCGACACGCCGACGCCGCTCGCCGCGCCGGGCCTGCCGTTCTCGCTGGTGTTCCGCGCCGAACCCGGCCGCGAGGACATCGCGCTGAAGATCGCCTCTTCCTACGAAGCCGTCTCCCGCCGCCGCATCCCGCCCCCCGCCTTCGGCCCGCTGGTGTCATAAGCCGGTGGCGCGCAATGCGAGAGGCTTGGTGCGCATCTTCAATTGGCGGTGCTTGCACGGGGAACCCGGCCAAAGGCGACCCCCTTCGCCTCGACGCCGAACGACGTCAGGACAGCAATGATAACCGCGACGCTGCCGGCGACGATCGCCAGCGCCAGCCCGTAATTGCCGCCGAAATGCACCGCGAGACCGGCCTGGATCGTCGCGTTCGCCGAGGCGAGCAAATTGCCGAGCTGATAGACGAAACCGGGGAACGTACCGCGAGCCTCTTGCGGTGACAGCTCGTTGAGGTGCGCGGGGATGACGCCCCACGCGCCTTGCACCACCACCTGCATCAGGAAGGCGCCGAGCGCGAGCAGTACGGGTTCGGCGGAAAACGCCCAAAGCGGCAGGATCGGAAGAGAAAGGAGCGCCGCGATGACGATCATGCGACGCCGTCCGATCCGCTCCGACAGCGTGCCGCAAACGATGCCCCCGACGATCGCGCCGACATTATAGACCGCTGCGATAATCCCGACGGCATGCGGCGACAGGCCGTGCTGCACCTGAAGAAACGTCGGGTACAGATCCTGGGTGCCATGGCTGAAGAAGTTGAACGCGGTCATCAGCAGCACCGCATAAATGCCAAGACGCCAATGCGACCTGACAACCGACATTGTGCTGCTGCGCGCGGCAGCCCCGGGTTCCCAACTCGGTGATTCCGGCACGCTCCGGCGGATGTACAGCACGAGCAGCGCCGGCAGCACACCGACCATGAACATGCCGCGCCATCCAATGATCGGAAACAGCAACCCGTACACGATCGAGGCGACGAAGTACCCTGTCGGGTAGCCTGACTGGAGCAGACCGGAGACGAAACCGCGTGCATGCGGCGGGATCGATTCCATTGTCAACGACGCCCCGACACCCCACTCGCCGCCCATCGCGACGCCGTAGAGCGCCCGCAGCACGAGAAGCACGGTCAGGTTCGGCGAGAAGCCGGAGGCGAACTCGAGAATGGAGTAGAGCAGCACATCGGCCATCAAGGTCGGCCGGCGCCCCCATCGGTCCGCTGCGCGACCGAAGAGAAAGGCGCCAAGCGGCCGCATCGCCAGCGTCAGCAGGATGGCGAATGTGACATCCGGGATCGCGGCGCCGAATTCCTGAGCGATGTCCTTCAGCACGAACACCAGCAAAAAGAAATCGAACGCATCGAGCGTCCACCCGAGAAAACTCGCGATGACGACGCTGCGCTGTTGGTTGGTCCACCCGCTCAGGGCCGGAATCGTCGCCGGAATCGTCATCGTCGGATGTCACGTTCGTAGAGTTGACAGCTAATATGTGGGGGCTGCGATGCGTACAGACGAGAATTTCTCATTCGACGGCGAGAACTTCTCATGCGACTTGCATAATGCAATTTGACTACGTCGGCCGCGATTTCCGGCCGGTGTTGCGGGCTTTCGGCGCTTAGGGCAAGCGAGTCTTGCGGATCTAACATCGATTTCATCATTCGGTGACGCTCGCGCCAATACAGGTTCCCAGATGGCGATCAGAGGTACTGCCCACAGGCAAATGGCCATGATCACCCATCGTCAGCTTCTCCCGATCATAATCGGTCTTCTCGTTCTCGCCGGTGCGATGCCGGCCGCCATAGCGGCTGCTCCCGACGCTTCGATGGCAGCGCCGAGCCATGGTGCCGCGCGCGTGTGGTTCCTGCGCCCGGAGAGCTCCACCATCGGGGCCTACGGCGCCACTCCGATGATCTATGCCAATGGCATACCCATTGGCACGCTTCCGGTAAATAACAAGTTCTACCGCGACTTCGCTGCTGGAACGTATCGCTTTACGGTTGAGCGCTATGGTATCCCGACCGATGAAGCCGTTACGGCCCAGCTGACGCCCGGCACCCAGACTTATCTCGAAGTGCAATGGCTGCCGACCTGGGAAATGGGATATGCCGGCAAGACGCACAGCTTCTTCATACTCGGCATGTCCGCGCAAATTGCGCAGGTGTGGCTACCGAGCCTTACCTATGCCGGTCAGCGCTAACCGGGAATTCGCCACACGATCGCCCAGGCCGGTCGCCAAGCTCATCCAGCTTCCGCTAGACTCCGCAAATCACCGCAAACGCTTGTGGCGCCGCTCACTCCTGGCGGGGATCCTCGACGACCTTCACCGGTCGCTGCAGACCTTGAAACGTTTCTGCGATCGAAAAAAGCGGACCGGGATCGTAGAACTGCCGATCGTCGACCGCGACCGGCACGCATTTACCGGGATCGAGCTTGGTTGTGACGGCATCCTCTTCGCACAATCGCCTCGCTTCGTAGATCGCCGATTGCGCATTGGGCTGGCCGAATTTCGATTGGGCAATCGACCACATCCGGTCGCCGGTGATATTCGCATACATGGCCCTATGACCAGATCCAATGCTGTACTTGGCGATCGCTTCCGCAAAGGTGGTCCGGGCGAGGGGATACCTCGGCGGCGTGTCTGCGGTTAACAGCGTATCCGCCGGCGCCGCGGGTGTGGCCGACTGTGCAACCGATTGGGTCGGCGCGTGCAGGCAGGCGATTGCCATCAGCAACGCAACGGTTGAGACAAAGGATTTCTTCATCGCCGGGCTCCGCACAGGTGCTTCAACGTAAGATCCGTGGATCGCGTCGCATATTCCCTTTCCGGCGCTGACGGTCGCCCTCCGCAGGGTCGGAGCCCATCCGCCACCCGGATTTTCTGCCGCGAATTGTTAGTAAATCTGACATTGGCCTGCTCGGATGGCAAGCGGATCGGCCCGATCCGGATCGACTGGCGCGGCGCAAGGGACATGCTCCGCTGCCGCCCAGCGGGCTTCTCTTGCGCCGGAAACGCCGCCGACGATCGCGGGCGTCTGTTATCTCGGAAAGCCATTTCGGCCCTCCGACTCAGAACGCCACCTGAGTGCGCAAGACGACGGCGTCGAACCGGCCGCCCACCGGGGTACCGAGGGGTGTTCCGGCAATGCCGCCCCCCGCCGCGGTCGAGAAGCGCTTGTTGATGTCGCCGTGCAGATAGTCGAACAGCAAGCGGACATTGGCATTCGGATACCAGTTGAGCCCGACGGCATAGACCGTCTGCTGCCCGCCGCCGACGGCATTGCTCCGGGGCGTCGGGGCGACGCCCGGGGTGAAATGGTCGTTCAGATTGATCGTGCTGTAGCGGGCGGCCAGTTCGAAGGCGCCAGTGCCCCACTCGCCATCCCATGGTGCGAACATATGCTCCGGCACCGGCCGGAGATAACCGCCGCTCGGCGGTGAGTATTTGCGCTGCTCTCCGGTGATCACCCAGCTGCCTTCGATATAGCCGCCGTCGAACGTGTTCGTCCCCAGCCCCTGGCGGTTGACATCGATGCGGTAGTACTCGCCGCTGACCACGAAATTGCGCCACTCGAAGGCCCCTTCGAGGCCGTACACGACCGCGTTGTGGAGTGGATTGGCCGCCGTCCCGAGGGCGCCCCCGGTGCTCAGGATCTGGGTGGGATCGACCCGCAGTTCCGGACGGTCGCTCAAGGTGATCGAGCGGATCCCGCCAGGCGCCGGCGGCTTCAGCAACGCACCGGCATCGGCACCGAGATGAAGAAAACCGTCCGGGCTCTGCCAGAAATTGTAGCCGGCGCGCCCGGCGATGCCGATCTGCTCCCCGGTCGTGTGGCTTGTCCCTGATGTCGGTCCGGTCAGATAGAGGCCGGCCCAATAGTGGTCGTCATACGACCGCGCGCCCAGGGCCGAGCGGAAATCATTGGCGAAGATGTTTGTCGCGACATTGATGATCGATGCCCGCTCGACGAACGGGACGTCGTTTGAGCTGTTCGATTCTTCCAGCGAAAACGGCACATCCATGTAGCCGATATCGAAGACGACCGGCACCCCTCTGTTCTTGAGCCCGTTATAGGTCAGCAGTGCGTTCTCGAGGCCGCTGGCCAGGGCGCCCGTCGTCGGCGGATAGCCGTCGCTTGAGCCGCCAAAATCATAGATGAAGGTGTAGTCCCAATCGTGCATGAACCTGCCGACGATGCCGAGCCGGGCCCGCCGGGCGTTGACGCCGCTGTTGAGGTCCTGGACCGCCGCGAATTTGGAACCGGGCTTGTAGTCGAGGTAGTCGCCGATGTCGTAGTGCAGCCGTCCGGTCAAAAAGATCGCGTTGCGGCCGTCGGCGCTCTCGATGCCGAAGCGGGCGGAGCCGGTTTCCAGGACATGAACCCCGGCTGCCGGTGGTGGTGGCAAGCCCGGCGGTTGCTTTCCGACGATGACTTCCGGTTCTCTCGGACCAGCTGCTGCTGGCGGCTGCCCGGCCCGCGGCACGGGCGGCGGCGCTGCGGCGACCGTGGGCGATCGCGGCTGACCCGCTGACCGCGCGGTCTGCTCCGCCTCTGCACGGGCCTGCGCCGTCTCACGCTGCGACTGGCGCAGCTGCTGTCGGGTAGCACCCAGCTCGCGCTTCAACACCTGCAATTCGCTTTCGAGCTGGCGGATATGGCGCTCGATCGCGTCGATCCGGTCGGGTGTCGCCGATTGCGCCGAGGCGGCAATCGGGACAAGCACCGCAAGGGAGGCGATTGCCGTGGCGGCGCTGTAACGCAAGCTGGAAAGCGATCGTCTCGGCTGATGCACAGGCCCCCTCCTGGCGGGAGGAGCTAAGCAAGCCTCGGTGATGGTTCGGTGAAAGTGTTGTGACCGGATTCGGTTCGGAGCCCGGGAGGTCTGGAGCGCCCCGTTAATCCCGCGGCCGCTCGCCGGCCCGCGATTGAAAAATTGTTTGAACACGGTCACGGCTCCCCTCTCCGATCGATCGCCGGCGCCGTGACCCGCTTGGGAAGCTAGCACCAGATGGGTGCCGCCCAAATTTCCCGTTTAGCGGCTCGACTGTGACGGGAGCTGCCTGTATGTCATCAATGGGATAGACGATGGTTACGGCGCGAGCCGGCCGAGGGCGAAGAGCATAGGGGGTGGTCATGCTGCGGAATCGGCGTTCTGCGATTCGTTCTGTGCTTCGGGCGTTCGCCGGACTCGGCGTCGTTCTGTCGGGGCTGCTGGTGCTGTCGCCGGCGCGCGCCGCGGGCCCGTCTGATGCGATCCGGCAATTCTACGTGGTGCTGCTCGACACGATGCGGCAGGCGCAGCAGCTCGGCCCGCGCGGCCGATACCAGAAACTGGAGCCGGTCGTCCTGCGGACCTTCGACGTGCCGTACATGGCTAAATTGTCGATCGGCCCGGGTTGGAACGCCCTGACGCCCGACCAAAAGAAGCGGGCGGCGCAGGCCTATGGCCGCTACATCACGGCGACTTATGCGAGCCGCTTCGATGGCTATTCCGGCGAACGGCTCGACGTACTCGGCGAGCAGAAAATCAAGCGCGGCACGATGGTCCAGTCGCGGATCGTCAAATCCGATGGCGAGCCCGTCCAGATCAACTACCTCGTGCACGACAACACGATCGGCCCGCAAGTGCGCGATGTGTACGTCACGGGATCGATCAGCGAATTGGCGACAAAGCGTTCGGAATTCGCGACGATCCTGCGCAGCGGCGGTATCGACAGCCTGATTGCTTCCCTGAACAAGAAGGCCGACGATCTGCGCGGCTGAAACGCGCGTCGGCCTTTACGGGACGACGATCTCGATCACGTCGTTGAAACGTTGGAAATCTGGGTCGTTGAAGGTCAGCAACCGGCGTTCGCCATGGGCTAGCATCGTCGCGACGATGTTCGCGTCATGGACCTGGCGCCCGCCAAACGAGTAGCGGCGGCCGAGTTCGGTCAACTGCTGCCACACCGGCGGGCCGTCCTCCAGAATGCTGAAGCGCTGGGTGAACACGAGCGTGTCGGAGATTGCCTCGCTGAGGCTGAGAGCCTTTCCCCAAACCTGTTGCCGTGTCATGACAGCCAGATACTCACGTAGGATTTGGCGGCTGATAAAGAGTTGCTCGTCGGTCATAAGGCGAACCAACGCAGTTCGCGCGCGCTCCTGAAAAGGCGATCCCGCAGCCGTCGAGTAGACGAGGACGTTGGTATCGACGAAGCTCACCGTCCGTCTTCGTCGTACAAATCCTCGCGCCGCAGGCTCAATGCTTCCGGCCAAGGGCCCAAATCGTGCTCCGGCAAATCGCTCACGTTGAGCCGCTTCCCGGGCCGCCGCCGGACATGAGAGGGCGTCACCGTAATTGTGACCTCGTGTTCGCCCGGCGGTACTTCCGGCGGCGCGACCCCGGTGATGACGCGGTCGGCGTTAACATGGATGCGGGCGCGTAATTCGTGCATCGCCAATTCCCGAAACGCCGCTCCACGAGGCGGCGGCTGCTGTTCGGCAGTATATCAGATGCTCCTTGATGCGCCGGAATCAAACATCCCGGCGCGGCGGCATCCCGAGGAAGGCCTGCACGACATGCCACAGCTGGTGGCGGTTGTGGCCGAACACCAGCGCGTGCGCGGCGCCCGGCAGCACGACGAACTGCCGGTCCGGGTTCGGCAATAGCCGGTAGAAGTCGAGCAGATCCTCTTCGCTGGCGATCCCGTCATGCTCGCCGCGCACGATCATGACCGGCGCCATGACCTTCAGCGGATCGACCACCGGCAGATTGGCGGTCATGTCGAGATAGGTGCCGGTCGGCACCTGATCGCCATGCACCAGCTCGGCATCGGCCAACGCCTCGGCGACGCGCGGGTCGCTGGTGCCGGGATGGTCGCGGGTGAAGATGCTGCTGATCATCGCGCGGTCGCGCAGCCGCCGGTTGTGGGTGCGGAAATACTCGACCTGCTCGGCGCGCTTCGCCAGGGTCGGCGAGTTGCGGCCGGTGTAGGTGAAGGCGTTCAGCACGAGCCGGCCGACCCGCTCCGGCCGCGCCATCGCGAACGCCGCGGCGCGCAACGCCCCCGACGACTCGCCCATGAAATGCAGCCGCTCCTGTCCGGTCTCGCGGATCACCAGCTCGGTCGCGGCGATCAGGTCCGCGACGCCGCTCGCGATGTCGGAATTGCCCTCGGTGCGCGACGAGCGGCCGTAATTCTCGTGGTCCATCGTCCAGACGTCGTAGCCGAGCCCGGCGAACACGTTCATCGTCGAGTACTCGCCGGCCTCCGGCACCGTCAGATCGAACGATGACAACCCCGAATTCGACGAGCCATGCACCAGGAACAATACCGGCCGGGCCGGGCCGCCGGCTCCCGGCGAGAGCCGCTTGCGATAGACCGCGAGCGACACCTCGCCCTTCTTGACCGTGTAGTCGGAGCGCGCCGGCGCAGTGGTGCCGGTCAGGTGTTGATCGTCCGCCATCGGAACCCCTTGCACAAAATCGGGCCGCAGCATCGGCCGGCGCCAGCGCCTTGTCCATTGCATCCTGACCGCGCCCCGGGTCAAATCCTCGCCGGTCAGCGCGAGAAAGGACCCCGACATGCCCGCGAACATTCGCAACCGCCCCACCGCTTCCGTCCCGCCGGCGATGCCGCCCTTGTTGATGCCGCAGCCGCCGATCGCGCCATTGATCCCGCCGGTGCATACCGTCGATCTGATGACCGCCGCCGGTTGCGCCCTGTTCGGGGCCGAATGGCGCGGCCACGAGGCGAGGATCGTCGAATGCCCGGCGCTGTCGGATGCGATGCCCGAATTCAAAACCGCCTACGATGTCGAGCCCTATGCCGGGGTGAAGGGCTTCGACGATAGCGACTGGCCGGTCGTCGCCCCAACCGATCTCGGCGCCCGACGCGGCGGCGGGATGATCTGTTTCTTCTGGTACCGGACCACACTGACCGTTCCCGCCGACGGCGCGGGTTTCGACACCGCCGGCAGCAAGGCGGTCTTTCGCACCACGGTCGACGATTACGCCGAAATCTGGGTCAACGGCGAGATGCCGCGCGCTGCCGGAAGGCCGAGCCCGGGCTGCATCCAAGGCTTCAACATGCCGAACCGGGTCGTCCTCGCCGACCAGATCCATCCTGGCGACACCTTCGAGATCGCGGTTTTTGCGATCAACGGGCCGCTCTCGGCGGCGCCCGCCAATTTCCTGTTTGTCCGCGACGCGAAGATCGAGTTCTACCGCTGACCGGCTCAAGCGTCCGGGGTAACGGTGATTTCCGGCCAGCGCCGCAGGACGCTGATGGCAGCCCGGTCGAAGCCGCCGCTGCGGCGCCGTGGGTTGGGCCTGAGGCGCAGGGCGAACAAATCCGTCAGGCCGAACGGGGCCTCGATGTGCAATCGGTCGTCGGCGTCGAGGCGCACGCCGACCGCGAACATCGGCGAGACGAAGCGCTCCAGCGCCTCGCCGGTAGAGGTGAGCGGCGTATAGGCCTCGCCGAAATGCGCTTCGAACCAGACATGCACGCGCGCCTGGTTGCGCACCTCGACAGTGCTTTTCAGCGGCTCGTCGAACGCGGCCGCCACCCGGCGGATCACCAGATCCTCGGCCTCATAGGAAATGTCGGAGGCGTCGAAATACCCCAAATCGTAGTCCCGGATCCCGTAATCGGGCGCGCGGCCGGTCAGATGGTTCAGCACCCTCTGATACACCGCGCCCGACATCACCAGCCAATCGGGCAGACCAAGCGCCTGCCCGGTCCGCAGCACCCGCATCAAGCAGGGTGCGGCACGCGCGATCTCGGTCAAGCGCTCGGCTAACTCGGTGTCACCGCCGGGCGTGCGATCGGGTGCCTGCAATGATCGGGTCTCGGACATAATAGGGAAGTATGCACTTGGCGCAGATAGATGATTCGGCTCTCAGAGCCACGTAAAGAGCAATGCAACCGTGACGACTGCAGCCAACACGATCAGCCCTACGGACAGCAGGAACCAAATGTCGCGCGACATAGGTAAAGCCTGCCCTTTGGTCTTATCTGTCCCAACCCAAAGTAGCACAGCCGAGTGGGGATGTCCTCGCAGACCGAGCCGAATAACCACCGGCAATCTGACCATGACGCGATATGACCAGTTTGCGCGACCCTCGCCGCTATCGCGAACAGGCGGCATACTTCCGAGAACTGGCGGCGACGATCACCGACAGTCGCGAGCTGCGCGACAGCTATCTCGCCCTGTCGCTGGAATACGAGCGGCTGGCGCGGATCTTGGAAAAGAGCGCGGCCTCTACCGTTGGTGAAACGGAGCAGCCAAGCGTATATGTCGGGGATGGCAGACAAGCCCGATCCGCCGAACCCGGCTGATCGCCACAGCGAGGAAGAAACCGACCGGCGCGTGGACGCTACGGTCCGGGCCATGATCGGTCCGAAGCCAAAGCCGCACCAGCCAATTAAGCCGAACGCGCGATCAACGAAGAAGCGTAGTAGAGCGTCCTGTTAGGGTGCCGCGGCTCGTCGCTATGCCGCCGGGTTTGCCGGGCAACCGCATGAACGATGATCGGCCGGAGGGTCGCCGCCGTGACATCCATTGTGCAAATGTCGGATGACCGCGATTTCGTCGGCTACGGCGCCGAGCCGCCCGATCCGCAATGGCCGGGCGGCGCGCGGATCGCCGTCAACATCAACGTCAATTTCGAAGGCGGCGGCGAGCGCTCGATCCTCGAGGGCGACGAGGTTTCGGAAGCGGCGCTGAACGATATCGGGGCGCCATCCTTGCCGGGCCTGCGCAGCCCGCTCGTCGAATCGGTGTTCGAATACGGCTCGCGGGTCGGCGGCTGGCGCTTGCTGCGTCTGTTCCGCCGTTTCGGGATCAAGGTCTGCCTGCTGGCGGTCGCCAGGGCGGCCGAGCGCAACCCGGAGCTCGTTCGCGCCTATGCCGCGCACGGGCATGAAATTGTCAGCCACGGCTATCGCTGGCTCGACTACCAGGTGATGCCGGAAGAGATCGAGCGCGAGCATGTCCGCCTCGGCATCGAAACGATCGAGCGCGTGACCGGCGTCCGCCCGGTCGGCTGGATGACCGGCCGGCCGAGCGTCAACACAAGGCGGCTGCATCTCGAATTGGGCGGTTTCCTGTACGACCGCGACAGCCTCAGCGACGAGCTGCCCTATTGGGTGACGCTCGGCGCCATGCGCCATCTGGTGATCCCCTATTCCTTCGAGACCAACGACAACCGCTTCGACCAGAATTGGGGCTTCTCGACCGGCGACGATTTCGCCCATTACATGATCGATTGCTTCGAGACGCTCTATGCCGAGGGCGCCGACCATCCGAAAATGATGTCGTTGGCGGTGCACGACCGGCTGATCGGCCGCCCCGGCCGGATCACCGGTCTCGTCAAATTCCTCGACCACATCGCGGCTCGCGACCGGGTGTGGATCGCGACCGGCCGCGACATCGCCGAGCATTGGCGCCGCATCCACCCGGGCTGATGCCCCGCCGGTCGCCCTGCCTGTCGCCCAGGGCGAACGAGTCTATGGCGAACGAGTCTATGGCGAACGAGTCTATGGCGAACGAGTCTATGGCGAACGAGTCTATGGCGAACGAGTCTATGGCGAACGAGTCTATTTGGATGGGGTTTTTTGTGTGGTTCTTCCCTTCATCTCAAGAAACTGGGAGATTGCTGAGCCCGGAATAACCGCCAACACAGGGGCGGTGCGCGATGTCGGTAGCCTTCGTGCCGGCTCTGGCCTTGGTCGTCGTGCTGTGGCCGCGACTGATCCTGGCGGCGGCTACGGCCGCGCCTCCGGCGAACTTTCCAACGCAGAAGGAAGCCGAGCAGCACTGTCCGGGTGATCTGGTGGTGTGGCTCGATCCGGCGAGCCGGATTTATTACTTCCGCGGTCAGCAGCGGTACGGCGCCACCAAGGGCGGCGCCTACGTCTGTCGGGACGAGGCGAAGGGTGGCGGGATGCGAGCTGCTCCCGGGTCGCAGTGAATGTGTGACGAGCCCGACATCGAGTGCTTCTTTGTCGACCCGGTGGCCATGTCGTTCGCCGCCGCCGACCCTGGCGCGTCCAAATCCACGCCGATATGAGACCGGCCGTCTCCGCGGATGAGTCCGGCGCCTGACGGCACGTTAAGGCGGTCGTTCGCAGGGCTCTGCCCTAGGCCGTCGGCAATAGCGCCTCACGGTCTCGTCGCCTCGGTTGTCGTCCTCCGCCACTCGCCGCTGTCATCGGCGGGCCCCTCGCGGGTCGTCACGATGGTGATCGTATTTTTTACGACGCTGATTTCGCCACCCCAACGATCACCGAGCGGAATGGTACGCAGATTCGTCAGGTTTAGGCGTTCGTAGACATTCCCGTCGAAATCGAAAGCACGAGCGGGAGCGATATCGAGGATATGTAGATGGGTAAAGCGACCGGTGCCGCCGCTATTGTATATCGCCAGGACGACGAGCAGGCCGTTATCCGTTGTTCCCATATGGGTGTACCCGATCTCTTGATCCGACCCGGCCTTCTTCTGGCTGAGCCAGCGACCGTCCTGCTTGATCTCGTCGAAGTAAAGATTGCTGCCGATCGCTGCCTTTAGGTCCACCGTGACCCAGATGTTGCCGGAATCGGCCAGGTCGCCATCGCCGAAATCGCGGAAAATCTCCGGCGGGATTGCCTTGCCGTTGAGGGTAAAACTGTCGCGAATTTCCGCGATGAGGATAGCGGCGGAGGGTCCCTCCTGAGCCATCGCGGTGACCGGCGGCGGCGACGAACCTGCGACTCCCAGCGCGAGAATGCTGCTCATCAGAAACGATCGCAGTGGCACGGCGGGGTTTCTCCTAAAGCCTGTCCAACTATTCGGGCGGGCGGCGCTCCACCGTATGGCGCATCCAGGCGTGCTTTTTTCCGGGACCGGGTTGGATAGGGGTTAGCGCTTTTCCTTCGCGTCCGGAAATGCGTCTGGCGCGTGGGTTAAGATTTTCGACATAGTCCAACGCGCGCCCTTGCGCATCGAGCTGATGTCGTCAATCCGCCATTCGCCCTGCTCTCGAATAAGAGCAAACAGTAGCTTTCTAGGCTTGCCAAAATTATCGAAGGAAGCCTGCACAGTCGCGTCGGAATCCGAGCGCGCCACCAAGGTAATTCTCAGATTGCTCAGTTCCCAGTTGTTGCCGTCAACGAAGACATCCCAGTCGATCGTTCCAGCATCGCCGGGCGGCGTATTCTTGGCGTCTGTATCGATCAGCGCCTGCAAGCGGCGGCTGTAAGCGTCGGGAACGACAGGAGTGTTGTCGATCGTGTACGTCTGGTAAATCGCCGTGATCAGCTTCACCGGGTCGGCATCGTGTGGCGATTGCGCCGCCGCATCGGACAAAATCAGCAATAAGACGAGTAGAAACCGCCACACGGCTGTTCCCCAGGATCGACAGCAGCGCGTTGGACCATCCGCTGCATGCTATCAATTGTCGACCCCGTTCAGCGTGAGTGTTGGGGCAGAACCGGTCGACTGGCCGGCGCTGGGTTAAAGACCGCTTGGGGCCGAATGCAGTCCAGCACGCGCGAGTGCGGGAAGGCCGGTTCGTCGACCCCCTCGACGGCGCGCCGCCAGGCTTCCGCTTCGAGGCGGTCGGCGGCGATCTCCGCCGCCTCGTCCCAGGCCTGTCGGAAGGCAAGGTCGTTGTGGCGCATGGCGTAGACGCGAAGGGGGCGGGTGGAGCCGAGCGCAACCCGCCGACCCTGGTGCGTCCAAATCCACGGCGATATGAGACCAGCCGTCGCAACCAGCCTTGCCCGCCGAACCAGTTAGTTGCATGTTCTCGGATAACCGCAGGGCGTCATCCTCTTTGCCTTGCAGTTCCGGATGGGGATGCCGGGTGTGGCAGCGCGGCATCCCCTTTTGGGTCACGGCAACCATAATCCAATTTGGGAGAGCGAGCGATGAAGCATCTGTTGAGTGGGACGGCCATTGCTGCCGCCTTGGTTATTGCCGCGCCCGTATGGGCGCAAACGAGCGCCACCCCGATGAAACCCTCGGCCGCCCCGTCAGCGGCATCGGCGCCGATGGGATCGAAGGGGTCGCATATGCGGAGCCACCCGGTAAAGGCGCGCCATCATCACGCAATGCGCCGCGGGAGCGCTAGCCCCAACGACAACATGGCCGGCCAGCTCAACGCCCAGGAAGCTGCGCGCACCGCCGGCGCGCGCGCGCCAGCATATGGCGGCGCAACCAACGTCTACGGTCAGCCGAACCAGGTCTATGGCATCCCAGGGGCGGGACAACCATCTCCTAGCCCGGATTCTCCGGCGAGGAGGTAGCCTCAACCGCCAAAGTAAAAACGCCACGCGGGCGCCCCGGGCCGATCGAGAAATCGTTGCGCCGCGGACGCCGTTTTTCAGTATCCACCACCCCGTTGCGTCGCGCGGCGGGGGGGCGGTTTCTTGGGCGCGGGGCCGCGGGTCAGGCCGGCTCCTTCAACCGCCGCAATGAACCGGGGTAGAAGCATCCGGCGGACGACCTGACCATGCGCGCCCTATGCCGGGAACATGATAGTTTCTGACGCTATGAGGCCGGCGAACCAGCCACACGAACAGCTCGGCTGACCAGCTTGCCGGCTTGGCGCGATCAGGTGCGATGCACCCTTTTTGGCTCGTTTGGTGCTCCTGAGCCTTCCGCAATGACCGAAATGGGGCGATTGCGTTGAAAAACTAAGTATTGCACGCGTTGGAGGGCGCTGATTCACTCCGGTCGTGGGGCGGGGGGTGAAGTGCAATGATGGGGGAGCGTCGAGT
>Ga0210400_10002935_pt1 | contig 15351 bp, 12 predicted proteins | sample IncBWH26MmetaG_FD_155456 | JGI IMG/M metagenome (GOLD analysis project Ga0210400, IMG submission 155456) | Forest soil microbial communities from Barre Woods Harvard Forest LTER site, Petersham, Massachusetts, United States - Inc-BW-H-26-M | ecosystem: Environmental > Terrestrial > Soil >... | reverse complement strand
TGGAAGCCATACTTTCGGCCATTCGTGTTCATTCGCGTGAATTCGTGGCCAAGTTTGGTTTTGCCTGACTCCGACTCCCATCGGGCGCTTAATCTGCGCCAATATTTGTTTCCTTTGCGTCCTTCGCGCCCTTTGCGGTAAAAATTCGAATTCCCAAGCCGCTACGTTGCCACCGGCGCATCCACCGGCGTGGCATTCTTCTTCGGGCGCCGATTGGCTTGCAGGATCTTTTTCCGCAGGCGCAGCGATTGGGGCGTGACCTCCACCATCTCGTCATCGGCGACAAATTCAATGGCCTGCTCCAGAGTCAGCACTTTGAACGGCACCAGGCGGATGGCCTCATCTGCCGTTGAGGCCCGCATGTTGGTGAGCTTCTTTTCCCGGACGGCGTTGACGTCCAGATCGGTTTCTCGTGCATTTTCGCCGACGATCATTCCTTCATAAAGCTCAACGCCCGGACCAACAAATAAGACTCCGCGCTCCTGCAGGCTCCACAACGAATAAGCCGTGGAAAGGCCTGCGCGGTCGGCCACGAGCGCCCCGGTCATACGATGCGGTATCTGGCCCAGCCATTCGGTATAACCATCAAACAAGGAATTCATGATGACCGTGCCGCGCGTATCAGTCAGCAGTTCGGAGCGCAAGCCGATCATCCCCCGGCTGGGAATGGTGAATTCCATGCGCACCCGGCCTGAACCGTGGTTGTGCATCTTCATCATCTGCCCTTTGCGCGATCCCAGCTTTTCAATCACTACGCCGATAAAGCTCTCCGGAATGTCCACAATGAGCTTTTCCACCGGCTCCATCAATTTACCGTTGACCCGCTTGGTCACGATTTCCGGTTTGCCCACCATCAGCTCGAATCCTTCGCGCCGCATGGTCTCAATCAGAATGGAGAGCTGGAGTTCGCCCCGGCCCAGCACCTTGAAAGAATCCGTGGTTCCTGTATCTTCCACCCGCAGGGAGACGTTCGTCAGCAGCTCTTTTTCCAGTCGCTCCCTCAGATTGCGAGAGGTGACATATGCGCCTTCCCTTCCCGCAAATGGCGAGGTGTTGACCGTGAATTGAATGGCGATGGTGGGTTCGTCGATGATGATCGCTGGCAGCGGATCGGGGTTCTCCACATTGGTGATGGTTTCGCCGATGGCGATGCCCTCCACTCCCGCTATGGCGACAATGTCGCCCATCTCAACTTTGTCGATGTCCACACGCTTGAGCCCACTGAACGTAAACAGCTTGGTGATCTTGATTTTCTGCAGGGAGCCATCGAGCTTGGCGATAGCTACATCCTCACCGGTACGCAGGTGGCCGTTGAAAACGCGGGCGATGGCCAGCCGGCCCAGGTAATCGCTGTAATCCAGGTTCGCGACCAATACCTGCAACGCGTGTTCAATACTTCCGGCAGGCGGAGGGATGGTGGCCAGAATCGCGTCAAACAGCTGCCGCAGATCTTCACCGGGCACATCCATCGAGTTGGAGGCGGTACCGGCCTTGGCGTTGGTGTACAGCACCGGGAAGTCGAGCTGACCTTCATTGGCATCAAGGTCAATGAAGAGGTCGTAGATTTCGTTGAGCACCTCCTGGGCACGGGCATCCGGGCGGTCGATCTTGTTGATCACCACCACCGGCGGCAGTCCGGCCTCCAGGGCCTTGCTCAGAACATAGCGGGTCTGCGGAAGCGGGCCTTCGCTGGCGTCGACCAGCAGCATGACTCCGTCCACCATTTTGAGGGCGCGCTCGACTTCGCCGCCAAAGTCACTGTGGCCGGGCGTATCGACGATATTGATCTTGACCTCGTGATACCAGATGGCCGTGTTCTTGGCCAAAATGGTGATGCCGCGCTCCCGCTCCAGTTCGTTGGAGTCCATAACGCGTTCCATGACGGTTTCATTGGCGCGAAAAGCGCCGCTCTGCCGCAGCATGGCGTCTACGAGCGTGGTTTTCCCGTGGTCAACGTGGGCAATAATAGCGATGTTGCGAATAACAGAATTCAAAAAGGTCTCTTCTAATTACCGAACTAAAGCATGTGTGCAATTGGCCTGCATCAGATTTTTGCCAAGCGCAAAACAGCTCCATCTCTATTCTATCGGCAAAACATTCCGCACGGCGATCTAACTGCTGCATTTAACCCAATACTCACATCAACGCCCACAACGCTCCGGTGTCGCAATCAGGAAAAAAGTCCGCGCTTGCGATACAAAGAGTGCCGCAGGCACGTCAGAAAATAGGACCACACGGCAGAGCACGGAGACGTACTCGCGGATCCAAGGCGCTGACGGCGGCAGCATACTTTGCAGAATGCCGGCTTGGTTTTTCCAATTTTTCTGATTTTTCCAATTTTGGCAACCATGGCAATTTTGGCATTCATGGCAATTCTGGCAATCGCCCGCTTCCCATTACTGTCGTAACGCTAATCCCCTTGCCCAAGCGTTACGTGAAGTATTTCTGCATGTTAAAAATGTAGGGCAGCTTGAGATTGAGCAAGAGCTGCCATATCGATCTGCAAAACTTTATTTAATTGCCGGGTTGAAAGGAATACCGTCACATAAAAGGAGGACGGAAACTAACATGTTGAAAAAACTTTTTGCGGTAACTCTGGTCCTGGGTCTGATGAGCGTAACGCCTGCGATGATGACAGCCGCGCCACCCCAGGGAGGCAAACAGGAAAAGCGCGAAGGTAAAGAGAAGCATCCCGCCATTCGCAACGCCATCCAGGCACTTGAGAAAGCCAAGTATGACCTGAACCACGCTGACCACGATTTTGGCGGCCATCGCGCCGAAGCCCTGGAAGCCGTGGACAACGCAATCAAGCAGCTCAAGCAAGCTCTGGAGTACGACAAGAAATAATGGATTTGTGTCGACGGATGCAGTAAAAGAAGGGTGACCGACCGGTCGCCCCTCTTTATCGTCTGCACGTCTCGCCCGCGCCACGGTCTACACACAAATTAAAATGCTCTAGCTAGAAGCCAGTGGCCAGCAGCTCATTGCTGCAGCTTTTCTTCAATCTTCACTTTCTCGTTTGCCCCTGCCGACAAATTTGTGTGGACGGGCTTGTAGCCGTTCTTCTGGATGGTTATCTCGTAGTTTCCTGGCTCAACCTGAATCTCCATCGGGGTGCTCTTGTCCAGGGTTTTTCCATTGATGATGACTTGAGCGCCCTTGGGATCGCTCTTGATTTCCACGTTGGTCACTCCCTGATTGGAGCCACCGCCGCCAAACATCTTTTTGAAGCCGCCCACCACTTTAATGTTGTCCGTGCGTCCTGCCAGCCTCAAGCTGGGCGCATAGCTTACGCTCTGTCCGGCAACCAGCTTGATGTCGGCAGAGTTATCAAGGAAGCCGTCCTTGCGGACTGTAACGCTGTGTGTCGCAGGATCAAGAGTAAAGTCGGAGGGCGTGAGTTTGCCTGTATCTTTACCGTCGATCAGGATATTCGCGCCTGCCGGGTTACCGCTCACCGTAAGATATCCCTTCGTGGCGACCAGCCTTACATCAAGCGTGGCGCGGTTTCCGGCCACCACCTCAATGCTGCGCGTCTCCGGTGCATAGCCGTTCTTGCTCACCGTGACCTTATAGGATCCCGGGGAAAGCGTGTTCATGATTTGAGGCGTCTTTCCGGGTTCCGAGCGTCCCGCAATTTCTACAGTAGCGCCGGGCGGAACAGAGGTGATGTACAGCTCTCCTGTGGTCGGCGCAGCAGGAGTGGCGGCAACTGGTTCCACATTGGCCGTCTTCTCCCTGCCTTTGCGCGGCGATGATGCCTCTCGTATCTCAATTGTGGAAGGCTCATTAGCAGGCGTAACTGGCTGTGCGGATGGAGCAGCTGTTTCGGGTGGCGGCTCAGCCGAGCGCGCATTCGTACGATGCCGCAATGAAATGGCCAGCGCCGAGACTACAAACAGCAAAGCAGCCACGACTGCCGCCAGCTTCCACTGGGTAAGCAGCTTCACCGGCATTTTCGCAGGCTTGGCGGCTGCACCCGGAGCCGCTTTCACCGTGGCCGGAGGCCGAGCGCCTGTCTGCGCAGATGCCGGCGCTACTGCCTGGTTTGCGAACTGTGCTTCCGGCTGTGCCGCCCTGATTCCCGTAGACGAAGCTAGGGGCGAAGCCGCAGGCTTGGGTGCGGCAGCGGCCATTGGCGACGATGCAGCAGCCGGGCCGACCGGAGCGGCAGCGGCACCGGGAGCGGCACCGGCAGCAACAATGGGAATCTTTTGCGAAGTTGTAACGGAAGACGGCGCCGCAGCGGCAACCGCCCGAATTCTTTGCGAGGTCGTGACCGAGGCAGCCGTCTTGGGCGCAATCCCCTGAAGCGCATCTTCCAAGGCTTCTGCCATTTCCTTGCCGCTCTGAAATCTGTCTCGGGGATTCTTAGCCAGCGCCTTCAGCACCACCCTGGAGATTGCCTCAGGAAGGCGGGAGTTCACCTGTTGGGGCGGGTGCGGCTCTACATCCGTAATGTTCTTGTCTACCTCTCCCAAATGTTTTCCGGAGAACGGATGCCGGGTGGTCAGCAGCTCATACAAGATGGCCCCTGCGGTAAACAGGTTCGAGGTGCGATCTGCCGGCTTATTTTTCACCTGCTCCGGCGAAAGGTAGTGTTCATTTTCCAGCCGTTTGGCCGGTATGGGTGAATAGATGTCCTTGTCCCTGATCAAGCCGAAATCGAGCACCTTCAATGTGCCGTCGGCAATCACTTTGAGATTGGCCGGAGTGAGGCAGTGGTGCAAGACTCCCTTTTCATGGGCGTGGTCCAGCGCCAGGCACAACTGCTTGCCCAGCTCTGCTACCTCATTCAGATTGAAGGCGCGGCCATCCAGGTACTGCTTGATGCCCTGCCCCTCGATAAATTCCGAGGTCAGGAAGACGGTAAAGCCCTTGTACCCGCCGGTATAGAGCCTGGCAATATTAGGATGATCGAGCGCATTCGCCGCCCGGGCTTCAGCCAGCAAGCGCTTGATCAGTTCGTTGACGTCGTCCAGCCACTCCGGCACCTGAAACTGACGCAGAGCGACAAATGAATCGTACTTGGGACTCTTGGCCTTGGAAATGGTTCCAATGCTTCCGCTTCCCAATTGCTGGACCAGCGTAAGACGGTCAACTCGAGGGTTTGTACTGCTGGTGGTTGAAGAAGTATCTGACATAAAACACCAATGCGATCACCTGGAAGGGAGGGAAGCATGATCATAGCCCAATCGGGCAACCTAAGTATTTATGCCTTAGGGTCTTCAGTGAGTTACGAAGGTACAGCAACCGCTGGAGAATCGGGAGATCGGGTGATCCGGTGATCGGGTCGGAACCCCCAGAACGTCGCCGCCTCCAACGGAAGCTTTCAATTATGGCAATTCTGGCATTTATGGCAATCCTGGCAATGCCCGGTTTCAATGTCCCGTTCCCAGCTTCCGATTGAAGAAGTCCGCCGTCGCTCCATAGCCCCTGATCCAGGTCTTCCAGAGCAGAAAATCGTGGATCTCATCGGGAAAGATGATCTCCTCAAACTGGACATGCTGGTCTTTCAGGCGCTGGACTAGGTCGGTGGTCTGCTGGAAAGGAACGTTGCGATCATCGTCGCCGTGCATCAGCAATACCGTGGACTTCCACTGTGCAACGGCGGCCACTGGAGAAGAATCAAAGGCCAGCTTGAGGGCTTCCTTGTAGTCGGGAGCGCCCTCGGCCCCGGCCTCCCAGCGGCGCATGAATGCCGACCAGTCATGCACGCCATGGAAGTCCACTCCGGCGGCAAAGACGTCGGAATTGTGGGAGAGCCCCATAGCGGTAAGAAACCCGCCGTACGAGCCTCCCCAGATGCCGATGCGTTTGGCATCAACATACGAGAGCCCCTGGAGATACCGTGCGCCCGCAACCACATCTTTATATTCGGCAGCACCACGCCAACTGCTGTTGGGAGACTCACGGAAAGCCCTTCCATACATAATGCCCAGGCGGTAATTTACGGAGAGCACCACATATCCCAGGCTGGCCAGATACTGATTTTGCGCATAGGAGTTGTGGTAGTAGTACATGTAATGGAACCCCAAAACCATCTGGCGGCTGGGTCCGCCATGGACAAAGATGAGCGCCGGTCCAGCCGTCGTACGGTTGCGCGGGACAAACAACTGTCCGTGAATCTCCAGCCCGTCTTCACTGCGAAAGGTCACTTGCTGCGGCTCAACCAGTTGTGCCGATGGAAAATCAGCCGGCAGCGCATTGCGGGCAATCATCTCTCGTCCGCCGGCCGTCAGGCGGTAAGGCATGGCGGGAGAGGTAGCGGTTGATCCCATGCAGACCACGGTCTTCCCGTCGTTCAGCATCATCGGGCTCCACTCGATGGTCTTGCCCTGAGTAAGCGGCTGCGGCGGCGCACCGCCTGAGACGCTCACGCGCCAGATATGGCGACGATCTACATCATTCTGGTTCGAGCTGTAGAGCACAGAGGCGTGATCGGGAGCCAGCGCGACGTCTTCCACATCAAAATCGCCGGGCGTCAGCAATGTTGGCCGGCCGCCACGAGCGGAAACAGCGTAGAGATGATTTCGCCCATCCTGCTCGGAGCAGAAGACGATCCAGTCACCCGCTCCAAATTTCAGGGATGGGCCGGCAAACGGCGGCAGAGATCCATTGAGGTCATTACCGCTGTGCCAGATTTCGTGGGCCTCAGCATTCTCGGCATCGGCCAGCCACAACGCCCAGGGGCGAATCCGCTGCGGAATCAGAGGCAAATGGTTCTGAGCGCCTGGCGTACGGATAAAGACCAGATGCTTGCCGTCAGGAGACCAGCGCGGGGCAAAGTCATTGTCAGCGCTGGGCGAGACATAGCGGACCCGCTCCGGAGAAACATCATAGATTGCGATGAATCCATGGTCCTGGCGCGACGAGGTAAAGGCAATATGCTTTCCGTCCGGCGACCACTGCGGACCAGACTCATCGCCGCGCAGTTCGGTGAGTTGCCGCGCCGGCTTGTCACCGGCGACAGGCGCAATCCATAAATGATGCTTGGTTGACCATACCGCCCACTGGCCGTCGGGCGAGATCTGAATGTCTTCGCAGCCTTCGCGCTCGCACCCAAGATCACCCAGCAGTTTGGTCTTCCCTGTCTCCACCTCCGCGGCCCACACCTGCTGCTTGGGTTCCTTAAGCTGGCTGTCAGGGTTGGCCACGTGGCCGGTGCTGTTCACCTCGGAGCCCCGCACAAACACCACGGTACGCCCGTCCGGAGTAAGCCGCACGCTGACAATCTGCTGGCCATCATCCCCCTGGTAATGCGTGACCTGCCGCGCCTCAAAGCCGGGAGCATCGGCAGTCCACACATTGCGCTCGCCCTTGCTGTCAAACACCCATGCAATCCGCGGCGCCTGCCTGGCGGCCGTAAGGTCTGATGGAAAAGGAGAGCTCATCACCTGCTCCAGGGTAAAACTATGGTTCTGGGCAGAGACGGTGACTGCGCAAATAGATGCAAACAAGAATGGCAGCAAGAGCTTGGAAGTCTTCATGGCGGACAATAATACAACCTACACAGCCCTCAATCTCCTCCTTCGCGGGACCGGTCCGGACAACCTTCGAGGGGCCGGTGCCGGTGAGGACCCTGTTTGTCAAGCTTAACAAGCTTGACAAATTTCCCGAATTTGACAAGCTTGACGCATAAAACATCAATAAAAATGCGGGTTGTCAAGCTGTCAAGCTTAATATGCGTCATTTTCACCCGGACACTTTGAGCGCTCATTTTTCGGCTTTCGGAAACCAGTTCTCCCAGGGCAGTACAAATTCTCACATTTATAGACATTGCTCGGCGCTGGTTGCGAGCATTAAAGACCGGTACAGATTGGTTTTGGCAGTTCGTCGCAGTCTCCTACCTTGTTATAGTAATATCTTTAGGATATTTCAACATTTGGGGGTAAATTCTCCGGACTGATACAGCGATTGGTGAGCTGAAGGGCTGGCTCTGAATATCCTCCGAAAGACCTATGTATTCCCTTCATTGCGAAGTAAACTTTTTATGAGTGGAAATACCATTCTTCAGATTTCGCATCTCACGCTCATCAGCGGAATCAGCGGCAACACTGAGTTCCCTCTCGTATCCCTTTGCGGTAAGAGCCGCTGGAGTAAAATATGAACTGCAAACACACCAACCAGATTCAAGATGTAAGACCCCACACGCGCGGCTGCGAAGAGTGCCTGAAAATCGGTGACGATTGGGTCCACCTGCGATTGTGCATGACCTGTGGCCATGTGGGCTGCTGCGATTCCTCAAAGAACAAGCACGCAACCAAACACTTCCACTCGACCAAGCACCCTATCATCAAGTCCAACGAGCCGGGAGAGGATTGGGGCTGGTGCTATATAGATGAGGTGGAACTTGAATTCGCATGACTGGCCGCCGCTTCCGTTCCGCGAGTGGGCAACCACCTGCGATACCCTTCACATGTGGACGCAAATCGTCGGCAAGACGCGCCTGGTCCTTACGCCGCTTCAGAACCACTGGTGGAACGTACCGCTCTACGTGACCGCGCGCGGGCTGAGCACCTCACCTATTCCATATGAACGGATGACTTTCGAAATGGAGTTCGATTTCATCGAGCACCAGCTCGACGTTCGAACCACCGAAGGGAAGCATCACAGCATTCCGCTGTTCCCACGTTCCGTCGCGGACTTCTACGGCGAATACATGGCGTGCCTCCGGTCGCTCGGAATCCAAGTAAACATCAACCGCACGCCTGCCGAGTTCAGCGACACAACGCCTTTCGACCAGGACCACCACCACGCCTCCTACGACACGAAGCATGTCGAAAACTTCCGCCGCATTCTGGTCAACACCGATCAGATCCTGAAAGAATTCCGCTCGCGCTTTCTGGGCAAGTGCAGTCCCGTACATTTCTTCTGGGGCTCTTTCGATCTGGCAGTAACCTGTTTTTCCGGCCGCACCGCTTCGCTGCCGGCAAATGTCGACTCAATAACGCGCGAGGCCTATTCTCACGAGGTGATCAGCTTCGGATTCTGGCCGGGCGATCAGGGCTTCCAGGAACCGGCTTTCTATTCCTACACAAAGCCAGCCCCGCCGGGACTGGAGAAAGAGATCGTGCGCCCGGAAATGGCGCACTGGGATCCCAAAATGGGAGAGTTCATTCTGAAATACGATGACGCGCGCACCACCAAGTCGCCAGACCAGGCACTCATGGATTTCTGTCAAAGCACATATGAAGCCGGAGCAAACCTCGCCCACTGGGACCGCAAGGCACTGGAACGCCAACGTTGGTTGGGCTTTGCTAACCCTGCTACGTGACTGCCATCCTACTTCCTTCAAACTTCTAAACACAAATCGTCATCCCGAAGGCCGTCAACGTAGCGCGCGTTTTCTTCAGCGCGCGAAGTAGGCCTGAGGGACCTTGCGTTATTATTAGGGCGCGCAATATGCCATCCATAAAAAAACCGCTCGTCACTAGACCTGAACAGCCGCCGGGACTCTTGGACCGATATTCATTCGTTTACATGATGGGCAGCAGTTTCGGGATGACGATCGTTATTTTAAGGTGCGAAATCCTAGTGTTTTAGAGGCGTATACCCAAACCAATTCGTCGTTAATCAAATCAATTCGTCGTTAAATAGGTAGAGCATCGGTTTAGAGCGAAGCTCCCCCGCTCATTTCGTCATTAAGAAAGGTAGGTAATGTCCTAAAGTTGCGTTGATGCCAAACAGCAAGCGGTTGCATTCCGTCTCACTGGGTGTTAGGGTTCTTGCATGGCACGATCTAAAAACGATCTCAAAGCACTCCGCAGCATGATACTGGAAGCCCAGCGCATAATCGCCACAACTCCGCTGCCGGAAGGCCGTTCTGAACGTGCATCAGAGTTGCTAACTGCTGCCGTCAAGCTTACCGATTTTCTGCTACTGGAATCGCCTGCTGTTGCACTTGGGAAAAAAGGTGGGAAGGCCACGGCAAAACGTGGACCGGACTATTTCAGGAAGATCGCGTCCATGCGAAAAGAGCATAAAGGCGGGCGTCCACCTAAGGCGAACTAAATAGCTCTTTACATTTGTACCGCTATAAGTTGCGATCAACTAGCCACGCAACCCTACCAGAAGTGTAAACTCGCCAATTTATATATTGCACATGTACGGTGCATGTATATGAAAACAAACATAAAAATACATCCAATTTGCTGTACGCCAATAGTTGACAATAGGAGTTGGATTCTGTTACTTTGGTTTGTGTCGGGGCTAGGACATCAATCCTAACCCCGAAACCAATCTTTAAAAGGAAGATTGGGATGAGATAGAAGCAACCATAGCGCAAGTATTTGGGGTGCGATCCCCGCGAGGGGTGCGGCCTTGGTATTCGCCGTCCCTGTCGCGTAATTGAGTATACACCTACCCTAAATGCGGCGCAAGAGGCTTTTCGTTTATCGGAGGATAAAATGCCGCTTGCTGATGAGATGAAGGCACACCTTCAGGCTGTTATTGAACATCTTCTTTCTGAGCGATATCAGACACAGCAGCAAATCAACGCTGGTGTATCCCATATCAAAGAAATCAATCACAGCATTGTTACCCTCCAAAAAAGCCTCAATAGCGATGCTTCACCTTCCCGATACGTTTCTGCTCCTCTTCGCCCACCACATTTGAAATATTCAAACGTCAGTGTTCGATGGGCGATCTTAGACCTCCTGCATGACAAAGCGATGACAACGCCAGAATTAGCTGACGCGCTCAAGGCCGCAGGAGTCGAATCTAAGGCAGCAAATTTTGCTAATAATGTTTCCGCAGTCCTCAGTACCACCATGAAAGAAGCCAAAGAAGTGCAACAGTTGCCCGATGGCCGATGGGAATTAACAGCGACTGGCATCGAGAAAATTGAGCACATTCGTACTACGCCAAAATTTAGGCGTGGCTGTGGATTGTCGTGACTTTATTGCAGAGTTTGCGAGAGGAGAATTTTCTTGAAAATACCCTGAGTAGCCAACGCTAAAAACGCTCACCCGTAGCGATTGGCCTTAACCGGGCCTACCCCTCGTGTCTTTGCGGGACCAGGGCAGGCCGTGGTGGGCTTTCTTTGGAACCACGCGGAGGCGTGGCAGAGCTGGTTTATTGCGGCGGATTTATACTCCGCTGATCGGGATAACCTCGCGAGGGAAACCCCCGATCCGTGGGTTCGAACCCTACCGCCTCCGCCATTATAACCAAAATAACCAATCGCCCCCAAGGAGGGGCAATGTTTATGAGTCAAGTCCCAGCTTTTTACTCGGTTAATGAGGCTTCAAAGCCCGTTAATCATCGCGTCCACCACAACAACAATGCGTGTCCTCCAGGACGCGACATTCCACAACATGAGCGCCGTCAAGGTACGGGCAATTACCGCCTGTGCCAAGACTGCCAAAACCTGAACGCCCAAGGTCGCTAATCACTACGTTTCACGGCAGCGTAACGAGCTGCCGTGTCGCGCTCAGCCCATAACGGAGAATTCCTTGGTGGGTGGAATGTCATCACCCACCAAGGACCGTGAATCATGCCATCAACCACTCCCCATGTTCTTCTTAGCTCCGCGACTGGCAGGCCATGCGCGACCGCAACCGCTAAAGCCCTCAGCCCCTCTGATGAATCACCCTCAAATCGCACTGTCGGTTCAGGGAAGCTATGGCCAGGGCCGCCTTCACACGATTCAAATGTTTCTACTCCGTTCGCAATGAGCGTAAGCACGATGTCTCTGATCCCGTCATCAAGCGGTGGTTCAAATTGCAACTGCTGACCGCGCTGTACCGTGTCTGGATCAGAACGGAGGGGAGTTCTGCTTGGGCAGGTATTGCACTTTTGGTGCCGGTAGTGAGTATCTTGATTTTCGGTTTGCATTTTACGCACAACTCCGTTACCGTGAGATTGAGCAGCCCCACAGTTTGTGCGCAGACCCCCGATGCCAGTCGGGGTTTTTGCTTTTCTGATTAAAACACACTCTGTCAAATATCTTATTGACAAACAGCAACCGCTTGCTGTAGTATAAGGACATGAATTGCTCACCATGCGCAATCGAATGTAAGCGGTTTGGGAAGCACCGCAACGGCCTTCAGCGGTTTCGCTGCCCACAATGCGGCAAGACGTACACCGAAGAACACAAGCGCCTTTTTGGCTCAATGACCGTTCCTGAAGACAAAGCGCTGCTTGCAATTCAGCTTTTAATTGAAGGCACCAGCATCCGCAGCGCTGAGAGAGTTACCGGATTGCATAGGGATACGATCATCCGGCTGTTGGTGCTCGCAGGAGAACGATGCATAACGGTCATGGCTTCGATGATGCGCGATCTACACTGCAAGCGTATCCAGTCAGATGAAATCTGGACGTTTGTCGGCAAGAAGCAGCGCCATGTAAAAGCTGAGGACTCTGAAGAAATGGGAGATGCTTGGGTGTTCGTTGCAATTGACCCGGACACAAAATTGATTCCAGCGTTCACCGTAGGCAAGCGCAACCGCATTACCACTTACGGATTCTTGCAACAGCTTCAAGATCGTTTGGCCCCTGAGCATCGGTTCCAACTTACAACCGATGGATTTCACACTTACCAACGGGGCGTTGAAGACGTGTTCGCGGGGCAGGCTGATTACGCGCAGTTAATAAAGCTCTATGGCGACTACGGCCAGCATGACGCTGCTGGGCGTTACTCACCGTCTCCGATACTGGAAGTGATAACGAAAATCCGTGACGGCAGACCCGATCCAGAGCACATTTGCACCAGCCATATCGAAAGGCAAAATCTCACGATGCGGATGGCGATTCGGCGCTTTACGAGACTCACAAATGCTTTCTCAAAGAAGGTGGACAATCTGAAAGCAGCCTGCGCTCTACACTTCGCTTATTACAATCTGTGCCGAGTTCATCAAACCCTTCGCTGTACGCCAGCAATGGAAGCGGGAGTGGCGGGTCATATATGGAGCCTCAGGGATTTACTTCTCAAGGGCATATAAAAAGGCGTCCAATGTTGGACGCCTTCCATTGCAAGATTCTACTTTTCTAATTGTGTTTATCGGGGTTGAGATAATTTTCTCTGGCAATCCTCACCTTGCCCCAACGGAACCACTCCTCATCTTCAACTGAGTGCATTTTGTCGGTAATGTCGTGCGATATTTGAGACTGTAACTCTCTGATAAGTCCCCGTAGGACGCGCATCTTGAAACGTGGAAACATGCCGGTTTGTTCAAGATCATGAACGTGAGCAATCGCTGAATTGAAAGCGAGATTGATTTGGTACAGAGAAGCGTAAACGCGGAATTTGTTACCCTGAAGGACAGCCAATGTTGCCTCCTGTTAGGCGATTTGGTTAGGGCGTGTTCCGATGCGCAAACATCGGGCACGTCCGCTTCGCTTGTACCACGGCAGGCAGGAGGATTGCTGCCAGTTATAACCGTTAACGCAACTTTAGGACATTACCGAAAGGTAAAGTAATTGTTGCTGCCCGCGGGAATCCGTTAGACTTTCCTGTTCAAAACGAGTTCCTGTGAGGTCCCCATGTGCAAATCACACTTTTCTTTCCGCCTCGCTATCTCCACGCTTTTCTGCCTTGTCGTAACAGGACTGGCTTTGGGCCAGGCCCAGCCTGCGGTGATGCATGGCTACCAGAGGGCGCCCAAGCCGATCCCTGATGTTCTCGACGCCCGGCCCACACCGCTGATTCTTGCGAGCCCCAAGTCGGATCGGCTGTTGGTGGTGGACCGGCTGGCCAATCCTCCTATTGCTGATCTTGCCCAACCGATGCTTCGCCTCGCCGGAATACGCATCAATCCAGCGACCAATGGCCGCCATCATCCGCCTCGGTTCACCGGCTTGCACATCGTGACCGTAGCTGACGGAAAACAGCAGGAAATCAAGCTCCCGCAGAATGCCTATCTGAACATTCCCGAATGGTCGCCCGACGGGCAGCATTTTGCTTTTACGAATATTGGAGCGAACGGTTTTGAATTATGGGTGGGCGATGCCGCCTCCGCCACCGCACATCGTGTGGGCCAGCTCAGAGTCAATCCGATTTTAGGCGAACCGTTGCAGTGGATGCCGGACGGCCAGACGCTTCTCGTCCAAACGGTTCCTCAGGACCGGGGCAATCCCCCCGCCGAGCTTAAAGTGCCGGATGGTCCCATCATCCAGGAAAGCGACGGCAAGAAAGCCCCCGCCGCAACTTATGAAGATCTGCTGCAGAATGCTCACGATGAAGATTTGTTCGACTATTACTCCACCGCGCAATTAACGCTGGTGGATGCTCGCAACGGCCACACAACCCCGGTGGGCAAGCCTGCTGTATTTTCGAGAGTAGAGCCATCGCCCGACGGCACGCACATTCTGGCCGCCCGAATTCATCGTCCTTACTCTTATTTGCTGCCCGTCTTTGACTTTCCTAAAGATGTTGAGATCTGGGACCGCACCGGAAAGGTGGAACACCAGGTAGCCAGCCTGCCTTTGGCCGAGCACGTGCCCATTGAGGGCGTACTGACCGGCCCACGCGATTACGAATGGATACCGACGCAGCCGGCCACGCTGGTTTGGGCAGAGGCCCTGGATGGCGGTGATCCTAGAACCAAAGTTCCTTACCATGATCATTTGTTGATGCTTGGCGCCCCGTTCAAGGACCAGCCTGTGGAGCTGGCCAAACTGGAGCAGCGTTATGTTGCGGGCGGAGGCCCGGGTTTCCGTAGCGCCCGCGGTATTGAATGGGGTGAAAAAGGCATTGGCCTGGTGCATGACTATGACCGCGCCCGCCGCTGGACACGAACCTTCCTTATTGATACCAATCAGCCGGGAGGACCGCCCAAACTGATCTGGGAGCGCTCCATCCGTGATCGCTATGGCGATCCCGGTACGCCAGTGATGCGCACCCTTGCCAATGGCAAGAAGATCATGCGGCAGAACGGCGACTCGATTTTCCTGGCTGGCGCTGGGGCATCTCCCAAGGGAGAGCTTCCCTTCCTCGACAGCTTCGATCTGCAATCGCGCAAGTCCCAGCGGCTATTCCAATGCGCTGACGGCAGTTACGAGTCGGTGGTGGCGCTCACCTCGGACGATGGCTCGCACTTCATTACCCGTCACGAGAGTCCAACCGAGCCGCCCAACTATTTCGTCCGCACTACCGGCAGTTCAGACACCAGGGCATTGACCAAGTTCCCTGATCCAGCTCCACAGCTGCGAGGCATCACCAAACAGCTTGTGACCTACAAGCGCGCCGATGGCGTACCGCTCTCGTTCACGCTGTATCTGCCCGCCAACTACAAGAAAGGCGAGCGCCTGCCTACCATCGTGTGGGCCTACCCGCTGGAGTTCAGCGATGCCAGCACGGCCGGACAGGTCTCAGGCTCACCAAATCGGTTCACAACCATCGGCGGAATT
>Ga0210400_10002934_pt1 | contig 15364 bp, 15 predicted proteins | sample IncBWH26MmetaG_FD_155456 | JGI IMG/M metagenome (GOLD analysis project Ga0210400, IMG submission 155456) | Forest soil microbial communities from Barre Woods Harvard Forest LTER site, Petersham, Massachusetts, United States - Inc-BW-H-26-M | ecosystem: Environmental > Terrestrial > Soil >... | reverse complement strand
GGGCGGTATCCGGCCTGACGTAGGCGAAGAAGGCGCCGGCCGTGTTCACGTCGATCCGCGAGGCCGCCGGGGTGCGCGCCAGCCAGCGCCGCCGCTCCAGGTTGGCCGCCAGCTGGCGGGTGCGGTAGGCCGGCGCCACGGCAGCCCGCTTGGGCGCGCTTTCGGCCGGCGTGCCGGCCTCCGGCGCACTTTCGGCCTTCGGCGGGCCCTCTGGCTTCGGGGCGTTTTCGGTCTCAGGGGCGCTTTCGGCTTTGGGCGGGCCTTCGGCCTTAGGCGCGCTTTCGGTCGGGGGGTTTTCGGCGGGCGGGTTGTCGGTAGGCGCGCTTTTGAGCGGGGCGCCCTGGTCCGGCGCGGAGGCCGGCCCCGCCTGGCAGGCCGAGGTCATATAGGCCGCCGACAGCGCCGTGTACTCGGCGTCCGACGGCGGCAGCGAGGCCAGCCAGTCGGCGAGCTTGCCGCCCGCTAGCGCCTGCTCCAGACCGGCGGCCAGGTCGACCAGGTTGCGCTCGAGGGTGAACACGATCTCGATGCTCTTGGGATCGACGTGGCCGCGCGACAGGGCGCGGGCGTAGCGGAGAGCCATGAGCGTCTGGGCGATGTCCTGCTGGACCGCCCCGGCGCCGGGCGCCGCCTCGAGCGCGAAGGCGACGTGGTCCAGCGCGTGTCGGCGCGCCTCGCCCAGAGCGCGCGTCAGCGCGCCGGATTGGTCCGAACTCCAGGCCGGCCGCCAGCCTCTCTGCTGGTAGAAACGCAGGGCGTCGGAGTCCGGGAGGTCCGCGAACTCAGGAGGGATGGGGGGCGGCGCCGGCGGCTTCGGGGCGGCCTCCTGCGCCGGTGCGCCCTGCGGGTCCGTGGAGCGCGCGTCGCAGCCGGCGCCGAGGACCGCCCAGGCGGCGAACCCCAACGATTGGCGGCGGTTCAAAAGTCGGAAAGCTGACAAAGGAGACACCCGGGGCCAACGCGCGCCGAGCTTATCCGGGTGCAAACCTGCGACAAGATTGCTCACTCCGAATTAACGAATCGTCTGGTATCGACTAGCTTCCGTCCACGTCCCAGACCGGCGCCAGCCCTGGCCCTTCCGACCTCAGGCATGAACGAAACCCGCTCGAACCCTCGCCGCCACTTCCTCCAGGCCTCTGTAGCCACCGTCGGCCTCGCCGCCCTTGGCCGACCGTCGCTCGCCAAAGCAACCGTCGCCTGGCCCAGATCCGCCAACTTGGCGATCGCCGTCGCCGCGCGGGCGGGGCTGGAACGCGCCGGCCCACGCATCGCCCGTCGCGACGTGGTCGGCGTCGCTGATTTCTCCCAGCCTTCGAGCGCGCCGCGGCTGCATCTGGTCGACATGACCTCCGGCGCCGTCCAGACCCTGCTGGTCGCCCACGGTCGTGGCTCGGATCCGGAGCGCACTGGCTGGCTCAGCCGGTTCTCCAACGCCCCGGGTTCGGACGCCACCTCCGAGGGAGCCTATGTGACGGGCGACTACTACATCGGCGCGCACGGCCCCTCGATGCGCCTGATCGGCCTGGACCCGACCAACAGCAACGCCGAGTGGCGTAAGATCGTCGTTCATGCGGCCTGGTACGTCGGGCCGGAGATGCTCCGGACGCACGGCATGCTCGGTCGCAGCGAAGGCTGCTTCGCCGTCAGCGCCGTCGACCTGCCCGCCATGCTGGTGCGCCTCGGTCCCGGCCGCCTGCTGGTCGCCGGCAAGGTTTAGACCGGGCGGGCTTCAGCGCGCGGCATCAGGCCCGTTCCCGGGCCTGCGCCTTCACCAGCAGGTGTAGCCGCCGTCGGCCAGGACGATGGCGCCGGTCATCAGGCTGGCCGCGTCGGAAGCCAGGAAGGCGGCGATCGAGGCCACCTCCTCCGGTTCGCCCAGACGCCCCTGGGGCGTGCCGTCGATCCAGCGGCGGTACATCTCACCTTGGGGATCGGCGAAGGCGTTGATCGGCGTGCGGATATAGGTCGGCGCGACGGCGTTCACCCGCACGCCGCGCGGGGCCCATTCGGCGGCCAGGGACCTGGTCAGCTGGTGCACGGCGGCCTTGGAGGCGTTGTAGTAGCTCTGGCCCTGCGGGCGGTTGACGATGAACCCGCTCATCGAGCCGATGTTGACGATGGCGCCCTTCCCCCGCGCCAGCATGTGGCGGCCGAAGGCGCGGGCGCACCAGAAGGTCCCATTGAGGTTGACGTCGAGCACGTTCAGCCAGTGCTCGTCGGCGACGTCCTCAGCGTTGGTTTCGCTGCGGGCGATGCCGGCGTTGTTGACCAGGATGTCGATGCGCCCGGCCTGCGCCGCGAGGTCGTCGGCGACCTTCGTCACCCGCGCCGAGTCGGTGACGTCCATGACCACGCCGTCCACCCGGTGGCCGCGGGAGGCCATCAGGGCGATCGCCTCGTCGACGGGTCCCCGCGCCAGATCGGCGATGGTCACCCGCGCTCCGGCCTCGGCCAGCGCCTCGACGATGGAAAGGCCGATGCCGCCGGCGGCGCCGGTGACCAAGGCGACGCGGTCGTCCAATCTCAGACGGTCCAGGTACATGGTCTCTCCTCCAGCGCGCCCTCCAACCCTAGCCCGGCCGCGCGGCCCGGCGTATGCGTGGTTCGCAAGTCTCGGTAGCCCACGCGGGCGGAGAAACGGGGAGAAGGGCCATGCTGGTCACCACGACGGAGAACGTGGCGGGTCGCAAGGTGCTCGAGGTCAAGGGCCAGGTGTTCGGCGTCGTCGTGCGCAGCCGGGGCCTGGGCGGCAACATCATGGCCGGCCTTCGGACCGTGTTCGGCGGCGAGATCGTCGAATACACCTCGATGGTCGAGGAATCCCGCCGCCACGCCATCGACCGCATGGTCGCCAACGCCACCGTCATGGGGGCCAACGCCATCGTCATGATGCGGTTCGACGGCTCGGAGATCGGTCAGATGATGAGCGAGGTCGTCGCCTACGGAACGGCCGTCGTCCTCGACGTCCCCTAGGCCATGGCGATGTTCCGGGCCGTCCTGATCGCCATCGTCGCGCTGCTGTTCGTCGGCTCGTGCATCGGGGTGGCGACGGTGGGGCCGCCAGCGATCGGACCGACGATCTTCCTGGGTGTGGTGCTGGCAGGACTGCTGTTCGAGAACCACCGCTATCGCCAGCTGAGCGGCCAGGCGCCCGGCGGCGACTTCAAGGCGACGGGCGAGCGCTTCATCGATCCCGAGAGCGGCAAGCTGGTCGAGGTCTACAGCGACCCCGCCACGGGCGCGCGCCGCTATGTGGCCGTCAAGGACGCTCCAGACACCCCTTGAAGCCAGCCTGCCTAAGGCCAGAAGTGGGCGGCGGGTATCTCCGGGTCGCGGACGGCCTGGGCGGCGGCCAGGCGGTACACCTGCCGGGTTTCGTCGTCGTAGGCCGGCCAGGGGAGCTCGCCGGACGTCGCGAACCCCGTCCAGATTCGGTGGATGCGGTCGGCCAGGCCTTGGGGCGGGTTCTCGCCGACGAACCCCCTCGGCCCATCGCAGCACGCCAGGGTGTCGAACACGAAGGGGATCTCCAGGGCGTGGCAGGCTCCCAACCGGCCGCCGAAGGCCGGCGAGCGCCATTCGAACTCATAGAGATGGGTGCGCCCGCGGTGGGCGGCGGCGAAGGCGCGGGCGGGGTGACGGAACACGAGGTCGTGCAGGGCGAGGGTGAGCGCCTCGCCCGGCCGCCTGCCCTTGCCCAGGCCGTAGGCCTTGAGGATCGCCCGGGCATTCGGGACCGACCGGCCGAGGACATACCAGGCCATCCAGCCGGGAACGCGGTCGAGAGCGCCGGTGGGGGCGAAGTAGAGGTTCATCTCCTCGGCGTTGGCCCCGATCAGCAGATCCACCTCCGATCCGGCCCCTTCGGCCAATGCCCGCAACGGGTGGATCGGCAGGACGTCGTCGCCGAAGACCGGAAGGAACTTGCTCAGGCCAAAAGCCGGCTCGCGGCCCTTGTCATCCCGAAGATCGATCCGGGTGGTGGGGAGTTGGACCTTGTCCACCGCCTCCAGGCATTGTTCGACGGTGCTGCCGCGGAAGCCCGCCGCGTCAGGGGTGACCCCGAGGATCTTGGCGACCTTGCGCGTCAGCCGCTGCGCCACCGCCACGGGCCGAACCATCGAGCCGTGTCCGCTCTGGACGATGGCGCGGCGGAACAGGCCCTTGGCCAGGGGCGAGGCGATCAGGTTGGCCACCGACATGGCGCCGGCGGATTCGCCGAACACGGTGACGTTGGCCGGACTGCCGCCGAAGGCGGCCGCGTTGTCGCGCACCCAGGCCAGGGCGGCGAGCTGGTCGCGCAGGCCGAGGTTGGTGGGCGCTCCCGGGATGGCCAGGAAACCTTCGACGCCCAGCCGATAGGTGATGGTCATGCACACCACGCCCGAGCGCGCGAAGGCGGTCCCGTCCTGCACGGCGGCGTGGTTGCTGCCGGCGACGAAGGCGCCGCCGTGGATGAACACCATGACCGGCAAGCCATGCGCCTTGGGATCCGGGGTCCAGATGTTGACCGTGAGGTGCTCGTCGCCCGGAACCCAGCCCGAGCCGACCAGGGGCGCGATGTCGAGGGCGTCGAACGGACGCAAGGTGTGGGGGGCGTTGGGGCCGAGACAGGTGGCGTCGCGCTGGCCCGGCCATGACTCGGGCGGCGCCGGCGGGGCGAAGCGCCGGATCCCCACGGGCGGGGCGGCGTAGGGGACGGCCAGGAACCGGGTCACGCCTCCCTGGCGTACGCCGCGCACGGCGCCGGCGGTGGTCACAGCAACTGGGTCGATCATTGCGGCCCTCCAGTTGACCGGTCCGTGGCCGGGTGTCGCGCCCGCCAACTCGGCTCCAAGCGTAGCCCAGGCGCGGCCACATAGCCGGCCAGGATTTGCCGTATGGAAGTATCCCGTTGCCGAGGCGCACGGGGCGGATAGTCGCCGGGGGCCGTCCGGTCAATCGCCCGGACCTCCGTGCAGCTGAATAACGGTTGGAATTCAAATCGTTATGGAAGGAGCGCGCCCTCGAACTCGGCCCGGGTCTGGTCGATGATTTCGCGGGCGCTCTGCAGCCCGGCGACGCCGGAGACGGAATGGCCGGCGCTCCAGATGTCGGCCCAGCGCCGAGGCCCCTCAGTTCCGGCGGCAGCCCCATACTTCTCGCGGGCGCGGGCCTCGCTGATGCTCTCGTCGAGCCGCTGGGGATCCAGGCCCACGGCGCGGATCGACGGGGCGAGCATGTTGGCGGGAAGTCCGGTGAAGCTGGACGTCTGCATCACGTCATCCATCGAGGCCTCGACCAGCATCCTTCGGTAGCCTTCGGAAGCCATGCTCTCCGAGGCGGCGATGAAACGGGTGCCCATGTAGGCGAGGTCGCAGCCGAGCACGCAGGCGGCGGCCAAGGCCCGCCCGTCGGCGACGCCGCCGGCCAGCACCACCAAGCCGTCGAACATCCCGCGGACGGCGCGGACGAAGGCAAAGGGGTTCAGCCAGCCGGTCTGGCCGCCGGCGCCGGCGGTAAGCAGGATCAGGCCATCGGCGCCGGCCTCGATCGCACGGGCGGCATGACGCAGGCTCGCCACGTCCGCGAGGACCAGGCATCCGGCGTCGTGCAGCGCCGCCACCGCCGGTGCCGGGGAGCCGACGCTGGTGATCACCAGCTCTGCGCCATGACGGGCGACGCAGGCGAGGTCCTCTGCGAGCCGCGTGTCGCGCATGATCAGATTCGGGCAGAACGGCGCGGCGGGGCCGTCGTGGTCGGCCAGACGCGCGCGGATGTCGGTGAGCCAGGCGTCGAGTTCGTCGGCGGTGCGTGCGTTCTTGGTGGGGAAGGCTCCAATAACACCGTCCCTGCAGGCGGCGGCCACCAGATCCGGCCCGGACACGCGCAGCATCGGGGCGGCGATCAGCGGCAGGGCGAGGCGAGCGCGGAGACCCTGCGGTAGGCGCCCACCCCAGGACATCATCGGCCGGACCACACCGGCTTGCGCTTCTCGGCGAAGGCGGCGAGGCCTTCCTTGCGATCCTCGGACTGCAGGGCGCGATTGGCGTAGGTCATCTGCTCGCGCCACCCTTCCCCGTCGGTCCAATCGGCCGAATGCCACATGATCTGCTTCGAAGCAGCCAGCGCCGTGGGGCCGTTGACCAGCAGGGCCTGGGCCCAGGCCACCGCCTCGGCCAGGGCCGCGCCCTCCTCGACCACCCGGTTCACGACACCGTGGCGATGGAAGAACTCGGCGTCGCGGAACTCGCCGGTCAGGGCCAGTTCCATGGCCAGGTGGTAGGGCATGCGCCTGGGGAGGCGGAAAAGGCCTCCGCCGATCGCCACCACGTTGTGCCGCACCTCCGGCAGGCCGAAGCGGGCGGTGCGGGCGGCAACGATCAGGTCGCAGGCCAGGCACAGCTCGAAACCGCCGCCGACCGCGTACCCCTCCACCGCGGCGATGACCGGCTTGGCCGGCGGCTTGGCGAAGAGGCCGAACCCCCCGCGGCGGGTCGCCGCGCGCTCGCCGCGGGCCGCCGCCTTCAGATCGGCGCCGGCGGAGAAGTTGCCTCCAGCGCCGGTGATCACGCCGACGAAGAGGTCGTCCTCGGCGTCGAGGCGGTCGACCGCGGCCTCCATCGCCTCGGCGCTCGCCCCATCGAAGGCGTTGCGGGCCGCCGGCCGGTTCATGGTGATCACCAGCACGTGGCCGAAGCGCTCGGTGAGGATCCGCGGTTCTTCGCTCATGGGTGGACTCTCTGCGGTTGGAGCATTGAGAGGCTCCGCCGAGCGCGCGCCCCCTCCACCACTTCGTGGTCCCCCTCCCCCGCACGCGAGGGAGGAGAAACGGGGTCGTCGGAACTACAGCGCAAGGGTGAAGCCGCCGTTCACCGGGTAGACTTGGCCGGTGATCCACGGGCTGGCGTCGGAAGCCAGGAACAGCACCATGTTGGCCACGTCGTCGGGCCGGCCCGGACGGCGTATGATGTACTTTTCCATCTGCCGCTTCAGTCGCTCGGGGTCACCCTTGAGGGTGCGCTCCACCGCTGGGGTCGCCGTCAGAGCGATGGCCACGGAGTTGGCGGTAATCTGGTATCGACCGAGCGTCCTGGCGACCGAGCGCATGAAGCCCGCCGCGCCAGCCTTGGCGGCGGCGTAAGGCTCCAACCCGGCGTCGCCCCAGCGGCCGGCGTCGGAGATGATGGTGATGATCCGGCCGGCCGCCTGGCGCTGGATCATGCCGGGGATGACGGCGGCGGTGCAGTTCATGACGCCATACAGGTTGACGCCCAGAAAGCTGTTCCAGACTTCCGGCCCGGTGTCCCAGAACGGCTTTCCCAGTTCCGGCGAGGGGTTGGCCCCGGCGTTGCCGGCGTTGTTGACCAGCACCCCGATCGGGCCGAGCTCTCCCGCCGCCCGGGCGACCATGGCCTTCACCCCGGCGTGGTCCGAAACGTCGGCCTGCAAGGCGAGAGCCTTGCCGCCGGCGGCGCGGATCTCCTCGGCCACCGCCTCGGCGCGTTCGAGAACGTAGTCGTTGCACACCACGGCGCCGGCGTTGTGGGCGGCCAGGTGCAGGGCGATCTGGCGCCCCACCCCCTGGCCCGAGCCGGTGACCAGGGCGACGCGCCCGGCCAGATCGAGGATGTCGGTCATACGTTTCTCTCCCGTCCTTTCCAGTAGGGGTCACGCAGCTCGCGCTTGAGCAGCTTGCCCATGGTGTTGCGTGGCAGCTCCACCACGATTTCGAGGGTCTTCGGCCGCTTGTAGGCAGCCAGCGTATCGGCACAGTGGACGAGGATTTCCTCAGGGGAAGCCAACCGCCCGGGCTTGAGTTCGCAGAACGCCTTCACCTGCTCGCCGAAGTCGTCGTCCGGAACGCCGATGACGGCGACGTCCTGCACTGCCGGATGGCGGATGATCGCCGCCTCGATCTCGGCCGGATAGAGGTTCACGCCGCCCGAGACGATCATGTCCTTGGCGCGATCGGTGATGAAGAGATAGCCGTCCTCGTCCACTCGCCCGACGTCGCCGGTGCGGAAGAAGCCCCGGGCGTCCAGGGTATCGCCGTCGAGAGGCTTGGCATTCAGGTAGCCGCTGATCACCATCGGCGTCCTCACCCAGATCTCCCCTTCCTCGCCGAGTCCGAGTTCCTCGCCATCTTCGCCGCGGATGGAGATCGTCACATGGGTGTGCGGCAGGCCGCTGGATCCGGGCTTCAATACCTGCATCTCGGGCGACAGGGCGGTGATCATGCCGACCTCGGTGGCGCCGTAGCCCTCGGAGAGGACGGGGCCGAAGTGGCCTATGATCCACTGCTTGAGCGAATAGGGCACCGGCGCCGCACCCACACCCAGGCTGCGCACGGAGGAGACGTCATAGCGGGCGAGGACGTCGGGCGGCAGGCCCGCGAGGCGTTTGTACATGGTGGGGACGCCGGTCCAGACGCTCACCCTGTGCTTCTCTATCAGGCGCAGGGCCTCCTCGGGATCGAAGCGGCGCAGGAGCACTATCGTGTTGCCACGCGCCAGCGATCCCCACACCACGCCCGGACCTGCGCCGTGGTGCATGGGCAGCGTGACAAGCTGCACGTCGCCGCGCTGCTGCGGGCGGCTGCCAGCGACGCTCTGCTGGTATTCCCGGATCTGCCGGGCGACCTCGGGATCATCGCGATCCGGTCGCGCGCCCATGACCACGCCCTTGGGCAGGCCCGTCGTGCCCGAGGTGTAGAGGATGAGCGGCGGGTTGCCGGCCGCGAAGAGCGGCGCCGGCGGCGCCTCGTCGACGAGGGCCACGTAGGCGTGGAAGCCATCCGCGGCCGCGTCGATCGAGACGGCGAACTTCAGGCCAAGGCCGTCGAAGGCCGGCGTCAGAGCGGCCGGATCGGCGTCGTCGCAGATGATCGCCTGGGCGCCGCTGTTGGCCAGGACATATCGCGTCTCCGACGGCGTCAGCCGCCAGTTCAAGCCGAGGATGCGGCAGCCCAGCTTGCCGGCCGCGGCGCTGACGATCGGCCACTCCGGGCGGATCTGCATCCGGGTCACCAGGATGTCGCCGGCCTGCAGGCCCAGGCGCCTCAGGCCGTGGGCGAGGCGGTCGGCCTCCTCGTTCCAGCCGCGCCAGGTCACCAACCGCTCGCCCTCGATCAGGGCCGGCGCGTCCGGCTGTTGTTCCGCCCAGTATTCCAGGGTTCCCGGCTGACGCGAGCTCATGGGATCAGGCTCCGGCGGAGGGAGGCGACAAATTCGTCGCGCAGGGCGGTGAGGTCGATGGCGTTGGGCGCCAGCAGCCACTGGCCGACGGCGCCGCGGAGGCTCGCCAGGATCAGGATCGACTGCGACCTGGGGTCAATATCCGGCCTGATCTCGCCGGCGGCGATGGCCGCCCGCAGGTTGGCCTCGAAGGCCCGGGCGCTACGGGCGTTCAGCTCGGCCAGCCGATCCGTGACCAGGGCGTTGCTCAGCCCCTCCCCCAGCAGGACGAACAGGGCGCGGGTCTTGGTGTGGTCCTTGCCGGCGCTGTCGAAATAGAAGGCGGCGGACCCCAGCAGGCGCTCGAGTCCGGGGCCGTGGTGCTCGACGCGGTCGAGGGCGCGGCCGAAGAGTTCGATCAGGTGCGCCGCCAGCGTGACGATGAGCCCGCTCTTGCCGCCGAAGTAGTGGGCCGGAAGGCCGCGGCTGTAGCCGGCCGCCTCGCCGACGTCGCTCAAGGTGGTGCGCTCGAGGCCCCTCTCCGCCACCAGCCCCACGGCCGCGGCCAGCAACCGCTGTTCGGCCTCGCCCCGGCGTTCCGCCTGCGAGCGTCGTTCGGTCCTGGCAGTCAGCGTCCTCACCTCGGCGTCTCAATAATTTGCTTGCCCACAAACAAATTACATGTTGGCTTGGCGGTCAACAGCGAATGTCGCGAACGGACAAAATGGCCAGGAGGAGGCTTGAAAATGAGCGATCCGGAGCTGTTGAAACCCGACCTCTATAGGCGCGCCGGCAGCCCGGCCCGGCCGGACCTGCCAGCCCTGCTCGGCGGCGCCTGCGCCTGTGGCCACGTGTTCTTTCCCCTGCAGGCCTACGGCTGCGAGCGGTGCGGCGGGAAAGACCTGCAACCCCGGGCGCTCTCCGGCGCGGGACGGTTGCTGGCGGCGGCGCGCGTGCACCTCCACGCAGGCAAGGGCCGCGAGGCGCCGTTCACCATCGGGTCGATCAAGCTCGACGACGGCCCTATCATCCGTACACTGATCGTTAGCGGTGAAGCTCCACCGCGCCCCGGCGCCGCGATGGTCAGCCTGCTGGCGCCGGTCACGGACGCCGAGGGCGCGACGCGCCTGGACCTGCGCTTCGTGGCGGAGGCCTGAACCCATGACCGTGACCTTGAATGACCTGCGGCCGGTCTATGTGGCCGGCATCGGCTTCCACCGCTACCAGTTCCTCTCCGAGACGCCCTACATCACCCTGGGACTCACGGCCGTCCGCGCCGCCGTGGACGACGCCGGCCTGTCCTGGCCGTCGGTGGAATCGGCCTATGTCGCCAAGGCGCTGCTCCCCATGGCGCCCGGGCGGGCCATGCTGCGCCATCTGGGCGACCATGGCCTGCCGATCGTGCACGTGGAAAACGCCTCTGCGTCGGGCTCGGCGGCGTTCCGGCACGCCTGCATGGAGATCGCCTCCGGGCTCGCCGACATCGCCCTGGTGGTCGGGGTCGACAAGCCGATGCCAGTGGGGCGCGCCGAGTCCCTGGCGCGGATCGGCAGCCTCGCCGACGACGCCATCGCGCCGTTCACCCACTTTGCCCTGCTGGCCGACGCCTACGCCGGCCGCACGGGGGCGAGCGTCGAGGACATAGCCCTGGTGGCGGTGAAGAACCATCGCAATGGATCGAGGAATCCCTTCGCGCAGCACCAGAAGGAGCGAACGCTGGACGAGATCCTGGGCGGGAAGAAGATCGCCGGCGGCTTTACCTCCTTGCAGTGCACGCCGGTCGGCGAGGGCGCCGCGGCGGTGATCGTCGCCTCCGCGGAGGGCCTGCGCCGGCAAGGGGTGGCGCTGGACCGCGCCGTTCGCGTGGCGTCCTCCGCCGCCCGCAGCCAGCATCTCTACGACGACGCCACACGATACGACGCCATGCTCACGCAGGAGACCGCGCGGATCGCGCTGGCGCAGGCGCAGGTCACGGCCGCCGACCTGGACGTGGTGGAGCTTCACGACGCCTTCACCGTCGAGGAGGTGGAGTATGTCGAAGCCATGGGCCTCTGCCCCGACGGCCAGGCCGTGCGGCTGTTGAAGGAGGGCGCGTTCGACATCGGCGGCCGCTGCGCCGTCAGCCCTTCCGGGGGCCTGATCTCCATGGGCCATCCGATCGGCCCCACCGGCGTCGGCCAGATCGGCGAGATCACCCGGCAACTGCGCGGCGAGGCCGGGTCCCGCCAGCACCCCGGCGCCCGGACCGGCCTCGCTCACATGGTCGGCGTCGGGGCGGTCTGCTACGTCCACGTCCTGCAGAGGCCGTAGACACTCGGAGCGCGGGCTGGGAAGGCCGCGCTCCGGGGGTTGAACCAAGCGGCGCCAGGGAGACATATACAGCGCCCGGGGGTATACTCGGGCCGGACCGCCCCCGCGAGGATCACCATGGCCGTTTCGCGCCCATCTCAAACGCTTCGCCTTTCTCACACCCTGCTCTTTGGTTTCATCGCGGCCGCCGTGCCGCTCGGCGCCGCGCTCGCCAGCGGCGGTGGCGGGGGCATGGGCGGGGGGATGAGCGCCCCGATGGCGCCCAGCATGTCCACCCCGCAGTACGACCCGGCCCAGGAATACCGCGAGGGCATGGCCGCCTATCAGGCCGGAAAGTTCAAGGACGCCGCCCGCTCGTTCGAGCACGTCACCCAGGCCGCGCCCGGCGAAGTCACAGGCTGGCGCATGCTGGGCCTCGCCCGGGTGGGGGCCAACGACAACAAGGGGGCGGTCAAGGCCTTCGAACGGGCGCTCAAGATCGATCCAAAGGCGGTCGACACCCGCCGCGACTACGCCGTGGCGCTGGCGCAGCTGAAGCAGCCCGACAAAGCCTCGGCCCAGCTGGACATGCTCAAGAGCCGCGCGGCCGCCTGCAACGACACCTGCCCAGAGGCCGCCGACCTGAAGGCGGCGATCTCGCAGGTCGAGGCGGCGCTGAAGCCACCGGCAGCGGCCGGGACCGGACCGGCCGCCTCGATCGCGCCCAGCGGGGCGCTGCTGTCGGCGGCGGCGGGCGATGGGGCCTATGTCGAGGCCGTCAGCCTGATCAACGAGCACCGCTATGCGGATGCCCTGGCCGCCCTCGACCGGGCCTCGGCGGCGTTCGGCCCTCACCCCGATATCATCACCTACAAGGGCTATGTCTGGCGCAAGCTCGGTCACCTGGACAAGGCTGAGCAATACTATCGCGCCGCCCTGGCCATCGCCCCGTGGCATCGCGGCGCCACGGAGTACTACGGCGAGCTGAAGGTGATCGAGGGCGACATGGCCGGGGCCCGGACGATGCTGGCCAAGCTGGATCGGCAGTGCGCCTTCGGGTGCGCCGACGCGGAGGACCTGCGCCGGTGGATCGACCACGGCGGCGACCCCGCCTCCTGAGCGCCCCCCGGCTCCTGGTCGCTGTGGCCGTCGCCTGTGCGCTGGGGGCGGCGCGCGCCGACACGGCCGCCGTTCCCTTGCGGGCTCTGCGCTGGACGGCGCCGGGAGCGGATGTGGTGCGCATCCTGACGCGACGGCCGGTCGAGTGCCTGACCGTTCCAGGCGACCCGCGAGCGGCGTACCGCGTGGAGGTCGGCCGGGCCGCGTTCCGCGATCCGCTGCTGCTGGGGGGCCAGGCGGCCAGGGCCGGGGTCGCCTGCGACAGCTGCCACCGCAACGGCCGCACCAACCCCGACTTCTCGTTTCCGGGGCTCTCGGGCGCCCCCGGCACCGCTGACGTCACCTCCTTCGTGTTCAGCACGCATAGAGGCGATCATGTCGAGGACCCGCGACCGATCCCCGACCTGGGCGGACCCAAGGCGAAGCTGAAGATCGACCAGTCACCCGCGTCCCCCGCCCTGAAGACGTTCATCCACGGCCTGGTCCGAGAGGAGTTCGAGGGCGCCGAGCCCCCGCCCGCGGTGCTGGACGGCCTGGCCGCCTACGTTCGCGCGCTGGATCCCGCCGCGTGCGCCAGCGGCGACTGGGAGCGCGTCAGGGCCGGCGCCGCCATCGCCGACGCCGTGCGCGCCGCCGCAACGGCCCGCGCCGCCCTCGCCCACCACGACGGGCCCACGGTGGTGGTGATGATCCAGGCCGCGCGCATGCAGCTGGGCGACGTGGCCGAGCACTACGATGGCCCCGCCCTAGCGGGAGAGCGCAAGCGGCTAACAAGCGCCAGCTTCGAGCTGGCCGACATCGCCGACGCGGTTCGGCGGGGGGATGCCGGCGCGGATTCGCTCCTCGCGGCGTGGCTGAAGGCGGCGCCGGCGTGGCGGGCGGCGCTGCTGAGGGGGGAGCCGCGGTCACTCTACGATGCGGGCCGCCTCGCCGGGGCGCTGGGAGTGGGAGCCCGGGCGTCTCGCCCGCGAACAGCGTCGACTATCGGCACATCAGGAGGAAGGTAGACGCGGCCGGGACGCCCGCTTTCCGCGGCGCGGCCCCTATCCCGCGGCCCCCGCCTCCCAGTCCAGGGTGCGTTGGACGGCCTTCTTCCATTGAGCGTAACCCTTGTCGCGCGCGGCGAGGTCCATGTTGGGCGACCACTCCGCGTCCTTGCGCCATTGCGCGCGCAGGGTCTCCAGGTCGGGCCAGAAGCCGACGGCGAGACCGGCGGCGTAGGCCGCGCCGAGGCATGTGGTCTCGGAAATGCTCGGGCGGACGACGGGGACGCCCAGGACGTCGGCCTGGAACTGCATCAGCAGGCCGTTGGCGGTCATGCCGCCGTCGACCTTCAGGATGTCGAGGCGGCGGCCGGAATCGGCGGCCATGGCGTCGACCACCTCGCGGGTCTGCCAGGCGACCGCCTCCAGGGCCGCCCGGGCGATGTGACCGCGGGTGACGTAGGCGGTGAGGCCGGCGATGACGCCGCGGGCGTCGGGGCGCCAGTGGGGCGCGAAGAGGCCGGAGAAGGCCGGCACCAGGGCGCAGCCGCCGTTGTCGGCGACACTGGCGGCCAGGGCCTCGATCTCGCCCGCGCTGGAGAAGAAGCCCAGGTTGTCGCGCAGCCATTGCACCAGGGCGCCGGTGACCGCGATCGAGCCTTCCAGGGCGTAGACAGCCGGCGCCTCGCCGACCCGGTAGCCGACGGTGGTCAGCAGTCCATGGTTTGAGGCGACCGCCCGCTCGCCGGTGTTGACGAGCAGGAAGTTGCCGGTGCCGTAGGTGCACTTGCCCTCGCCGGGGGAGAAGCAGGTCTGGCCGAACAGGGCCGCCTGCTGATCGCCCAGCGCCGAGGCGACGGGGACGCCGGCCAGGACGCCACGCGCCTCGCCGTAGACCTCGGCCGATGAACGGATCTGGGGCAGCATGGCGCGGGGGACGCCGATGGCGTCCAGCAGGGAGTCGTCCCAATCCAGAGTCGCCAGGTTCATCAGCATGGTGCGGCTAGCGTTGGTGACGTCCGTGACGTGGCGGCCGGTGAGCTTCCAGATCAGCCAGGTCTCGATGGTGCCGAACAGCACCTCGCCCCGCACCGCCGCCGCGCGGGCGCCGTCCACATGGTCGAGCAGCCAGCGGATCTTGGGCCCCGAGAAGTAGGTGGTCAGGGGCAGGCCGCAGAGCGGGCGGAAGCGGTCCTGGCCGCCTTCGCGCCCCAGTTCTTCGGCCAGGGGGGCGGTGCGGGTGTCCTGCCAGACGATGGCGCCGGCGATCGGCCGGCCCGTGGCCTTTTCCCAGAGGACGGTGGTCTCGCGCTGGTTGGTGATCCCCACCGCCGCCAGGTCGGCGAGGCCGATCCCCAGCCGACCGAGCGCCGCGCCGACCACGGTCTCGACGTTCTTCCAGATCTCGAGCGCGTCGTGCTCGACCCAGCCGGGGCGGGGGTAGAGTTGGCGGTGCTCCATCTGGGCCTGGGAGACGATGGCGCCGGCCGTATCGAAGACCATGCAGCGCGAGGACGTCGTCCCCTGATCGATGGCGGCGATGTAGCGACTGGCTATGGCGCCCCTCCCGTGGCCGGATCGTTGTTCGGGCTCCTTCAGGTGGAGCCCGCCCGCAGATACGGGCTCCACCTCAACGCGGCAAGGGACTCGAGGTCCGGGCTGGCGGGAGGGGCCGGCCTTGTTTAGAGCACCGATCTGACGGAATCAGAACGGTGCTCTAGTTCTTTGTTTTAACGCGCGTTTTGTCCGAAAATCGATTCCCACTTTTCGGCGCTCTAGTGTTTGCAGAAACCGATAAAATCCGTGAGCGGTGATGGG
>Ga0210400_10002933_pt1 | contig 15367 bp, 10 predicted proteins | sample IncBWH26MmetaG_FD_155456 | JGI IMG/M metagenome (GOLD analysis project Ga0210400, IMG submission 155456) | Forest soil microbial communities from Barre Woods Harvard Forest LTER site, Petersham, Massachusetts, United States - Inc-BW-H-26-M | ecosystem: Environmental > Terrestrial > Soil >... | reverse complement strand
TTCCTCTCCGGTTTGAGTGTTGAAGGCGCGGAGGTAGTTGTCCGTGGTCGCTGCGATAAATGTCACGCCTCCGGCCGTCGAAATCGGGCCGCCTTGGGCGGGCGTTCCAATCGGTAGAGGCAGCCCGGTCGGGTGCGAGAGCGGGCCGCTGTCCCGCGCCGTGCCGATGCTATGGTTCCAGATCGTCCGCCCCGTCGAGAGATCGACGGCTCGAAAGTGGCCCCAGGGGGGTCGATTGCAAGGAACATCCAGTGGGCTGACAAATGGATGGATCCGTGCGACGTAAGGTGTCCCCTCCATGGGCAGCCACTCGTAACTCGTCGGATCGCTGCGCAGCCGTGCCGAGGCCGGCGCCTGGTCTCGAGGGATCAATTGCATGTAGTAGGCAATCGAGTTGTTATTGGCGACGAGAATGTTGCGGGTGGTGTCGATGGCGAGACCGCCCCAGCTGATGGCGCCGATGGAACCGGGATAATTAATCGTCGGACGTTCGCCCGGCGGCGTGAACAAACCTTCATATCGCGCCTCGCGAAAGCGAATTCGGCACCACAGCTGATCGAGCGGCGAAATTCCCCACATTTGAGTCTCGGTCAAATCGGGTCCCAGTACCGATAAGGCAGAGGAGGGTTGCGTTGCGGAAGTGTGATCGCCGGGCGCCGCTCCTTGAGGTACCGGACGTTCCACTACCGGCACGATTGGAGTGCCAGTCTCGCGATCCAATACAAAGATGTCTCCTTGCTTGGTTGCCTGGATAAGAGCGCGGCGAACGCCCACGGCGACAGGGATATCCACGAGTACCGGTTGCGCGGGAACGTCGTAGTCCCACAGGTCGTGGTGCACTGTCTGGAACGACCATCGCGGGCGACCAGTCGTTAGGTCAAGTGCCACGACTGAGCTTGAGTAGCGATCGTCAAATGAACGGCGTTTGCCGGCCCAGATATCGGGCGATGCATTTCCCGTCGGAACGTACACTAAGTTGAGGTTTTCATCGGCCGAGGAGAGTGACCAGACGTTGGGAGTACCCGGTGTGTAGGTTTCCCCGGGCGGCGGGGCGCCTATTCGATCCGGACGTCCAGCATCCCACGCCCACTTAAGCTGTCCGGTGAGCACATCGTATGCGCGCACTACCCCCGACGGTTCTTCGACTGACTGATTATCAGGGATCCAAGCGCCGACGACGATTACGCCTTTGACGACCGTTCCGGGCGAGGTCATGTGATACCCGATCTCGGGATCGCTGAGTCCCTCGCGAAGCGAAACACTGCCCTGATCGCCGAATTCCAGGCATGGCGAGCCGGTTCTGGCGTCGAGAGCCCACAGCCTGGCGTCCAAAGTGCCGTGCAATATCCGCGCTGCGCACTTTCCGCTTCCGCCCAACTGCTCATAATAGGCAACCCCTCGACAGCTGGAATGCGTCAGCAGCTTCGTGTTGGGACGCGGATCGAAGCGCCAAAGCTCCTGACCCGTCTCCGCGTCGATGGCGAGCACCACGTTTCGCTCTGTACACGTGTAGAGAACACCACCCACTTGCAGTGGCGTCGCTTCGAGTGCGCTAGTGCCGTAAAGTCCCTTCAATGCGCCGAGCGAATCTATTGGGTTCTTGCCCGCAGCCGCGAATTCGCCGGAGCTGAACGTCCACGCGGGCTGAAGCGCCGCGACGTTTGCGGGTGTGAGTTGCGTCAGGGGCGAAAAATGTGTTCCTCCCGCATTGCCCCCGTATTCTTGCCAGTTTGTGACCCCTCCTGAATGGTCAAGCCAAGCTGCGGCTCCTCCCAGGGAGTTCGCGTCATGGCGATATGCGTGGGTAACGAGGTAACTCGTCCCGCCACCGACGAATGCCAGCACGAGCGCTCCTAGTGCGACCTTTCGAAGCGCGCCGAATGGCGGCCATCGCCATCGCGCATGCAAACCCAAGTACAGACATAGTCCAAGTCCGGCAAACAGACCAATTCTCGCCAACAACCCCCAAGGATCGAAACCAACTTCCGCGAGAGCCCAAATGATGGTTGCGACCAAGATGGCGCCATAGAGCCTCGCGCCCGACGGGGATCCACGCCAAAGCAACAGGGATGCCGCAACTAGGCCGAGCCCGGCAATCGCATAGTAAGAGGAACCGCCAAGAAGGAGGAGTTTTACGCCCCCGACCATCATTGCCGTTCCGATGGCGAGGATCACGACAGCAAGACAGCGCACGGTCACTCGCCGCCTCCAGGATGGGAGGGCCATCGGCGATGACAGCGCGTTGAAGGGCCAATTCGCGTGCGCGCGTTGCATAGTTGCCGGCGTAGTGTACGTAGGCGATCTGGCGATGTTTCACGCCTTCCGAGCCAATCTCCGCAGAAGCCGCCGAAACGCGCTATCGAAACGTGCGAATCCAGCGCGGGATCTGTCCAATCATTACGCCGGTGAAAGCGACTTTAAGATGGCGCTTTGCGGTCGGACGGCTAGAGGGAGCATCGAGTGCTATCACGGCGTCGAGTTGTCGGCGGAGTCATCGCAGCGGGACTCCTGCTTCACGACCGCCCATCACTGGCAAGCGCGCCTCAACCGTCTGATTCGGTGGATTTTTCAATCCCGGCGGGTGCCTGCGATTGCCACACGCATGTGATCGGCGATCCGGCGACGTATCCGCTTTTGCCAACGCGCGTGTACACTCCCGCGCCCGCGCTGCCCTCGGAATTGGCTCGGCTCCATCAGGCACTTGGAATACAACGCGTCGTTATCGTTACGCCCAGTGCCTACGGCACCGACAATTCGGCAACGCTATGGGGCGTCAGTACGCGCGGCGCCAATGCCCGCGGAATCGTCGTGATCGACGGTAACACTCCGGATGCACAACTTGACACGATGCACCGCGCGGGCATTCGCGGCGCCAGACTGTATCTCGCCGATGCCGGCGTGAAACCTGAATCAGCGCGGCGCCAATTTGCACACTTAAGCGCACGGCTCGCGAAGCGCAATTGGCACATTCAGATTTTTACAACACCCGAAATGGTCGTGGCGCTGAAGGACTTGATACTCAAGTCACCGGTGCCCGTGGTTTTCGATCACTTTGGCGGGGCTCGCGGCGAACTCGGCGTCACACAGCCGGGCTTCGTGGAGCTATTGCGTCTAATGCGTTCCGGAAAGGTTTACGTGAAAATCTCCGCGGCTTACCGCTTCTCTTCGCAACCTCCCAGCTACGGCGACATGGCGCCGCTTGCCCGATCGCTCGTCGATGTACGCGCTGATCGCGTGTTGTGGGGAACCGACTGGCCACATACCAACGGCGCTGTCGCGGGGCAGAGTGCGGCAACGGTCTCGTCCTTCATCAAGGTCGACGATGCGTACTTGCTAAATCTATTTGGAACATGGGTCCCGGAAAGAAAGATCCGCAACCAAATCTTGGTGGACAACCCGAGGCAATTTTATGATTTTTAACGTCGGCCGCGGCGTGCGACAGCTGGTTGCGCAGATTGGAGCCGGCACTGTTGCGAGCTCCTGGAACTGAGCAGACTCCGCGCCTCGAGCGGAGGATGCGTCGAATGATCTGGAGAAACCATTGAAACTTGCTAGTTATGTGTTTGACGGAAAGCCAAGCTATGGCGTCGTGCTGGACGCCGGCATTGCGGATGCCGGTGCTGAGTATCGCCGGCGATTTGCAACTCTCAAGGAGCTCATTGCATCGCGCTCCGGGGTAGATTCGCTGACCGAGCGCGACCATAAAGCGGATATCGCGCTCGAAGAAGTGCAGTTTTTGCCGGTAATTCCGGACAGCGGCGCTATATTCTGCGTAGGGCTCAATTATGCGGACCACGCGCGCGAGACCGGCCGCCTGCTGCCGACGCACCCGTCAACCTTCCTAAAGCTCAATCGATCCTTGGTGGGCCACCGCGAAGCGCTCACCAGACCGCAGGCATCCGACAGTTTCGATTGGGAGGCTGAGCTTGGCGTTGTAATCGGGCGCGCGGCCAGGCATGTCGAGGAATCCGATGCGTTGTCGTTCGTCGCCGGATATACCTGTCTGAACGACGGCTCGATTCGAGATTGGCAGCATTCCCGAGACGTCACGCAGGGAAAGAACTTCCTCGGTACCGGCGCCTGTGGCCCGTGGCTCACGACGCGCGACGAGATCCCCGATCCCGGCAGCCTCACCGTGACGAGCCGATTGAACGGCGTTGAGATGCAACGAGCAACTACGGACAATCTGGTTTTTTCCGTGCGCAAGTTGGTTTCGTACTATTCCACGCTGACGGAGCTGCGACCGGGAGACATCATTTCGACCGGCACTCCGGGCGGCGTCGGCCACCGGCGCGAGCCGAAGATCTACCTGCGCCCAGGCGATGTGATTGAAGTCGAAATCTCCCGCATCGGAGTGCTTCGCAATCCGGTTGTCGACGAGGCGTCCGGTGGCGCGGCGCGGACGGCAAGTCCGCGGCTGTGGGCGAGGGCGGAGTGACGGAAGGGGCGGCCGTGTCGGACGATCTCTGGCAGTGCCAAAGTCTGCTGTTACGATTTGTGCAGAGCTTGGATGCCGGGAACGCCGACGAGGCGGTCACGTTGCTCACACCGGATGTCATGTGGCATCGACAGGACGAGGTGCTGGTGGGTCGCCCCGCTGTGCGCGAGGTGATCAATCGTCGCGCACCTGATCGCATGATCAGACATCACTTGAGCAACATCGTCGTCACTTTGCGCGGCCCGCTGAATGCTGCATCAGTAGCCTATTACGCCGTTTACTTGCACGAAGGACCCGCGCTCCCGCGGGTAATCAATGGACCGGCGCACGTGGGTGACTACCACGCGGAGTACATCAAGGCGGACGGAAGCTGGGGCATTTCTTCGCTCCGGGCCAACAGGGTCTTTAGCGGTGTTTCTCGGGCTCAAGGCGGCCAGTCAACGGGCGATCGTTGACCGCCCAGTCGGGTGCCCAAATCAAATGGAGCGGACCATGAGACCAAGTGATTTCGACGAACGACCGGATGCGTCCGGCAAGGTCGTAGACTCGGAATGGCGGGCGCGGGAGGATCTCACCGTGGCGTTTCGCATGGCGGCATTCTACGGATGGACGAATCTCATTTATAACCATATCGCGCTTCGCGTGCCCGGAGAACCGGGTCACGTCCTGTTCAAGCGCCACGATCTCTTGTTTGAAGAAGTCAGTGCGTCGAACTTGATCAAGCTGGACCTGAACGGGGCTCCGGTGACCGAGAATGAAAATGTAAACGCCGCAGGCTTTAACATTCACGGAGCGGTGCTGCGTGCACGTCCCGAACTCAACTGTACGCTTCATACTCATACCATTGCGGGCATGGCCATAGCCGCCTGTCGCGATGGGCTGCTACCCGTATCTCAGGGGGCGATGCGCTTCTACAATCGCATTTCGTATCACGACTATGAAGGCCTGGGGGACGACCCTGCCGAATGTGCGCGAATAGCGCGCGATCTTGGAGCCAAGAACAAGGCCATGATCTTGCGTAATCATGGATTGCTCACGTGCGCGGAGACCGTCGCACAAGCGATCTTCATGATGAAGCAGCTGGTGACCGCTTGCGAAGTTCAGACGACGCTGGTGGCGATGGGTCGGGAAGTTTGTATGCCCTCGGCGGAGGTCTGCGAAACGACGGCGCGCCAGTGGGAGCGCTACGACGACGGGGGGGCGCGCGCGAATCTTCCGGCGTATCGACGGATCGTGGAGCGCGAGGCACACACCGACCCCACCCGACACAGTCAAAACCGCGGTAGTTGCGACGACTTGCGCGATGCACACACTTCTCATGTGCGATGACGATCGGCCGCTCGTTCTCGCCATGACCGGTGTTCCCCAAAAAATGTTGGAGGAGCTGTCGCGGGACTTTAGACTCGCGGGACCCGTGGACACGCCGATCGCCAAGGCTGTTCCTAACCTGCCAAAGGAGCAGATCGCGGGCATACAGGTGTTGTTGACGCGTGGCAGCAGCGAAACTTCGAGGGAGGCGATGGCGGCGCTGCCCAATCTGGGACTGATCGCCTGCATCGGCGCCGGGTGCGATGGGCTCGACTTGGGCGCAGCGCGAGAACTCGGCATCTGGGTCACGAACAGTCCGGGCGTAGGGGCCGATAGCGTCGCCGATCTGGCCGTGGCGCTTCTAATAGCAGTCACGAGAAAGATATTCGATTCCAATCGAGCGCTGCGGGTCAGTGGTCTCCTCGAGCCGTGGCCACCGACTACTGGACTTACCGGGCGCAGAGCGGGTATCTACGGTTTGGGTGCGATCGGCAGCCGGGTCGCGAGCCGGCTTCGCGCAATGGGAATGCAAGTCGCATATAGCGGGCGCCAGTCACACCCTGATGTTCAATACCCTCATATGGGATCGCTGCTCGCGCTCGCGAAATGGGCCGACTCTCTCATCGTCTGTGTGCCGGCGACCGAGCAAACCGTCGGATCGGTAGACGCGAACATCCTTGCCGCGCTGGGGCCTCAGGGCCACATTGTCAACGTGGGTCGAGGCTCGATTGTGGATACCGCGGCGCTTTGCTGCGCGCTGGAAACCGGGCTCATCGCGGGAGCGGGGTTGGATGTGTTTGATCCAAAATATCTCGATCGGCTGCTGGCGCTGCCGGGTGCTGTGCTTACACCCCATATCGGCGGCAGCACGACACAAGCGGAATCGGCAATGTGCGACATGGTGGGCCGGAACATGGCTGCGTTTCTAAGCGGAAATGAGCCCATCAACCCGGTTTTTCGTGTGAGCCGATCGCAAAATCGGGGTGTATCGCCGGCTTCGCAAGGGCCCTGATCGTCGGATGAACGCTCGCGGTCATGTCAGGTTTGTATTTGTCGCGGTTCGCGCAGCAATCGCTGCGACCACGCTCCTGTGCGCTTCTCCTAGGATCATGGCCGCTTCCGATGCTCTGCCGGAAGACTACCATGTGGAAAAAGTCCTCGGCTTCCAGGCGGGCGACCGACCGGTCACTTACGAGGAGATGAGCCGCTACCTTGACTTGATCGCTCGCTCATCCGACCGCGCACGCGTATCGACCTACGGCACCACGGACCTACAGCGATCGCTGCGCTCGGTTACGCTCTCATCGCCGGCGAACCTGGCGCGAATCGATCGTATAGATGCGGAGTTGACCCGTTTGGCGGCGGTCACGGACACCGCCGACGCCGCCACGGCGATCGCACGGACGCTACCGGCGGTTGTGTGGATTGGCTACGGAACTCACGCTGACGAGCTGTCCGGTTCGGATGCCGCTCTGGGACTCATTGATGAATTGGTCACGGGGCAAGACGATGAAACCCTCAATATTCTCGATCATCTCATCGTTCACGTTGACCCAATGGTGAATCCGGACGGCCGGGAACATTATCTTGCACATGTCACCGGCTATGCGCGACAGACCCCTGTCCTCGACTCGCAGGACATCATTCAGAATCAGCCGTGGCCGTCATTGCGTCTCAACCACTATCTGATGGATCTAAACAGGGATGCTCTCTTCGCAACACAGGCGCAGTCGGTGTCCCGAATTTCCGCCATACGCCGTGCGCACCCTCAATTGTTCATCGACGCGCACGAGATGATTTACCCATCGACGCATCTTTTTGCGTTGCCGGGCGTTCCTCTCAACCCCTATATTCCAGCGTCGATCCACCGGTCCTGGGAGCGCTTCGGTGCGGACATCTCTCGTGCCTACGATGCACAAGGCAAGAGCTACTACACGCGGAGCTGGGACGAAGTATTCTACCCCGGCTATTACGACATCCTGCCGGCGTACAGCGGAATTACCCCACTGCTCTATGAGCAAGCGCGCACATCGGGGGTGAGCGTTACTTTGCCGAATGGCAAAGCCAGAACATTCGCCGAGGCTGTCGCGAATCAATTGTTGAGCTCCAGAGCCACTCTTACCAGCGCGGCGAATCACAGACTGGAGCTGATGGACGATTGGCTGGACGCACGAAGATCCGGATCTCGCGATGTGGGCGGTCGCGGACCGCATGCTTGGTTGGTTCCTCCTGAGGACGACTTCAAGGTTAGTCGCCTGCTTGAAATCCTCGCCGTGCACGAGATTCGGTACCAGCGCCTCGCCGCGGCGACTCGCGTATCCGGACTCCACTCTGCCTCGAGTAATTGGGAAGAATCCCTGGTCCTTCCTGCCGGCACGGTGATGGTCAGAACGAACCAACCGTCGGCTGCGCTCGTCCGGAATATCTTTGGTATTCACGTTCCGATGGACGAGGCGTTTCTACGAACCGAGCGTCAGCGGCTCGATCTTGGCCTCAAGACCCAGGTTTACGATGTTACCGCGTGGTCGCTGCCCCTTGCATTCGACCTGACCGCATATTGGACCAATGAGCCGCCGGCCGGAGCATGGCGCGACGGCCCCGCCTCTATAACGCACCGCGAGGCACCCGCAGCGGCTACGGCACGCTACGGCTACATCTACGAAGACCCCTCGCTGTTCGTGACTGCCCGACTGCTTCAGCTCGGCGTGACCGTCCGAGTCGCATCCGAGCCGTTTGAACTCGCGGATCGCTCCTTTCCAGCGGGCGCGTTTCTGGTGCGAAACGATGACCAAGTGAACAGCATTGTCCCGCTCCTGGCCGAGGCGTCGGCAACATCCGGCACGCGATTCCGCAGCATTGAAGGCGCCCGCACTCGAACGGGTCCCGATCTCGGGGATGACAAGTTCGTGCTGCTGAGATCGCCACGAGTCGCAATTCTCATGGGGTCGTGGACTCAAGCGACGAACGTCGGAGCGATGTGGCACGTTTTTGACCAAGAAATTCGAATCCCTGCGACCATGCTCGATGTTGCCAGGCTCGAGGCGTTCGATCTCTCACGATATAACGTGCTCTTACTCCCGGACGCAGAGGACAATGCGAAGCTTGCGGCGGCGTTGGCCCCATCGGCCGATTCGATCAGGCGGTGGATCCAAGGAGGCGGCACGCTCGTCGTCCAGGGAGGGGGAGCGACAGCGGCGGGGCGTGTCGGATTAACTGCGGTGCTTCCTCGTGCTTCCCTCGATCGGGACGCGCCACTCATGCTCGGGCGACCGGCTGCCGAGGCGATACACGAGGAATTCCTTGCGGCGAGCGGGGCCGCGTCGGGTCCTGTACAAGTCATATCTCCACTGAACGATAACACCGCGCCTGTGATCAGCGAGGCGGCACAAGCCACTTTCGTTGAGCGCCGACACGCTTATGTATTTCCAAGACTGCTGCCGTCTTTCGACCAATGGGCGGACGGCATTTCCGGTCTCGAGAAATCACGGTTGCGCGTGCCGAGCATGATCAAGCGCTATTTGCCGCACGGAGCGTATCTACGCGTGGATCTCAAACCGATGCATTGGCTGCGTTACGGAGTGCACGACCGGCTACCGGCATTGTTTCGAGAAGAGGACGCGTTAATCGCCGAGAGTCCGACCGAAATAGTGGGCCGCTACGCGGCGCCTCGCGAGCTGGCGCTATCGGGGCTCATATGGCCGGAATCGGTCGGCTATCTTGCCGAGACTGCCTATCTCACGCGTGAAAGACAGGGACGCGGACAGGTAATCTCATTTGCGAACGATGCAGTCTATCGGGGCTATTCGCTGGGCACACAGAGGTTGTTGCTCAATGCGGTAATCCTGGGACCCGGCATGCGCGGTGAATAGTTCACTATCGCGGCACGCGCCGCGTCGAACGGTTTTGGCGGTCGATGTCCTGGCATCGTTCGACACTCCATGGTGCGTTGAAAACCGTCGTTTTCGGGGCAAGTCGCGCAAGATTCTCCCGTTTTGCGCGGAACTTGCACTATCGGGTGCTTCGCGGATTTCCTACAATGATTGTATCGTGCGTGGGGGTATCCGGGCGTGCATCACGGAATACGCGAGCTTGGTCCGGTCGACTGTGCCGCTCTGCGGCAGCAAGTGCTGTCGCTTCCAGAAGATATCTGGTGGGAGGATAAGCGTCGTCAAACAGAATTCAAAAATGTTCACTCCCAGACGCAATCGGTCATTTTGATCTTCTGCGAGGGTTGGCCGAATCCGCGCATTTCCTATCATCGCGGCTGGATCTACCTCGGTACGGAGGCTGCGCGCCTGATGCGTACGATTGTTGCCGAGCACTACCCGGTCGGGGGAAAGATTCTCAGGGCTATGATGGCTCGATTGCCGCCTGGCGCGTGCATTGATCGTCATCGAGACACTGACCCCTCGTTCGCTGCCTCATACCGCATCCATATTCCGCTGCAAACCAACGCTGAGGTGTCGTTCATTGTCGGAACGGAGCGACTTCCAACCAGCGAGGGTATCGCATTCGAATTGAACAACTTGCTGCCGCATGAGGTGATAAATCGTGGTGAGGCGCACCGGATCCATTTTATCTTCGACTACATGCCAATTCAGGACCCCGCGACCGCATGACAGGCTGCAGATGACCCTCCCGTCACTTGAAGGGAAGATCTCAGTGCTAGCCGGCGTCGCGGTTGGCGCGCTCCGCCAACGTCTCCAATAATCGTGCAGCACGCAGATCTCAATGGGAGCCCTCGCCAAAGCGATGCAACGACGAAACTGATTGCATCCTCCGTCGTTCGGGGAGCTGAGCAAGGCCAAAGCCACGGCGGCCTCTGTGTTGTCGACTTCGCAACGCAGCGAATTGACTATGTAATCGATTGGAACACAACGGACATCGATGTCGCCGGGCGCGGAGGAGATCGGGGGCTGCGCGGCGTCGCGCCGGTCGGCAACCAGGTGTATGTCCTGTCCAACAAGGCCTTGCTGTTATTCGATCGCGATTTCAATTTGCGGCGGACGTTTACCAATCGATATCTCAAACATTGCCACGAGCTGTCCGCCTACGGCGGGTGCGCTTATATCGTATCCACAGGCTACGATGCAATCGTGGCGTTCGATGTTGCCCTGGAACGATTTGCGATTGGCTACCAGCTTGTGCTTGTCGACGAGCGATTGCGGCTACTCGCTTTCGATCCAGAGAGTGCCGGCGGCCCGGCAGAGTGCAATTCGTTCCACCTCAATAGTGTCAAATGCGACGCGACGGGGCTTTATTTCTCGGGACTCCGCACCGCTGGCCTACTGCGAATGGCTGAGAATAAATTGATGCGCGCAGCCGAGCTGCCGCGAGGTACCCACAACGCGCAGCCGTTCGGTGACGGCATTATTTACAACGATACGGCAAACGACCGGCTCTGCGTGCAACGGACCGGTCGCGAAATGGCCATTCCTCTCTCTATCGACTCGAACGCAGCGCTCGATTGGACCCATGTGAACAATGACGCAGTTGCACGTCCGCTATTTGCGCGCGGGCTGTGCGTATTGTCTGAGCGCTATGTTGCCGGCGGATCTTCGCCATCCACGATCACAATGTACGACTTAGAAACAGGGTCAAGTGTCGCGCAGTTGTCGCTATCGAAGGATGTGCGCAACGCGATCCATGGCCTGGCGGCGTGGCCTGCCGATAGCGCCTTTCCTCGGCCGGAGACCTAAGTGACTGCGCGATTCGTTGGCTTGGCGCTCGCCGCTGTTTCCAGTCTTGCTGGCGCGGCAGCCAGTGTCCCCGAGAACAATGAGCGCCTGGCGTTCGATATTTTCAAACAACTGATCGAGATCAATACAACGGATTCCGTGGGTAGCGTTTCGCAGGCATCGGAAGCGCTCAGGCAGCGCTTGCTGAAGGCGGGATTTGAATCCAAAGACGTCGCGGTGGTTGGGCCGAGCGAGCGAAAGAAAAACCTTGTCGTGCGCCTTCATGGAACTGGCCTGAAGCGGCCGGTGCTGATTCTCGGACACCTGGATGTCGTGGAAGCTCCGCGCGCCGACTGGACGACCGATCCATTTGAACTCGTCGAGAAGGACGGCTACTTCTACGGTCGCGGGACACAGGATCTGAAGTCGGGTGACGCCATTGCAGTAGCATCACTGATCCGACTGTTGCAGGAAGGGTTTAAGCCAGATCGCGATGTTATCCTGGCCTTGACGGCCGGTCAGGAGAGCTTCAAAGACAACGGAACGAAGTGGCTCATCGAGCAACGGCGCGACCTCATCGACGCAGAATTCGTCCTCAACATGGATGGCGCCGGTGTTTTGGCAGATCACGGTCGTCCGACGACCGTAAGGGTAGACGCCGCCGAGAAACTGTATGCGGACTTTCGCCTCACAGTCGTCAAGCCAGGCGGAACGACGGCGCTGCCCGTATCAGACAACGCGATTTACCACTTGGCGCAGGGGCTCGCACGGTTGGAGCATTACCGGTTTCCGGCTGAACTCAATGTCGTCACGCGGGCTTACTTCTCGCGTCTAGCGGAGTCTGACGACGGGCCGAAGTCGGCCGACCTGCGCGGTCTTTTGGCCGATCCTTCCGATTCGACTGCGACCGTCCGCATTTCCCGCGACGCTATCAATGACGCTTTGCTGCACACGATCTGCGCCCCAACACGGCTCGAAGCCGGGCACGCCAATAACGCGTTGCCACAAATGGCCAGCGCCATGGTCAACTGTCGCATATTGCCGGGCCATTCCGCCGAAGAAATTCGCACGACGCTCGTCGACGTGTTGAGCGATTCCCAAATAGAGGTGGCCTATGTGCGGGAATTCGACGGCCGCGTCTTTGCTCGCGCACCGGATGAGGTCGCGATGGCAGTCGCTCCACTACGCCCCGATGTGGTCCGACCGCTCGAGCGCGTCGCTGCGGCGTTGTGGCCCGCTGTCCCAGTAATTCCCGGGATGTCCATCGGTGAATCCGACGCCGTTTGGACCGCGGCGGCCGGTATGCCTACCTACGCCGTATCCGGCCTCGCAATCGACCGGGATGACATTCGTTCGCACGGCAGGGACGAGAGATTGCCGGTGGCCTCGTTCTATAAGGGTCTTGAGTTCTTCTACCAGTACATAAGGGCTCTGACGACTTCTCCCTGATGTGTCCCACCTTGATTGAACGACTCGAGACAGCAACCGGAGGACTGCACGTGACGGTTAAAATTGCGGCGCTGATACTCAGCTCCTTTCTCATCCTTGGCGAGACTGCGCACGCGCTTGACGATCACGCAAGTGCTGCATACGACATCTTCAAGCAACTGATCGAAATCAATACGACGGATTCGGTCGGCAGCGTATCGAAGGCCTCGGAAGCCTTGGCGCAACGGTTGTTGAAGGCCGGATTTCCAGCCAAGGATATCCTGGTGCTGGGACCGAGCGAGCGAAAGAAGAATCTCGTCGTGCGGTTTCATGGGAGCGGCCAAAGGCGGCCCGTGTTATTCATCGGACACTTGGATGTAGTAGAAGCTCCGCGGGTCGACTGGGCGACCGATCCGTTTCAACTCGTCGAGAAGGACGGCTACTTCTACGGTCGCGGTACTCTTGACATGAAATCATCCGATGCCATCGCGGTGGCAACATTGATCCGGTTGCGCAACGAAGGATTCAAGCCGCATCGCGACATCATATTGGCATTGACTTCAGGCGAAGAAAGTTTCAAGGACAACGGCGTGAAGTGGCTCGTCGAGCATCACCGTGATTTGATCGACGCCGAATTTGTCATCAACATGGACGGCATCGGGGTATTGACCGATCATGGGCGGCCGGTGACAGTAAGGGTGGATGCTGCGGAAAAGCTCTACGCGGATTTCCGCCTCATGGTGATCAACCCAGGAGGCACGACTGCGTTGCCGGCGAGAGATAACGCGATTTATCGCTTGTCGGCGGGGCTGACGCGATTAGAACAGTACCGGTTCCCCTTCGAGCTGAACGCGGTGACACGCGCCTATCTCACCCAACTAGCAGAGGCGGCCGACGGCCCGCGTAGAGCAGATCTGCTCGCGCTTTTGGCGGATTCGCCGGATGCGGCGGCGCTTGACCGGGTCTCCAGAGACCCTCTCGACAACGCGACCTTGCATACAGTCTGTTCGGCCACGCGGCTCGAGGCTGGGCACGCCAATAACGCGTTGCCACAAATCGCGAGCGCAATGGTCAATTGCAGGATCCTTCCCGGCCATTCGGCGGAAGAAGTGCGCAAGACACTGCTCGACGTTTTCCATGATCCGAACATACAGGTCAGCTATGTTCGAGAGTTCGACGGGCAAATGTTTGATCGGGCTCCGGATGCAGTCGCGCTGCCCGCCGGCGCTCCGCGGCCCGATGTCATTGGCCCGTTGAAGACCATAGCACGGACGTTTTGGCCGGGAGCGCTGGTCATTGCCGGCATGTCCGTCGGTGAGTCGGATGCGGTTTGGACCGCCTCGGCGGGTATGCCGACATTCATGGTGTCGGGACTCGCAGTCGATCGTGATGACGTACGTGTCCACGGCCGCGACGAACGATTGCGCGTGTCGTCCTTCAATCAAGGTATCGAATTTTTCTACCAGTATCTCAAAGCGATTGCTATCGAGCCTTGATGTCGATGCCTGCGACTCAACGATGCCCGATCCTCATGCGCGAGACGCGTCCGGGATTTCGCCGTCGGGTCGGCTGAGCCGGCGCGAATTCCCCGTTATCGAGGCCGATTACCGCGAGATCCGCCGCCGTGCGTGGTTAGTATTTTGGATCCAGCAGGAGATCCAGCATGCCATGGCGAGAGCGTAAGTCGATAGCGGCACTATTGCGGGAGGGGGCCGTTGACGAAGCATCGCAGGATCGTCCGACCCTGCGTCGCAGCTTGGGCGTGTGGAATCTTACGTCGCTGGGAATCGGCTGCACGATCGGCGCGGGCATTTTTGTACTCACGGGCACCGCTGCCTCCTATGCGGGTCCTGCCGTCACGCTAGCGTTCGTCCTGGCCGCCGTCGCCTGTCTTTGTTCCGCCCTGTGTTACGCCGAGCTTGCATCCATGATCCCGGTCTCAGGCAGTGCGTACACCTACGCCTATGCGACGATGGGGGAGTTTGTCGCTTGGGTTGTCGGATGGAACCTCGTGCTGGAGTATCTGCTCTCAGTCTCGACCGTCGCGGTAGGGTGGTCGGGGTATTTCGGCGAATTCCTCGCAGCCCAGGGCGTACATGTTCCCGCTGCGCTAACGGAACCGTTCCTGGTCGCCGGGCTGGACGGCGCCTGGAGCTTGCACGGCGGATTTGTGAATTTGCCCGCCGTGGCGATTGTGCTCGCCTTGACGGCGGTGCTGTCCTTTGGGATTCGAGAGTCTGCGCTCGTCAATAACCTGATGGTCAGCGCGAAGCTGCTCATCATCGTACTGGTGATTGCGTTTGGCGCTCGATACATCGACACGAGGAATTGGCATCCATTTATACCGCCGAACCAGGGCACGCCGGGTCAGCTCGGCTGGTCCGGTGTGCTCCACGCAGCGGCGTTGGTATTCTTTGCGTACATCGGGTTCGATGTCGTTTCCACGAGCAGCCAGGAAGCCCGCAACCCGACGCGCAGCGTACCCATTAGCCTGCTGATCACCGTGGGTATATGC
>Ga0210400_10002931_pt1 | contig 15371 bp, 9 predicted proteins | sample IncBWH26MmetaG_FD_155456 | JGI IMG/M metagenome (GOLD analysis project Ga0210400, IMG submission 155456) | Forest soil microbial communities from Barre Woods Harvard Forest LTER site, Petersham, Massachusetts, United States - Inc-BW-H-26-M | ecosystem: Environmental > Terrestrial > Soil >... | reverse complement strand
CATCGATACTGGCCAGCCCCATCTGCTGCCGCATCTGGTTGAGCCGTTTCACCACTTCGGTTTCGCCAGTGATACCCAGATCCTTGCCGCGTTCCAGCAGAAGCTGCTGGTCAATAAGATCGCGCAGGGTATCGGTCTGCGCTTTCGCTGTCCGGGTCTGCCAATCAGAGGGGTACCGCTGCTTCAACTCTTCCAGGCCGGTCGCCTTGGCCTTTTCCATTTCAGAGCGAGTGACGATCTGGTCATTAACGCGGGCGATGATCTCATCCACAATATCGTCAGCGCGAAGAGCCACGGCCACCAGCACCAGGGCAGAGACAAGCAAAGCGAGTTTCTTGGGCATATATCGAAAGACCTTCTACTGCAGAAGCTTTTACCAGAAGAGCTTCTATCAGAAAAACGTGGGATTATTACGTTTATTTTATCAGCGGACAGACCACGGCAGCCACCTTATTGAATGCCGCACACCGCTATTGTTGCGGTTTTTTCTTCTTATTGAACAGGCCGCCCAGCGCGTCTTTCAGGTCCGGCTTTTGCTGGTTCTGCTGATCAGTCTTGTTCCCCTTGTTGCCCTGGACTGCATTCAACAAAGAGTTCTGAAGATCGCCCGTTACGGCATTTCCCAATGCCGGGCGAAACACCGGGTTCGACGTCTTGCCCGTAATCAGGAAAGGTAGTCCTTTGCTCTGGGCCGAAGCAGACCCCCCTGTAAGGCTGCCCAGAAGGTTGTTGGCGGTCCCGGAGAGCTTGATGAGCATTTTGAAATCGAGTGAGTTATCGCCGGCAATCACGCCATTTCCAGTTACGGTACCAAGCGACGGCACGTCCAGCACGATGTTGTCAGCTTTTATGCCCTCAGGAGCAACGCGCAACGCGGAACTGAATATCTGGATCAATGTGTCCGTGCTGCCCTTGTTGCCGGAGAAGGCGGCAATCGCGCCGAGTTTGGAACCCAGGTTATAGCCGGAAAGATGTGTGCCTTCGATTTTTAGCGGGCCATCAATGACCAGACGATCCAGAGGACCCGTTGCATTCAGGTCCATGTTGATGTTGCCGCCTTGCAATGACGCACCCGAAGGCAGAACCACGCCGAATGCCGGCAGCAGCCCTTGAACGTCATTCACTGCCATATTCTTGCCAACGATCTTCAGATTGGCCAGCGTGTCCTCGCCTTTGGCGCTCAGGGTTCCGCTGGCGTTCGTCAGGCTATTACCGGTATGGAGGTTGGCGTTGATTGTGCCGGTATCGGAGTCGAGGGCGTAGTCGGATTTGTAATCGAGGGCGATGGGCTGTTTTGCCGGCTGGCCGCCTTTTATCACGCGCAGGTCAACAGCTTTGGCGTTGCCTTCAGAATGCAGGCGATGGCCGTCTGATTTCACCTGGCCGTCAAAATCCAAAACGCCGCCAACGCCTGAACTGGGATCAACGAAGCCGGTCGCTCCCAGGTCAGCGTGTTTGAGTGTGAGTTTAGCGTCAAGCGGACTCTTGGCGGAGTCAGTGGGGTTCAACGGGCCCGCCTGGCCTTCCAGATTCATAGTGCCTCCGCCGGGCATGCCTGCGGACAGCGTAAACGGCATTGCGCTCTGGGCGGAAATATTGTGCGCCACCAGGTTTACATTCTGGTAAACGCTTTCCTTTCCGGCGGAATGGCCGCTGCTGTGGCCCACGCGCACCGTTCCTCCGGCAATCTCGAACTTGTCGACGGATACATCCGGCGCTGATTTTCCGGCGGGCTCCGGCGCGGTCTTGCCCGAAGGCTCCGGCGCAGCCTTTTGCGCGGTGGCGCCGAGGGTCGAGTAGTTCCACTTGCCGGCTGCATTCTTGAGCAGGGTAATATCCGGCTTTTGTATCGTCAGGGAAGTGACCTTGAGTTGCTTAGAGAAGATAAGCGGCATCAGTTGCACGCCGACTTTCACCGAAGCCGCTTTCAGGAACGGGTCCTTGTTAAAGGCCGGATCGTCAGCAATCGTGATGTCGCTGGCGCTGGCGCCTCCACTCAGGAGCGACGCATCGAGCTTGCCGATATGCACCTGGCGGTTGAGCGCCGCGGAAAGCTTCTTTTCCAGATCAGGGCGGAAACTATCTACATTGATAAAGAGTGGAACCGCAATTATCACAAGTAGAAGTACGCCGACGACAATCCCGGAGATTACCAGCAAACGCTTCATGGAGAAATGCTATCAGAAAGCCAATTAAATAGATGTTATTGACACGGCCGGAGGTTTGCCGGAGCATACGTTTATGACGATGGAGCGATTTCTCATCCGGCTGGTCTTCATGCTTCTGGTAGTCCCGGCAATAGCTCAAACGGACCCAACGGTGCAACCAAAGCGTCTGCGCGTATCTTCAGGTGTCGCAAATGAGCTCAAGATTCACGATGCGCAGCCGCACTATCCGAGAGAAGCCCGGGAGCAAGGAATTCAGGGTGATGTGATCCTGCAGGCCACAATTGATACTAAGGGAAACCTAGCAAACCTTAAGGTTTTGCAGGGCGACCCCATTTTGGTTAAGGCAGCAGTTGATGCAGTTAAGAAATGGAAATACCGGCCCTATGTATTGCAGGGTGAACCGGTGGAAGTGGAAACCACAATTAAGATCCAGTTCCACATGAGATGAGCTGGCATGGGAGCCTTCAATGGAAAATCCGTTCAAAATCATTCTGATTGCAGGATTGCTCACGTTCGCATACCCAGCCACCGCGCTCCAGGCTGCACCAGCACCGGCCCACCTGGAGAATGGTTCAATCCTGTATGCCGAATTGTCAAAGACCGTGGACGCGAAGAAGGCCAAAGTGGGAGATCCAGTGAATGCCGTGCTTGTTGCTGACGTTCTCTCTCACGGAAAAATCGCGGTTCGGCACGATTCAAAGCTGATTGGGCACGTCACCGAAGTGCAGCCTCACACCAAAGAAACGCCTGAATCGCGGCTGGGGATCGTTTTCGATAAAGTCATTACCAAAGGCGGAGAAGTGCCTTTCCAATCGCTGCTTCTGGCGATCCGTCCGGCCGAGCGCGCCGTGGTCGATGTGCCGCAGGCCCCAACTCCAATGCCCAATTCCGGTACGCAGCCAATGCAGACTAGTCCATCACCTCAGGTGCCGCGTATCGACAGGACAATGGGCGATGAAATGAAGTCACATGATCGAAAGATGGCAGAAGCCGGGCCAACTGATATTGATGGATTGAGTCTAAGTTCTCCGGGAAACGGCGGCGCTCAGACGATCGTCTCTACGCAGCGCACGGTAAAACTGGAAAGCGGCGTCAAAATTGAATTGCGCGTTACCGGCCAATAAACTTCCACGCCTAACTCCCGTAATTCTTCCTGAGATAGTTCGTGATCTCAGTTTCAAGTTCAGCATAACCGGCATGGACAGTGCCGCGCAGCGCTGACTCCACACTCTGCCCTTCTCCCAGGCGTTGCAATAGCCGCGCAAGATCGCCCATTCCATACGTGGCGCGGATATACTCCACGGCTGCGAGGCTTTCGGCGTATGCAACCGAGGCTTCCGCCGAACTATATCCCTGGAACTCCCCTTCCAGCTGATTGAGTGGAACCTGCCTGCCTGAGACGTAAAGCGCAGCCAGGCGCGGGCCGATTGCTCCCGTGGTGGAGCCCTGCTCCAGTTGAGCAATACCTTCATTCAGCCAGACAGGAGCGCGGTTGTGCGTGATCTGCGCGACAAACGAATGCGTCAGCTCATGCCGCAGGACGCTAGCCATCTCAGGTGTTACGGATTTGACGCCTGAAATCGGGATGCGTATTTTGCCGTCATTGAGGGCCGCGGTCCAGGCCGAAGCGTGCGTCACATCAAAGAATGCCTGGTCTGTATAAAGTGAAACGTAAATATTCCTGGGCGACGACCCCAGATCGTTGCTCAAATCGCGATAGTCCGCTTCCAGTGCATCCAGCACCTGGGTGCGCAGGGCGTCAGCGGTCTGCGATCCTTCATAGCGCAGCGTAAAGTGGCTGCTCTCCTGCTGGCGGAAGTCGGCTTCAGTTTTGGATTCGCGCTCCACCCGTTCCAGCAAATCTCGCGTCTTATCGTCAGGACGGAGCTGCAAAGATTTTTTCAATGCGGCAATGGCTTCGCGATTATGGTCGTTCTTGTAGTAGGCATATCCAAGCAGCAAAAATGCGTCTGCCGACTGCGGACTTACGCGTGTTGCCTGTTGCGCGCGAAGCAGTGCTTCTCCCGGCTGGCCCAGTTGCAGAAGAATGGAAGCGTAGTTTTCCAGCAACACCCCGTGATCGGGCAGAAAGACCAGCGCTGCCTGAAGATAACGAGCGGCCGCAGAGTAGTTGAGCCGCTTTTCTTCGAAATTGGCGGCAATCGAATTGGCTGCGGCAGCCCTCACGGAATCGCCTTCGTTCTCGACGGCCTTGATCGCGGCGGTATCAATCGCGCCATTGCGGATCACGCGCGACACAATATCTCCTGAGCTGACCATTTCCTCGTGCGCCGGGGGCGCCTCTGCCGTGGCTGCGGGCCGCGCCGGAGATGGCCCATAAACCGGACCTTTCTCGATGCGAACCACGATCGATTTGGGAATGCTCATCGTGTTGTCGCCCAGGGTGTATTCCACACGATTGCTGCGTTCCTGCGCCGAATCAGCCTGGATCCGGTCGCCATTTTTCAACACGATTGTGTCCGCGCCAGCTTCGGCACACAGCAGGGCAAAGGCGCAAAATGTGATAATCGATTTCAAGTGAGAAAAGTCTATGCGATTATGGCATGTCTATGACGCGTGTCTTTATCTTGAGAGTGACGAAGGTACTAGTGCTGATCTCCGCTCTGGGGAATTTGTCCGCCATCGGCCAGCAGGCCGCGTCCCCATCCGGCTCTGTTGCGCTCTACCGTGAGCTTCTTAATCCCCATTTTGACGCCAAAGACGTTTACCAGGTCCGCGAGGTTTCCTTTCTGCTGGAAGACCTCCACATCTCCATCAGCGATGGCACCGTGGCGTTCGTGCGTGAGGTCAACGGCCATATCACCGGCGCCATGTTTGAAGGCGTGGGAGAAGTCCTTCTAGTACCTCCCAACCGCGCCGAGCGGACGTCTCTTGCGCTGTTTACCGGATCGGCGGTGCTGGAACAACGCTTCCAGTCCGCTTATCTCCGTTTTTACGACGACAAGGCAGTTGCTGAGTTGCGGGCTGGCCTTCGGGGCCACGCCGAAGACGCGCAGGAATTTATCACTCGCTGGCAGCAGCCCGCATTGCTTCTGGCCCGGGGTGACGCGCTGCCCATCCTCCAGGCCATGACCAGCGCTCCGCGGTCTGCTGCGCGCTTCCTCCATTTGCGCATCGGAGGAACTACAGCAGGGATCATCGACGTCTTCTTCGATAGCAACGGTTCCGAGCAAATCAGCGTGGCCCAGGCCAGCGTTGTCAATAACGTCGCTTACTATGACACTTGGACGTCATTCCCCATGCGCTCTATCCGGGAGGCCTCCGGCGAAGAAGACCCAGCGACACGAGCCAGCTTTGAAGTAGCTGACTACAAGCTGCGCGTCAAAGTGCAGCCGCCCACAGACCTCACTGCTGAAGCCGAATTTACCCTTACTCCGCAGCACTCCGGCCTGCGGACGGTAATCCTGGAATTGTCGCGTTACCTCAGACTCACTGAAGTGCGCGTCAACGGCTCGCCGGCCGAGTTCATCCAGAATGAGGCTATAAGCGGAAGCGACCTCTCGCGACGGGGCGACGATCTAATTGGCGTCGTCATGCCCGTGCCCCTGGAAAAAGGCCGGCCCATCCAACTGTCGTTCAAGTATTCCGGGCCGGTAATGTTCGATGCCGGAGGCGACGTGATTTACGTTGGCGCGCGCGGCACCTGGTACCCCAATGTTGGTCCAACATTCAGCAATTTCGATCTCACCTTTGAATGCCCCAGTGACTGGTCCGTGGTTGGCACGGGCCAACAGGTTTCCAACACTATCGCCGAAGGCAAGCGCACCACGCGCTTTGTTACCAGCAAACCTATCGGACGCGCCGGCTTCAATCTGGGCAAGTTTGTTTCCGCCACGTCCGATGCCGGCGGGGTTGTTGTCCACGCATACGGCGCCCGGAACGTGGAACAGTCGCTGGCTGGCGCTGAGGCACGCGTCGGCAAGAAACCTGATCCCGCGCGAGAAACCCAGCAGATCGCCGACCAGGCCGCCAACACCGTCCAATTCCTTTCCTCCGAGCTTGATCCTTTTCCCTACCTCAATCTGGAAATCACGCAGCTTCCTGGCATGTTGAGCCAGTCATGGCCCGGCCTGATTTATCTTTCCAGCACCGCCTTTCTCACCCCCGACGAACGCCGCGCTCTCGGCGTTCGCGATCCCTACGTGGAACTTCTGCTTAGCCGTCTGATGCTGACGCATGAAACCGCGCACCAGTGGTGGGGCGACGCCGTGGATTGGGTCAGCTATCGCGACGAATGGATCGTCGAAGCGCTGGCCAATTACAGCGCGCTCGTCCTTCTGGAAAAACAGCATCCTGGCGACATGCGGACCGCCCTGAATTATTACCGCGGTGAACTGCTGCGCGAAACCCGCAACGGAATCATCGCCGATGCCGGCCCGGTCACCCTCGGCCATCGCCTCACCTCGTCGAGATTCCCTGACGCCTATGAACGCGTGCTTTATGGCCGCGGCACCTGGCTCATCCATATGTTGCGCACCATGCTGCATGAAGCTGGCGGCGGCGCCGGTGACGCTGTGTTTTTCTCCGCATTGAAAGGCCTGCTGGCCGCTTCTCCGAACCACAAAATCTCCACGCTGGACGTGCAGCGCGCTTTTGAGCAGGTGATGCCTGCTTCCCTGGGCTATGAAGGCCGCAAGTCGCTCGACTGGTTTTTCGATAGCTGGGTCAATGGCAATTCCATCCCGCAATTTTCTTTGGAAAGCGTGCATATGTCGCCTGCCGGGAGCAAACTTAAAGTCACCGGAACCATTCTTGAAGACCACGCCGCCAAAGATATGGTGACCGCCGTTCCGCTTTACGCCGTCGATGATACCGGCAAATCGCGCTTTCTCGCGTTCGTCTTCGCCGACGACGCCAAAACCGCATTCACCGTGACGGCCCCCGCCAACACGAAGCAGATTTTGCTGGATCCGGAAGAGTCGTTGCTGAGGAGGTGAGGGGCCTTCGTCCTGGCATCCACGGCCTTATTTCGACCTTCACGAAAACTCGTAAGTTCACGAAACTCGTGTAGCACAGCCGCCCTCGGCTGTGGCTCTTGCTCTTAGCCTTTGACTCTTCCGACTCTCCTCTGCGTCCTCTGTGGTTAAGATTTTTGTTTTTTCCTGATCCGCGTTCATCCGTGTTGATCAGCGGTAAGTTTTTGCCTTTCCGATCACCCGATCACCCCGATCACGGCGATCACCAGATCACCCGATCTATAGCTGCCTCATCACCTGGCTCAGTTCCAGCACCTGCAAATTCGGCGGACAGTCCTTCCAGTTGTGCCGCCAGCAAACAATCAAATCGCATTTCTCCGGATCATGCCGATGGTCTTTGAAGTTACGGCTTTCGTATTCAAATTCGATCCTGAAATGCTGCCACCGTCCGGGCGCCACTTCTATCTTGGCTTCGCAGTCGGGAAAGCCCGACTGTACTGATTCAATAACAAACCCCAGTTGCCGGGAGAGCATGCAGAACAGCGCCATCACTCCCATTTCGTTCACCGGCTCATAGGCCAGCCCGCAGGGTCGTATCGGAGGGCCAAGCATTGGACGGTCCGGCAGCGGGCGGCGCGGAAAACAGGCCGCCGTAACCCACGGAAAGCCGGAGGGCGCAAGTTCAGCCACAAAAATCGCCAACATCGTCGATGTCACACATTTCTTGCCCACCAGCGGCGGCGGAAGCGGGGTTCCACCCGGGGCAATCACTTCATGTTGCCGTATCTCCAAACCAGCAACGGGTTGGCGGGTCTGCGGAGCTACTATGAGATCGTGCATTTTGTTTTCCCCTGGCAGTCCTTCCTTTGCGGCGGCCGTTTGTCGGATTTGTGCCTCGTAGGCCGCTCTCGCCGCCCTGTGAAACGAAAGCATTCCAAATGCACCCTGTTGCGGTATCGGGCATCGTCGAATCGTTTCCCCCACGTCCGTCCAATCGCCTGCAAGCCAGCCGGCTTTTACAAACCGTGTAAACTCCGCCGGAACATTTACCCATCTTTTAAAGCGCAAAAAAAAGCATTCGCATGAATATCTTCCGGCCCTTTTGTATTGCCTTTGCGACGGCACCAGACCTAACTTCCGCACCGCCTTGCCCCAGTCCTCCAGCAGCGCCGCCGCTTCCACTCTCACTCCTCGCTGGCTTGGCTCCAGACCGGCGGCCCGCAGCGCATTGCGATATGTGCCAAAGCGGCCTGTCACCTGCCAGAGACTGACGCGCCCAAGCGGGCGGAACTCGCGGGCTGTCGGTACATGGCCCACCTGGCGCGCTACCTCCTGGATCGCCGCTATCACCTCTTCTTTGCTTTGGCTCCTGTCTTTCCCCGTTGGTTTAGGCTCTGGCATCACGTACCTCACAAGAAAAATGAATGGCCGGCGAAAGAGCACTCAACACGCACTTCTCCCCCGGTTTCAAATCGGTTTGATTTCAAAAAGACTTCAAAGAGCGGCCCTGAAAAACGCCTTGAAAAACTAAAAGAGTTGAATAAGCAGGACTTGCGTCAAAGTCTGAGAACAGCAGGGTTACAGGTGGCCCTAAACTAGTCCGCCAACTGCGGCGAGCTGGTCATTTTATAGCACGAACGAAGTACGAATGCAAGCATTTTCTTTGGTGTCCTCGTTGGCCACCGCCAACCAGTTTCCGCTTTCACTTTTGGCAGTCCTGGCAATCCTGGGAATTCCGGCAATCGCTCTCAATGTCCGATAACAAGCGGCGATCCGTGCATCCTCCAACCATACAACGCCCCTGAACGCACCCGTCGTTTTAGGCCCCCACAACCGTTCATTCCCGCCGCGCCGCGGTCGGATTGTCTTGACAAATTCAGCAAGCCCTTTGGTGGAGGGACGGCCCCGTCCAGGGCCGCGAGAAGATTTCCTTTCGCACGTCATCCCGACGTGCCGTCAGCGAACACGCGCAGTTACCAGCGTGTGAGCAGGCCGGAGGGACCTTCTGTTTGCTTTTTTAGCCATAAGCACAAGGTCCTTCGGTCCTACTCGCCCGCTGAAGGAAACGCGGGCTCGCTTGACTGGCGTCTGGATGACGGAACTTTCGGTGCGCAGAGGGGATTCACCCGGCTTTTTTCAAAACTGACCGCCTCCCCCGCCACGCCGAGTCAGGGAGTTCTTTCCAACCTCCCTCCCCCGCGACGTGCCATCCCGAGCCGAGCGCTGCTCAGCGACGTGCATCGTCCACAATCTTGGGCGCGCAGGCGAGGGACCTGCTCCGCTGCGCTAACGGGAACACCATACCGATGATTAGGACAGGAATTCAACGCTTAACCTCGAGGGGAAAAGAAGATGCGCTACTCGCGAAGATGAAGCGCCGTTAGGCGCGACGAGAGTAGGCCTGGGCTTCAGCCCAGACTGAGCCCGAAGGGCGAAACGAAGCGCGGCCCGAGGCGCAACGGGCTGAAGGGGTAAGCGCGAAAAGAATACCTTCCTTGCGCCGCCGGCCCGCGCGCAGCGAAGCGGAGCGCTTTTGCCTGTCATTTCCTTGCGACCCGAGGAGGGGCAGCCAGCTTCCCTGCGCGGTGTTCGCGTGCTGGGGTGATCGAAAGCGACTGAGGGGAGTCGAAAAGACCCGGAGAATGTGCCATTCGCCATGCCGCTTCAGGGGAGTTCTCTAGAGGCCAACTGCGTTAGTCATCCGCCGTTCGGCATGGCTTCCACTTGTTTCAGAGCGTACTCGTTGTGGGCCGATTTAGGGAGCAGGTCACTCTCTCAGGTCACTCTCTAATGCAATCTGGCAATTGAGAGATGACGCAATGACCCTGTAATGCATTGGAGAACTATGTCACAATGCGAGCGATATGACTCCTTCAACGTTAAAGTTGCCGGATTACTTGGTTACTCAGGTACGGGACGGGAATGTCGTTCTTTTTCTTGGTTCCGGTGCTTCGAGAGAGGCGGTCGACGCACGAAACAACAAGCCACCTACGGCGCCAGAACTCGCCAAGCTGCTTTCAAAACGGTTTCTTGGCAACAAGTATGCTGATTATCCTCTGAATCAGGTAGCCGAATACGCCATCAGCGAAAGCGACTTAGGAGCAGTGCAGAGTTATATAAGAGACTTGTTTAGTCCATTCCAACCTTCAGCTGCACACAAGCTCATGGTCATGTTTCGCTGGTATGGGCTTGCCACAACTAACTACGATCAAATCATTGAAACCGCCTACAGTGATAAGGCCGCGCTTCAAGATGTCAAGCCCATGATCGAGAATACGGATAGGGTTGAAGACTATCTCCGAGACCCCAATGCGCTGTTGCTCTTGAAATTGCACGGATGCACTAGCCGAATTTCCAATTTGCAGTGCCCGCTCATTCTCACCACAGAGCAGTATATCCAATATCGTGAAGGGCGCGAACGGCTTTTCGATGTCCTTAGGACTTGGGCATATGAGCACACCGTTGTGTTTGTGGGTCATAGTCTTCAGGATCCAGACATAAGAACAGTTCTCCTTGAATTGAGCAAAATTGGTGATTTCAGACCAAGAAACTATGTCGTAGCGCCAGATGTAGATGAAATCAAAGCAAAGTTCTGGGAAGCTCGTCATGTCACGCCATTGAAGGGGACGTTTCTCGATTTCATGCACGCGCTAGACTCCAGCATCGCGCCGAGTTTTCGCACCTTGGCAAGTTTCAGGACAATATCCACAACAACTCCAATAAGTGCAAAATTCAAAGTTGCGAATGTGACGATTAGCAAAGTCGTCAGCGATTTTATGCTTAGCGATGTCGAATATGTGAACAGCATCGTGGCGACAGACACGGTCGACCCAAAGCTTTTTTACAAAGGCGTGAACCCTGGGTTCGCCGCTATCGAACAAGGGCTTGATATCAGACGTGAACTCGGCGATTCGATCCTGTCCGACTATTTTCTGCGCAATCCGAGCGAACCGTCGGACGGTACAGAGGCCGTGCTTATCAAGGCACATGCGGGAGCGGGCAAGACAGTCTTACTCCATCGTATAGCGTGGGATGCTGCCAGAGAATATGATCGCATTTGTCTAGTTCTTAAGCCAAGTGGGATCATCAATGCAGCCGCGTTGCAAGAACTCATAGCGTTATGCCGTGAGCGCATTTTTGTGTTTGTCGATGATGCCGCGGATCGAGTAAGGGAGCTTCAGGCTCTGTTTAAGAACATTGGTGTTGAAGGGAAGTTACTGACGGTCGTATTAGCAGAACGAATGAGCGAATGGAATACACAGGCACAACAAATCGTGCCATTTGTTACTGATGAATATGAACTAAAGTATTTGACATCCCAGGAAATCGAAGACCTCCTTGCATTACTGGAGAAAAATGACGCCCTTGGAACTCTTGCGCACTTGACTCCTGACCAGAGGAGAGAAGCACTTGCAGCGCGGGCCGGGCGGCAGCTGTTGGTGGCGTTGCACGAAGCTACACTAGGGCGACCTTTCGAGGAAATACTGGTCGATGAGTTTAACAACATAGCACCATATGAAGCTCAGCGGATCTATTTGACGATTTGCGTGCTGAATCGTTTAAATTCGCCGGTAAGAGCGGGCATTATTGCAAGAATTCATCATATTGCTTTCGAGCAGTTCAAAACCCAATTTTTTGCACCACTAGAGCATGTCGTTTTTGCAGAGTACGACAGGATAACTCGGGACTACCTCTACCGCACACGTCATCCGCATATCGCCGACATTGTGTTCCTTAAGATATTAGGAAGCACGGAGGAAAGATTTGATGTTTATGTACGCACGCTTAAAGCGCTTAATTTAGCATTCACAACAGACTGGCACGCTTTTTGGGATTTGATAAGAGCAAGGAGCATCCTGCAGTTGTTCCCCACTTTCGAGATGGGAAAGGCGCTCTATCGAGCTGCACAGGAAATGGTTGGTGAGGACCCTCACCTCCTACATCAAATGGCGCTATATGAGATGAACCGTCCAAACGGGAGTTTGCTAGAGAGTGCGAGGCTCCTAGATAAGGCTGCAAAACTAGCACCCTACGACCTCTCAATTAAACATTCGACTGCAGAACATCGCTTGCGCTCGGCTGAATCCAGCAGAACCGGGTTGGAGCAAGAGAAGAATTTCAAAGAGGCAAAGGAAATTTCCCTTTCGTTGATATCGTCTGAAAAGACAGATTCTTACGCTTATCACACATTAGTCAAGATTGGAGTGAAAAAGGTTCAAGAAGCCCTGCGTTCAAATCGTCCAGCGGCCGAAATCGAAAAGCTTATTAAAGAAGCGGAGGCATCATTGGCTGATGCTTCGCAAAAGTTCCCAGGAGATGCTTACCTTCTGGAAAGCGAAGCCAGCTTTGCAAGAGCGCTATCCGACAACGAGCGTGTGCGAGACACGCTTGAGCGCGCCTTCGCGGCAAACAGCAGAAGCAGTATCGTCGCTCTGCGACTTGCACAGATTTATGAAAAGCAGGGGAAACTGGAGAAAAGCAGAGATATACTCGAGAAGGCACTGTCCGCGAACCCGAACGAACAAAAACTGCATTACGCATTCGCAAAGGCCCTCATCAATATTGGAACAGCAACCGGAGAAGAGCTCGCGTATCACCTCAAACGCTCTTTTACCGAAGGCGACAGCAGATATGATGCGCAGCTATTGTATGGGCGCCAATTGTTCATCAACGGTGACATTGAACAAAGTCGGTTAGTTTTCAAACGCCTTCGCCAGGTCCGATTAGGGCCTGAGCTGCGCAATCGTCCTGTTTATGTATTATCGGATATCTTCCACGGTCGAGTGGCGCGTAGAGAAGTATCATATTGCTTTATTGCACGAGACGGTTCTGGTGATTGGATTTACTTACACTGCAGCGATGTTGATGAAGAGACTTGGAAACAAATCACATTTAGTACCAGACTTCAATTCAAAGTGGCATTTAGCCTAGCAGGCCCGAAGGCGTTCGATGTAGTTATCGCCGCCGCCGCTTCAAGTGATAGCAAAGGCACACAGATGGGTCTGTTCAAAGCTTCGCCTAAGAGCTAAGTTCAGGGGCTTGCGCAGCGCAGCGTCGCGACCTCCTTGCCCTTTCCCTCTCCCCTGTGCCACCATTCTTCGCTGCACTTTTGGAGGCACATTGCGCCCTATCTTTTTCTTTATCCTTGCGGTTTCTCTTTTCGCTCAAGCCCAGCCGCCCACCACCCCGCAACATTTCAAGCTACCGGCCACGCCCAAGACCGTCGCCTGGGGCTACTACGACGCGGCCGCCACGCCGGTCCTGCGCATCCACTCCGGCGACACCGTGGAATTTGACACGTTGATCACCAACAGTCCCACCGGACTGGAAAAAGCCGGCGTCGCGCCCGACCAGGTGCAGCAGAGCCTGCGCGATATTTACAAAGAAGTAACCAATAAAGGTCCCGGCGGACACATCCTCAATGGCCCTGTCTTTATCGAAGAAGCCGAGCCCGGAGACACCTTGGAAGTCCGCATCCAGAAAATCGATCTGGCCATTCCCTATGCTTACAACGCCTTCGGTCCCACGCGCGGCTTCCTGCCGGAAGACTTTCCTTATCGCAAGATGAAGATCATTCCGCTCGATAAAGACCGCATGGTCGCCAGATTCGCGCCGGGCATTGAGATCCCTTTGCATCCCTTCTTTGGCAGCATGGGCGTTGCGCCCCCGGAAGGCTTTGGCCGCATTGACAGCGCTCCTCCCAGCCTGCACGCCGGCAACATGGACAACAAGGAACTCGTCGCCGGAACCACGCTCTTCCTGCCGGTGCATGCGCGCGGCGCGCTGTTTGAAGTTGGCGACGGACACGCCGGCCAGGGCAATGGCGAAGTGGACATCACCGCGCTGGAAACGTCTCTGGTCGGTACGCTGCAGTTCATCGTGCACAAGGGCACCGGCCAGAAGTATCCGCGCGCCGAGACGCCGACGCATTACATCAGCATGGGCTTTCATCCTGAGCTGCATGAGGCCACGCGCATTGCCGTGCGCGAGATGATTGATTTTCTCGTCAGCGCAAAACATCTCAGCCGCGATGACGCCTACATGCTGACCAGCGTCGCCGGCGACGTGGACATCACCGAACTGGTGGATGGCAATAAGGGAGTCCACGTGATGATGCCGAAAGCTGTGTTTGTGAAGTAGTTCTTTGCAATAATGCAGTAAGGCATTTTGCCGGAGAGGACGGAACGAATGCGGCTGCTGCTACGTTGGCTTATCAACGCCGTCTCGCTGGTGATAGTCGCTCACATTGTTCGCGGCATCGAGCTGCAGGATTTCATGGCGGCGCTGATCGGCGCAATCGTTTTCGGTTTCGTGAACGCCACGCTTGGGCTGGTCCTCAAAATCCTGACTTTCCCTTTAACCATCGTCACCTTCGGGCTCTTCCTGATCGTGATCAACGCCATCATGCTCAAGATGGCAGCGGCCGTCACTCCGGGGTTCATTGTCCACACCTGGACGGCGGCGTTCCTTGGCGCAATCGTGCTGAGCCTTGTCTCTGCTTTTCTGCATTGGCTGATCAAAGACAATCGCCCAGTTGAGACCCGCCGCTACTAGTCCAGATGTTGTTGTACCCATTACATGGTGGAGCTGGCCTTTTTAGGCCTGCAATGAGCGCAACTGCTTCACCATTGAGTGCACATCATTCAGCTGAAACAGCCGGATGGCCGCGATGCCTGCCGCTCCCGCCGTTACACATTGCCGCGCGTTTTCGAGCGTGATTCCGCCCAGGGCCCAGACCGGCATGGGCGGCTGTGCCGCGTCCCTTCGATGGCAAATCCGCCGTAACTGCTTCAGTCCTTCACTATTGGCCGATCCATTCTTCTCAAACACCGGACCAAACACGGCAAAGCTTGCCCCATGCGCTTCGGCCAGCGCCACCTCAGAAGCCGAGTGCGTGGAAACTCCAATGACAGGATCACTCCTTCCGGCGCGGGCAAAGATGGAACGCGCCTCGCTGGCGGCCAAATCATGAGCGGGCAAATGGACACCGTGGGCGCCGCAGGCCAGCGCCACGTCCGTACGCGAATTGATCAGCAGCTTCGTGCTTGTGCCGCCGAGCGCTGCCATGGCCTTAAGCGCCAACGCTTCCAGCGCGCGAGTGTCCAGGTCTTTCTCCCGCAGCTGGATGTATTCGATCCCCGCGGCGGCGCACTCGGCAATTTTCGCCAGCAGCCGCTGTTCCTGCTCAGGGCGATCGCCGGGAAACTGGCGGCGGTCAGTGATGTAGTAAAGCTGCAAGGCCATTGGCCAGCATTGTAATTGCCCG
>Ga0210400_10002930_pt1 | contig 15376 bp, 8 predicted proteins | sample IncBWH26MmetaG_FD_155456 | JGI IMG/M metagenome (GOLD analysis project Ga0210400, IMG submission 155456) | Forest soil microbial communities from Barre Woods Harvard Forest LTER site, Petersham, Massachusetts, United States - Inc-BW-H-26-M | ecosystem: Environmental > Terrestrial > Soil >... | reverse complement strand
ATCCGGCGTTTGCGAAGATTGCGGACAGGTTTACGACGGAGCTGGAGTTCTACCACGGGACGTGCGCGAAAGATTGCTGCATTGAAGCGATCATCACGAAGAATGGGGCGGTGAATGAACTGAAAGCGGGGGAGAGCGGCGAAGTTGTTCTGGACCGCACGGCGATTTATGCGGAGTCGGGCGGGCAGATGGCGGATACCGGCGCGCTCTACGACAGCTCGGAGTCCCAAGTGCTTGCGGAAGTGAAGAGTGCCTATTACCCCGTTGCGGGACTGGTGGCACACAAAGTGGTGGCTAAGGAAACGCTGCGGGTCTGCGACCGCGTGACGGTGGTGGCGGATGCGGAGCGGCGGGCGCGGATTATCCGCAACCATTCGGGGACGCATCTCGTAAATGCGGCGCTGCGAAATATTCTCGGCACACATGTCAAACAATCGGGTTCGCTGAATGCTCCCGAGCGGCTGCGGTTTGATTTTTCGCATTTCGCGCCGGTGGATGCGGAAGAGTTGCGGGACATCGAGCAGCAAGTGAACGACGAAATCCGGCTGAACACCCAAATCGAGACGAATGTGACTTCGCTCGAAGAGGCGCTGGCTTCCGGGGCGCTGGCGTTTTTCGGGGACAAGTATCCGGAGCACAACGTGCGCGTGGTGACGATTCCCGATCCGCGGGCGGCGCGGGGGTTCTACTCGAAGGAGCTGTGCGGCGGGACGCATGTGCACCGCGTGGGCGACATCGGAGTGCTGAAGATTGTGAGCGAGGAATCGGTCGCGGCGGGTGTGCGCAGGATTTTTGCCGTGACCGGCATCGGCGCGCTTGAACACTATCAACAGCAGGCAGAAATCTTGCGCCAGGTGGCGGGGACGTTGAACGTGGCCGAGGAGGGTGTTCTGGAGCAGGTCGAGAAGCTGTCGCAGACGGCCAAGCACCTTGAGAAGGAACTGGAAGCCCAAAAGCGTAAAGGGGCGCTGAGCCAGGTGGACGAGCTGGCGGCCCGGGTCCAGACGGTCAAAGGAGTCAAATTGATCGCCGCCGAGGTGGCAAATGTGGACCGCGAAGGCCTCCGGCAGCTGGTGGACACCCTGCGGCAGAAGCTGGGGTCGGGGGTGGTCGCCCTAGGCATGCCGGAGGACGGCAAGGTAGCCCTCATTGCGGGGGTAACCAAGGACCTGACCGCTAAAGTCCATGCTGGCAAGCTGATACAGGCACTTGCCAAGCAGGTAGGGGGTTCGGGGGGCGGCAGGCCGGACCTGGCCGAGGCTGGCGGGAAGGACACTGGAGCCCTAAAAAGTGCCCTATTGAGTATCCCCTCCCTCCTCGAACCCTTGCTATAATGGGTGTGCGGCTCTACCGGGTCGCGGTCAGCGTCAGAAGCCTGCCGGCCGGGCTCATTTCGACGAACATCCCCTGCCAAGGCTTCTCAAGATAAACCGCTCGCCAAGGCGATCTCCCCTCAGGGTAGACCGCACGGTAGGGGTTCCTAGTACGGAAGGGACATTGACCGTATTGCGGTAAATGTTGAAAACTACTCCTTCCGAGATAGGTTTCAAATTGTTAGTTGGCCTTCCCCGAGGCACGATGGCAAAACGCACGGCACATACGGCATGGCTTCTGATGGGAACGCTGGGGCTTTGCGCAGGCTTTTTTGCGCCGGGTGCCAACGCCCAGATTGCCAGAGTCATGGACACCAGCGGACGGCAGCTGTTTGTGAATGCCGAACCACCGGCAACCATAAAGTTGGGCGCCCTGAAGCCGCGTTCCACCATCTATCTGCCCGCTGAATCTTCTTTTTCGGGACGAAGCCGTCCGGGCATGAGCATCGACCGCGACGGCGCGGAAAAGCTCGTGCGAGAAGCGGCGGAGCGGCACCGCGTGGACCCTGCACTGGTTCGCGCGGTCATCGAAACGGAATCAAACTGGAATTCGAGGGCGTATTCGAATAAGGGCGCCGGCGGATTGATGCAGTTGATTCCAACGACGGCACAACGATACGGAGCTTACGACCTATTCAACCCGCAACAGAACGTCGACGCGGGAGTCAAGCACTTGAAATGGTTGCTGGAACGCTACAATGGCAACCTGGACCTGGCGCTGGCGGCGTACAATGCGGGTGAGGGAGCGGTTGACCGGGCACACGGCATTCCAGCGTTTAGAGAGACGCGGAATTACGTGCAGAGAGTACAGAATGCCTATTTCCGGCCGGGATCGGGGCGGCTTGAAGGCGCGTTTATCAATGCACACGCCATCCACAGAGACGTCACACCGAGCGGCCGCATCGTATTCACCAACGACTAAAGAACGTTTTAAGTGTTTAGTGATTAGCGCTTGTTTTCCGGGCGTTCCGGCGTTCCGGGCGTAGTGTATTTTGAGCTTCGGGATTCCGATGAATTTGCACAGTACCTGGCGTGTTGCGGTAAGGTGTAAGCTGTGTTTGGGGGATGCCGGTTGATGTTTTCGGGCAAAAAAAATTTGCGCAAGGGCTTCGCCTGTGTTTCGCCGGTTTTTGTAATGGTGGCGATGGTTATGAGCGCTTCGCCATCTTCCCTAGCGCGCACGCGCGCGGAGGCGGGAGATGCTTCAACCGCAGTGCGACGGCAGGCTGCGAGTACGCAATTCGCGCGGGCGGAGGAACAACGCGCCGCGCTAAACAGCAAATCGGCTGAGAAACGCACGCTGGCCGATTACAAGCAAGTGGTTTCCAGCTATCGCCGCGTGGCGCTGATTACGCCACGCGCTCCGGAAGTGCCGGATTCGCTGCTGGCGGTCGCGGAAGTATACGCGGAAATGGGCGACCGCTTTGGGCGCAGCTACTATCAGTCAGCGGTGGATTCCTACCAATTCCTGGTGCACGAATATCCGGCGAGCCATTATTGCCAGGATGCGATTCTGCGGATGGCCAAGCTGCGGCGGGACCAGCTGGGCGATGCGGCGCTGGCGAAGAAGACGTACGAAGATTTCTTGAAGCGCTATCCACGTTCGCCAAGAAAACGGGAAGTGCAGGAAGCGTTGGCGGAATTGGCGCTGCTGCAGAATAGCGATGAGCAGGCCTCGACATTGACGGCGGAAGCGAAGTCCGCGGCGGCTGAACCGGCGAAGGAAGGCACGCGGACCAATGCTCCGGTGCATTCGGGCGGAAAATCGGTCGGGCATTCGGATTCGACAGAAATACCGCGGGTGCGGCGGATCCGGGCCGCGGCAAATGGGGATGCCACGCGGGTGACGATCGATCTCGAGGACAGCGTGCAATATGCTTCGGGACGGATTGCGAATCCGGACCGGATTTTCTTTGATTTACATGCTGCGCGCCTGACGCCGGAAGTGGCGCGAGGAAATATTCACGTGGAGGGGAATCTGCTGACGGCAGTGCGCGTCGCGCAGAATCATGAGGGCGTGGTGCGCGTGGTGCTGGACGTGAACGGGGTGAAGGATTATACGGCTTCGCTGACGAACAATCCGGCGCAGTTGGTAATCGACCTTTATGCGAATTCTGTTCCAACGGCGCCGATGCGCACAGCCAAAACGAAGAGCGGGCAGCAGCAAGCGGCGAAAGAAGATACAAGTGAGAATGCGAATGCCGCGCCGGGCAGCGGCAAGGGAACCGTTCAAAATGTAGTATCGAAAAGTTCGGCGGTCAATCCATCTGTGCCGGTCCCAGCGACGGCCAGTTCGAGCAATGCGATTGCTGGGTCCGTTGGGGGAAACAGCGTTCAGGCAGCGGCACACAATCCCGCGCCCGCAGCGAAAAACACAAAAGCGAAATCCGTGAAGGCCGCGAATACCAAGCCGGATTTGATCCAACCTTCCACCGCGCCGCAACCGACGCGGGACGGCCAGTCCACGTTGACGCGCGCGCTGGGGCTAAAGATTGGCAGGATCGTGATCGATGCAGGCCATGGCGGGCACGATACGGGAACGATCGGGCCGACCGGATTGATGGAGAAGGACTTGTGCCTGGACGTGGCGCTGCGGCTGGGCAAGATCATTCAACAAAAGCTACCCGGCGCGGAGGTGGTGTACACGCGCGCGGACGACACGTTTATTCCGCTGGAAGAACGGACCAACATTGCGAATCAAGCCAAAGCGGACCTGTTCATTTCCATTCATGCGAATTCCAGCCAGGATCACGCGGCGCGGGGCATCGAGACGTACTACTTGAATTTGAAGGGTTCGGCGGAGGCGATGGAAGTGGCCGCACGGGAGAACGCCACGGCGCAAGAGGGTGTGCACGACTTGCAGGATCTGGTAATGAAGATCGCGCGAACGGAAAAGATTGACGAATCGAAAGAGCTGGCCATCGACGTACAGGACTCACTTTCGAAGAAGGTAGAAAAATCCGGCAAGTCGATTCGAAACCGCGGGGTGCGCAAAGCGCCGTTTGTGGTGCTGATTGGCGCGGACATGCCGTCGATCCTCACGGAGATTTCGTTTTTGAGCAATCCGGCGGATGAAAAGCTCTTGAAACAGCCCGAACAGCGCCAGCGAGTGGCGGAGGGCTTGTACCAGGGTGTGGCCAGCTACCTCCAGAGCATGAATAGTGTTACGGTCAACCTGCCGGGGAAGCCCGTGTTGAAGCGGCCTGCGGCGGCGGCCGCCGTCGAACAATCGAGAAACCAAAACTAGGCTTTTGGTGTCTAATAGAAGCCGGGATGCGCAAAACTGCCTTCATTGCTGTTTTCCTGCTGGCGCTGGCCGCCGCGCCGTGCTCGTTCGCGCAGCAAATGGCGCTCCCCACACATTTTGGAAACTGGTCCGGCAAGCCAAGTCAACAATGGATTGAAACCGAAGCGCCGCTGAACTATTTGAAACTTTGGAAGGAAAGCGGGCGCGCGACGGGCGAATACTGCGAGTACTCTTCCGGAACTGCCAAGGTTGACGTCAGCCTGGAGAAATACCACGATCCCAGCAGCGCATATGAAATTTACACCGCGTTGATCCACCCGGAGATGCATCCGTCGTTGCTGGATCGAACTTCAGCTGTGGATGGCGACAGACTGTTTGTCCTTGTGGGAAACTCCATTCTGGAAGTGCGGCCGACGCCGGCCATTTCCACTGCGGATTTGGTGGCGCTGGTGAACGCAGTTAGCGCACATTCCGACCAGACGCCGCTGCCGCCGATTCGTGCGTTTCTGCCCAAAGGCTTCACGGATGGGACGCAGAAATATGCGCTGGGCCCAGCGGGATTTCAGAACGGGCTGGCAACGCTGAAGCGGGAACAGTTCGCCGGGCTTTCGAGCGAAGCCGGATTTAATTCCGGAGCGGAGGCGATGCTTGCGGAGTATCGCAGGGGCAACGATTCGGCGGTGGTGCTGCTGATTGAATATCCGACGCCGCAACTTGCGGAGCAGCATTTGCGGCATCTGGAGCAAGCGCTCTCGCCGGCGGCGAAGCAGGCGGGCACGACGATCGAGCGCAATGCCTCGTTGCTCACCCTCGTGCTGGAACCATCTTCGAAAACGTTTGGCGATTCGCTGCGTGAAGCGGTGAATTACGGGACGCGCGTCACGTGGAACCAGCCGACGCACACGATCACCGATCCGCCGTGGCTGGTGATTCTCAGCAGGATTTTCCTGGCCACCGGACTGTTCATGGTGGTCGCCGTTGCGCTGGGCATAGCGTTTGGGGGCGTGCGGATATTCGTGAAGATTTTTTTCCCAGGCAAGATTTTCGACCGTCCAGAACAGATGGACGTGCTTCAGCTTGGGCTCTCCAGCAAGAGAATCAACTCGCGCGATTTCTACTGATTACCGGGCAAGCCACATTAAGTAACCAATGACATTCGAGAGCGTCCAATAGGGGAGACGCGTCCTCTCCCGATTTTGCGCAGACATCTGACTATCGTAAGATTTGAAGTTAGATTGACAAAGATGAACATCACTATCCCAACGCGACGTGGAAGACGGGCTGGAAGCGCGGAGCTCCAAGGAGCTTTCCTGCTGCTGGTACTGGCGGCGGTCGCTCTTGCAAGCGGCTGTCAGAAGAGTACCGCGGGCGGCGCTCAAGCCGCGGCGCCGGCGGCCATGCCAGTGCAAGTGCAGATTGCGCCGGCGGTGAAAATCGCGGAGACGACAGAGTATTTGTCGATCTTGAAATCGCGGCATTCGGCGGCCATCAATCCGCAGGTGGAAGGGCACATCACGAAGATTTTCGTGAAGTCGGGCGAAAAAGTATCCGCCGGGACGCAGCTACTGCAAATCGATCCGCTGAAGCAGGAGGCCACGCTCAGCAGCCAGGAAGCCTCGCGGGCGGCGCAGGAAGCGAACTTGCGCTACGCAAGAGTTTCGCTGGAGCGCGCCCAAAAGTTGGCCGCCGCCGGGGTGATCAGCAAACAGGAGTTTGACAACGCGCAATCGAACTACGACGCGGCAGTGGCGCAGTTGAAATCCCAGGACGAGCAGGTGAAGCAGCAGAGGGTGGAGCTGCGTTATTACGGGGTGACCTCGCCGATGGATGGAGTCGTGGGAGATATTCCTGTGCGGGTGGGCGACCGCGTGACGGTCGCGACGTTGCTGACGACGATTGACGAGCCGGGTGCGCTGGAGGCGTACATCTACGTTCCTGCCGAGCGCGGAAAAAATCTCAAAGTTGGGCTTCCCGTACGGCTGGTGGATGACACGGGAAAAGCAGGGATCGAAACGCAAATCACGTTTGTCTCGCCGCAAGTGGAAACGGACACGCAGACGATTCTGGCGAAAGCGCTGATCGCCAATCCGCAGGGGAAGCTGCGGGTGGCGCAGCAGGTGCGCGCGCAGATCACCTGGGGAACGCACGAAGGTCCGGTGATTCCGGTGCTGGCGGTCACGCGGATCAACGGACAATTCTTTGCCTACCTCGCTGTGAACGAAGGCAAAGGAACAGTGGCGCGGCAAAGAGTGATAAAGCTGGGCGATACCATGGGCAATGATTTTGCGGTGCTCGATGGATTGAAGACGGGCGACCACATCATCGTTTCCGGGACACAGTTTTTGCAGGACGGCTTTCCCGTCGCCGAGCAGATTCAAGACGCCGGCAAGGGCAGCGCAGTGAAGTAGCGGCTGCTGAAAGAATGAGCCGCACTATTCCAATCGAGACTAGAACGGAATCCCGCTTTGTTCGTTGATTTTTTCATTCGACGGCCGGTTTTTGCCACGGTGTGCGCGCTGTTCATCATTCTGGCAGGCGCCATCTCTATTCCTACGCTACCGATCGCACAATTTCCGAATCTGGCGCCGCCGCAAGTGTTGGTCACCAGCATCTACATCGGAGCGAACGCGCAAACCGTCGAGTCCGCCGTGACCATTCCGCTGGAACAAGCCATCAACGGCGTGCCCTCGATGAAGTACATCACGTCGACGAGCGGGAATGACGGCAGCAGCGCGATTACAGTGACATTTGATGTGACGCGCGACGTGGACCTTGCCGCGGTGGACGTGCAGAACCGGGTGAGCCAGGCGCTGGGGCGGCTGCCTAACGCGGTGAAGAACACCGGCGTGATCATCACCAAGCAGGCGACGGGATTCGTGCTGGCTGCGGGCGTTTATTCAGAAAACGAACAGTATAACGGGCTATTCCTGAGCAACTACATCGACGTGTATGTGAAGGACGCGGTTAAACGCGTGCCAGGCGTTGGCGACGCGATCATTTTTGGAGAGCGCAAGTACGCGATGCGGTTGTGGCTTGATCCCGCGAAGATGGCGGAGCGAGGATTGAGCGCTTCGAACGTACTGAATGCGCTGCAGGAGCAAAACATTCTTGTAGCCGCCGGGCAGATCGGCCAGCAGCCCGCTTCGAACGGACAAAACTTTCAGTTCAGCGTGCGGGCGCTGGGCCGGCTGACGGAACCAGCGGAGTTCGACAACCTCCTTTTGAAAACGGGGACGGACGGGACGCTGGTGCGATTGAAGGACGTGGGGCGCGCGGAACTCGGCGCGGAAGACTACGGATCGCTTCTGCGATTCAACGGACATGAAGCCATCGGACTTGCGGTGACGCAGCTTCCGGGCGCGAACGCATTGGACGTCGACAAGGCGGTGAAGGAAGAGCTGATTAGACTTTCGAAGAACTTTCCGCCGGGGTTGAAATATGCGGTCGCTTTCGATACCACAACGGTCATCAGCGAATCGATCCAGGATGTGCTGATCACGCTGTTGCAAGCGATCGTTCTGGTGGTCATCGTGATTTACGTGTTCCTGCAAGACTGGAGGAGCACGCTCATTCCGGCGGTGACGATTCCCGTTTCGCTGATTGGCACATTTGTCTTCGTGAAGATTCTGGGATTCTCGATCAATACGCTGACGCTGTTTGGAATCACGCTGGCGACGGGGCTGGTGGTGGACGATGCCATCGTGGTGATTGAAAACGTGGAGCGGCACATCGTCGAAGGGATTACCGAACCGCACAACGCGGCGTCGGTGGCGATGAAAGAAGTGGCGGGCGCAGTGATCGCCACGTCGCTTGTGCTGGTGGCGGTATTTGTGCCGGTAGCTCTTTTCCCGGGAACCACGGGGATTCTTTTCCGGCAATTCGCATTGACCATCGCGTTTTCGGTTTCGATTTCAGCGTTCAACGCCCTGACACTGACCCCAGCACTCTCCGCAATCTTTCTGGGCCGCCATAGGGAGAGGGCGCAAGGCCGCTTTTTCAAAATGTTCAACCAGGTCGTTATGGCGGGAACGCGTTGGTACCAAACCGCGCTTCAACACGTTCTGGGCTGGAGGCTTGCGGCGACGGTCGCTTTTCTGGCGCTTCTCGGATGCACCTACGTGATTTATCAGCGCGTTCCGCGCGCGTTTATTCCGGAAGACGATCAGGGCTACATCATGTTCATCGTGCAGTCGCCGCAGGGCGCTTCGCTGACGTACACGCGGGACATTTGCGCCAAAGTGGAGGAGCAGCTCTCGCGCGTGCCGGAAATCACGGGAGCATTCAGCATCGCAGGCTTCAGCTTCACGGGCAATGCTCCGAACCGTGGAATGATTTTCGCCAATCTCGAGGGATTCGACAAACGCAAAGGGGAGGAGCATTCGGCAGCAGCGGTGATTGGGCGGCTGCGGGGGCAACTGGCGGGGATTCCCGGCGCGCTGGTGGCGCCGTTCAATCCGCCAGCGGTGCAAGGGCTTGGACAATTTGGCGGATTCCAGTTCGAGCTGGAAGATCTGGGGCGGAACACCCTGGAAGTGATTGCGAAGACGGCCAATCAACTGGTGGCACAGGGAAACGCGAGCAAGGAGATCACGGGGCTGTTTACAAGTTTTACGGCCAATGACCCGCAGTATCTCGTGCGCATCGACCGGGAGAAAGCCAAAAGCCTGCAAGTTCCGCTGACGCAGATTACGGACACTTTGCAGACGTATATGGGGTCGGTGTACGTAAACGATTTCGATTTCAACAATCGCTCGTATCGCGTGTACGTCCAAGCGGAATCGAAATTCCGCTCCGAGCCTAAGGACATGGGGCAATATTACGTGCGCTCCGACAATGGGAGGATGATCCCACTGGGCAACCTGGTTGCGGTTGAGCAGACGGCGAATCCCCAAGTGATTAGCCACTACAATTTGTTTCGGTCCGCGGAAATCAACGGAAGCGCGGCACGAGGAAAGAGCAGCGGGGACGGCATCGCGGCGATGGAAGCGCTGGCCGCCAAGACCTTGCCGAATGGAATGAGCTTTGAATGGAGCGGATTGTCGCGGGAAGAGATTGAATCGGGCGGAAAAGCGCTGATTCTTTTTGCGCTGGGACTGGTGGTGGTGTACTTGACGCTGGCCGCGCAATACGAGAGTTACGTGCTGCCGTTCATCGTGCTGCTGGCGGTCCCGGTGGCGCTGCTCGGGGCGATTGGCGCGCAGGACTTGCGAGGCTTGCAGAACGACGTGTATTGCCAGATCGGGCTGGTGATGTTGATCGGGCTGGCGAGCAAGAATGCGATTTTGATCGTGGAGTTTGCGGAGCAGCTGCGCGATCAGGGAATGCCGGTCGTGGAGGCGGCGATTGAAGCGGCGCGCATCCGGCTGCGGCCTATTCTGATGACGTCGCTGGCTTTCATTCTGGGCGTGGTGCCACTGGTTTTGGCACGGGGAGCGGGGCGGGCCGGGCGGATTTCCGTAGGCACAACGGTATTCGGAGGCATGATCGCTGCGACGACGCTTAATCTTCTGTTCATTCCGGTCTTGTATGTGATTGTGAGAAGCATTGTACCGGGCCGCACGTCGCGGCCTGAAGCACAGAAGGAATAGCGCTCCAGCGTTATGAGGCTCCGCGGCGAACCGCGACGAGTTCACTTCCCACCGGCACACCGCGCGCGACCTTGACGTGAATCAATGCTTCGAATGGCCGGAGTTCGCCGGAGCGGGCAACGGCAAGCCGAAGCAAAAGCTGTTCGAGGGAATTCTCGCGGCAGATGTATTCGACGGCGGCTTGCGTGCCCATGGTAGTGGTACCGGCAAGGATCAGAACGGATCGCGAAGGATTCAATCCCTTAACAAGAGCAATCACGGCGTAGTCTTCAACAAGTGGCTGGTTCGCGGCGGTGGCAAGGACTTCTTTGGGTTCGCCGGATTGTGGATGCATGTTGACGATTTCCATGTTTCCGGCGCGCGGGCCTGAGGGAACTTGCTTGAAGATAAATTCCTGGGTGCCGGGAATGTCGAGCAGAGAGAGATTTTCCGAAGGCGAGCCGATGAAGATGAGGTCGTTGTTCTTGGCGTCGTCGAGGGAAAAAAGGCTGCCGCGCTTGACGCGAAGTCGCTGACGGAGCATGCCGAAAACGGTGTCGAGCTCGTGGACGGCCAGAACTTCGCCAACGCCCGTGTAGTGGTCGAGTATCTGCGTCTTGGAGTCGCGTGCCGGATCGTAGTAGCGCATGCCGATGTCGGGGCGGCCGGTGAAGGCAGCGTTGCTGAAGATCACCCACGGCTCATCGGGACCGGTGATGAAGCCTTTCCAGAAAATGTGGAAGGCGGCAGGAGCCTGCGGGATGTCGCCACTGGCTTGAACGTCGCCATTTTTTCGCTGAAGGAAGAGGACCCCGGCGGTAACCAGGGCCGCAGCCAACAGAGCGGAGAGTACGACGACCGTCGCGATCCACTTGCGCGGTGTGCCTGGGGGAAATCCGGGTTCGTGGCGGAGTTCATGACGGGGATCGACGGAAGCGCCGGAATGGTTTCGCGCGGAGCCGGGGGCTCCATGGTGAAAAGTGAGAACGTAGGTGCCTTTCGGCAACTCGACCCAAGTTGGGTCCTCAGCGCCTTCGGAGGCGTAGTACTCCGCCAGCTTGCTACGGAGACGCCCCGCCTGCACACGAACCATGGAATCCACTTGGGGGTCAAAATCGGTCTGGCGGCCGAAGACTTCGGTTGCAATTTGGTACTCCTTGAGGGGGGCACCGGGGTGGTCGAGAGCATGCTTAGCCAAGTAGCGGAGCAACTTGCACAGGGACTCCGAGCCATGGAGGGTCTGGCTGTTGGCAAGGCGTTCAATTTGCCCAAGACTTTGCGCGCGTTCGGTCACAGGCATCCTGTTACATCGATGTAACAAGAGGGTAGCAAGGCGCGGAACTCTCTGCAAGGGCGTGATTTATTTGCTGTAACCGTATCAGACGGAGTGAGACTTCCGCATAATGCAATTTAATTGATAAGACGCATCGTAAATAGGAGTTTGTTGGGTCCAATTGTGCCCTTCCCTTGTCGAGGGGGAGTTGTTGTTAGGGGCATGCGAGGATTCCTACGTGGGCGAGGTTCGTCGCTTGCGCAAGGGGTTGTTTGGGGTGCCACGGCAGTCACGTTAAAACTGAGATTCCGTCGAGGAAGAGGAGCTTTATGATCAGGGCTACCCTGCGTCTTATGGGCTGGGTGATGGCAATTCTGTTGGTGTGCGCGCCGGTGTTCGCGCAGAACGACCGCGCTTCGATCACGGGTCGAGTTACGGATCCTAGCGGAGCTAATGTTGTCGGCGCGACAGTAAAGGTGACCAACATCAATACGGGCGCGACATTTGATGCGACCACGAATGACGACGGGCGCTTTGTCGCGCCGTCCATATTGCAGGTCGGCATGTACAAGGTCGAAGCGACGAAGGCAGGGTTTAAGACGGCTGTGAGTGACAACATTGAGCTACAAATCGGGGACGTGCGCGAAGTGAATCTCACCCTACAGGTGGGTTCGAGCAGCGAACAGGTCATCGTTACGTCGGAAGTGCCGCTACTGAACACGGAGACAAGTTCGCAAGGCGCGGTGATCGTGGGGCGGCAGATTACCGAGCTTCCGCTGCGCGACCGGAATTTTACAAACCTTGCGCTGCTGACGCCGGGTGTGAGCCGGGACGTCACCGCACAGCTGACGGATTCCACTTTCTTCAATCAAGGCGATGCCAGCGCAGGGAGCAACGGCGTATCCAATGCACAGGGTGACACGCCTGCGGCGCGGTTCGGCCGGTCCGGCGGCTCGGCGATTTCCGCGAACGGATTGCGATCCGGTAATAATAATTTTTCGCTAGATGGCGTGGACAACAACGAACCGATTTATGGACAGATCGGCGTTTTCCCGAATCCCGACGCGATTCAGGAATTCCGCGTTGATACCAGCTTGGCAAAGGCGGAGGCGGGCCGCGGAGGCGCACAAATCAATACGACGTATAAGTCTGGCACCAATGACATTCATGGAACTGCCTCCTACTACGGACAAAACACGGCGCTAAATGCCATAAACCCAGGTATTGGCGCTGCGCGCGCGCTGGCAATCCAGGGCGGTAATACACCGGCGGAAGCCAGGGCCCTTCTGCCGAAGACAGTGACACATATCAACGAGTTCGGGGCGACTGTCGGCGGACCGATCATCAAAAACAAGCTTTTCTTCTTTGGCGATTATCTCGGTCAGCGCAATTTGATTCCCGCTCAATTTGCTTCTGCCGTCCCGACACAGGGTGCGAGAAACGGGGATTTCTCGGCTTTCACTCAGCAACTGGTGGATCCGGGAACGGGGGGCGCTGCAGGATTTCCGGCGGGTACCCCCTTCCCAGGCAACGTGATTCCGAACCTAACAAGCAGGGCCGACTTCAGCCCGGTGGCACAAAAATACTTCAACGAGTATCCGCTGCCCAATCTTCCAAATGTTAAGGATCCTACTCAGTTTGGGGCCCCCAACTACGTAGGGGTGCGGCGCAACCAGGAGACGATTGATTCTTTCGACGTCAAGGGAGATTACCGATTCTCGGATAAAAACACTCTTTCGGCTCGCTACACGCGAGACAATCAGACGCGCGTGAGAGCAAATTTCTTCCCGGTTTTGCCGACCGCAGGCTTTGGCGCAGGCAATGAATTGGGAAACACCCGTCAGGTCGTCGTCACCGACACCCACATTTTTAAACCGACTTTGCTGAATGAGCTTCGTTTTGGTTATACGTCTGTGGAGTTAGGCATCTTCAACTGCGGGGTGGAAGGTACTTGTGGGGTTAGCCCGACTTGGTGTAACGACATCGGAATCCCGAACTGCAACAAAGGCACACCCGCAACCACGGGCGGCGCCTTGATTGGCTTCGGCTGCTGCGGCCCTGGCACGATTGAATTCACCGGGGACGGTGGCATCTTCCTGGAGAAGTCGAAGAGTTACTATGTTGCTGACTCGGTGACCTACATTCAGGGCAAGCACTCCTGGAGGGGCGGGATCGAAATCCGCCCTCGTGAAATTGATCAGCTCGACTCCGGCGGATTCGGTGACCTGAAGGGTGCCTTTGCGTGGGGCAACGGCGGTGTGGGGGCAGGGGGAGTGGTTAGCACAGGCCACACGGGTGTCAACCAAGCCGATGCACTTCTTAGCGTTCCCTCCGACTTTCAGAACAGCGGAACTGTCGGAGGGGGAAACAATCCCTTCGTCCTCAAGTCGACGGAGTATTCCTTTTTCGTTCAAGATGATTGGAAAGCGACAAATGACCTGACCCTGAACCTCGGCGTTCGCTGGGATGTATTCCCGCTCTACGGTGAAGATACAGGGCGAATTGGGAATTTTGATCCAGTCACATTGACCTTACACCGCGCGAAAGGCAGTGGCAACAACCTGACGAGCACTCGTCATAACAATATCGCTCCGCGGGTCGGTTTCGCTTATTCTTTTGGCGGCAAGCGCCAATACGTCGTTCGTGGAGGCGCAGGAATCTTCTACGCTCTGGAGGGGTTCGGCGGAGATTACCCGCTAATCCTAAATCCGCCAAACGTGAACCAGACCTTTTCCGGACCGTCAAACTTTCAGATTGGACCGCCGGTAGCCACAGTGACTGATCCTCCCGTGATTACAACGGGCACAACGCTATACACGATCCCGTCGAACTTCAAGAATGAGACGATCTACGAGGCTAACTTGAGCTTCGAGTACCAGTTTGCTAGCAACTTCCTCCTGGATGTTGGATACGCCGGAAATCGCAGTCGCCATCTTTTGGCCGAGCGGGACTTGGGAGCCAACGCAAACGGTTTGGGTAGCGTGTCGACTACCAATGGCAATTTCGGCTGCACGAGCCCAACTTGTTTCTTCGGTGATGTGCGTGCCTTTGAAGGACGCGCCAACGCGGATTACGATTCGCTCCAGGCGAAACTAGAGAAGCGCTATTCCATGGGAATCGTATCGACCGTGGCATACACCTGGAGTCATAACCGGGACAATAATTCAGGCCTTTTTGGCAACCCGGGGGAACAACGCGGAAATGTGGGCGGACCCATAGACCCGTTTAACTTCAACGCAGATCGCTCTGATTCGTCCCTAGATCACCGGCATGCATTTGTCGCCAGCACGCTCTGGGACCTGCCATTCGGAAAGGGCAAGAAGTACGCCGGGAGTGTCAGTGAGGTTGGGGAAAAATTCATTGGGGGCTGGCAATGGAACGTTGTCTTCAACGGGACAACCGGGCAGCATTTCACCGTCGGCCAGAACGGACGACCAGCAAATCAGGTCGGGCCTGCATATCTGAACGGGGTCCTGAACTTTGCTTCGTTCACGGATGGCTCTAATCCTGCGGATCCACACTCAATCTGCTACAACAACCTTGCCGGAAACCAGTTCTGCTACGGAAATTCCGGCCGCAACCACTTTACCGGCCCGGGCTATTTCCGTACTGATATGTCGGTGTTCAAAAATGTGACGCTGACAGAGCGAATAAAACTGCAACTAGGCCTCGAAGGGTTCAACATGTTTAACCAAGCCAATGCGCTGGTGCCCAATTCTGATCATGGAGGGGGTAACTTCGGCTTCTTCCAGAATACTTGGCTGCCTGGACGCCTCGTTCAGTACCGTGCAAGGATTCTTTTCTAGGCTGAGCTACATTTGATTCGTACTACCTCGGCCAGGGCACTTGCCCTGGCCGACGTTTTTTTTGGGTCGTGTGCGGACACTTCTCGACTTGCTACAATGAAACGGTTCAT
>Ga0210400_10002929_pt1 | contig 15376 bp, 23 predicted proteins | sample IncBWH26MmetaG_FD_155456 | JGI IMG/M metagenome (GOLD analysis project Ga0210400, IMG submission 155456) | Forest soil microbial communities from Barre Woods Harvard Forest LTER site, Petersham, Massachusetts, United States - Inc-BW-H-26-M | ecosystem: Environmental > Terrestrial > Soil >... | reverse complement strand
TGATCCGCCGCGGTGTACGTCACATGCGCGGCGCGACTCGGAATCTCGGTGGTTGATATCGTCGTACCATCAACCTCAGCCACGAAACGGCCTGCAGCCAACTCGACTAAGAATTTTTCGTCCGCTGCGTTCATAAATTGCATCCTTTTAGGGGAGCCCTGCTCTCCCATACATATAGCCGCGGAAGGTATCCAATTTGCCCTCTACTCCTGTAAGTCCTGTATTTTGTTTGTCTTCGGGGTATTATCTCTTAGAGCTTTCTTCTGCATTCGGACAGGATGATTGCGGCAAACGTAGACCCTGTCCGCTAGGCGGGGCTCTGGGTATATATAGAACGAGCGGCAATCAGGAACGGCACAACCAAGGGTATAGTGACCCGGAGGGATATTCCTTGTCTGTGTCCAGCCAGGTGCCTCCTGCATTGGCTGCGTTTGTACTTTCTCACGCGTGCGCGTGATCGTAGCTAGGGTGCAGCCCCCGTCTGTTGTGTTCAACGGAATGTCCAACTCAGTTGCATTCCGCCACTCGTCACTGAAGCAAGATTTCTCCCTCGCCTCACTCGGGTCCTTCTCGCCGAGAACGGCGTTGCCGTTCTTTACCAGCTTGAGGCGCCGCTGCTTCACAGCTTTACCGGACGAGGTATGGCGCGTCGCGTTCTCCCCCGGCTCTTGTATTTTGAACACCAACCGCATCTCTTGGTAGATGTCTTCGTCATTCATGTGCGACAGATAGAAGTACCGAAGGATGTCAAGATCGTTCGGATCCAGCTTCAACTTAGCCAGAGCTACGGAGTCGGGAAGCCACCACGGAGTCTCGCGGCGCCAGCCTTTGAAACTTCCGTTGCCCTTCAATTGCGTGATTCCATATCCGCCGCGGATCTCCTGGTATATGGGAGCCGGAATGTCCAGTGACTCCAGTCCTTTATCAAAAGCATGAGCCTGGAAATTGAAACGCTGAGGATCCTGGCCGCGAGCGATGCGCTCCTCCGTTTGCTTTAAGCTCTCTGATCTAAGATCGTCGCGCCAACCGTTACGAATGCGAGTAAACGCTTTGTCATTGTCGGCGCTCGACATCTTCACCGTCTTCTCGCCTGGGCCGGCCTCAGCCACAGTCGGCACAGCCTTCTCGATCGTCATGTTTGCCAAAATCTCAGGCGAGAGATCCCCGCCATCAAGATCATCGGCATTCCGCAACGAGAAGCCGGCGAAGGCGCGTTGGCGAAGGTTGCGACGACCAGGAGCGGCTGAGCGCGGCGCAGCTTGACTATGCTTGGCACGCTTCGACGAAGGCTGACGCCCTTCGTTTTGCAGCCAGGCTTCAGCTTCTGCGATCTCTTGTGGAGATGCCGGGATGTTGTTCCGTTGGGGGCTCATGATGGAGACGAGGCCTTTTAGGAGCGACCGGGTTGCCGAGGATCGAACCTTACGTTTCGAAGCTCTAAAGGCAACTCAAAAGTGTTCTTCGTCATAGTCTTCCTCTCCCTGTTCCTGCTCCCTTCGTCGCTCGGCTTCATTCCAGATGTGGTTCACCACTTTGCCTTCCAACGTGGCTGCGCTTAGGAAGTCGCGCTCATCCAAGCAGATTGCTTGTGCCATAACCAACCCCAACAAAACGGCGTCGTACTTTCTGCATCTCTCGACAAAGCCACAGTCATGCAGGCGTTCTACATTTGTCCGAAGGTCTTCCACGGGTTCCGGTTTCCGGTTCCCTGACCCATCAAACCTTTTCGTTGCCGGGTTATGACCAGCGATGAGACGCCGAATGTGCGATTCCGAATATCGGAGCACTCGTTTGCAGTACTCCGTGAAGGTCCGGCAGTTGTAGATCAGTTCGTCCCTATCCTTGTTAAGGAAGTCGTGACGGACCTGAACGAGCAATGGAATCATTTCGCCAACAAACAGATTGGCAAGATGCTGTGCCCTTGCTTCGCGGTCGGCAGGCGTCGAACCGCGTAAAATGAGCGGTTCCTGCCTAGTGATGGTCATATCAGGACTGGTCATGTCGCTTCTCCTTGTTCGCGTCCGCGCTCGTTTGCGAAATCGCGAGGTGCTGCCTTTTGCCGCCCCGACTCCGGGGTCAATCCTTCTCGTCCGACAGATTGCCGAGTACGCCGCGGGCTGACTTCGCGTCGCCGAGATCAGCGGGCTCTTCCAGCTCTTCAGACTCTGTAGTGGGAGGGTTCGTGGGCGCGCCGCCGGCCACGCGTGGCGGTTCGGGCTGTATCGCGCCCTCGGCCTTGAGGCGCGCCAGGAGTTCGGGTGACGCGTTCTTCGGTACGCCATGGACTATGCTCCCGTCCGGCCTTTCGATCTCGATCGTGTAATCGTCGATCGCTTGCGGGCCACTGGGGGTGTGCAAAACGAGGCCGGTAGATCTTACGGGACCTGGAGCCGTGGCATCCGCGGGCGATGCTGCGTGTGACGCTGATCCAGTCTGTGATTGCCGCCTCGTCTTGTCCTCCAAGCGTTGCAACTGCAAATCCAACAGTCGCCTTATAAATTCGCTCCGGGCAGGAGTGAGTCGATCTTTTCGCCGTTGGGCGTCGATCCTCTCCAAGAGCCCGTCCGGAAACTTAATGTGCAAATTCTTCATAAATCTTTCTCCTTTGTTGCGGTGGACCTCGTGTGGTCCCTATAAGACTGGTGGGTTACGGCACGTCCTGTGTACCTTGTGTGTCCCCATAAGACTGGTGAGTTGGGGCATGCTCTGTGGACCTTTCGTGTCCTCTATAAGACCCGCCAGTCGTGTCATGTGCGCCTGACCTCAATGGACGGCTCGTGTCCCTTCACAAGACTGACCAGTGGTGGCATGTACCTTTTTCCCTTGTGTTTCCTTCATAAAACTCATGAGTGGTGTCACGTTTGTGTCCCTTCATAAGACCGACGAGTTACGGCATGGATTCCCACGACGTCGTAAGCGTTCGGTTACAAAGCCTTGGAGGCTGTTCGCAACTGCTGAGGGTTCGCGCACGATGCGCGAGTCCGGCGCGGTCGCGGAGCACGCGCGGCGAACGCGCTTATCTCTACCGGGCTGGGTCGGGGCGGCGTGGGCGGACAGCGAAGGAGTAGCGAGTGAGGCGCGGACTGCCTGGGGAACGGCGCTGGGGCCCCGGGTTGACCGCAGGGCGGGAGGATGGGTTTGAGGGCTCATCTGACGGGTTTTTGATTTTCGTCAGTGCTTGCGTGAATTTCGTCAGTTCATAGGGGAATATCGTCACTCCTCACGCGAATTTCGTCACTAAAAAGAACAAAAAGAATATCGTCACTTCACGTTTTGCCAGATCGCCGGTCGCGGAGGGGAGGCGAATTTGATTTTCGTCAGTACCCCCACCCGTGTCCAGAGGGTGTACGAAAACACGTAAGTGTATGATAATAATACACTTATAAGAAGTAGTCAAAATGCGACTTATACAGGTTCCGGTAATTCATTTGCACTGGTACAGAAACACTCGTGAGCAAAAACGAGGGTGTACCTGACAACTGACGAAAATACCTCGCGGCACTTTCCGAAATAATTTCGTCAGTGCTGGGGTGAATTTCGTCGGTGTTGTCATGAATATCGTCAGTGTCGGAACGATTTTCGTCAGTTCCGATAAAGCGAGCAGCTGTGGCGCGTAGGCATCGTAGCAGCGTCGGTGTCGCCAGCGCGGAGCGCTTGTGGTAGGTTCGGATCCGCGGCGTAGCAGTCAGCCCACGAGGGTGGTGTAGGAGTGGCACTCCCGATCTGTTAGCCACCACCCTCAACGCCGTGGTTCCGTTTCTTCCGCGGCAAACGCGGGACCCACCGGCGCCAAGCTGTCGCGTAGGCATCGCGACGTCGCAGCGTCGCAGCGTCGCTGGCGGCAATCCAGGGATCAGCCGGTTCCAAATCCATGGATTAGCCGGTTCCTCCCTGGCGGGACCTCCTGGGCTAGCGTTAAGCAGCGTCGACGGCAAACCATGGCCCAAGGGAGCCCCCAAGCGGATCCTCTCGGGCCATCGTTGATGGGAGTTGCCGTAGGCGGAACGCAATACGGAGCTATTACGCGTCGGCCAGGGAGTATCCGTCGGGGACCCAGCGGAATAAAACACCCCACCCGGCCTCGAGGAATTCTTCTGCACTTTAGGTGCTTTCAGTTCATCGATGTTGAAAAGCCGGGTGACCGGTACCCTGAGCGCGAAAAGTGGAAGGGTGGGTACCCCTAGGTCTCCTCGTAAAAATGGACCGTATCATCAATAGAATCAACGTCACAATGGAGTATGTGACTATACGTATTGACGGCCTGCGCGCGATCTGCATTCCCCTCAAAAGACATCCGTGAGGAGAGTATGGAGTTCGTAACTGCCTTGTTTTCTTATGCTTGCAAGTGGTGCGCAAGGAAAAATCCGTCGAGTGTGTAACAAATTGTTACATCAACACACGTCCAGACTGTCAGGAAAACCCTCCACATAAGGGGCGACCCACGGCCCTTTTCCTCCCCTTTCCCATCTCCCCGCACGCGCGTTCCTCCAATTCCTACGCACGCGCGCGATCTCCCAGGCGTCGTGGTGTGTACCGGCGAACGTCCGCAAAAATTTGCGTCCTTATATGAATTTTGGCCGCGGTCGAGCGCAAAGCCTTTATGTTCAACTACTTGACAAGTTTGGTCAGTTTTAAGTCCTTTGTTTTCATCAACATGGCAAATATTGTCACATTAAGTGGTCAAATTTGGTCAGCTTGGCAAGCTTGCGCAATTTTCATGCCAGAAGATCTGTTCAAAACAAAAGACTTACAAACTTGGCAAGTTTGTCAACTCCGTTGCACTTGCAAAGCCGTTCGCAAGAAATACCGGGCACCCGGGAAACATCGGGCTCACCGGAAGAGCGAACAAAGGCAATCACGGTTTGCTGAATGAGATACCGCGTGTGTTGCCGTTGGATTGAATCATGGCACTTGAGCGACGCCGTAGCGCATCCCGCGTACGGGGAGTCGGTAATCTCTCGCAGCTGTGAGGGTGGGCCAACGGAGCACGCGGGAAGGGTTACAGCCACCGCGAAGCCAAGTCCGAATCATGCCTAGGTCGAAGTGTGTCTATAGCGCGTGACGGCAAGTCTCCATCCGAGAAGGGTTTCGGTTGAGGTGTGTTCGTAGCTTCCCGCGCTGTCGGGCCGTCGCTACGGGTGTGCCTTACGGGTCGTGTCTCACACGACGGGTGACTAGGGCGACTACTCTTGCCCATTGGATGACAGCATCCGTCAAGCTGACTCCCGCGATCAAAAGTTTGCCGTAATTTGCAGAACACCTAACCGAGTCAGCTTGGCGCTGTGCTGTCCGACAGCAAAAATCCCAACACAAAGAGAGGCTTTATGACTACGACAACAGCTACAGCTACGGCTGCACCGAAGGTTTCCGCTGAACCAACGAGAGAAGAATTACTAGCGCGCATTGCTCAGCTTGAGCGTAAGGCTGAGTTCAAGGGTGAAGTGATCAAGGTGACGGAGAAGGGCTCGCTTTCGATGTACGGATTGGGCCACTACCCGGTCACCCTGACATTTACGCAATGGCTGAAAGTTGCCAAGCAACTCCCCGCGCTGATGGCTTGCGCTAGCCTGCACTACGGCAAGCTATTTTTCAAGTCGGATGAACAGTCTGACGCCGCGGCCGAAGCCCTCAAGTCTGTGAAGTAACTCCACATCGTAGGCACTCACAAGAGTGCTTACGCCGAGGAGTTCCTTCCTCTAATTCCACGCACAGGGAGATCTCTGTCATGCCCACGCATCTCGTAATCCATGAAGTTTATTTAAACATAGCGCCATCGGTCGAGTATGACCCAACATTGCGGCGCCTTCTCGCTCGAATCTTCATGCACGCAGCTATCGCCAGTCTGTAAGTGCCAGAGTTCCTCCTCAATTCCACGCACAGGGAAATCTCCATTGAGTGGTCCACACCGCTCGCATTCAAGGGATGAGTGTGAGCGCCGAGGATCAATCAAGAATGGACACGCACGACGGCAGGCGAAGTGTGTCCAGTAGACCGGCCACGCGACTGGTCCGAGATGCGCGCACGCTGCCGACACCAGGTACATGGGTGATTCGAATCTGGTGGGACTAGTCCTGAAGTAACTCCGCGAACAATTCAACTCCCGCGCTGATACGCGGGACGCAGTGAACCGAAGCTAGGAGGCAGCTTTGAGTCTATGTAGGTATTTGTGTGTCCAAAATCCTAAAACACGCAAGGGCGAGAAGTTCCGGTATCTATCGGGCATTCTCCACCTGGCGCCGGCCAGCTTAAGCGGCGTCAATGTCTGTGCATACTCCACAGCCGGATGCCGCGAAGCCTGCTTGAACACTGCAGGCCGCGGACGATTCGCGCGCACTCAGAAAGCGCGTATCCGAAAGACACGCCTGCTCTTCGAAGATCGCGCAGCATTCATCGACCAGATCTTCGCGGATGTTCGTTCGTTCTGCCGTAAGGCTGACCGCGTGGGACTCACACCATGCGTGAGGTTGAACGGTACCAGTGATCTCCCGTGGCTGGCCCATGCGGTCGCGCCCAGCTTCCCTGAAGTTCAGTTCTACGACTACACTGCCATTCCAAAAATCTGGGAGCGCATGCTCCCGAACTACCACCTCATCTACTCCCTGAAGGAAACACACGCGAGCCTGCTGGCCGCGCTCGCGACTCTGCGTCGCGGTTACAACGTGGCTGTGGTCTTCGATGTGAAAAAGGGGGACCCACTTCCTCAATCCTTTTACGGTTTCAAGGTGACGGACGGCGACCTATCCGATCTCCGTTTCTTAGACGAGCCCGGTACGGTGACCGGTGTGCGCGCCAAAGGTAAAGCCAAGAAAGATTGCAGTGGCTTTGTGCAATCTACTCTCGTGCAGATCGCGCGTGCAGCATGAGATGGGAGCGTGAGCATGGGTGTTAAAGCCCCGCCCACCCCAGTGAAGCATTGCGCCTGCCGCATCATCAAGCCGGGTCAGAATACTGCGGACCCCGACAAGACAACCAAGTGCCGCGAGCAGGCTGCCCGATTCGTAGACTTGCTCGCCAAGAAAGACCCACCGGAGCGTGCTGCCGCGGCCAGCGACTAATCGTCCAGATTGTGTCACATCGTTCCCGTTGAGGTCGTTGCCAGGACCTGCCGCGTAATATTGTGCGCAGCAATCAGCCAGGTCTCTTCATTTTTGGCCACAACGAAAGTGTGAATCTCGGAGTAAGGCGGGATGCGCTCACCACCTTTCAATCTGATTCCGTGCGGGTACGTCACTGTCGCTTGGGCAATCCCAACATGTGGATGGAGGAAGCGAATGTGCTGAAAGACGCATTGTGGATGGAACTCTTGTGCCTCTATCATTTCAAATCCGTCAGCCCAGAAACGCTCCCGATCATTTCGCGACAAGAAATAGTGTTCATCGCCGAAACCGTCTACGATTTCGGCCCCCGCGGCTTCCAATGCTACCATCTGTTTGGGATTCAGCTCAGAGTATGCAGAGCACCACGTCCCGATCAGGTCGCGTGCTAGTTTTTCTTCAGCGGCTGCCGGAGAATTCGGCTCGGTTGCCCTCCCTTGCAGCACCTCAGGCTGCTTCTTTTCTTCGGGGCTTGAAGGGATTCTCATTGTTCGATTTGCGGCCCCAGAAAGGACAAGGAAAATGAGAACTCGCAATACAGTGAGTGCTACACAGGTCAGAATGCTCATTCTCCCCCTTGAATCCCAGAAGTATTCAGAAATGGAATGTGATAAAAGCTGACATATCGCAAGCAACGGCTAGCGGCCACGGTGGCCGTGGAATCTCATGATCAAATTCGCTTCCTCCCCCTTGTCCAGCGAAACGGCGTCCTTCCTACGACAGTCAACATTTTGCGCCTGCTGATCTTCGCCGCCCTGATTCCTCCTTCCGCGCTACTTGAATCCTGCAGGTAGGCATGCGGCGCAGCGCTTTTGGCGGCGACACGGCAAGTCCGGCATTCCGGCTCCACTCCTGGATTTCTTCGATGGTCCACAAACCCACGCCACTGGCAGCGCCAAAATAGAGATCCAGGAGGCCTTCCAGTTGTCCTGTTTGTTCAAGGGAGGAAGGGCGGATAGCTTCGATCACAATCACAATTCCGCCCGGCCGCAAAGCCATCGCCACACGTTGCATCAGACTGCGATTGGTTGGGTCATCGAAATGGTGCGCAACATTTGCGAGCAAGATTACGTCGGTTGAATTCGATTGAAGAGGAACGGTGCGGATATCCCCCACTTCGAATTGCACTCGACTGCGTGCACTTTCCGACGCCCCCTTCGTCTCCAGTTCTCCGATGGTTGTTGCAAGGTCCACGACGCGGGCGTGGAGATTGCGATAGCGCCTGCAAAATGCAATTGAATACAATCCATGGCCTCCGCCCAGGTCGAGCAAATCCATCGCGTGGCATGGCAGCGGAATTCTCTCGATTACCTCGTCTATGATCTGTGCAGCGTGGTCTGCTTGTCCCTGATGATAGATTCGCCACTCCTCCGGACTCAGAGCCGCGTGAAACTCCTGAGACTTTCCGTGCCTGACATATTCTTCAAAATTCATGAATCGCAGATCCAAGCTGCGATGCAGGATGGCCGAATGCAATGAACGAAACGCTTTCCTTAATAGCCAGCGACGCGAGACTGGAGCGAGCGTGAAACGATTCCCTCTGTATTTCAGATATTTGCAGGCAAACAGCGCGCAAACCAGTTTTTCGGTTGCTTTCCGATCGCTTCCACAGCGTTCCGCGATCTCACCAGCGGTCAGTGGTTCTGTCTCCAACGCATCGAAGATTCCAACGGCGGTAGCTGCAATTACTGTCTTGGCCAGCAACAACGCTACGAGCGTGTCCATCAAAGGCGTGGGCACTAGGCCTGCGGCCAGAGCGATTGATTCCCTGAAGTTTTGCGGTATTGCCGCCAGGCGCATGTACATCCTTTCTCGCTGCTTCCGTGCTATTGCTCAGCTTTGTTCCTAGTAAGTGAGCGCTCACTACACTTGCATGGATGCGGTACACTTGTCAAATAGCTTCCGGGAGGAGCCCGTGAGGTGCGGTAGCTTGTGCGAGACTAGGTAGTCCCGCACGACTGTGCCAAGGAGGTCAAGCCAGGTGGCAAAGGAACGGCCGAAGAAGACCAACCGTCGCTCTGAAATACTGAGAGCTGCGGAGGAGCTTATGGTTACGCAGGGACTTACGGGCGTGACGACGCGCAAGATCTCCGAAGCGGTAGGATGCTCGGAGGGAGCGCTCTACGTTCACTTCAAGGGACGCCTTGAACTGCTCTTGGCAATGCTAGAAGAGAGTCTGCCGAACATGCTCAATCCTTTTCAAACTCTGCAAGAGTCGGTAGGGCGGAACTCTCCACATGCCAATCTCGAAATGGCCATCACTGGAATCTACAGATTTCAAGGCCGTGTAGCGCCCTTGTTTGGCAGCCTGTTTGCCGAACCGAAACTTCTCGAAGCCTACCGGAAGTACTTAACTACACGAGACAAAGGACCGCACTTGGCCATCGCGGCTCTTGAGCGGTACATTGCAGCCGAGCAGAAACTGGGGCGCATCAATAAACAGATAGACGCTAAAATGTCAGCTCATCTGCTGATGTCATCGTCATTTTTCCGCGCGTTTGTAGAACACTTCTTTGACAGACCGATGCAGCCACCGTGGAGCAAGTTCGCGAAGGAACTGGTAGCCGCAGTCGTCGGGGAGCCATGATTTCCCGTAAACCCGAGATGTGGTTCGCCTGCCAATTTGGCGATTGCGCCTGGATCACGGGCAACCGGGAAGTAATCCTCAAGTCCTGGTAAATGCGGTTATCGTACAAGTGAAATCGGCCCAAAATCTCATTGTCCGGTAAGCCGACTTACCAGGCAGTGGCACAGCTAAAGACACTAGGATTCCAACAGTTAGAACGCAGGGTGACGGAGAATCTTGTGGTTGCCGCTAAAAGAACCGCAAAGGCGAACTTTAGAATATGTCTCATTGCGGGCCTTCAGTCTTTACGAGTGCCGCATGGACTGACAATACGGACATCCTAGCCTCTTCCCTGTTCACGATCTGTTTGAGTGCGCCTCGCTTATCGGTGCTGCGCGAGGACACGTTTTTGAGTTCATTGGCTATTGACTCCAGCCCGACCGCGTCTAAGTCTAAATTTGTGTGTTGTTGCGCTTTCCAGACGGTTGCTCGGTCTTGTATTTTTTTCGCAGCAGTCATGGACGGGTCAGGATCGTTAACGTCAGCCAATGCAGTTTGGATGGTGTCAATGGCTATTTTCTGTGAAGCTACTGTGGCTTGGCGTTCGTCAATGATTCGTTGTAAGCCAGCATCATTGTTAGAATCTGCGGTTCCATCGGTGTACGTGACGACATCGATTGTGGCGTGATAGTCCTTTAGTCCGGGCTGTACGCCTAATTGTTCGTCCCGACCTTCGCCCGGATGGAACGCGCCGTCTCCGTAGAGCTTACGGAAGAATTCCGCTCCCCTCGATGTGTCGCCTTGGAGTTCTTTCGCGGCAAGTATCTTTCCTACAAGTTCTTCCAGCATTTCGTGTTCTTCAACACGCCCATCTGCGTAGGTTTCTTTGATGGCGATGTTGAAGGCGGCTATGTCCTTGTGTGAAGTATTGACGATCTTGAGCGTCACGATGTTGGTTAGCGGATCGTAATGCCAAGTCTGGACTACTGCTCCAATGGGTGGCGAGGCGTGCAACGAAGGTGAATCTCCAAGCGCAAGTGCTATGACGAATACTGTGATGACATAGCGGATCATGTATTGCTCCTCGGCCAAGATTGCGGAATTCTGCCCCAGTCTCGCACTGCTTGACCTCTGAAACCCTACGCTTTCCAACCAGTATAGGGGAACTCGCGGCCAATGCCTGATTAACGCAGCGCTTACCGGAGAAGTGGAGTCCTAGGACTGGACTTGTCCGGTTTGCCGACTACACAGGAGTTTGCCTCTACTGCCAGTTGTACATGCTAGTCGATTGTGAAAACGGCTGACGTCACCAGCTTCAAATCCTTCGGCGGCGCAAGGCAGTCCAAATCCGGAATAGAGCCGCGCCAGTAGTTGAGTCGGAGCCGCATTCTTCCGGAATTGTTCAACCGAAAGGGGAAGTCCTTTGATTCCCCGGCCCCTAGCACCACGGCGGCTCTAATGCTGCCTACATCCGGTCCAATCATGAGAGTGCTCCATTTACCATCGCTATTCCGCTGCACCCAGAATGGCGAGGGTGTGCTCTCAATCTCGCCACCCTTCGGGGATGTCTGCCCAAACTCAACGCAGAAAGTGACTGGGCGGCCGCCAGTGTTTTCGATCCTGGCATGAATCTCCTCCTGCACTCTGTGATGTTGTGCGGGAATGTTGATTTTCACTTGAGCGATAGCAACGGTGGGCAAAATCAGGGCAAGCCCTAGCGGAGCCAGAATGACGTGTCTCATAGCGGAAGTATAAGCCAAGGGGTAGCCGCCATCGCAGCAGTGCCGCGAGGCAAGCGCCTGGTAAATGCTGCCGAAATCGGACAAATAGGGCACTGGAAGGCGAATATCCCGTTAGGCGAGTCACGTTGTGATTAAATGCTGGAATGAAAGCAGTGACGCTATACGTTCTGACTGCTCTGATAACCGGCCTGCACAACTTTTACTGGCTCATGAGCTTTGTCAACGGCGCTCCTATTAATCCGTTGAATTGTGCAGCACTTCTAGGCTCCGTGACGCTCTTGGGAGCCGGAGTGCTCATGCCGTTTCGAGCCCGTGTCGCTGTGAAGCTTGCCTTCGCCGGTGCGTTTCTGCTGTGGGTCTTCTATGCACCACTGATTATCGTCAGTTTTGGTATGCCCTTTTCAACTTGGCTCGAAATGCGGGCATTTGTTAAGTTCCGCGAATATGTTCCCCTGGTGGGTATGCTTGTCGGCCCTATTCTCTTGGTTGCTTGTACAGTGACATTGGCGCGTTCTTGGGGTAGTGCCCGATAAACGGGTTACCGGACATGTCCGGTTAGCCGACTAATTAAACGAAGCGATGGTATATTCACATCTTAGTTTGGTCATCGAGATGGAGACCAATGGTCCAGCCACCTTGGGTATCTCGGTATTCAGTTGCGTGTCCATTTTGTGCTGCCAAATTTCGCCCTTCTAATTCCTCTACGGGAATTATTAAATTCAACTGCCCAGAGTGTGGGGAATTGCTGGAGTATGTACCTCGAAATGACTGGCTCTTTCTTCTTCTCAGCATGGCGGGCGGTATCGCACTAACGATCCACTGGGGATTTTCAGGTTTTGCCTTCGCCTTTTGGGCGATTGTCGCCACTTGGTCGATACTTTTCGCGGCAGTGGGTGTGGCCTATCACATCCGACCGCCACAGGTGCAGCAGTGCTCCATGAGTTTGCGTTTCACGGACAAACGCCGTCGTTGAAAGAAAATCGGCCTGCCTGGCTAGGTCCTGATTAACGCGCTAACCGGAGAAGTGAAGTCCTAGGACTGGACTCGTCCGGTTTGCCGACTTACCAGGCGTGTTGGACTAGCGCTTCTTGACCAGCTCTATTGGGCGGAATCGAAATCCTGTCCAGGTTTCATCGATGGCGATTTGTGTAACTGGGCGATAACGCAGGTCATACAAAGCATCCCATCCGAGATCACGCGTGATATCTGTCTTAATGCTTCCTGTCTTCTTTGGATAGGCAAACCACAGAGCGCCCTCCGGCTTTGTCGCCTTGACCGCAGTCGGCCCAATTTGGTCCACGTCAACCTTATTCTGGACAAAAGCAAGAACGAATGGATGTTCTGTTCTCGCCGATTTTGTAATGGTCACGCCTTCCGGCAGTTTTCCCAATAGATTGAGACCACCCTCAGGAGCGTTGAGAAGGAGAATTGGTGTCCCAGGTTTTATCCCAAGCTTTTTCGCAGTTGTCGTTTTCATCCCTCTCCCTATTTTGTTGAGAGTACAAATTCATTGCCGTCGGGGTCCTTGAACTTGACGAAGTACCCCCAGGGGTGTTTCGTTGGAGGCGCGGGAAACTCTACGCCACGCGCTTTAAGCTCGTGGTAGGTTCTATCAATGTCATCCGTCATGAAGGTGACATTTGAGAAGCCGCCCACGCGATTTTCCTGACCCGGCGGAGTGAACAAAACGACCTTTGTCTCGCTCCCAGGGATTCGCAACTCGATCCAACGCTGCTTTCCGTCAAACGGCTGGTCAGTCAGAATCTGAAAGCCTAGCTTATCGGTAAAGAAGGCCAACGATCGATCCTGGTCGTGGACCGGGATACTTACAAACTTGACTGCTTTTATCATTACCTGCCCTCCCGTGATTGACTTTAGGCAGACGCAAGCAAAATGTGCAAGTGAATTCTATCCGCTATAGTGTAAGGTACTATAGTAGACATTAGGACAGATAAGGGCCAACGCGTGAAACTGTCGCTGGATAATTATATTGTAGACGTGCTAATGCGCGACCTAGCCGAACATGAAGGGCGCCCCTCTGCATTTCTTGTATACCTTTACCTGTGGCGTTTGACGCACGGGACAGAAAAACTCCATACCGTTTCGAGCTATCAAGAGATTGCTGAGGGAACTGGATTGTCAAAATCCGCTGTTCAGGGGGCCGTTCGACTCTTAAAGCGTAGGAAACTAATCTCGATCACGCGTAGGTCTCTCACATCAACTCCCATGTATTCGGTGGCGCGTCCGTGGTTACGCCGAAGCAAGCCATCCTGAGGCCGCAATCCCGAATCATGGGCGAAAAGGTGGTTCTGCCGCGGAGTAAGCGCACCTTGCGCACCGCAACGACGACCGAATGCCTTAGGTCCTGATTAACGCGGTAATCGGAGAAGTGAAGTTTTACTTCACATCTTCGGTAAGCCTTGCCAAGAAGTAGGAAGCCGCCTCCGATCCAATTGGAGTTGTACGAGATGATTTCTTGATTGGCGCGTGGTGCCGCGGATGACACTAGCGATTCTTTCATTTTCCTTCGTGCGTTAGACTCCAAGATGTGCAGAAGATCGCTATCGAACCAATTACGCCGCTGAACACCTTCCTCTTCAAGGCTGTTCGCCTTCGCGCTCTGCAGGATGCCCCCCACGCATTCGGCTCGACCTATGCAAAGGAGTCTCAGCTCACCGACTCTGATTGGATTAAGCGTGTGGAACGCTGGAATGGTGAGAGCGGGGCTGGGTTCCTCGCGATGGACCAGGATACCGCTTGCGGCATCGCCGGCTCATTTCTCGACCAGAATGATCCGACACGCGCCCACCTCATCTCCATGTGGACGGCTCCGACACATCGTCAGCGGGGTATCGGCCGTCTATTGGTGAACGACGTTCTCAACTGGGCCCGAGGTCGCAACGCCCGTATCTTGCAGTTGATGGTCACGAGCAACAACGAACCCGCCATTCGTTTCTATCAACGACTTGGCTTCGCTCGAACGGGGCGAACTGAGCCTTATCCAAATGATCTAGCTGTGATCGAATACGAGATGTCGCGGCCGATTCCGTGAGTGATGGCCCTCTCGAATCGTCGGTCCCTCGGAATCAATCAAGGTCCCGATTAACGCGCTAACCGCCGAAGTTGATTGGAGAGCAAGGAACTTTACCGGTAAGCGGGCTTACCAGGAGTTGACCGACCGTTGAACTATTGCACTGCCCTCGATTTTAAGGGATAAGTTTTGATGACGAGGTCGCGGTCGAGCGTGGACTGCGTTCGTTTGCCGGGTTGCACGATATGGATGGTATTCAACAGAATTTGGCCATGCGCGACGAAAGAAACACCGAGTAGGATGTCATCCGGGTCCGCGCCCGCTTGCCAAATGTTACCCTCAATTTTCTCACCTTCGTTGGTGCGATATGTGTGCTGAAAAGTGTGGCCGCCAGGAAAGTGAAAAACCCTGATTCTCTTTTCCTTTTCGGTGTTTGCATCAACTCGTTCCATTCGGCACGCGCGGAAGGTCGAATGATAAACATTCTGTCCTTCAACCGTTATTCTGACTCCCATTGGCGTTCCATTCAGACAATCGCCAAACCAAAACCAAACAGCGTCAGTATTCTGCGATCCGCCCCCAGCAGAAGCGGCGGTCAAAACACGACTGGAACCAAGGGCCGTTGCCAGCAGACTCATCAAAACTGCTAGAAGAAACAATTTCGGGATTCTGGTCACGAACAGATTGTAATTCTTGGCAGGCGACATGTCGGTGCGCATCGGACCGGACGTCACCAAAGCTGCACGCCTTAAGGCAGGCGTTCGAGACACGGGCTAACGGCAACTTAGGGTACTATGAGGAACTTTTCCGGTAAGCGGACATACCTGGACTTGACCTCCGGGTTGAGCAACGGGAGAGTGCCAGCGAAAGTCGAAATCGGTGAAGGGACCGGCGTCCAAGCCGATTCAGCGGAGTGTGACCTTGACCAACTCATCCGACGCTA
>Ga0210400_10002928_pt1 | contig 15377 bp, 13 predicted proteins | sample IncBWH26MmetaG_FD_155456 | JGI IMG/M metagenome (GOLD analysis project Ga0210400, IMG submission 155456) | Forest soil microbial communities from Barre Woods Harvard Forest LTER site, Petersham, Massachusetts, United States - Inc-BW-H-26-M | ecosystem: Environmental > Terrestrial > Soil >... | reverse complement strand
ACGGATCGGGTCAGCGGGCAGGAACTCTACATGCCGATGAATTCTACCGAGAGCCCCGTGAATCGCTTGACCAGCAGCATCACTGATCCGGCGACTCACACGCCCGCCTACAAGGAAACCAGCGTTCACATGGAGATCTTGTCCGAAATCGGCGAGAGTCCGCTGCCCCGCGTGAATCCTCGCTTTGGCCATCCCACCCCGCAACATGGCGTCGAGGCCGAGCGGAAATGGAAGCGCCCGGACTATCACTTTCCAGGAAGTCAGCTCGTTCAAATCCAGGTGAAATAGAGGAAAAGGAGCGAAAACCATGGCCAGGCCAGTCCCTTTACAGTTACCTCCCCGTGACTCACGCGAAGAATTGCGCTTACGGTTAGAGAGAGCGCCGCTCGAACACGCGGAAGCATTGCTCGCCACGTACGAAGTCCTGCAAGGACTACACGATTCCGGAGTGCTCGAGCTGCTGCGCGGACTGCTTGGATCCGGTGACAAAGTGTTGGATACCGCGGTCGATGCAGCGCGCGCGCCCGAATCGGTGCGCGCGTTACGCAATCTCCTGGTTCTGGTGAAGACGCTCGGAGAAATCGATCCCGATCTGTTTGACGGTTTCGCCATGGCTCTTCCCGAGGCGATGGAGCAGGCGAAGCTGCAGGGGAAAGAGCCACCCGGCTTCCTGGCGATCCTGAATAAGTTTCGGAGCAAGGACCTGCGGCGAGGGCTTGTCGCTGTGAATAGCTTGCTCGAGGCGTGGGGAAAAGATTTTTTCGCGGAAGCACATTCTAGCTCGGGCAAATAAGCTCGTTCGTGTTTGTGGAGAATATATGCGAACTATGAATCGTTGGGTGATCGCCATCGCTGGAGTTTTCCTGCAGATTGCGTTGGGTGCCGTCTACGCCTGGAGCGTTTTTCGCATCCCGCTTGCGAAACAATTCGGATGGAGCATTCCAGAAGTCACATTGACATTTACCATTAGCATTTTCCTGCTAGGCATAGCCGCTTTTTTTGGCGGCCTCTGGCTGAATCGCCGCGGGCCGCGCATCGTCGCGTTGACCGGCGGCATCTTGTATGGACTCGGCGTGTTCTTGGCTAGCTTTTCCGATCATGGATTGTGGTGGTTGTATCTGAGCTATGGTGTGATCGGCGGAATCGGCCTAGGCTTCGGCTACATCGTGCCAGTGGCTGTGTTGGTCAAATGGTTTCCGGACCGCAGAGGGCTGATCACTGGCATCGCGGTCGGCGGCTTCGGCGCCGGTGCGTTGATCACCGCGCCTGTCGCAACGCGTTTGATTCAGACCGTTGGCGTCCTCCACACATTCGCCTACCTCGGCGTCGCCTTTTTGATCGTGACAGTTGTTTTCGGCGCTTTCATGCAGAACCCGCCGGAGGGCTGGAAGCCCGCAGGCTGGAGCCCCACAGCCACAGAAGTTGCCCAGCGGGCCAAGCGGGAGTACACGCTTCGGGAAGCGCTTGCGACATGGCAGTGGTGGGCTCTCTGGCTCCTCCTTTTTCTAAACACCTCCGCCGGCATTTCGGTAATCTCACAAGAAGCGCCGCTGTTCCAGGAACTGGCGCGCGTGAGCGCGGTCGTGGCAGCAGGCATGGTTGGCGTGGCCAGCCTCGGTAACGCACTGGGGCGCGTGCTTTGGGCTGGCGTTTCCGATATGATTACCCGTAAGGCGACCTTTTTCGTGATGTTCCTGCTTCAGGTGCTGCTCTTCTGGTTCCTGCCGGGCGTTACTTCCGCAAGCATGCTCACTGTCGTCGCCTTCATCATTTTGCTCTGCTATGGAGGGGGATTCGGGACTATGCCTGCCTTCGCGGCCGATTACTTCGGTCCTAAGAACGTAGGCCCAATCTACGGTCTCATGCTGACCGCGTGGGGTTTTGCGAGCGCGTTCGGACCGCTCCTGATTGCGTACATGCGCCAGTCGAGTGGCTCCTACCGCGGAGCGCTGCACGTCATCGCCGGAGTGATGCTGGTCTCCGCTGTCCTCCCGGTGCTAGTATCTCCGCCGCACGAACCCTATGTCGATTCCAAAGCGCAGATGCCGAAGTCGCTGTACCCCAAGAGCGCAGGAACGGGAAGCACGCGAGCTGCGGATTGAGAGTGGCGGCCGGCTGCAAACTGAGTGAGTTCTTTTCCCATGGCGAGAAAAAGCCGCAACATCGAACTCACACAAGTGACTCAGTGGGAGAATGGCAACGCCACTCGTGCTGAAGACTATCTGGCAGCCGAAGAGCCGCTCGAGATGCGTGCGGGACGATACTCACTCGGCGTCACTCTCCGCACACCGGGAGACGATGAGGAACTCGTAGCCGGTTTTCTCTTTAGCGAAGGCATTATCTCAAAGCAAGAGGATTTGGTGGCGCTGCGGATGCCAGACGATAACGCACCCGAGAAAAATCTCGTGCGAGTGACACTCGATCCCAGCGTACGCCTCACACCGAATAGTGCGGCGCGGAGATTTTCCGCGGGGTCGGCCTGTGGCGTGTGCGGGAAGGCGTCCATCGCGCAACTCCGGCGGCGAGGCCTGCGCCGTCCCGAGGCCGCTTCGCTGTTCGATCCCGAAATACTTTGCCAGTTGCCGCCAATCTTGCGCGAAACGCAGGCAGTCTTTGGCCGCACCGGCGGATTGCATGCGGCGGCGATTTTTTCTCCGACCGGCGAACTGCTCGTTTTGCGCGAAGATATTGGCAGACACAACGCCGTGGACAAGGCGATCGGTTGGGCGCTGCTCGGCGGGCGCTTACCTCTCAGTGGCCACGTGATGCTGGTCAGCGGTCGAGGGGGATTCGAGATCGTACAGAAAACAATCGCCGCCGGTATTCCGCTGCTGGCGTCGGTCTCTGCACCGTCAAGTCTCGCGGTACAACTTGCGCGCGAACTTGGTTTGACGCTGGTCGGTTTCCTGCGCGGACGGCGCTTCGTCATTTACGCCGGCGAGGAGCGGATCGCGGTGTCCGCTTCGGCGCCCGCTGGGGCTTCCTGACATGCTCGCTTTTGCTCAAACGCTCGGCCGCCCACCACGTGCTTGCCTCTTCATAATCTCCGGGCGCGTTCATGTTTCTCAAAATCAGCCCGCTCGAATCGATCTTTCGCCACTCGCGCGGGTAGACAAAATCGATGCGAAGCTCCTCAATTGCGTCAGAAACTTTTCGCACACCCCGCGCCAGCGCGGCGGCAACCGGCGCACCGCAATCGCGGCTGTACACCGCGGCCAGCGGCTCGATTCCGCGCTCGGTTCGTGGAACGACAGCCTCGCCGCGCGATCGCAGTGTACGCGAAAGCAGCCAGTCGACCCATTCTGCCGAGAGATACGGAAGGTCGCAGGCGACGATCAAATTCCAGTGCGAGCGCGTTGCGGCCAAAGCGGTGGCGATTCCTGCAAGAGGCCCACACCCAGATGTGTCCGGCCCACATTGAGCCTGCGCATCGTCAGCGATCGCGCGCAGTCCGAGCTTGGTGTATCGGCGGGGAGATCCGATCACCGTTACCCCGGCAACGAGTGGCTCGAGCAATCGGGCTGTGTGGAGAATCAGCGGGACGCCACCGAAATCGAGAAGTCCCTTGTCGCGGCCCATGCGCGAGCTGGCGCCGCCTGCAAGAATGAAGCCGGCGACTTGGCGATAGCGCTTCACGGCCGTCCAGCGATTCTACGACCGCGAGCGGAACTTGCACAGCGCTCCGGAGGACTGTGATGCCCGCGATCGGATTCGACGAAGGGCTCCGTGCAATTCTCTCCGCCGTCCAGCCTCTGCCGGCGGAAAACGTTGCACTCGCCCAAGCACTCGGTCGAATCGCGGCTGCTGCGGTGGTCTCCGATGAAGACGCAGTCCCTTTTCCACGCTCGGCGATGGATGGCTACGCCGTGCGAGCAAGCGACTGCGCGCTGGCGACGCAGGACAATCCGATTGAGCTCCCGATAGCAGGGCAGGTGTTTGCAGAAGAGGGCGAATCGACGCTCGCTCCCGGAACCGCCTTGGCCGTCATGACCGGCGCTCCCGTTCCGTGCGGCGCCGATGCCGTAATTCCGCACGAACGCACGGAGCAACATAGCAACTCAGTCCACATTTTCGCTCCGGTGGCACCGGGCGAATCTGTGTTCCCTCCTGGCGAAGACTTTCGCCGCGGCGATGAACTCGTTGCAACAGGTGAGGTTCTGAACCCTGGGAAGCTGGCCCTCTTAGCTTTTGCCGGCAAACCCACGGTACGCGTATTCCGGCGTCCGCGAGTCGCCATCGTTTGCACTGGCAACGAACTTGTCGATGTGGCAGCTACGCCGGCACACGGCCAGGTGCGAAACAGCAATGCTGTCGCGCTTTCTGCGCTCGTGCTCGCCGCTGGCGGAGAGCCTCGCTATGAAGGCGTCGCCCGAGACAGTCGTGCCGCCCTGGCAGCGATTCTCGATCGGGCACGGCTGGGTGCGGACCTGCTGATCACCACCGGGGGAGCTTCGGCAGGGGAGCGCGACCTTGTGAAAAGCGTCCTCACTGAGTTGGGCGCTGAGTTTCACTTCACGCAGGTAGCCATGCGACCGGGAAGGCCGTTCGGCTTCGGCAAATGGGCCGGCATCCCACTGTGCGTACTTCCGGGCAATCCTGCCGCCGCCTTCGTGTGTTTCCAGAAACTTGTGCGACCCGCTCTGGCGCGCCTCGCGGGCAGCCGCGCAATCGAACTTCCAAGAATGCAAGCCCGCCTCGACACAGAGCTGCACGGGCGGCCCGGCCGCCGCTATTTCGTGCTGGCTCGTGTCGAGCGCAAGCCGGAAGGCTTTGTCGTGAAGCCGATTGCGAATCAATGCTCCGCGCTGGTGCGCACCGCTGCCGATGCGAACGCCGTCGTTACGGTCCGAGAAACGGCGGCTGGATCTGCGGGCGGGCCGCGCCGCGGTGAAATGATTGACGTGGAAGTATTGGACTGGCCCAGCATCTTCGGATCCCCTTCTTTGTGTAAGCATTTCTCGCTGTCCGATCTTGGACTCGTGACCATGGGCTGACGGACGTGACAGCTGCAACCGCACCCGCCTTGTTCTGCTTCTCAAGACCTCGTTGGCCGTAAGTGCCTCACCTATCGCGTGATATCTCGATGGACGCCACAAATCCGGCTATGGAACGCGGGATGCTCTAGTGCACGCAGTGGTCTTTCGGCTCGCTTCCGAGTGTGCGGAGGCAATGGAGTGAATTATGTGGATTGTTCGGCTTGCCCTGCGAAGGCCCTACACGTTCGTGGTGATGGCCATACTGATCGTAATCATGGGGACGCTCTCAATCGTTCGCACTCCAACCGATATTTTTCCGAATATCAACATTCCGGTCGTTAGCATTATCTGGACTTTCAACGGTCTCCTGCCTGAAGACATGGCTGACCGTATCATCAGCGTTACAGAGCGAAATCTTACCACGACCGTTGACAACATCGAGCACCTCGAGTCGCAGTCGCTTAATGGAATAGCTGTTGTCAAGGTGTTCCTGCAGCCGGCCGCAAACATTCAGCAGGGCATCGCACAGATCACCGCGGTTTCTCAGACTCAGCTCAGGCAGTTACCCACAGGAACAACGCCGCCCCTCATTCTGGCGTACAGCGCATCGAGCGTTCCGGTTCTGCAGTTAGCCCTTTCAGGCCAGGGTCTTTCGGAACAAGCGCTCAATGACTACGGCCTGAATTTCATCCGGACGCAGCTCATTACGGTGCCGGGTACATCCGTTCCCTATCCCTATGGCGGTAAACAACGTCAGGTGCAGGTGGACCTGAATACGACAGCGTTGCAGTCGAAGGGCCTGTCTGCACTAGACGTAGTGAATGCCATCACCCTTCAAAATTTGATCCTACCGACTGGAACGTCAAAAATTGGCTCCAAGGAATACGACGTTTCCATCCCCAACGCGGCACCGCAAACGATTGAGGACCTGAATCGAATCCCGATCAAGACAATTGGCGACACGACTATCTATATGAAGGATGTCGCCTGGGTACGCGACGGATTTCCTCCACAGACCAATATCGTGCGCGTGGACGGGCAGCGGTCGGTATTGCTGACGATTCAGAAAGCGGGAGATGCATCGACATTGAATGTGATCTCCGGCATCAAGGCCCTTCTCCCTCAAATTCAGACGACGGTTCCTCCCCAGCTGAAGATGAGCCCTTTGGCGGATCAGTCCATTTTTGTCCGTGGCGCTATCAGCGGCGTTGTCCGGGAGACCCTGATTGCTGCATGCCTGACCGCCTTCATGATTCTCACTTTTCTGGGCAGTTGGCGAAGCACGATTATCATTGCGACCTCCATACCGCTGGCGATCCTGACCTCCATCATTGTGTTCAGCGCGATCGGAGAAACGATCAATATCATGACACTCGGTGGACTCGCCCTGGCGGTCGGCATCCTGGTGGACGATGCCACGGTTGAGGTCGAGAACATCAACCGAAATCGCGAGGCAGAACCAGAGAAGAGCCTGGACGAAGTGATCCTCGACAGCGCGTCGCAGATCGCCACACCCGCTTTCGTGGCCACGCTTTCTATCTGCATTGTGTTTGCTCCGATGTTCTTGTTGTCCGGCGTGGCGCGTTACCTCTTTGTGCCGCTCGCCGAAGCAGTGGTCTTCGCTATGTTGGCATCGTATCTGCTCTCTCGAACGATCGTCCCGACCATGGCGAAGTACCTTCTGCGCGGTGAAAAAAAAGAATCGAATGTTTCTGGCCCCAGCCGCAACCCGCTGGTACGAATTCAAAAAGGTTTTGAGGCAGCCTTCGAGAGATTCCGTGTGAGCTATCGCGGGCTGCTGGAGATATGCCTCCATCACCGGCGGGCTTTCCTGATTGCTTTCTTCGCGGCCTGCCTCGGCTCTCTGGCAATTCTGATTCCGTGGCTGGGCCAGGACTTCTTCCCCAGCGTAGACAGCGGCAGCTTCAAACTTCATCTACGAGCACCGACAGGATTGCGCATTGAAGAAACCGCCAACCTTTGTGATCTGGTGGAGCGGTCGATTCGACAGAAGATTCCAGCAAGCGAAATCCAGGGCATCATTGACAACATAGGTCTGCCTTACAGCGGCATCAATCTGTCTTACAGTAACTCGGCCCCAGTCGGAACACAGGATGCGGACGTTCTTGTGACCCTGTCCGCAAATCACCACCCTACGGACAATTACATTCACCAGCTTCGTCTGGCCCTGCCGAAAGAGTTCCCGGGCGTTACCTTCGCTTTCTTGCCGGCCGACATGGTCAGCCAAATTCTGAATTTTGGCTTGCCGGCCCCCATCGATATTCAGATTGTGGGAAACAACCTGGATGGAAACCGGCGCTATGCAGACGCGCTGCTCGAGAAAATCAGATCCGTCTCTGGCACGGCTGATCTGCGAATCCAACAGCCCTTTGATGAGCCGTACCTACGTCTCAGAGTCGAGCGTACGAAAGCAGAAGAACTTGGTTTCAGTGCCCATGATGTTGCGCAAAACCTGCTTGTGTCACTGAGTGGCAGTTTCCAAACTTCGCCGACATTTTGGGTAGATCCAAACAATCATGTCAGTTATCAAATCGCTACCCAGACGCCGCAATACCGTGCGGACACGTTGCAGGATCTTCAGAACATTCCGGTCACAGGTACCAATCCAACGGCTCCTCCGTCGCTTCTAGCCAGTCTGGTATCGGTGCAGCGCGGGACCGGAATGGCGGTGGTTTCTCATTACAACGTAGCACCGGTGATTGACATATTTGGGGCTGTCGCGGGACGCGACCTGGGTGGCGTGTCAGGCGACATCAACAAGATCATTGACGCGACACGTCAGCAATTGCCCCGCGGTTCTCAAATCATTGTCCGCGGGCAGGTTCAGACAATGCGGTCGTCCTACATCGGCCTTCTTAGCGGATTGGCATTCTCGATCGTTCTCGTCTACCTATTGATCGTAGTCAACTTCCAATCTTGGATGGACCCTTTCATCATGATTTCCGCCCTGCCTGCGGCGCTCGCCGGGATTGCCTGGTTCCTGTTTATAACGCATACGACTTTGAGCGTTCCCGCACTCATGGGAGCCGTCATGTGCATGGGCGTCGCAACGTCAAACAGCATATTGGTCGTGAGCTTTGCTACGGAAAAAATGGCGGAGGGAAGTGATTCCGTCAGCGCCGGATTGGAGGCGGGCTTCACGCGTTTTCGGCCCGTGCTGATGACTGCTCTGGCGATGATCATTGGCATGGTGCCAATGGCGCTTGGATTAGGGGACGGCGGTGAACAAAACGCTCCTCTTGGCCGGGCAGTTATTGGCGGACTGATTTTCGCGACGGTTTCGACGCTCTTTTTCGTTCCGACATTTTTCAGCGTCATGCAACGTTCGCGGCATTCGGGACAAACTGAAAGTGGGCGTTAGGTACCATTCTCTATGGAGCTGCTATGAGTGTTCAAATTGAAGATGGAAGACCGATCGACGGACATTCAGGCCCGGTGAATGATGCGCACGCAAGAACACCTGCGTACCGACGATGGCTGGCCCCGGGGCTTGCGTTGATCGTCACTGCCGCTCTCTTGGCGTCCGGGATCTGGTCACGCGTAAAGGCCCGCGCGTCCTTACGCGTGGAGACGGCACAAGCGGCGTTAACCGCTGTATCGGTTGTATCGCCACAACGAACTGCTCCCACCCAGGAGATCATCCTTCCTGGAAATGTCCAACCATATATCACGTCACCCATTTTTTCTCGCACGAATGGGTATTTAAAGAAGTGGTATGTCGACATTGGGGCGCACGTCAAACAAGGGCAACTCCTTGCTGTGATCGAAACTCCGGAAGTCGACCAGCAATTGGCTCAATCTCTCAGCAACCTCAACACTGCGAAGGCAAATCTCGCGCTTGCCGAGATAACCAAGACCCGTTACGAGGGCTTACTGAAGTCTCACGCCGTTTCCCAGCAGGATGTCGACAATGCGGTCGGGAACTACAATGCGAACACGGCGATCGTTGAAGCCAACCAAGCCAACGTCAAACAGCTTCAGGCGTTGCAGTCCTTTGAAAAGATTTACGCTCCATTTGACGGCGTTGTGACGGCCCGCAACACGGATATCGGCGACTTGATCAATTCCGGCAGCAATGCCGCAGTGAAAACCGATCTCTTTCACATCGCTCAACCCGGCGTCTTGCGTGTTTACGTAAACGTTCCAGAGGAATACTCGCAAGGCATGAAAGTAGGCATGAGTGCGGATCTCGCTCTCGCCGAGTTTCCGGGCCGTAAATTTCAAGGAAAGCTGGTACGCACTGCTGAGGCCATTAATTTGACAACCCGGACGTTGTTGATCGAAGTTGACGTGAACAATCCCACGGGCACATTGCTCACGGGTTCCTATGCAGAGGTCCACTTGAAGGTGCCGGCGCTGGCCTCGACCTTCCTGCTTCCGGTCAATACTTTGATATTCCGGTCGGAAGGTTTACAGGTGGGCATCGTCAAAGACGGGAACGTCACGCTCACAACCGTAACCCTCGGTCACGATTTCGGCAACCAAGTAGAGGTCGTTTCCGGCGTCAAGGCAAATGATCAGGTCATCATCAACCCGCCAGATTCGATTGTGTCGGGACAGAAAGTCGAAATCGTTAAAGCCACGCTCCCGGGAGATGCCCAGTGAGAGGCTCTCAGGTGGTCGATTTCGCTGAAAACAGCGGGAGAACACCCTGGCTGGAGCTTCTCCTGGTAGTCGCCGTCCTCCTGATGAATGGATGCGTAGTTGGGCCGAACTACCACACTCCAGTGACCGAGATTCCCCCTGTCTATAAAGAGGCCGAGAACTGGAAGCCCGCCCAGCCGAATGACCAAAATCTTGGTGGGGACTGGTGGACGATATTTCAAGATCCGCAACTTAATGGGCTTGAGCAGCAGGTTAACGTATCGAATCAGAATCTGAAAGCCGCGGAGGCGCAGTATCGACAGGCGCGAGAGGTTCTACTCTATAACCGGGCCGACTACTACCCGACCGTTACGGCTGGGCCGTCGGCAACTCGGACGCGGGTGTCTTCGCATCGTCCGCCCCCTAATTCGATCTTTAATGGCATCACCGAAAACGACTTCGTGTTGCCGATCGACTTCTCCTATCAAGTTGATGTCTGGGGGCGGGTTCGCCGTACAGTGGAGTCTTCTCGAGAACAGGCGCAAGCAAGTGCCGCGGATCTCGCAACGGTCAATCTGAGCATGCACGCTGATTTGGCGGTCGATTACTTTCAGGCGCGCAGCCTCGACGCCGAGGAACAGCTTCTGCTCTCTACGGTCAAACAGTACGAGCAGGCTCTGGAGTTAACCCAAACTCGTTTCCAGGGGGGGTTCTCTTCGGAGGTGGAAGTCCAGCAGGCAAAAACTCAGCTTGAGACGACGCGCGCATTGGCCATAGATGTAGGTGTGCTGCGTGCGCAGTTCGAGCACGCGGTGGCGATTCTGATTGGGAAACCTCCTGCGGATTTGACTCTTCCCCCGTTGCCTCTCACCGCGCCTCCTCCGGCCATTCCTGTCAGCATGCCTTCGGAACTTCTGGAACGACGCCCGGACGTCGCAGCTTCAGAGAGGCGGGTGGCGTCCGCCAATGCACAGATCGGAGTTGCCAAGACGGCCTACTATCCCTTGATCACCCTGTCAGGTGGGGGAGGATTTGAAAGCTCCAACATCACGACCTTGCTGAACGGACCGAGCGGGCTATGGTCTTTTGGATTGTCAGCCGCGTGGACAGTCTTCGACGTGGGCAGACGCCGTGCCTTAACTGCTGAGGCACGCGCCGCCTACGATTTGCAAGTCGCCACCTATAGGCAAAATGTGCTCACCGCATTCCAGCAGGTAGAAGACAACCTGGCCGCTGTGAGAATCCTGGAGAACGAGGCCAAGGTGCAAGAGGAAGCGGTGGTGGCAGCACAAAGATCGCTGGACCTCTCTAACACGCGCTATACAGGCGGAGTCACCAGTTATCTGGAGGTGATCGTCGCGCAAAGTGCCGCGCTTTCCGACGAGGTGACAGCGGTCAATATTCTGGGCAGGCGGATGGTGGACACAGTATTGCTGATCCAGGCTCTCGGTGGAGGATGGGATCGGTCGACCTTGCCGAAGCTCTAAGGCTGAACTCAACTAGGATGCCGCAGAGGCTTAAGAAAGTCAGATCCGCAGCGGTCCCGGGCTAGCAGTTGGACCTTGCCCACTGTGCCTCGGCGGTTATTTTTTTTGCTCCCAGGGATAGGTTTTGGAACCGCCCGCCGCTTCGAAATCTGTGGAGACACTCAATTCCCGCCACTTCCTGTCGGCTTCGATCCGCGCCAGGTCATTCTGTTCCGCCAGATGAACGGCGGTCCTGTCGAGAAGCAATCGCAGCGGCGGTTCATCGAGGTTCGCGATGCGCATGATGACGGCAGCCGCCTTGACGGGATCACCCGGCTGGGTTCCGCTGTACTCGCGCTGAAAGCGGGCCACGGCGCCAACCGTCGGGTCATACTCGGAGCGGCTCGGACGGATTGTCATTGACGCTCCCGACCAGTCCGTGCGGAACCCGCCTGGCTCGATGATTGTGACCTTGATGCCCAGCGGCGCCCGACTTCTTTGGCGAGCACTTCCGAGAAGCCTTCGACACCCCATTTGGCCGTTTGATAGGGGGCCAAGCCAGGCGTCCCGAGGCGCCCGCCGACGGAGGAGATCTGGATGATGCGACCGGACCTCTGCTCGCGCATCCGCGGGATCGCGGCCTTGGTGACGTTGATGGTCGTATCCTCGATTGAGCCGACATCACCATAACCCGCATTGTTGACGAGCACATCGAGCCGCCCAAAAGTATCGACAGCCGCATTGACCGCATTGCTTGCCGCGCGCGCATCGGTCACATCAAGGGCGACGGCGCGAACCTGATCACCGTAGTGCTCCACCAGATCGCCGAGTTGCTCGGGGCTCCGCGCCGTGGCTACAAGCTTGTGGCCCTCCCTAAGCACAACTTCGGCAAGCGCTCTGCCTAAACCGCGGGAACTGCCCGTGATCAGCCACACTTGTGACATGAAATTCCTGCGGGGTCCGCGCCTCGTTTGAAGTCCATCGCTCAAGGGGCCGGGGCAAACGTTCAACGCAAAAGCACAGCCCGCATCCTTGGTCTATTTCTTCGAAGCCAGTCCGCGAATGTACGTGACCAACGAATGGATCTGATCCTTTGACAGATTCTTGAATGGAGGCATGTTGCCCTTCCCATCGGAAATCACGGTCGCAATCTCCGCAGCCGAAAGTTTTTGAATTTCCGCGGAACGCAGATCCGGTATGTTCAGGCTCTTGCCGACGGACGTATTGCCGCTTCCATCCGGGCCGTGACACGCCGCGCAGTTTGTTTTGAACGTGGCGGCCCCGCCGGATGAATTCTGCGCCGCTAGGATCGCGCTCCCCATGCTGAGAATCGCCAAAACAGCGAAAAAGCCAACCCTTCGGCCATGGACAAAATGACGCGCCGCGAGCTTAAGAGAAATATTTCGAGTTGTCGCCTGGACATCTGAGTTGCTGATGCGAATACTTTTATTTTTCGAGTACATCGATCCTCTCCTTATCCTCGCAATTTGCAAAGCATTGAAATTGCCGGGCGAACAACGCTAGCGATGTCACACCAACTTGTTCTTCGACAAAGGCAATTCTCGGATCCGCTTGCCGGTGGCGGCAAAGATACCGTTGCAAAGCGCGGCCACGAACGGCGGCACACCCGGCTCTCCGACACCGGCCGGCGGGGCGTCACTCTCGACCAGGTACACGTTGGTCTGATACGGAGCTTCATTCATTCTCGCTACCGGATAGTCTTGAAAATTGGATTGATCGATGGCACCCTTCGTCGCGGTGATTTCCCCGGTTTTCACGATGCTCGTGCCAAATACGGCAGCTCCCTGAAATTGAGCGCGAGTCGCCTCCGGATTAACGACAAGCCCCGCGTCAACTACAGTGTCCACACGAGGAATTTTTATCTCTCCCTGGTCGTCGACCTCCACTTCGACAACGGTCGCTACATAGGTCAGGAAACTGCGATGAGCGGCGAATCCCAATGCTGACCGCTTGCCCAGCTTGCGCTTTCCCCACTCGCCCTTCTCGGCGGCCATGTGCATGACGCGAATGAGCCGGGCCGTGTCGATGGGATACACATCGTAGGAAGCGCCGTAGTTGGGATAGTTCGTGTTCTTCAGATCCACGATGCGAGGGTGTCCGATCAGATCCAGTTGGTAATCCACCGGATCGCGGCCCGATGCATGCGCGAGTTCGTCCGTGAAGCATTGGACGCCGAACGCATGATAGATATTTGCCACCGAACGCAACCAGCCGATGCGGACGTGAGCGTTTGCGGGTCCATTTTCCACGCGCAGGTTCGGTAGATCGTAGGGAATATCGGTCCACCCTTGCTGCAGATGCGCGGGATCCCCGTAGACTGCATTCACATCAAAAATAGATGTGATGGGTGGAAACACGGAACGTTGCAGCCACGCACTGGGCTTTCCGTTTTCCGCTAATGCTGCTTTCAGATGCATCGCTGCGACCGCGTTGTAATAGTCGAACTTGATGTCGTCCTCTCGCGTCCACACCACCTTGACGGGTTTGCCCAATTTCTTCGAAAGAACCGCCGCCTCGGCAACATAGTCCGGCTTGGATTTACGGCCAAACCCTCCGCCCAGCAGAGTCACATGGCAGATCACATTCTCCTTCGTAATGCCCAATTCCTTGGAGACGATGTCCTGTACGGCTTGGGGATTTTGTGTGGGAGCCCAGATCGTCGCCCGGCCATCTTTGAACTCGGCGAGAGCAACCATCGGCTCCATGGACGCGTGGGCCAATAGCGGAACGTAATAGTCAGCTTCGATTACTTTCCCGCCTTTGGCGAATGTGGCATCGACATCTCCTAGGTTGCGCACCACCTTGGCTGGCTTGCGGGCCGTGTCTTGCAACTCCTTCTTGTACGCATCGGAATCGTAAGATTCGTTCGCTCCGTTATCCCAAGCGATGTTCAGTTTCTTGCGGCCTTGAAACGCGGCCCATGTGTTGTCCGCAATTACGGCGACTCCACCGAGCGGCTGGAACGCGGGTGGCGGTTGATAAGGATCGATCTGGACTGTCTGACGGACGCCCGCCACCTTGAGCGCTTCCTGGTCATTGACGGACTTTACTTTTCCGCCCAGAACCGGCGGGTGCTCAATCGAAGCGAAGACCATGCCGTCCAAATGTGCATCCATTCCGAAAACGGCTTTACCAGTGCACAGCGCCTCTAGATCGACGCTTGGGGAACCCTTCCCGACGTATCGCCATTCGGATTTTTGCTTGAACTTGAGTTCCGCCATGGCGGGTACCGGCAACTTCGATGCAACGGTTGCAAGGTCGCCATATCCTAGCTTCCGTTTCGTGGCAGGGTGCACCACAACATGCATGTCAGTCGTGCATTCTTCAGGACTGACGCCCCATTGTTTAGCGGCCGCTTGAACCAACATCAGACGCCCTGTCGCGCCCGCCACGCGCATCACGTCGTAAAATCCCCGGATGGATTGCGAACCATCCGTATTTTGCGAGCCGTACTTCGTATCACCGATCGCTTGTTCGATCCTGACGAGTTTCCAATCCGCGTCCAGTTCGTCGGCCACGACAAGTGGTAGGGAGGTCCGGCTCGTGGTGCCCATTTCGGAGCGATGCGCCACGATGTACACGGTTCCATCGGGATTGATCCCGAGGAACACATTCGGGTGAAACTTGGCGAGATCGGCTTGATTGCTTCCTGGGGACCGTTCGTGCCCCGTAATTTCAGGATAGTAGCGCACGGCAAGCACGAGGCCTCCCGCAACCGCGAGTCCTTTTAAGAATCGGCGCCGGCTGACATTTTCGATTGCGCTCATGTTTGTTCCTCCGCTGCCGCTTTGACCGCGGCACGAATTCGTTGGTAGGTTCCGCACCTACAGATGTTCCCGGACATCGCGTCATCAATATCTGCATCGCTTGGGTTCTTCTTGGCTCTCAACAAAGCAGCAGCCTGCATCATCTGGCCGGGCTGGCAGTAACCACACTGGGGCACATTCACTTGTATCCAGGCTTTCTGCACCGGATGTAATCCGTGCTCAGACAATCCCTCAATCGTCGTGATGTCGGACCCCGCGAGCGTCCCCATAAGGGTCACGCACGAACGGATCGCCTCTCCGTTTTTGTGGACGGTGCAAGCGCCGCACAGAGCCACACCGCAACCGAATTTTGTTCCGGTCAATCGCAGTTCATCACGCAAATACCAGAGGAGCGGCATCTGCGGATCGCCGTCGAAGCTGCGCTGAACGCCATTTACTTTTAGTTGGATCATCGCCAGACCTCGTTTCTACTTTCATCAGCGGTGGGAGTTGACGAAAGTGTTATTTCGTTGGCGGGATCGTTTCTTGCTGCGGGTACACTC
>Ga0210400_10002927_pt1 | contig 15378 bp, 13 predicted proteins | sample IncBWH26MmetaG_FD_155456 | JGI IMG/M metagenome (GOLD analysis project Ga0210400, IMG submission 155456) | Forest soil microbial communities from Barre Woods Harvard Forest LTER site, Petersham, Massachusetts, United States - Inc-BW-H-26-M | ecosystem: Environmental > Terrestrial > Soil >... | reverse complement strand
AAGAAGAACTGAAGCGGCTGCATGAGTTCATTGCCGAAGAGGCTGCGCGCATTCCCCGGACCATCAGGCACGCTGGAGTAAGAGTTGCCATCGCGACCTCCGGCACAGCCGACGCCCTGGCTGGAGCGGCGCAGTCACTGAAACTCTCAAGTAACGAGGTCACTGCGGCTGCCGCAATGACGCTGGCGAAACGGCTGGCCGAGTTACCCCAAAAACAGCGCGCGATCATCAAGGGCATCAACGCCAAGCGCGCTGAGATCATTGTGGCAGGAGCCGCCGTTTACTCTCACATACTGAATTCTTGCGGGCTGAAGGGCTTCCGTTATTCGGCCTTGGGTTTGCGCGATGGACTTCTGGCGCAAATGGCCGCCGAACACGATAAGAGTACCCGGTCGCATCGCCAGTTGGAGTCTGATCGGCAGGATGTCCTGCTGAACATCGTTCGCCGCTATCGCGTGGACCTGAAAAATGCGGAGCATGTCCGCGAACTAGCGCTGTCGTTTTTTGATCAGTCCAGGTCCGTGCACCAACTCCCGAAGGGTTTCCGTGAATGGATCGCCGCAGCCGCTATGTTGTATGAGGTAGGGAATTACATTAATCCAGTGGGCCGTCATCGCCACACCTACTATGCGATTGCTCATTCGGAGCTGTTTGGATTTACTCCTGTCCAGCGGCAAATCATCGCCATCATTGCCCGGTTCCAGGGTAACTCCAAGCCGCAACTCCGGGACCGTCTGATCAAAGTGTTGCCCGCCCCGCTCCGGGCCGATGTAATCAAGGCCATCGCCATTCTTCGGGTGGCCAGGACTCTGAATCAGGGCCGTCGAGCGGCTGTGCATGCCATCCAGGTGAGGGCGCGGGGTGGGGACATCACCGTTGGCGTCAGAACCGGCCGTGCTGGAGCGGACCTGGAGATGTGGGCTGCAGGGAAAGAGGTCTCTTACTTCAAGGAAGTCTTTGGCAGGGAGTTGCTCTTCAAATTGTTCTGAAGCGCGCGTGCGATTTTAGGCGTTACCAGCCAATGCAGCGTTCCAGAACGGCCGCGCAACTCAACTTTGGCGACTGCGCCCTTCTTAAAATCAACCTGGGCCGCGCCCGTATTTTCGGAGATGGTCTTGCTCAGGAATTCAGTGAGGTTGGGGTTGTGCCCTACCAGAATGATCGCTTCGTGTCTCCTGTGTTGCGCTATCAGGTGCTGGAACTGCTCAAATGGGGCTTCTGGCCGGAGCGCATCTTCGGTATGCACGGGATTCTCGAATGCTAACTCATTGGCCACTAATGAAGCCGTCTGCATCGCCCTTTTTAGTGGGCTGCTGATAATGCATTCCACTTGCACGTCAAGGTTTGTAAGCAGCCGCCCGACATACCGCGCTTGAAGAACACCTTCTTCATCCAGAGGACGCCGCTCGTTCTTTGTAGCGTTGAGCATGTGTTTGCCTGCTGAAGCGTGGCGTAAAAAATAGACGATCATGTTCTCCCTAGCGGTTCACCAGACGTTTTTTTCTTCCACGTTCGGCCTTGGGCAAAAGCGTGATGGGTTCGGGGATATCGGCAACTGTTGCGGAACCCTCAGCCAGGCTGATGAGGAAGTCCTGTGCGCTGAAACTCTGTTGCCCTTTGGACCTCCGCAAGTGCGTATAGTTGCCATTCCGATCGAGAAAACGGGCTTTGGCGTTGTCGGCAAGGTAGGCGCCCAGGATTTCGTCTTTGACCCGCTGCTTCAACCCGGCATCAAAGATGGGGCATGACACCTCGACGCGCTCGTAAAGGTTGCGGGGCATCCAGTCGGCGCTGGCGATATATATCTCCTCTTCGCCACCGTTTTCGAAATAAAAAATGCGGCTGTGCTCCAGCAACCTGCCTATGATGCTGCGGACGGTAATGTTTTCGCTGATTCCAGGCACGCCCGGCCGAAGGGAGCACATTCCGCGCACAATCAATTCAATCTTTACTCCCTCCTGCGATGCCCGGTATAGGGATTGGATGACATTTTTGTCCAGCAGGGCGTTCATCTTCGCGATAATTCTTGCTGGGCGTCCGGCCCTGGCGTGTTCCGTCTCGCGCTGAATAAGCCACAGGGTGTTGGTCGCCAGGTCAAGCGGGGAGACGGTTATGGGCGCGTATGTGGAAGCTTCCGCATGGGCTGTGAGGTAATGGAAAACGGAATGTACTGCCGAGGTCAGCTCCGGTGAGGCCGTCAGCAGGCTTACGTCGGTATAAAAACGCGACGTGGTGGAATTGTAATTCCCGGTCCCAACATGCACGTATCGCCGCGTGACACCGTCAGGGTCGTGCCGCACCAGCAAGGAAAGCTTGCAATGGGTCTTCAAGCCTACCAGCCCGTGATAGACCTGTACGCCGGCGTCTTCCATGCTGCGCGCCCATTGGATGTTGGTGGCTTCGTCAAATCTGGCCTTGAGTTCCAGCACTACGATTACTTCTTTTTCTGCCGCCGCGGCAATCAGGGATTGCACAATCGGAGAGTTCTGGCTGGTGCGATAGATGGTTTGTTTGAGCGAGACGACGTTAGGATCCTTGGCCGCGCTTTCAATAAAGTCCACAACCGCCTCGAAGGAATCGAAGGGGTGATGGAGCAGGATGTCCCGCTTACGCAGTTCGTCAAAGATATTGTTGCTGCTGGGAGGCAGGCGCAGCTCCCGCGACAAGAAAGGCTTGTACTTCAGCTCCGGACGCTCCGTAGCTTCGTAGAAATTATACAGTCGCGAAAGATTGACCGGTCCTTCGGTTTGAAACACCTGCCAGTTTTCCAGCTCAAAGTTCTGTTGCAGGCGCTCTGCAATCTCCGGGTGGGCGTCGGCATCAATCTCCAGCCGCACTGCATCTCCCTTACGCCGGCGGTGCAGCTCGGTGCGGACTGATTCCAGCAGGTTCCGGCTTTCTTCCTCTTCCACGTAGAGATTGCTGTTGCGGGTAACCCGGAATGATGCCACAGACACTATGTCGTAGCCGCGATACAATCGGGGGGCGTAATAGGTCAGCAGGTCGGCCAGGAAGATATAGTGGATACCCGATTTTGAAGGCAGTCGAAGCAGCCGGGGCAATACCCTCGGCACCGTAATCACTCCGATGTAAGTGCCCGTGGCCCGACGCTTGCGCTTCAGCAGCAGCCCTATGCAAAGCGCCTTGTTCAACACGCGAGGGAATGGGTGGGCCGGATCGACCGTTACCGGGGTCAGCAGCGGATCCACTTCCTTTTGGCAGTAGGTATCGATGAATGCTTCCTGGCTGGCATCCAGCTCATTCAGGTGCAGCACGCGGATGTCTTCGCGCGCCATTGCCGGCAGCAGCTTCTTGTTCCAACATGAATATTGTTCTTGGACGAACTCGTGGGTCTCTTTTGCTATGAGCTCGCGCTCCTGCTGTGCGCTAAGCGCATCCGGACCTGAATCGATGAATCCATCTTCAATTCGCTGCAGCAGTCCTGCAACCCGCACTTCAAAGAACTCGTCCAGGTTGCTCGCGGTGATCGCCAGGAATTTCACGCGCTCCAGTACAGGATTGCGTTCATCGTTGGCCTCCTCCAGAACTCGCCGGTTAAAAGCGAGCCAGGAGGCCTCACGATTGAGGTATAAAGATGGATCGTCCACAGACCTGTTCATAGGTTGGTCAACCGGGGATGCTAGCAGTCATTTGTGAAAGCAGCATTAAAAATATGGATATCCAGCCCAAGCCTGGATGACTAGATCGGTTCCACAGTTGCTGTATCCCGAACACCGGTGGAAGAACGGCCCTTTGGAGCGTTTCCATAGTTAGTGCAGACGAGTGAGCTTGCGAGCCGAAGGAAGTTTACTCGTGCCGTAAGCATCTGAAGAAATTGGGCTTTAGCCCCTGCCGCATTTCCGTAACAGCGCTACACCACCTCTGGAACTGCTCTAGAACTCGACATCCATCACTATTGTAGCGCGAGTTGTCCCCCATGAGGTTGCGACTGTTGGTCACGCAGAGCAAATGGGATCAGATCGGCGGTTGTCGTTCCTCGTTTGATAGTGGCATCCGTGTATACCAGTGGTAAATTTTGTTTCAATTATGGCAATGATGGCAATTTTGGCAGTTATGGCAATTCTAGCAATTCTTCGTTGCTATTTCATGAGTTCCAGGTGGCTGCGGGCGGCTGTTGCAATGGTCTGATTCGAACTGTTTTGTAAGGCCATGAACAGCGGCTTTGCCTTGTCGGGCCTGTTCTGTAAGGAGTAAAGTTCCGCCAGATTCAGTGTGTCTATTTCATTGGCAGGGTTGAGGCTGAGGGCCTTTTCATAGGCGAAAGTTGCTTCGGCGCGTTTGTGCTGGCTCATCAGCGCAAATCCCAGCAATCCATACCCGGCGGCAAAGCCTGGATTCAATTCAACCACCTGCCGCGCCTCTTTCTCCATCTTCGCTAGCTCCATTTCCTCAAGAGCGGAGACACTATTTTTTTGGCCCAGCAGCACGGCCTCGTAATAATGGACCTGCCAGTCCTTTGGATTTATCTGCGCTGCTTTATCCAGATGAGGCATGGCCACGTCGAAGTCGTGCCGGTTGTAATAAGCATAGCCCAGGCCACGATGTGCGGCTGCATTCTCCGGGTCCTCGTTCAGAATCTTCTGGAATTCGCTGATGCCCCGTTCTTCATAGTCATGCTCGTGGAGGTGAACATCGGCAAGAATGGCCGCCGCATCAAGTCGTGAAACCTGTTTGACGGCAGGCCGCACTTTTTCGAGCGCTTCAGGCAAAGAGAGGCGCGAGGCTTTTACTCCCTCCCGCCAATATTTCTCAATTGCTTTATCAAATTGCTCGGGAGTCATCCTGAAAGCCTGCATTATAGCTTCGCGCGTGGGTATGCCGTGCCGGATCAAATCAAGATATCTATGGAGCTGGTCTTGCATGCGATGGCTCCACAGGTAGTGGACCACCAGCCAGGACTCGGCGTAGAACAGCGAGCGGTGATTTTTCTCGTCGTTGTAGAGCGGAGAACCATGAGTAACGCTAAACAGAGTAGTTACAGGAAGCAGTCTTTCGCCGGCCAGCGCGTCAGTAAAACCATCCGGAGGGTGTCCGACGACGGCCACTCTATCAAAGATCTTGACGCTCGAATAATATCCCGCAAAACCTTCATTGAACCAAGGTGGAGGATCGCGGAACCTGCTCAGCATCACGTGACCGTATTCGTGTACCACAATCTGCCAGGTGTCCTTTGCCGAAAGATCGAGCAGAATGGTGTTTCCATCCGGACCGGTTTGACACAGTCCGGCCGATTGCACCGGCTTGCCGTTGTAGAGTGGGGCAAACTCGCTGAGCTCCTTTCCGTTTTTCAGCGCAATGATCACCAGGGGCAGAGACTCCTCCAACCCATCTTTCAGAAAGACCTGCGCAAAGACTGACCGCATCTGTTCGAATTCCAGGGCCGTCTCCCGTCCACGCCTTTCGCCTCCGTCGGTGAGAACGTAAAAATGGGGAGACTTGATTTCGTGCCACTGCTCTTGTCCCCATACGGGAATCATGCTTGTGAAAGCGGCAACCACCAGCCAAGTGAAACGCAATCGCATAAGAAAAATCTAACAATAACCAGATGCAGAAAGTGGATCAGTGTCATCCTGAACGGCAGCGAAGAGCTGCCTTGGAGGTGAGCCCGTGAGCCGAAGGCTTGTCCTAGAGGTGAGCCTTGCGAGCCGAAGGCTTGTCCTAGAGGTGAGCCTTGCGAGCCGAAGGAAAAAAACTGCTCCGCTGCACTTAAGGTTACACGAGAACACTCCAACCGGCTCATGTATGGGAATACACAAAGGAACGCCACACCCCGATCCAGACCGTGAATTCCTTCTTTTGTAAAAGGGATTTACCCTCTATCATCGTTTTCTCAACGCAAGCGGCTCAGTCCGCTAAATTTTCTACAGATAAAGAGGTACCCTGACATGCGCCCCTCGTCAACCAAGACTCCAAGACGGAGTCTGCGCCATATTCTTCTTGCGATATCGATTGCGGCATTTACCACTATTCTGGTGATGTGCGGTCCTCCTAAACAGGAAACCGCGCAGCAGACCAAGCAGGAAGCTCATGGAACTGCTGTGCCGGTGCATCACACATCCGGATCTGTGACATTCTTGGACCAGGGTTGGATAGACTTGCAGCGTCAATTGTTTTACACCACCAGTCAGGGGTCGCAGATGATGCCGCTCGATTGGTTTTTGTCCGTGGAGCGGGCCGATAACGACCAGCTGTTTATCAGTGACGGGCTGGATCGCTACGGCTACTTGCCCAACGCAAAAAGCGATATTAATCCCTGGGGTCTTCCGGTTGGCTTTGTTCAGGATCCCGCGGACCCCAAGCCCGGACAAGCGCCTCCGGGCGGCCGTTGGGTAGGAATGACATGCGCAGCGTGTCACACCAATCGGATCGAGTATGGGGATAAGACCATGCAAATTGATGGCGGTCCCACGGATGCCGAGCTGTATAAGTTCCTGGCGGACCTGAGCCTTGCCCTTAAGGCGACGCTCGACAACGACGCTAAGTTTATCCGGTTCGCCGACAGGATCGGGGCCAAAGAGGACAAGGCCCGGCGTGACCTGCGCAACGATGTAACTCGTTTTTCCGCATATTTCGCCACGCTGGTGAACGCCAGCACGCCACCGCACGCCTGGGGACCTTCCCGAACAGATGCTTTCGGAATGATCTTCAATCGAGTGTCCTCGATCGACTTATCGGACAACGTAAAGTGGTCATGGTTCCGCCCTCTTGAAGCAAATAGCCAGCCGCCGAATGCCCCGGTCAGCTATCCCTATTTGTACAACGTATCCAGGCTTAACAAAGTCCAGTGGGATGGCGTGGCCAATAACACCTCTGTGGCGGCGCGCCTGGGGCGCAACGTTGTCGAGGTTGTGGGGGTCTTTGCCAGAATCAACGCAGACAAGCCGTCGTTGTCGTTTCCAGGTTATCCATCCACGGTAAATGTGCTCAATCAGCTCTTGATCGAAGAAGGACTGGTCAAGAATCTGAAGTCCCCGCAATGGCCTGGCAGCATCCTGCCTCCCATTAACCAGGAGATGGCCGCCAAAGGATCGGTTTTGTACAAACAGCTCTGCGAAAATTGCCATGCCACGATTAGTCGCGAAGGGACTTCAATCGTGAACGTCAACCTCACACCGGTCTCGGAGATTGGTACTGATCGCCTGATGGCGGACAATGTATCCTGCCGGAAGGTTGATACCGGAGTTCTGGCTGGTTCGAAGCAGCCGCCGCTTTTCGGACCCGCGCTGAACAATCCTGATTACGTGCTGAATCTGGCCTCTAATGCAGGCACGGGCGTGATCGTAGAAGCGCCTCTTCAGGGGCTGGCTGCAATTGCCAAGGATTCCCTGGAGAGCAAGCGTAAGGGAGCGGGTACTGAGATCAAATTGCCCACAAAGACCGACATCAAATCCCATCCCGCGTTCCCAACCTTGAAGGCCAAGGCAGCGTGCGATGCGACGCCTGAGGTCTACATCGGCCGTCCGCTTGCGGGCATCTGGGCCAGCCCGCCTTACCTGCACAACGGATCAGTGCCCAACCTCTATCAACTACTGCTTCCCGCCTCCCAGCGCGCGAGCACGTTTAAAGTGGGGAGCCGTACGTTTGATCCGGTCAACGTAGGGTTCGATGGCACCAACGGCACCTTTGACTTCGATACAAGCCTGCCGGGCAACAGTAACAAGGGACATGAGGGACACGCGTTCGGCACTGATCTGAGCGACGACCAACGCCACCAATTGGTGGAGTACATGAAATCACTCTGATCGAAGGCATGTTGGTTGAAAACCCTGCTTCCAAGACAACACACCCCTGACTTTTGTCAGGGGTGTGTTTGTCAGGGAACAACTGGGGGTAAGAAAGTTATTTGTGTGCCGTGAATCGGTCGTAAATAAATCCCGCTACTCCGCCTGAGACTGCGCCAATGGCTGCGCCTTTGCCGCCACCGGCGAGCGCGCCAATGGCTGCACCCGCTCCGGCCGAGCCGGCCACAATCGCCACAGATTTTCCGGTAGAGCGCTGGTGACGCGCAACTGGCTCGCCGTAGCCGTCACGCACAACTGTCGGTCTGCTCTGGCTCACATGACTGGGACTTGGACGTTGCGCTACCACGGGCCTTGTCGGCTGCGAAGCGCTGCCGTTGGAATCCAGGCTTTGCAATGGCGCGATCGTGCTTTGGTCGCCCGCTTGAACCGTGCTCAACTTCGGCATACTGTAGTAAGCCACGGCTGAAACCGCCAGCGCCGTAAAGAGGGATGTAATGACTGCCGTACGAATCAAGGTCTTCTTCATGAGAGCTACCTCCTGCAGCTTGGCTGCTGCTCTGGTTTGTTGTGCAAGCCATATGCCAACTGCTAAATGATTGAAAAATAAGAAAAGACTCGCGAAATCAGCAACACGGCAAGTGTAATTTCTACAGGCGGAAGACGCTCGATGATGGACTGGTTCTCAAGTCCGGAGTAAGGGACGAAGTTCTAAAAATTACCCAATTAACCAATTACAAAATTACACAATCCATATCACGTGATCATCGGCAAGCTGCGGGTGGCTCTGCGGATAATTTCCTTCTGACGCTCGTTGGGATTTACGAATCGAAAGCCATACTGGAATCCCTGGCGATAGCGTACCTCGGCATACATCGTCATGGGATCTTCCGTGCCAGGAAGCTGAAACTCCAGCTCCACCAGTTCACCGATGGGAATATCGCCGGCAACCGTAGCTCCCAGGCCACCGTCGCCAAGATCCTTGGTGCGGCCATAGAGTTTCTCTGACGTTCTTACCACCAGCCGTAGATCAATCACGTAGCGCAGATATTCGCGGGTGACGGGCCACTTTTGCGGTGAGAAATCTTGCATTTTCACTATGGAAACCTTACCACACTGGCTCTTATTTGTTGCTGGACCGAAGCTTTTGGAGGGCCCATCGGGCATGTTCGGCCAGCACCGGGTCAGCGTCTGAGGCAGCGTTTGGGTTTGCTTCTGGGTTTGCTTCTGGGTTTGCTTTTAAAGACATCTTCTCCAGGAGCGGAATAAACTCGGTCCGCCCGCTGTTGCCCATCGCAATCGCTACGTTGCGCATTAATCCGGCGTACTTGGTCCGTTTGACCGGAGAACCTCTAAAGGCCTGGCGGAAGTCTTCCTCGCTCATCTCCGCCAGCCAGCTCAATTCTGGGTGAATAAGCCTGGGCTGGGGTTGGAACTCCGGCGCGGAGGTCACCGGCGCGTTGCCGCTCTTGTTGTTCCATGGACACACGTCTTGGCAGATATCGCATCCGAATACATGGTGGCCAATGGCCTCCCGAAATTCCGGCGGCACCTCGCCCCGCTTTTCAATCGTGAGGTAGGCGATACAGCGGCGTGCATCCATCTTGCCTGGGCTCGTGAAGGCCTGAGTGGGGCATGCGTCAATGCACCGCGTGCAGCTTCCGCAGCGGTCCGGCGCCGGCAGGTCCGGCGCGATCTCCAGCGATGTAAGAATTACGCCCAGAAAAATCCACGAACCGAGCTTTTGATTGATGATGCAGGTGTTCTTGCCAAACCATCCGACTCCCGCGTACTTGGCATAGACCCGCTCCACAATCGGACCGGTGTCAACGTAGCACCGGGTCTCAGCCCGGATATCGTGTTGCGTTGCCAGCGAGTGCAGCGCCCCTTCAACCTGCTTCAGGCGCTTCAGCACAGAGTCGTGGTAGTCCTTGCCTCCCCAGGCATACCGCGAGATCCATCCCCGCTCAGGATCGCTGACGTGCGTGGAATAAGGCTTCCCGCCGTTATAGTTCAGGGCGCACACCACCACTGACTTTGCCCAGGGCGCGGAATTTTTCACCGAGGACCGGCGTAGATCACCCGATTCGGCGCGCTTCTCCAGGTATTTCATCTCGCCCGCATGTCCGGCCTCAACCCACTGCGAGAAGACGCCAAGTTCGGGAAAGTCCTCTTCCCGAACCGGGGCCACGCCCGCCAGGTCGAACCCCGCTGCCGTCGCCGCCTGCTTGGTCGCCCGAGAGATTTCTTCGCTGGAGATCATCATTAAGTATTATCGCCGATGGGCGGCCCGTCGGGTTAAGGGCAATACTGTTCAGTTAAGACGATACTCCCCAAGTGCTGTCATTCTGAGCAACGGACTCGCGGTGGCGAGTTAAGAGGAAATGAACTGATGATGAGTGGTAGCGCATTCTATTAATGAGTGTCATCCCGAGCGCAGCGCCCCCAGAAGGGCGTGCACAACCCATCTGAAAGGCGCGGAGAGAGGAGCCTGTCCTGAGGCAGCCGAAGGAACCCCGACCATGCTTCGGACTTAGATGCAGATCCAAGGCGTTCTACCCAAATCCCTGAGGCGTTGGCCCATTTCGACGGCTTTAAAGCCCATCGATTTTATTGCACTTGAAAGCTTGCTCCTTAGGAGGAGCGAAGCGCCGCTGCAGCCTGTCTTTCAACGATAGTGGCAGGCGCGGAGTCGAAGAACGCCAAGAGCTAAGTACTAAAAAACTAAAAGGCTAAGGGCTATTTTCCCTTTAGTCCTTGCAGCACCGCCCCACGAATCCTCATCTCACTTGAGAGCTGCTGTCATAAAAGCAGAGGTGTCTTTAATAAGGAGTTTGCGCTCTATGATGTGTACTTTCTGCGGCAGTGAAAACCGGCCGGAGAACAGGTTTTGTGGCATGTGTGGCGTTCGGCTTGAGCGTCGCCAGAAAGAGAGAAGAGCCATTCAGGAAAATATCAAATGTTCCGCCTGCAACCATGTGAATGAAGTCGGCCAGAGGTTCTGCGGTATGTGTGGGGGGAAAATCGAGCGCCGGGCGCAGGAGCGCCGTGGAAGTGCAGGGGTATGGCGAGCGCCGGCCAACAGCCTTTCAGGACGTGCGGTAGCTCAGGCAAATGCCCAACTGCCCAGTCCCGAGACGCCCTCTGTTTTCACCGGTTCTCCGCGCGCGCGCGCCGCATCGTCTTCACCTGCGGTGCTCAATCAAATGGAGCCTGCTGAGCCAGCCGCGGTTTTTCGTGGTTACGACCAGAGCAGCACCATCGCGGGACCTTCATTTCTGGGATTGAGTTCCGAGTCGCAGAGTCAAGGCGAATATCTTCTGGAAGATGAGTCTTCTTCACGCAGCGGTCTGCGTAAGCTGGTGCTGCTGGTGGTTTTGCTGGCAATTATCGGGTTGATCTTTGTCCAGTGGCGTGCAAACTACAATGCCAATCCTAAACCGCTTGAGCCGCCTAAACCTGAGCCCGCCACGGTACCGCGACCCCAGGGCAAGAATCAGCCTCCTCAACCGAATGGCCAGGAGAAAGACCAGGTTAAAAATAGTGCACCCTCTGTGACCGGCAATCAGGCTGATCACGACGGTAAAACCCAGGCTTCTGAAACCCTCGCGGCCGCGAGCCAGACGGCCCGATCTAAAGACGCCGGCATCGCAACCCCTGTATCAGAAGAAGTGGCTGCGCGGGGAGAGCCAAAAGAAAAACAGCTATCGCGTGACCGGACGGGCACTCCAGCGCTCTCAGCGGAAGATGCTAAGAAGGATATTAAGAGCCTGGATGTAAAGAACCGGAATGCTAAAAACCAGGATGCTAAACAAGATGCGAGCGACGAAGCACCGAGCCGGTCAGCAAAAACAAGGGAATCGCCTGCACGCCGGGAGAAACCCAGCATGGCCTTGGTCAGAGCACAGCGCTACTTACAGGGACGAGGCGTGCGGCAGAGTTGCGAACAAGGCATGATGTATTTGAAGGCCGCTACCCAGCAGAACGATCCTCATGCAGCCGTGCAGATGGCCGCGCTCTATGCCAGCGGGCATTGCGTACAACGGAACCGCGCAAAAGCTTATCAGTGGTTTGCGTCAGCCAACAGCCTTGAGCCGGGCAATCAGTGGATTGCAAAAAACATGAATCAATTGTGGGGGCAGATGACCGCGCAGGAACGCCGGCAATTTCAGTAAGTCTGGCCGCTGATGCCCAGCTTCTTAACTTCCTCGTTGTAATATTTGCGGTAGAGAATGTCCCATTCCTGGGTCCCTTCTACAATCGTGCGCCGCTGACTTTCAATCTTCTGCCGGGCGGCAGCGTCGATCTTCTCTTCCGCTTTCAGCAGCTCTTCCAGCAGCCGCCGGGCCTCCATGCGGATGCTGTTGCGGTCTTCGAGGAATTCGACCTGCTCAATCGAAGCCAGCGCATCCGCTACGGTGTGGGCGAGCTTATTGACCTTGTCGCGAGAGAGTCTCACAGCACCGCCTTGTATTTGCGCACCAGTTCGCCCTTGACCTTCTTGAACATCTCCTGGTAGCTGGCTCCGGCCCTGCTCATCTCGTCCTGGTATTGTTCCAGAATCAGGCGCACCTCATCATTGATGCGGTCTTCGAGCTGCAACTCTTCCAGCAGCGCATTGTTCAATGCGCCTGCCACCAGCCCGACATCCTTTGAGTCAATGAAGTCGCCCGATATCAATTTTTCGGTTATTTGCCGGGCCAGATACCCGACATATTCTTTTGAAAGGAGCATGTTCTTTCAAGTGGTATGTGATTGAAAAGAATAGTGTAACATACCGGGCTTCTGAAGCCCTTTGGAGCTCAGCTCCAGAGCATTTCCATAGTTAGTGCAGACAAGATTTGTGCCAGGGCACAGCTTGTCCTAGAGGTGAGCTTGCGAGCCGAAGGAAGCCAGAATCCGGGTGCATCCGCGATAAGGTTTTGATCGCGGCTATGCTTCGCTTGATTTTTGGTTTTCAAATTATGGCAATTTTGGCAGTCATGGCAATTCTGGCATTTTCCAAATCCGCGTTAAATCCGCGGTAAGGATTTTATTGGACCTGTGCGAATGAAACCGCGTTGCCGGGAGTTGCCACTGTTTGCATCAATTGCAATTGTCCGGTAGTGCTGTTCACGGCGAAAACCGAAACATTGTTAGATCCGCTGTTGGCCACGTACATAAACTTTCCCGAAGGGTCCGCTTCGATCTGAACGGGCACCTGGCCGCCCGGAAACGGCGAACCGCTGATTTGAGTGAGGGCCCCGGTATTCTGATCGATCGTATACGCGGAGATGTCATTGGAAGCCGTATTGGGCACATAGAGGAAGCGGCCCGAGGAGTCGGCTGCAACGGACCGGGGATCGGTATGCGATGGAAAGGGCGATCCGGCGACCGGGGTCAATGCGCCGGTGTTCGCGTCGACCGTAAATACCGAAACAGTATTGGCAAAGCGGTTGGGCACGAATGCAAATTTTCCCGATAGCGCAATCGCGCGAGGACCGATGTCCGTGGCAAAGGGAGAGCCCGGAATTTGGGTCAAGGCCCCGCTGGCCGGATCGATCCGAAAGGCGGAGACATTGTTGGAGTCGCGGTTCGCTGTGTATACGAAATTACCGGAACTGCTCATTTCTACCCAATAGGGAGTTTGCCCGGTTGCAAATGGCGATCCAGGGATCGGCGTCAAGGCGCCGTCGCCTCCAATGGCATACGCGGAAACCGTACTGGAGAGGATGTTGGAGACATAGACGAACTTTCCTTGCGGGTCTACAGCCACGGTGACGGGACCAGTGCCGGTAGGCACGGGAGAACCGATCATTGTCAGGCCGCCGAAAGTCTTGTCAACAGAAAAAGCGGCAACAGTATTAGAGCCATTGCAAGTGGCAAACATGAAAGGCTTGGTCGGATGCAACTCCAGATAACGTGGCACTGAACAGGGGTCGATAGGCGTTGAGCCAATCAGCGACCAGTGCCCGGTGGCCGGGTTCGTCTGGAAGGTGGAGATGCTGTTAAGGTTGCCGTTGGCAACGAAAGTAAAGTTGCCGATCGGCACCGGCGGAAGCATTTTGTTATTTGAAGAGCCGCAACCAACCCAAGCAGCAACCACGAGCAGGGAACAGATCGTGAACAGAAGTCTCGATTTCATGAAACCTCCTGACGGCCAGAGGCAATTCGAAGACGCAGGCCTGAATTCTGCGCGAGGGTGGCGGCATTATACCTCTAAAAGCCGCCTGGCCGGTGGGTTATGACAAATATAAAGGCCGTTTAGCCACGAATTAGCGCGAATGAACGCCAATAAAGGCAAAAGAAATAAAGCAAGAGAAATAAAGCAAAGAGAGGAGAAGTTTATGTTTATGGCTTTCTATTTCGTGTTTCTGGTTTTTCCTATTCGTGTTCATTCGCGTTAATTCGTGGCTAAATCTCTTGCTGTTCTCCGCGCCTCCGCGTCGGAGCCTGCCCTTGAGCAGAGCGAAGAGCCTGCCCTGAGTGCAGCCGAAGGGGCGGTGCAACTGGTTTTTCAATGTGTCGGGACCTCTGTGGCAGGTGTTGGTATCTGGTCGCGCTTCTGCTCCGCCTTCAGGCGTTTTCGCTCTCCCTGGGCCCACTGATAAATCAGGTCAATGTCGGCGGCGCTCAATTTCGCATCGCGATGCAGCAGCAGATATTGTGGAAGAGGCATCTCCTTATTTCTAACCATGGTTGAAATTCCGGCGAGGATTTGGATGCGGTCGTCCGTGTTGTATTCGTCCCAGCGCGACATGTTGAAATGGCTGCGGCCATCCCGCACGTCACTTTCAACCATCCACGAGACCGGCGCCACGTAGCTGTACCAGGGCCATGTGGTCCGCTCCGAATGGCAATTCTGGCATGATCTCTGCAGGATCCCGGATATCTGCGGTTCAATTTGCGCGCCTGCGAATACAGGGTTGCTGGAAGCTTTTGAAATAGCTTTAACGTTTCCGTATGGATGGATGAAAACAGAGGAAATGCCGATCAGCAAGATCAGGCACAACAATATTGTTTTGAAGTGCTTTCTCAAGTCTTTCTCCTGGATTGTTTATCTTAATTGCATTTTCATTCTTGTGTAGACCGTGGCGAGGGGGAAACATTGTCATTTCTGCAATAGATGGGTCGCTCTTCATGGCGTCGGTCCCATTCTGGTTGTTTATCTCTTAGTGCCTGAGATCAATTTCTTTCACATGCACCACGTTTCCTGCCGGCGGCCGGCAAATCGCAAGTTCGCCGCGCGTTTCTTCTTGGCCCTGCTTTGGCGTTGTATTCTTATTTCTTTGAAAGACCCATGGGGCCGCCGGGCCGCGTCTGGAGATTTTTATGAGCATCGTCCGAAACTTCTGTAGTCTTGCTCTCATTCTTGGAGCAGTCCTGTTGGGCCATGCTGGACCGATTGATACTCCACCCTCCCCGGGCAAGGCCGCTCAACCCAGCGCAGGCAGAATTACTTTGCGGCATGGCTGGCAGATCCAGTCTTCGTGCCTAGTACAGCAAAAGGTTCAGCAAAAGGGCGGCGCGATTTCGACCACGGCGTTCAAACCCCAGGGTTGGTATAGCGCCAGCGTGCCTGGTCCGGTAGTGGCCAACCTCGTGGCGGACAAGGTAAAAGGATATCCCGATCCCTATT
>Ga0210400_10002926_pt1 | contig 15378 bp, 15 predicted proteins | sample IncBWH26MmetaG_FD_155456 | JGI IMG/M metagenome (GOLD analysis project Ga0210400, IMG submission 155456) | Forest soil microbial communities from Barre Woods Harvard Forest LTER site, Petersham, Massachusetts, United States - Inc-BW-H-26-M | ecosystem: Environmental > Terrestrial > Soil >... | reverse complement strand
TCAAGCGAGGGCATCGAGGTCAAGGTTGTCGCGTACACGGAACACGGCGTGGTGGTGGATCTGGGCGGAAAGACGGAGGGCCTGATTCCCGCGGCGGAATTTTCGGACACGGAGATCCCGCGCCCCGAGCCGAACAGCACGATCGAAGTGCAACGCACCGGGGAACACAAGGACGGGTTCACGATCCTGTCTTACCTGAAAGTGCTGCGCCGCAAGACGTGGGAAAAGATTGACGCGGCGTTCAAGGCCAAAGAAACGATTACGGGCAAAGTGGTGGACCGCATTAAGGGCGGCCTGGTGGTGGACATCGGCGTGCGCGCGTTTCTGCCGGGCTCGCAATATGACCTGCGCCCTACGCAAAATCTTGACGACTTGATGGGCACGGAAGTTCAAGTGCGCGTGACGAAGCTGAACCGGCGCCGTGGGAACGTGGTGGTGAGCCGGCGCGCGCTGATGGAAGAAGAGCTGCAGGCCAAGCGCGGCGCGCTGATGGAAACGCTAAGCGAAGGCCAAGTGGTGCACGGGCACGTGAAGAACGTGACGGAGTATGGCGCCTTCGTGGACCTGGGCGGCATCGATGGGTTGCTGCACTTGACGGACCTGAGCTGGGGCCGCGTGAAGCATCCTTCGGACGTGGTGAAGCCGGAGCAGGAACTCGACGTTATCATTTTGAAGTTCGACAAGGAAAAGCAGCGCGTATCGCTGGGGCTGAAGCAATTGATGGCAGATCCCTGGGTAGGCGCGTCGGAAAAGTATCCGGCGGGCGGCAAGGTGAAGGGCAAAGTCGTTGGCGTGGTGGACTACGGCGTGTTTGTCGAGTTGGAACAAGGGATCGAAGGCCTGGTGCACGTTTCGGAGATGAGCTGGAACAAGAAGGTCACGCATCCCTCGAAGCTCGTGAAGGTGGGCGACGAAGTGGACGTCGTGGTTCTGGACATCAAGCCGAGTGACCGGCGCGTTTCGCTGGGAATCAAGCAGGCGCAGCCGGATCCGTGGCTGCTGGTTGCGGAAAAGTATCCGGTGGGGACGATCGTCACGGGCAAAGTGCGCAACATTGCGGAGTTTGGCGCGTTCGTGGAGATCGAAGATGGATTCGATGGACTCGTGCACGTCAGCGATGTGAGCTGGACGGAGCGCATCAAGAATCCGCACGAGGTCTTTAAGAAGGGCGATGACGTCAAGGCCAAGGTGCTGAAGATCGATCCTGAGAATCGCCGGGTGTCGCTGGGCATCAAGCAGGTGAATGACATCTGGGGCGACTGGTTCAAGCAGAACCGCGTCGGGCAGATCGTGAAGGGTAAAGTCACACGCATCGCCACGTTTGGGGCGTTCGTGGAGCTGGGCGAGAACATCGAGGCACTGTGCCACAACACGGAGATCGAGGAGCGCAAGCGCCGCGATGAAGGGCCATCGAGCTTCCGTCCGACGACGGGCCCGCTGAAGAGCGCGGGGCCGCTGGAGCCAGGCAAGGAATACGATTTCAAAATCATCAAGATCAGCCCGGAGACGCGACGCATCGGCCTGAGCTACCGCGCGGCGGTGAAACAGATCGAGCGTAAAGAAATCGAGCAGTATCGCTCGACTTCGACGTCGAAGTCTTCGTCGACGGCCACGATTGGGGACGCGCTGAAGTCCAAGCTGTCGGCGCGGTAGTTTTGCATGAGAGGCCCCACAGGGCCTACCGTCACAATTTCATTTACCTTCGGGTCATTTTAGTGATAGGAAGGGTGCATTCCGGCGAAGGGCCAGTCCCCTCTAAGCCGTTTGGATTCAAAGTTTAGGGCGGTCCCCTAGCGGCGTACGAGTGGAAGCCGTCTTTTCCAGCACTGCGCGAAGAGGTAGCGATGATGACCAAGCAACCGACACTGACGAAGGCCGACCTCATCGAGGAGGTGCTGCGGTTGACGGAGCTCCCTCGCAAGGAGTCGGAGACCATCGTCGAAACGATTTTTGACAGCATCATCGCAGCGCTGCAAAAAGGCGAGAAGATCGAAATTCGCGGGTTTGGAAGTTTTCGGACGCGGAACCGCCGCGGGCGCATAGGACGAAATCCGAAGACCGGTACGAAGGTCGAAGTGCCAGCGAAAAAGATTCCCTTCTTCAAACCCAGCAAAGAACTGAAAGACTTTGTGAATAACGCGGGTGCGCAAGCTTCCGCTGCGGGCGATTCGCCGCGCGCGTAGGGCATCACTCGGATTGACAGCCCGTTTCAACTCAAATCAAAAAGATTGCAGACACAAACGCTGGTTCGGCGGATTGAGAGTTGGTGTGCCACGGCGGGCGCATTTCTGCGTTATGCTGTCCGCGCAGTATTGAGGGCAAAGGAAACGCAGCGATGGATTATATCTGGACTCCTTGGCGCTACCAGTACATGGCGGAAGCGGCGCGCGGCGAGCAGCCGGGATGCATTTTTTGCGATGCGGTTGGGCAGAATAACGATGCGGAGACCTTGATTGTCCATCGCGGCGCGAAAACTTTCGTCATCTTGAACCGATTCCCCTACACCTCGGGGCACGTGATGATCGTGCCGTACGCGCATGTGGCTGAGCTGAATTTGTGCGATGCGGAATCGTTGAGCGAGATGATGCAACTGGCGCGGCGCGTGGAAAAGGCCTTGCGCGAAAACTACAAACCGGACGGGATGAACCTGGGAATGAATCTCGGACGAGCCGCGGGCGCCGGGGTGGCGGGACATTTACATTTGCACGTGCTGCCGCGGTGGATCGGGGATTCGAATTTCATGACGGTCACGGGGGAGACGCGCGTGCACCCGGAAGACCTGAAGGTTACGTACGCGCGTCTCACCAAGGCGCTCGCGTGAGCCGCGGGAATCTTCGCGGGCGGTAAAATACAGGCTATGGATGTTTGGCTGAACGGGAGTGGCCGACGGTGAATCTGGAGCTTACGGAAGAGCAAGAGCTGCTTCGGAAAAGCGTGCGCGAGTTCGCGGAGTCCGAGGTGAAGCCGCTTGCTAAAGAGCTTGATGAGACGGGACATTTTCCGCGCGAGCTTTTCAGGAAGGCGGCGGAGCTCGGGTTGACGGGTGTGCCGTTTCCCGAGTCGGAAGGCGGCGCGGGATTCGATCACGTCAGCTACACCATTGTGATTGAAGAGATTTCGAGGTGCTGTGCTTCGACGGGCGTGATTCTGTCGGTGCAGAACTCGCTTTATTGCGACCCCATCCACAGGCTCGGCAGCGAAGAACAAAAAAAGAGATTTCTGCTGCCGTATGCGCGCGGCGAAAAGATTGGATGCTATGCGTTGACGGAACCGCAAGCCGGTTCGAACGCTGCGGCTCTTCAGACCAAAGCTGTGAAAAAAGGTGACGTATATGTTGTGAACGGAACGAAAGCGTGGATCACCAATGGCGGCGCGGCGGACGCGGCTATCGTTTACGTGAACACGGAGCCAGCGAAGGGTGAGAAAGGGATTACGGCGCTGGTGGTGGAAAAAGGAACGCCGGGATTTAAGGTTGGCAAGGAAGAAAAAAAACTGGGGATCAGCGCGACGGCTTGCAGCGAGCTGATTTTTTCCGATTGCGAAATTCCGGTCGCGAATCGCATCGGGAATGAGGGCGAAGGTTACAAGGTCGCGCTCTCCACGCTGGATGGCGGAAGAATCGGGATCGCCGCGCAAGCGACGGGAATTGCGCAGGGCGCGTTCGAAGCGGCTCTGCAATATTCCCAGGAGCGCATGGCCTTCGGGCACCCGATTTCAAAATTTCAGGCTATTCAATTCATGCTGGCGGACATGTCCACGGAAATTGATGCGGCGCGACTGCTGATTCGCAAAGCCGCGTGGAAGCAGGACACCGGGGCGCGCTTCACGATGGACGCGGCCATCGCGAAATTGTTCGCTAGCGAAATGGCCACGCGCGTGACGCACAAAGCCATCCAAATCCATGGCGGCAACGGCTACAGCCGAGAATATCCAGTTGAGCGCAATTACCGCGACGCACGCATCACCGAAATCTACGAAGGCACGAGTGAAATTCAGCGACTTGTGATTGCTTCCTGGGTTCTGAAGTCTTAGGCACACCGTAGTATCCTGACCACGTGCTGGAACTGGATTGCGGACTCGAATTTGACGGGGAGCGCGCGGAGGAATTCTTCGCTTCCCTGCCGCCGCTGCCGGCGGTTTGCTTGATCCAACCACGCGAGGAAAAAGCTGAGCCGTTCCTAATTCGAACGCAGAATTTGCAGCGACGGCTGCAGCGGTTGTTGGGCCCGGTTGATCCGACGAGCAAGCGATTGAACCTGAGCTCGTTTGCGCGTGGGGTGCGCTACCGGCTGACGGGGTCGGCATTCGAACAGACCCTGACGTACTATGTGCAGGCGAAACAGTTATTCCCCAAACGCTACCGCGCGATGATGCGTTTGCGGCCGTCGGCCGTGCTGAAGGTAAATTTGCGGAATGCGTATCCGCGGTGCTATGTAACGCGGCGAATTCCCGTTGATGAGCAAGGAGTGCCGACAGGCGGCACGTATTATGGCCCTTTTGCCTCGCGGCGCTCGGCGCAGGCGTTCGCGGAACGCGGGCTGGATTTCTTCAAGGTGCGGCGTTGCCAGATCAAGATCCGCCGCGACCCGGCATTTCCCGGATGCATTTACTCCGAGATGAAAATGTGCCTGGCGCCTTGCTTTGCCGGGTGCTCCAAAGAAGAATACGGCGAGGAAGTGCAGCGGCTGGTGCAGTTTCTGGAAACCAGCGGGGAGTCGCTGCGGGCCACGTTCGAAGGGGAACGCGAGAAGGCCAGCGAGGAATTGGACTTCGAACGCGCGGCGGCGCTGCACAAGAAAGTGGAGAAGCTCGATGAAGTGCTGCGTGGAAGGCCGGAGATTACTCGGCGGATTCAGGACCTGGATGCGGTGATTCTGCAGCGCACGGCGGAGGAGCAAACGATCGGCGTATTTGCGGTACGCGGGGGACGGCTTGCGGAGCCATTCTTCCTGAGATTCGCGGAGATGGCCAGCCAGCCGCGGTCGGCGGAGCAATTGTTTCGGGATTACCTCGAGGCGGAATCGAGCGTTCGCGAAGGGGATCTCGGAGAGCACCTCTGGCTGCTGGCGAGGTGGTATTTCAGCAATCCGCGCGAGGGCGAGATTTTCTTCCGCGAAAAAGACTGGCCGTATCGTAGGATTCTTCGGGGGTGTTCGCGGCTGCTGGCGCCGAAGTCTGACGACGCGGGAACAACCGAGACACCGGGAACAGCGCCATCCACAGAAGGAGCGTCATGACCAAGTCTGCGACCAAGGAAGGGACGACTCGCTACGCGAAGAGGTTTGCGGGGCGCGCGGCGGAAGGACATTTTCGAGAAACGCAGCGGCTAGTGCTGTCCTCCATCGGCATCGGGACGTATCTCGGACAGCCGGATACGCGGACGGATGAAGGCTATGCGGGAGCGGTGGCGTCGGCGGTGGAGAGCGGCATCAATGTGATGGATGCGGCGATTAACTACCGGTTTCAGCGGAGCGAGCGCAGCATTGGCGCGGCGATTGCGCAATTGGCGGCGCGCGGCTTTACTCGCGAGGAATTTGTGGTTTGCACCAAAGGCGGTTACTTGACGCCGGATGGATCAATGCCGGCCGATTCGAACGAGTATTTTTTTCGCGAGTACATTCAACCCGGCGTATTCAGCGCGAAGGACATTGCGGGCGGCAGTCATTGCATGACGCCGAAGTTCTTGAAGAACCAGTTGGGGCGCAGCTTGAAAAACCTTGGCGTCGAATGCGTGGATATCTATTACCTGCACAATCCGGAATCGCAGCTCGCGGAAGTGAGTAAGGAAGAGTTCTTAAACCGCGTGCGCGAGGCGTTTACGTTTCTCGAATCGGCGGTGGAGGCGGGAGAGATTCAGTACTACGGGATGGCCACGTGGAACGGCTTCCGGCAGGATGCACGGGCTCGAGATGCCATGCAACTGGGCGAAATCGTTCAGATTGCGCAGGAAATTGCGGGCGGATTGCATCATTTTCGTTTTGTGCAACTGCCGTTCAACCTGGGGATGACGGAGGCGCTGACGCTCGGCAATCAATCGTTGCGGGGGCGGGACCGAACGATCATGGAAGCGGCGAGTGAGCTGGATATCACGCTGATTGCCAGCGCTTCGCTGTTGCAGGGGCAAGTGGCGCGGAATCTTCCGAAGTTTGTGGCGGAGGCGCTGGGGCTGGAGAATGACGCGGAGCGGGCGCTGCAGTTTGTGCGGTCGTCGCCGGGAATTACGACGGCACTGGTGGGGATGTCGCGCGTGGAGCATGTGAAGGCCAACGCGAAGCTCGTGAGTGTGGCTCCGGCGACGGTCGACGAATTCACGAAGCTGTTCTCAAGGGGCGAGGGTGCGTAAGAAAAGACTTAACACAGAGTCCGCAGAGGACACAGAGTTCACGGAGAAAGAGATTCCGCGCGTTAGTGACGAAGACGGAAGACTTCGCCGGTCAGCCAAGAGTTGATGGCACGATCGAGCTGGTCGAGTTTGCCGGCGAAGAAGTGATCGGCGCCTTCCACGATGACGAGGCGGTTCTCACCCGGCCAGGATGCGACAAGGGCTTTGACTTTTTCCGCGGCGCCGAATTTGTCGTCGCTTCCGTGGACGAAGAGTTTTGGTTTGTTGCACTGGTTCAGGAAAGAAAAATCGGAACTGTTTACGGGAATGCCTAGCCCAATTAGATGGGAGACGCGAGGATCTTCGCAGCCTACTCGTAGCCCAACCAGGGAACCAAAACTAAAACCTGCCAGCAAGAGCGTTGTAGCCGGGAATTCTGCATGGAGAGAGTCGAGCGCGGCACGGACGTCGCCCTGCTCGCCATGGCCACGGTCATGTTCTCCGGCGCTCGAACCGGCGCCGCGAAAATTGAATCGCAGCACGGGGATGCCGAGGGCATCGAGCGACTTCGCCGCTTGATAGACGACTTTGTTGTGCATGGTGCCGCCGAAAAGCGGGTGCGGGTGGCAGACGACGGCGGCGAGCGGGGCACGCGCGGTGCCGGGGGGCGTCCAAAGAATTGCTTCGAGGCGTCCAGCAGGACCTTCGAGAAAGAAATTGCGCGAATCATGAGTTGCGGTCATTGGAGAACTTTGAATGAAGGGGGAGTGTAACGCATCGAGCGAGAAAAGGCCGAATGGCTGAACGATGCCGGAAAGCTATTTCACGAGGCAAACGCTGACATCCAGGGCAAAGTTATCTAGAGCGGGGACGACACGTACAACTTGGGAACGAAATTCGCCGGCGCCGTGCCATAGCGCAGGTGCAGACTCCTTAAAAGCAATTCTCAAATAATCTCCTGGTGCGTACTCACGGTGACTGCGGAAGCGCAGGCCCGTTGCCGAAAAATCCATGGTCATGGCTTCTTCAAACCACGGAATCGCTTGTGGGCGGACGCGGACGGGGACAGCCAGGTCGCGACGCTGGCTGCCGCGACGCTCAGGCTCACGGCGATGTCCATTCCCGTTAGAGGAAGCGTATGCGTGCTCATTAAACTGAATGGCCAGGGCAAAATTTGCAGGAGCATCACAGATGGCGAGCGCACGGGTAGATAGAAACAATTTCGTGGAATGTTGTGCAGCCCGGGCGCTCTCTTTTTGAAGGTTACCCTGCCCATCGGCAGCGCGAATGGGCTCCAGCCTTTCCTCGCACCTGACGATGCGCGCGGACATTTCCGGCTGTCCATCGCCAAGCGAAGCGTCGTAAGGAAAAGTAACCCACAGCGGCACGCCGGGGGTGTGCGGCTCTCTCGTCGACACAAGCAAACCGCGGCGCGAGACGTCGAGCGTTTCCACTAATTCGATTCTCTGCCCGAACGGCGTGGTCCAACGCAAGCGCGCCGGAAGGCGCATTCGCACGCGGCGATGCTCGCGGCTGTCCATGGGCGTAACAGTACTGCCCTGCAGGCTGGGTATCTTGAAGTATATTTCCACCGTACCGAATCCGGCAAGACCTCGTACTAGGACATAAATTCCTAACTTTCGCGTTGCAGTTTGCGGAGGCCGATGTTAGTTTTGCGCCGAACCCAGCCAGACCCAGGGGGCATCAATGAGTGATGGAGCGGATCGCCGCGAAGCACGGCGATTCACGATGAGCCTTCCCATGCGCGTTTTGCCGCTGGAGGGACGGGAAAAAGAAATAAGCGTTCAAACAAGAGATGTCAGCTACCGTGGGCTCTACTTCCTCGCTGATTCCAAATTTGAAATCGGCAGTGAGATCGATTTCGTCATCACGCTCCCTGAGCAGATTACGCAATCCGGGGACGTGAATATCCGATGCCAGGGGAAAATTGTGCGCATCGAACCGTCCGAAGATGGACGAATCGGGATTGCGGCGAAGATCGCGCGTTATGAATTCCTGCCCGTCGCTGCTACGGCAGCGTAAGACTTCAAGTCTTCCCGGCTTCCGCTGGTAAATCGCTCAACACAGCTTGAACTGAGTACAATACCAGGGACGAGTTTCTTCTGCTGGGGGAAGTCATGTACCACTACGACGTCAATATTGCGCTGGAAGAGTTGCAGGAAGAGGCACTGCTCCCGCATCCGGTTCGATTGCGCGACATGATTCTGAGGACGCAGCTTGGGCCCAAGGACGCGCAATTGCTGAACCATGATTTTCAGGAATACCTGGCACGGTTCGGCGAAATCCAGAAAGTTGCGCGCGGAATCCTCGAGAAGCTGGCGGCGGGCCAGCGCAAGACAGCATGACGCCAGCCGCACACACAGGAACCTCCCTTCGATGAAAACGAAGCCGCGGGTCTTGCTGCTTTCCGCAACCTCGGGCGCGGGGCACGTGCGGGCCGCGCAGGCGCTGGAAAAGGCGTTTATCGGGCGGGGAGACTGCATCGTCGAACACATCGACGCGTTGCAGCACGTCAGCAAAATATTTCAGCGCATCTACGACAAGACCTACATTTCAATGGTTCAGCGTGCGCCGGAGCTGATGGGCGTACTCTACGACCGCACGGATCAGCCGTGGCATCATCCGCGGCGGCGGCTGGCGCTCGACCGGCTGAACACCCAGCCGATGATCCGCTTGCTGAAACGCATTCAGCCAGATTTGTGCGTGGCCACGCATTTCCTGCCGGCGGAGATTATGGCGTGGCTGATCGCCAAGCGGAAGCTGCGCGCGCGCAATGCCATTGTGGTGACCGACTACGATGTGCACGCGATGTGGCTTTGCCGCACGGTGGACCGCTACTACGTGGCGATCGAGGAAGCGGCCGAATATCTGGCGCATATCGGCGTGCCGCGTGAATCCTTGCGCATCACGGGGATTCCCATCGATCCGCTTTTTGCGAAACCGCTTGAGCGCGCCGAAGCGCGAAAGCACGTCGGCCTCTCAGCGGAGGCGACCGTCATCTTGGTGGCCGCGGGCGGTTATGGAATCGGGCCGGTCGAGCAACTGGTGAAAGATTTGCTGGCGCTGCAGCGGCCGTGGCAGATCGTGGCGATTGCCGGGAAGTCAGAAAAAATACGCAAACGTTTGGAAGAGGTGGCGAAGGCGGCAGGGAAACTGCAAGATGGCTCCGCGAAACTTTGCCCCGTTGGTTTCACGACGGAGATGGACCAGTACATGGCTGCGGCGGACTTGCTGGTGGGTAAAGCGGGAGGCTTGACGACTTCGGAAGCGCTGGCTCGGGCGCTGCCCATGGCGCTCATCGAGCCGATCCCCGGCCAGGAGGAACGCAACGCCGATCATTTACTGGAGGCGGGAGCCGCGATCCGGTGTAACAACTTGCCGGCGGCGGCCTGGAAGATTGCAAAGCTGTTGGACGATCCGGCGCGTCTGAGCAGCATGCGCGAAGCGGCACGCGGGCTGGGCCGGCCGGGCGCGGCTGCGGCCATCGCCGAAGATGCCCTGCGGCTGTTAGACTGAAACGGGAGCGCCGCCAGGCAAAAAACCGGCGGTGCGAACGGCACAACGAGCCAATAAACGATGCGACGCAACACCCTGCTGATTGACGCGGACGACACCCTGTGGGAGAACAATGTCTTCTTCGAGAAACTGATCGAGGATTTCATCAGCATCGTTGAGCCCTACGGTTACACCCGCGCGTACATCCGCCACATTCTTAATGAAACGGAGCGCAAGAACATCCGCCAGTATGGGTATGGCGTGCGCAGTTTTGGCCGCTCCCTGGAAGAAACTTACATCAAGCTGACAGAGCAAATGGCCAAGCGCGAAACGCTGGCGCTGATCCACAGCCGCGTTGTTGACCTGGAGCGTACGCCGCCAAAGATTCTGGATGGCGTGCCGGAAACGCTGGCGTACCTCACGGAGCGGCATCGGCTGATTCTTTTTACAAAGGGCGAGCCGGCGGAGCAGGCAGCGAAAGTGGAGCGTTCCGGCCTGCAGGGATTCTTCGAGTTCATCGAGATTGTGCCGGAAAAAGATCCGGAGACCTACGGCGGCCTGGTTCACAAACACAAGATCGTGAAGTCTCACGGCTGGATGATCGGCAACAGCCCGCGCAGCGACATCAATCCAGCGATGAAGATCGGGCTGAACGCCGTGTACATCCCGCACCAGCACACCTGGACTCTGGAGCACGAGCCGGTCACGAGCGGGTCGGGAAAACTCGTGATTCTGCCCGCCTTTCGCGAGCTTCGCGGCCACTTTTAGGCGGGGCGGCCTGCCCAAATTGGACGTTGCATCCTGCCTCGCATAGCGGAAGCTAATCCTTTCTTACTTCCGGCGAAGGAGAAACTCATGGCTACGACGACGACTTCCCTGCAAACCGACTGGCGTCAGGAGTGGTTCGAAATTGAGGACGCGACTTATTTGAATGTCTCCGGGCAATCGCCGATGCCGCGCGTCTCGATTCGCGCGGTGCAAGCCGCGTTGGAAGCCAAGAAGAATCCGCATCACAAGCCTGACTCTACGTTCTTCGAAGTGCCAAACCGGATCCGCGCCACCATTGCGAGGCTGATTGGCGGGAAGCCGGAGGAGGTTGCGGTGACCAGCGGAGCCAGCGCCGGCGTGGCGGCAGTGGCGTATGGCTTGACGTGGAAACCGGGCGATGAAGTCATCACTGCGAAGGGTGAATTCCCGCTGCAGTACACGACGTGGAAACCGATGGAGGAACGCGAAGGGCTGAAACTGAAAATCGTTTCACCACGCGAACGGTTCATTACCGCGGACGACTTGATTGCCGCACTGACGCCCAGAACGCGGCTGGTTTCGGTGAGTTTGGTGCGGTTCGACGACGGCTCACTGCTGGATGCCGCCCGCGTTGCTGCCGCGTGTCACGCGCAAGGGGCGCTGGTGCTGCTGGATGTAAGCCAGTGCTGCGGCGCGATGTCCATGGATGTCAAAAAGCTGGGAGCTGATTTTATCGTCAGTGCCGGCTACAAATGGCTGCTCGGCCCTTTCGGCACCGGATTCTTCTGGGTCAAACACGAGCATCTGCAAATGGTCCGGCCGGGGCCGTTTTATTGGATGGCGGTCGCGGGCTCGGACAATTTCGCAAACCTGAATTTCGATGATCCAAAGCCGGCGCCAAGCGCCAAGCGGTGGGACGCTCCGGAATGGGCCAGCTATTTCAATTTCAACCTGGCGGCCATGGATGTTTCCGTTGATTTCGTGGAGCGCATGGGGCCCGAAAGAGTGCTGGCGCACAACCGGAAATTGATTGAGTTGCTGTTCGAACGCCTGCCCAAAGACCGCTTTGTTCTGGCGAGTCCGGCGGATGCCGCGCGGCGCGGTCCGTACGGATGTTTTGCGGCGCGCAGCCCGGAGAAAACGGCGGAAGTGTACGCGCACTTGCGAAAAGAAAATGTCATTGTCAGCCTGCGGGAAGGAAACATTCGTGTTGCGCCACACCTGTTCAACAGCGAGCGCGACATTGACCGGCTCATCAGCGTGGTTACTCCGTGACGCAGAAGCAGGAAGCCTGGCCTAAAATCGCGATCGTCGGAGCGGGCGCCGTGGGCGGATACTTCGGCGGATTGCTGGCGCGCGCGGGCGCGCCAGTGTTGATGATCGGACGGCCGGCGTTTGTCGAAGCAGTGAAGAAGAACGGCCTTTTTCTCGACACACTGCACTTTCAGGAAAGCGTGCGCGTCGAAGCGTCAACCGAGTTGAGCGCGGCGGGTGGAGCGGGAATTGTTCTCTTCTGTGTAAAAACCACGGACAATTCAGCTACGGCGCGTGCGCTGGCGCCGCTCCTGGCGCCAAGCGCAATGGTTCTCAGTCTTCAAAACGGCGTGGATAACGTGGAGCAGATACGCGCCGCAGCATCGATCGACGCGCTTCCGACCGTAGTCTACGTAGCCGCTTCCGTGCCGGAACCCGGTCGCGTGAAACACGTCGGCCGCGGCGATCTTGTTTTCGGTCCGCGCAACGAAAAAACAGAATGTCTCGCAGCGTTATTTTCACGCGCGAATGTGCCATGCCGGATCTCCGACAATATTGACGGCGAACTCTGGACCAAACTGATTTGGAATTGCGCGTTGAATGCCGTCTCCGCGCTCGGTCATGCGAAGTACGGACAGATTGCGGTGAGCGCCGACGCGCGCAAAGTGGTGGAGGCTGTTGTCGAAGAGGTGTTGGCCGTTGCGCGCGCTGCGAACATCCATCCGCCAGGACTGGAAGATCCCAAAGTTGCGATTGCGGGGGCGATGAAGATCGCCACGCAAATGGCGGAAGCGCTCTCGTCCACCGCTCAGGACATGAATCGCGGGAAGCGCACGGAGATCGATTCACTGAACGGCTACATTTCGCGGCGCGGCGCGGAGCTTGGCGTTCCAACACCGATTAACCACGCGCTCTATGCGCTGGTGAAGCTCGTCGAAGGACGCTCGTAATCCCAATCAGAAAAAATAGCTTTCCTAACGATCGCTTCTGAGACGAAAGGGAATGTGCACGATGGCTTCTAGTTCGACCGGCGAGCCTTGCCTGGCCGCGGGACGGAATTTCCACTGGCTAAGTGCTTCCATGGCGTTGGCGTCGAGTTGCTCATCGATGCCGTGCACCAATTGGATGCTGTCCACCGAGCCATCGCGGCGAATTACGGCATAGAGCACGACTTCTCCTTCGACGCGTTCGCTGATCAGCGAGGGCGGATATTTCGGATCGACTTTCCGCAGCGGCGCCGGGCCGGAAATGTCCGAGGAGACCATTCGCGGAGCATCGGAGTCTGTTCGCAGCTCGGAGAAATTCAGAATCCAGCTCCCTGTCGCGCTGTTCAAGTTGGGCATGTTCACCAGCATTTTGTAAATCTTTTTCGACGCGAAGATCTGTTCCGGCTGTGCTCCTGCGGGGAGGTCGGCGAAATTCGGCGGGCCTTTTCTCTCGGGAGTGTCATCGATCTTTGTATGCGCCTCAGGCCGGGTGATCAGTGTGCGCGGAACAGAAGAGGTTATTTTTGGGATGCTGCCGAGGCCAGAGACGCCGTTGTTTGCCGGTGGATTTCCCCCGCTGATACTGACGTCCAACCCATTTTTTCCGTTACCGTTGCCTGCTCCTGTTCCTCCGGTTGCGTTCGCAGTTCCGTTCGGCGAGCCGCCGGGAACGCCGGGCTGTTTTCCTTCCGGGGAGATCGAAACGCGCGCGGCAAGATTTCCCTGCGGGGGCTGCACGGGTGCGGGAGGAGCTGGAGTTGCCGAAAGGGCAATAATCGTCGCGGGATTTCCATTCGCAGCGCTTGGTTGCGTGGCGCCGATTTCCGGCGCGGGGCCGGCATCTCCCGTTTGAGCGCGGGGCGCGAGGCGCGGCTGCGCCCCCGCATTCAACTCCAGCTTGGGCCGCGCAGGAGCGTTGGGCGACATCGGAATCGCGATGTCTCCGAGTTTTTGGTCAAAAGCCGGCACGTCTGGCAGTGGCGCAGCGGTCACGGTAGCCACTCGATGCTCACGCGGCCGCAGTTTCGCGAGCGTCTCTTCACTGATCTGCAGCCGCGGACGAGCGGGGCCGGGCAATTGCTGCAACTGCACGATGTTCGGAAGGTTCGGCAGGATCTTCGGCGGCTCCGGCGGCGCAGCGGAGTTGATCAGTGTTTGGCGCGGATGATTGGGATGCGCAGGATCGGTGAAGATGCGCTGCCGCGGGTGAAAAGCATCGGCGCCGGCCGGGGGAAGCGGTTTGTCCGGCTCACCGCGAGGACTGGGCTTGGCTTTGGGGCGTTCCATTGCCAGGAGCGGAAGATCGTTGATCGGCCCGGACCAGGTGAGTTCCGCGTTTTCGAAAGGAGAAGGATGGCGGGCCGTAGCAGGAAATTTTGGAAACGGCATCAGTACAAAAACGAAATGCCACAAAGCCGCCGCGATTACCGCACGGACAGGAATTTTTCGTTCAATCCAGCTGTCTCTGAAAAAACTCCCCGCCAGAAAATTCTTTGGTACGCGTGTGCGGCTGAGGACAGCGCGGATGCTGCTTCCGATGCCTTGATGAAAACTTCCCCAGGCGAGATCCAGCTTCGGTTCATGCCCGGTTTGCAGACGCACGGGAGCGGCAGGCTTGGCAGCCTGTCCCAAGAGGTCCAATGCCCTGCCTACCTGGCTCACAAGCACTTCCCTTCCTTCCAGAATAAGCCGCGCACAGCTGGCTTAGCGCGGTGAACCGCACGGGTCTCCCGACCCAGTCGGGACAGGCTCCGACCCGCCACTACAAAGCTAAGGATACGCGAACACTTCATAATAGATGAGACCCTGCCAGCGGGGGTTTACTCGGCAGAGTTTTTTTCACCGCCAGCTTCGCCGCTGCGGCGGCGGTAAAAACTCAGGGCGGCATCGCCCTGTTTGAGAACGCGAAACTTCTTCAGTACGCCGGCTTCTTCGCACAAGTCAAAGTTGCGGCGATGCTCGGCGACCACGATGCCGCCGGGCGCGAGAAGTTCCGTGGAACCTAGAAATTCTAACACGCGGGCGTACTCTTCCGCAGCAGCGTAAGGAGGATCGAGGAAAATGCAGTCGAAAGCGGGACCGGAGGCCGGCTTTCGGGCAGCCAACATCTCGAGCCCGCGAAGAGCATCCACAGCCATCACGGTAAAGCCGGAGCGGATGTCGAGCGAATCCAGGTTTCGCCGGATCAGCTTCGCGGCGGGCGCGTGGTTCTCGATGAAAACGACTTCCTTGGCTCCGCGGCTCAGAGCCTCAATGCCAATCGCGCCAGTTCCCGAAAAAAGGTCGAGGAAGCGCGCGCCGAACACATTCGGACCAAGCACATTGAAGAGCGTTTCGCGCAGACGATCGCTCGTGGGTCGCAGTGCGAGGCCCTTGAGGCTCTTCAGAATGCGGCTGCGATAGGTTCCGGCGATGACGCGCATGAGTGCAGTTATTAATTGTCTGTTCTTAGTTTTTAGTCAAGAAACAAGAATCTGAGTGGTGGATTTGTCTTAGGGATCAAGGGACCCCGCTTCCTACTAGCCGTTGGTAGCCGACGACGGGCGTTGTCTG
>Ga0210400_10002925_pt1 | contig 15384 bp, 12 predicted proteins | sample IncBWH26MmetaG_FD_155456 | JGI IMG/M metagenome (GOLD analysis project Ga0210400, IMG submission 155456) | Forest soil microbial communities from Barre Woods Harvard Forest LTER site, Petersham, Massachusetts, United States - Inc-BW-H-26-M | ecosystem: Environmental > Terrestrial > Soil >... | reverse complement strand
TTGAAGATCCAGTCGCAACCGGCAGGAGATGAGAAGCCACAATCGCTTCTCGCGTCGGACGGGCGTGGCTCAATCGCCCCACTTTGATTAGCGCCGCCGAAAGATCCAGGACCGACGCACCTTGGGTCAAAGCAGCTTCATCGGCGGCGATCTCAGAAACGTTGGTCCAGTCAACGTCCGTCCAGAGCGGAAGGCGAGTGACCCTCAACAAGAACTGTTTAAGATTGTCGAGCGCCCTCACGTGCGCCATTTCGTGGGTCAAGGCCGCTGATAATTCGTGGGGAGTGAGGGAATCAACAACTTCAGTTCCAATAAATATCTTGGGTCGAAGCACGCCGCTGACCGCAAGCAAGGCAGAAGAACCAGCAACACGATAAACCGGCGCATCAATTCCCTGGATATGGAGCTCTCTGGAAGCCATGCGCCATTCTCTCTGGGCCAGCATGGTTGCCCAGACAAGCCGCAGACCGCGTATTCCCATGACCAGGAGCATCAAGGCCCCTAACGCAGCCAGCACGAACAACGGCCGGTTCATCAGTTCGCCTGTGGAACGCGGCTCGAACTTCAGAAACGCAGGAAGCACAAAGCCGAATGTCACCACAAAGCCCAGCACCAGAGGCAGAGCGCGAATTGTGAACATTAAGTTGGCGGAGGCCTGAGGTCCAACGCGGCGAAATAAGGGCCGAAGAAGCCACCACGAGCCCATGCACAGCATGTTTGTGCCGGTCACCACAAGGAACAGCGCAGCCAGGCACAGGGCGATACACAGCGCGTAAAACATTGGCTACTCCGGCCGGCGCATGGCGCGCCGCTTGGCTTTGACCAGTTGCTCCAGCTTGTCGAGCATTTGCTGGTCGGCTTCGCTGACCACATCCACGAAACACGAGAGGACGGAATTGCTGGGTTTTCCGTCATTTAAGACCATGCCCATAAAATGCTGGGTCAATTGTCCCTGATATTCCTCTTGAGTGAATTTAGGGGCATAGTAGTAGGCTCTTCCGACTTTGCGACGATTCAGCAGCCCTTTCTTGTACAGCCGGTCAAGAGTAGTCATGATCGTTGTATAAGCCAGGCGCGAACCAACTTCGGCGTGGAGATCGCGCACGTTGATCTCACCCCGGTTCCAGATGCGCTCCATCAGCTCGGATTCAAGGCTGCCTAGTTGATCCACTGTGGATCTGGAAGTTCCGTTTTGTCGTCGCGGCCACATAATTCAAATCGCGCCAAACGAATGCGACTGTAACTTTATCAGAACAATTGCCACGCTGGACGGGAAAATTCTCAACCATCTACTACCGCGAGTAGTAGTTCAGGATGGCGGATACAATTCAGACGCTTTAGAACGCTATTCAAAGGTGAGGCATCCTTGTTGCAACGTTTTTCAGGCGTGGTAATTCTCGCATTTTTGTCGTTGAGCTTCTTTTCGCCGGGCTCCTCATTGTCGACCCTGGCTTTTGGCCAGAGTCCAGCGGGCGCACTGGTAGGCACGGTTGTGGATGCCTCGGGGGCGCGGGTGGTTGGAGCCACGGTAACTGCGTCAGCCAAAGGGTTCAGTCTGGTCCGTACAATCCAGACCGGCAGCCAGGGCGAATTCAGGATTGAGTCCCTGCCGCCCGGAACCTATGAGGTCAAAGTTGAAGCCCCGGGCTTCGCCTCGAGCACAGGACCGGTGGAAGTTGCCGTAGCTTCTATTGCCACGCTGAAGCTGAAGCTGCAACTGGCGCCGGTGAAGGAGACGGTCAACGTGGAGGGCGCGAGCGATTCGTTGACTGCGCAACCCATCGAGACCACCAGCAGCGTAATCAAAACGACCATCGGCGTGCGCGACCTGGAAGAGATCCCGCTGGCGCAACGCAGTTTTGCCAATATCGCCTACCTCGCGCCTATGACGCAGCCGGTGGAGCCCTCTGATCCCACCAAGGCCCGTATCACCGCCGTCTCTTTTGGCGGAAGCTCAGGATTGAACGTAGACCTCTCGGTGGACGGTGGTGACAACAACGACGACTACATTGGCGGCTTCCTGCAGAACTACTCCCCGGACGCCATGCAGGAATTTACCGTCCGCACAGCGCAGTTTGATGCCGACACCTCGCGCACCAATGGCGGTTCGGTGATCATCAGCACCCGCCGGGGAACAAATGACTGGCATGGCGGCGCGGCGGCCTACTACCGCAACAAGAACCTGAACGCCCGGAACCCGCTCGACAATCCTGAGCCTAATCCCAAGCAACCATTTTCGCGGGGGAACTACGTGGGAACCCTGGGTGGCCCCATCGTCAAAGAGAAGTTATGGTTTTTCTCTTCCCAGGAGTACATCAATGAAGACACCAGTGTGGCCTACAATGCGCTGAGCCTGGGCCAATTCAATGCGCTCAGCCAATTGGCGGCCGCCGGGCAGATTCCGGGAGTGAATTCAATTGCGGTGCCTACGTCGGTAGGCACGCCTTTTCACGACACCTTGTTCTCAACGCGCATGGATTTTGCCCAGTCCGAGCGTTCGCACTGGTTCCTGCGGGGAGCGTTTGACCTGAACAAGACCAACAACGATCTGCTGCAGCAAGGCGCGTTGCCTTCCGCGGGAGCGACCACCACCTCGCACTATTACAGCCTGCTGCTCAATAATGAGTTTGAGTTTACGCCCTCATGGATTGGCAACTTTACGTTTCAGGCCAGCAGTTTTCATCACGTCAAGGTTCGCAATTCGCACCTGGGTTTTGCGCTGGCGTTTCCCTTCAGCTCGAATTTTCATACCACCTCCGGCTTCGAGACTTTTGGCGATAACCAGCTAGTCACGCCCATCACCGCGTTTCCCATCAATCGCGATCAGCAGAAATACCAGTTTCGTTACGATGTGGCCCATGTGGCGGGAAGCCACTCTCCCAAGTTTGGCATTAACTTTATCCATGAACCGGTGCTGAGCGGACGGAAGGCTGATGACGCGGAGCGGCTGATTCAATTCAACGCACTGAATCCAAGTGGTCTGCTAAGCAGCGGCCAGAGCCTGGCGCCCTTCTTCACCTGTGATCCGGCCCTTGTGCCTCCTGATCCGAATGCCTGTCCGGTGGATGGATCCGGTAATCCGCTGGCCAACGTCAAGGACATCCCCGCAGGGGGCGGAAAGTTTTCGCAGAACATTCAGCGGTTGGGCCTCTATGCGCAGGATTCGTGGAGTATCCGGCAGAACTTCACCGTGAATTATGGCTTGCGCTACGACACCACTTTCGGCCTCTTCAATTCCAATGGCGGGAACCAGAGCCAGAATCCGGCGGTCCTGACCATTGCGGCCCAGAGTTTGCCGCTTCCCCGAGGCGTCCCCCATGACTATCGAGGCGCGATTGCCCCGCGTTTAGGGTTCGCCTATTCGCCTGGCAGCTCAGGTACAACGGTCATCCGCGCCGGAGCTGGCATGTACTTTAACGACTTGGCCCAAAATGGCTGGGTGGATGCTTTCCGCGCCGTTGGGCCAGGCCCCGCTGGGCTTCTGAGTGCGGGTGAACAGGGGGCGATCATTGACCCCCACTACCACTCGCCCTATGCCCTGCAGGCCAGCGCGGGCATTGAGCAGGCTCTAACCAAAACCTGGCGGCTGAACATCAATTACGAACATCATCAGGGCGTGCATCAATACCGGCGTTACGAATATGTCGCCAATGATCCGGTGCTCGCTCCCAACGGCACACTGCCGAGCACGGCTCCCAATATTTCGGTCTTTCGGACCGATAACCGGTCGCGCTATGACGGCGCCTCTTTCGGAGTGACCCATAGACTTTCCAGCCGCTTTGAACTTACGGCCCACTACACCTGGGCCCACGCTACTACCTGGGGCGCAGTAGTTGGCGAGTTGTTCGACTACGTTAATGGCGTCTCCAATGTGAATAATCCCTTCGGTCCCGGCGACCATGGGCCTTCCGGAGAAGACGTTCGGCACCGTTTTGTTCTGGCCGGCACGTTGCAGCTTCCCTGGAAATTCGAACTGAATACGCTCTCGCAGTTTGAAAGCGCGCGGCCATTCACGCTCACCACCGGAGTGGATATCAATGGCGATGGCGTCAAGAACGATCGTGCCGTAGTCAACGGGCAGCAGACATCGCTCGATGCCTTTCGGGGCGTTCCCCTGGCCCAGGTTGACCTGCGTGTCAGCCGGACTTTCAAGCTGAACGAGCGCATGACGCTCAAACCCTTTGCGGAGTTCTTTAACCTGCTCAACCGGCAAAATCCCGGCAACAATTTTGTTGGAGACATCGGGGCCCTCAACGTGCCTCAGAGCCAGGTCGCAGCCGGAAATGTCACAGACATCTGTGTCAGCTCGGATTGCAGCGTGACGCGTCCCATTCGCAGCTTGAAAGATTTGCGGCTGCCCGGAGGCGCTTTGGGGGACTTCTTTGGGCCAGGAACTACGGTGGGGATTCCGTTCTCAGCGCAGATAGGGATTCGGTTTAGTTTTTGATCTGAGCACTCAGCATTCAGCCGTCAGCACTCAGCCAAAGATCTTGTGGTGGGGTTTTAAATTCTGGCAATTTTGGCAGTTATGGCAATTGCCGATTCAGTGCAGCAAATCGGGAATTGAAACAAACCGTTTTCCCTCGGCTGAATGTTTTTCCAGGAGTTGCCGTGTCGCTGTCACCGTATAGCTGCGGTCGGTACCAAAAGCCAGGTGACCGCCATCGTGCATCAATATGACCTCTCCCTGCCGATTTTTGTGGGTTCGTATCGAGGATTCAACTTTGGTCACGATCATCTCTGCTGATCTGGCGCTCCAGTCGTAAGAGGTCACAGACCACATGACCGGCGCAAGGCCGAGAGCGCGCGTCGCCCTGAGCACTGCCGGCCTTCTCCCGCCAAACGGAGGGCGAAACAACGGCGCGTAGCTCCCAATGGCATCCTCCAGGGCCTTGTGGCAATCGTCCAGTTCCTGCCGAAGCCGGGTAGCGGAGACAAAGATCAGGTTAGGATGATTGTACGTATGGTTTCCAATCGCATGGCCGGCCTCATGGATGGCCCGCACAATATCGGGGCGCTGGCGAGCATATTTGCCTATCAGGAAAAAAGTGGCCTTGGCCTTATGTCTGGCCAGAAGATCAAGCAGCTCAAAAGTATAAGGATCGTTGGGACCGTCGTCGAAGGTGAGCGCCATCTGCCCGGGATCGCTGCCATGGGTCACGGTGCGCCCGTACAACTGCGAACCGGGCGCCATGGTGGCATAACCAGCGTAACTTGCTGCCGCCAGAGCGCCGAGACCAGTGAGAAAAGAAAGCATTGAAGAATTTGTAATTGATAATTTGAAATTTATAATTTGAAACCAACATTGCCCAAAAAGATCATTTCAGGGCGGTTCCATTCACGTCCCCAATTCGAATCAAATTACAAATTTAAAAATTACCCGATTACAAATTCTACCGGGTTTCCACAGTGTTGACTGATTCACCAATTGCCATCCGGGCGTTTGCGATATATGCTGCGGCCAGTCAGTCTCGAAACCCATGGCCAAGCTTTTTGAACCGCCCCGTTACATCGCAGTCGAAGGACCTATCCGCGTAGGGAAGAGTACGCTGGCAAGTATTATTGCCGACAGGCTCAACGCCCAGCGGGTCATCGAGCCGGAAAACAACCCATTTCTCCGTGCTTTTTACGAAGGAGAGCGCGGGGCCGGCTTCCAGGCCCAGTTCGCCTTCCTGATCAGCCGCTTTGATCAGTTGCACCGGCTGGAGGTTGGACCCAACTCGCATAAAACCGTGGTGGCCGACTATATCTTTGAAAAAGACAAGATCTTTGCCTACGTCAACCTCAACGACGCTGAGTTGGAAGTGTACAACCGCTATTATCAATTCTTCCGCCAGCAACTGCCCGTTCCGGATCTGGTGATTTATTTACAGGCCTCGCCCGAGGTGCTGAAAAGGCGGCTGCGTAAAAAGAACGCAACGGCTGAAAACGCGGTCAGCGACGATTACATTGAAGAGGTGGCCAAGGCCTACGAGCACTTCTTTTTCCACTACACCTCGTCTGATCTGCTGGTGGTAAATACCAACGACATTGATTTCGTGGAGCGGCACTCCGATCTCCAGGAGCTGCTGCGCCGGGTGAGCGAGCCCATCCGCGGGACCCAGTATGTCCTGCCGCTCAGCAACCCAGGCGCGGTCGGAGCGTAAGGTGTGCATTGGCTCGTGGTACAGCGCGAGACGCTACGATTCGATTTGTACAAGTGACTGCAGGTCAAATTTCAGGACAAGTTCGTGGTTTACCGCGCGCCAGGTATTTCTCTCAGTTTCAGCCTTCAAAAGCCATTGAATGATGGCGGGAATACCTTCCTTCAGAAGCGCAGATTCTGTGGCGACACGTTCTTCTCCCGGCACTGAATAGATCGTCAGAGAGGTTTGACCGGCGGCCCCAACTCTGAGGTGTTCACCGTAATAATCGGCCCGCATTACCTCATTACGCCGCTGCTTTCTGAGGTAGGTGACGTATGCCAGACACTTCACACCGGCTTGCTCTAACGCTGCGTCGAGCCGCGAGCGCTTAAGAGGGTAGCTCGTGCCTTTGGGCAGTTTGTCTTTGCTAAATGAATAATCCATGGCGCTTTTCGTTGCGCTTTGCAGACCGATAGCCATTCTGATCCACATCGATCATTTACACAATCATCACGTCTTCAATAATGCGCACCGCCTCCCGGCTCCAACAACCGTATAGTGGCCCTTACCGGAAACTTGGTCTCGACGAGCAGGTGTTGTTCAAAATCCGCGGTTCGCTGGTTTCCCCGCTGCAAACTGCTGCCGGGCAGGGCTGGTCAACCCACCAGGCCCCCTTGTTTGCAGCTTGATTTTGGGACTATAATCCCTCTGCCGAATCTTAAATACGGCAACAGGTGGTATCGGGTACCCCGAACTGCACTGGAGGCAATATGAGTTTAGTTTCTTTTGGCGAAGGCCAGCCTGTTCCCATCCGGCCTAAAGTCACAACCCTTAAAATTCACGAAAAAAAACTCAGGCGCGAGCCCATCACATGCCTGACGGCCTATGACTATGCAACCTCCCGGCTGGTAGACGAAGCCGGTATCGACATGATCCTGGTGGGGGATTCGCTGGCCCAGGTGGTTCTGGGCTATGACAACACCATGCCGGTCACCATGGAAGAGATGCTGCATCACACCCGAGCCGTGCGCCGGGCAGTGAAGTCAGCGCTGGTGATCGCCGACATGCCTTTTGGCTCCTACCACGGGGAGACCGCTGAAGGCGTCCGCAACGCTGTGCGCTTTGTGAAAGAAGCAGGCGCGGAGGCGGTGAAGCTGGAGGGCGGCGCGCAACGCGTGGAACTGATCAAACGCGTGCTGGATGCCGAAATCCCGGTCATGGGACACATCGGCCTGACTCCCCAATCCGTCCACAAGATGGGCGGCTACAAGGTGCAGGGCAAAGACTTAGGTGGCATTGAACGGCTGGTGAAAGATGCCATTGCGCTGGACCGGGCCGGGGTATTCGCCCTAGTGCTGGAAGGATTGCCGCGCGAAGTGGCAGCCATGATCACCCACGAGGTCTCCACGCCCACTATAGGCATTGGCGCCGGGCCCGAATGCGATGGCCAGGTGCTGGTCTTTCATGACATCGTGAGCCTGACCTTTGCTCCGCCGGCCAAGTTCGTCCGCCGTTATGCCGATGCCTCATCGCTGATCAGCAATGCCGTTCATCAGTTCATCAGTGATGTTGAGTCAGGCAGCTATCCTTCTGACGAAGAGTCGTATCATCTGCCAAAAGAAACCAAGGCGGAATTTGAGGCGATTATGAGAAGGAAGCAGTTGAAGGCGTATTCGCACTAGGGCTGCTAGCTGCTGGCTGCTAGCTGCTAGCCGGAACAGGGTAGTTAGTAGTCAGCACTTAGCCCATTAGCCCTTAGTACTTAGCCTGCGGGGAACTGGGATTGCTGCAGGACTCGTGTATTTTGGCGCTGTTGAGCTAGTGACTAAGTACTAAAGGCTAAGTACTGCCCCTCAAAACTTTACTGCCACATTCTCACGCTCCGCGCTATGCTCCATCTCAAAAACTGCTTGGCCTTGAAGGCGAAGATGGAGGCGAGCGTGTTCATTGGAAAAGATTGGAGCGATCCGGATGTTGTAGTCGCGGACCACCGCGTTGTAATAGCGCCGCGCATTCTGGATGGTCTCTTCCGAAGCGTGCCCGATGTCACTGATAAGATTCTTGATTGCTCCCCAATTAGAAGATACGAGGTTTGTAATACCTGTTGCGCGGAGGCGGAGTCAGAGATTCCTATGCGAACCATCTCATCTGCGGCGGAAATGACAGCCTTGGCAAAAGAAGCCAAGCGGGCCGGCAAGCGCGTGGGCTTTGTGCCTACCATGGGCGCCTTGCATCCGGGACATCTCTCTCTGGTGAACACGGCCCGGGCCCAGACTGACGTCCTGGTCACCTCGATTTTCGTGAACCCCGCGCAGTTTGGCCCCAAAGAAGACTTCGGTAAATATCCGAGGACGCTGGAGAAAGATTCGGCGTTGCTGGCGGCCGGTGGCGTGGACTACCTCTTTGCTCCATCGGTGGAAGAGATGTATCCCAAGGGCGCCTCCACCTCGGTGGAGGTGGAAGGAATCAGCGACAGGCTGGATGGCCAATCGCGTCCCGGTCATTTCCGGGGTGTTACCACGGTGGTTTCCAAGCTATTCAATATCGTTCTGCCGGACCTTGCTTTCTTTGGCCAGAAGGATGCGGCCCAGGTGGCAATCATCCGCAAGATGGTCCGCGACCTGCAATTCGATGTTCACATTGTCGTCTGCCCCACCGTGCGCGAAAGCGATGGCCTGGCCATGAGTTCACGCAATGTCTATCTGAGTCCAGAGCAGCGCAAGCAGGCGCTCGTCCTTTATCGCTCCCTGATGCGCGTCCAGTTGCTTGCGGACCGAGGAGAAAAGGACGCGGCCCGCCTGATTGCAGCCGCAAAACAGGTGATTGCAGAAGAGCCCGCCGCCCGGCTGGATTATTTTGAGATTGTGAATAACGACACCCTTGAACCAGTCCCCGACATTTCCGGAGGCGCGCTGGCAGCCGTTGCCGCCTATGTGGGCCAGACCAGGTTGATCGACAACATAGTCCTCTTATAGAAGCATTCCTTGGAAACCATGGAACGAACAACGCAGAAGCCCGGGACTCATGGTCCCTGCAGTCTCCGGGAGACTTTCAGCGCAGAATCCAGAAAAGCCTCTATCTCCTGAGCAGTTTTTGGCTCCTTGTCATTCCAGCGCCATAGGAAGAGATGTGTGCCGGACTTTTCGAACATCCAGCCGTTGAATGCGGACGTGGGCCCGCAATCTTCAGCTTTGGGCGGCACCTCGAACGCTACGACTGACCGGATCACTCCACTGCCGCCGCGGCCGCTCGCCCGGTCGTGGTCGAAATAAATGAACCGCGTCTCATCCACTGCACCGGTGATTACATTTCGGGCAACATCGAACCTCCCGAAAAAAGAGGTAGCATACAGGTCCAGCTGAGCGGGATCCAATTTCCTGGCATAATCGAATCCTCGGGTCGAGGTAAACTCCCGAATCTCTTTGCGTGGCCCACCTATCCGGAAGAGTTCGCTTAGAGCAGGGCCGATAATCTCGCTCACAAAATCCATGATTGAGGAAATCATACTTCTCCACCTAAGTTTTCACTGGCCAAAGGGGAATGTTTGATCATTGCTGAAGCTACCGAGCGTACGCAACATGTGGAGTGCCGCTCTCTACGAGAGCCAGCTACTTCACCGGGCTGACTTTGACCTCCATGAATTTTCGTGGCGGTTGAGCACCAATCGTTATTTCGTGAAGCTCCGTCCATTCGCCCGTTTCGTTAATCCTCAATGTAGCGCTGGTTTTGAATTCTCCCAACACAAAGCCCCACATGATTCCTTTACCTGTGCCGATCAATCTAATTTCCGTTTCCAGGTATCGGCCGTCGTTGAAGGCGCGCAACCGGTAAACTCCAGCCTGATCGTCGTAAGAGACAACGCCCAGAGCCTGAAGCGCGATCTTCCCATCGGATTTGCTGCGCCCGACTCCTTCGATCAGCAGAATCAATCCATCCAGTTTGAATTGGGCTTCTTCGGTCTGGATCAACTCCAGAGGCTCGCCAGGTCCACGCAGAACGCGCGCCTCCCCAGACCATTTTCCTATCAGGAAGCTGAGCTTCTTCATTGCAGCGCGCTGCGATTCAATATCCGGTACTCGTGGTTGCTGAGCCATACATGGGACCAACAATGCCGTGCAGACAAGAAAGAACCTTAACATAGCGAAAAGTCTATCGAGTCAAACATAAGATATCATCTGACGTTCCAGAGCCGCTTCCCCGACACAAAGGCATTTCCCTCAATCAAATAGCGCAAAGGCATCGCAGCCGATTTGGTGATCCCAATACGCGAAGTCGTGCTGATCTTCTTAGCGCGATGTCCGTCATCCATAACTACCAGGTCAGAACCGGGCGAGAGCATGTCTTTACCGTTATCGCGCGTGCGGGTGATTTGCAGGGCTTCACACAACTTGCCGGGACCACTGGCGATCATCCGTAGATTGCGAACGGAGCTGAGATCCTTGTTTCCCAATCCACGAGCTTCGGCCATGACTTCAATGCCTTCCACGGGCTCCAAGGCCCGGATCAGCACGCACCCCGCATCGCCTTCGGGCAGGCATGAGATGTTCAGGCAGTAATGCACGCCATAGATGAAATAGACGTAAGCGTGTCCGGGAGGGCCAAAGAGCACATCATTTCTAGGGGTACGTCCAGCGGCCGCATGGGCGGCAGCGTCATCAGCGCCCAGGTAGGCTTCAACTTCCACGATCCGCCCGGCCAGCATCTTGCGTCCCTCTTTGCGAACGATGAGTTTGCCCAACAAATCTCTGGAAACGATTCTCGGATCGCGATTAAAGAATGCGCGCCGTAACAGTTTGGCGTTTTTCAGCAGAATAGGCTGCAATACTGTTCACCCATGGGCAGACATAAGTTAAGCTCCAAAATATCATCAAAATTTCGGGGACCAGCCTCTACCCGCGAATACTCTTTTCATACCGATATATTCGGCACACGCATTGAAAACATTGGGATAATCGGTTTGCCGAGATGCTTTTGTGCCGATTGAAAGGTCATTTGTGCCAATTGAACTAGCGGTTGTGCCAATTGAAATCTGATTTGCGCCGGTTGAATTCCCGTTGGTGCCGATTGATGGAGAAATGGAGAATTGGGTAATTTTGTAATTAGGTAATTGAAAATCAAAGGGCGAAGTCTTTGTCTGGCTAAGCCTCGTCATCAATAAGGGCCTTAGTTTCTGAAAATTGGGTAAACGCTGCAACGCTGCGCATCTGATTGAAAATGTTTAATTTGATTGTCGCGGAGCCGGTTTTAAACGCTGTTTATGTCCTAGCCTTTACTTGGTTTCTTGTCCCGACAAAAAAGACACTCCTGCCAAACGCATGAAGGAAGGACCACGATCGTTAAAGTCTTCGCGGAAGACTCGAGTTGTAAGGCTCACTTTAACCGGCCTTCAAACAACAGTGCAACATTTGGGGGTAAATTCTCCGGCGCATGGGATTAGCGACTTCAGTTAAGCTGTCCATGGACCTGCTCGATCAATAGATTTGGCGAGGCGGCAAGAGAATCCATATGCCGTCCTTACGCCACGGGACTTATCATTTCTCTAATCTTCCCAGCACTTACCCTTCGCTCCAATTTGTCGAAAATCATTTTTTATATGCGCTCCGCTACGCTGCGCGCAAGCCTACGGCGTAAGGAAAAAGGCCTTATTCGTTCTGTACCCCGCACTTACGAGGCAGAGTGCGCGCAAGAGTCGCGCGCACTCTGTCTCGACGTGACGGGGCTACTATCCTTCGTCCCCTGCCGAGGACTGGACCCTCGGTATTCCCATATCCCCGCATTCCTTGAGCCTCTGTAGATAAGTTGGGTCGTGTTACTAGGTCTACACTAAAAGTTAAATGCTTTAGTCGGCTTATTTGTTTTTAGATCATCCGATCACCTGATATAGCCTGCACTGAGGTGCGCTGAAGTGATCACCGGATTCATGGCTCACACTGGTCTGGATTGAACGTATGAAAACCGTTGTTTTAATTTCAAAAATGGACTCTCCAGCCATCGATAAGAAGCTGCGGCCAGCAGGACAGTGAACGCGAGACTGACACCCGACTGGGCCAGCACTGCCAGCGGCGTTGCCGCATGGATCAACCGGCTGGCGCAAAAGTGCCCGAACTCATGAACTACGTACAGGCCATAAGAAACCTTTCCCAGGTAAAGCAGTTGCCTGTTCTTCAGAAAGCGGTGCTGCGATCCCAGCACGGAGAGCAAAATCGCAACGCTTGCCAGCGCCGTCAGAGGATGCCCCACTGCCAGCCTCCACGGGTTGGCGTTATCGGGATGACTCGACACAGAGAAGGCGTAGGTTGCAATCCAGCTCACCAGACCTGCCGAGAGCAGCGCAATCCGCTGCCAGCGCTTGAACTTGGGAAGCTCGTTCCCGATCAGCGCAATTAATATGCCCAAGGCGATTGGATCGAGGCGCGTGAAGGTGTTGTACTCCATCGCCTGCATGGCTGCGCCTGTGGTGGCGAGTGTGATGCGCCACACGTTGGCTATGACCAGCATGCCCGCTGCGACTGCCACCATCCTCCGAAGCGAAGCTCTTCGAAAAACGATTGGCCATGTAAGGTAGAACTGCTCTTCAATGGAGACCGTCCACACCGGTATCGCGAACGACGCGGGAAGGCCGTAGAGCACATACATCCAGTTTCCGGCGAGCAAACTGAACCCGGCGACGTAATGAAGAGGCAGTCTTTGATCTGGCATCCAGAGCGGCGCCAGTGCGGCGAACGCCACAAAACTCAGGTAAAGAGGCCAGATACGCAGAATCCGGCGGAGATAGAAGCTGCGGAGATCCAGGCCACCGGTAGCCGCCCGTTCCCGCAGCATCAGGCTCGTGATGAGGTACGCGCTCAAGGCGAAGAATAGATCAACTCCATATGCGCCTGCCCCAAATGTAGAGATCAGGATGTTGCCTAACCAATGAGGAATTCCGGCTGCATCATAGAACCCCATCGTCCGAGGGGCAGCGTGAAAGACGAACACTCCAAAGAACGCGAAGAACCTCAGCGCATCAAGCTCAGGACGATAGAAGCGCCCGCCAAATGTCTCTGCCGCCGGAATCGATGGCGACCCGACAACCGCTGTGCTCATATCGCCCTAAACTCCGGGTTGTCCATTCCTGCCGGCCTGGGACTGGTGTTTCTTTTTCGCAATCCAATCATTCACATTGCGTTCCAGAATGTCGAGCGGCAGCGGGCCGGAGCCCAGAACCACATCGTGGAATTCCTTGATATCAAAGTTAGAACCAAGCGCCTGGCGGGCATGGGCGCGCAGTTCTTTGATTTTTAATTCGCCCATCTTGTAGGCCAGGGCCTGTCCCGGCCACGCAATGTAGCGGTCGATTTCGTTGGTGATGTCCAGCTCCTGTTTGGGAGCGTTATCCATGAAATAGCGGATGGCCTGGTCTCGCGTCCAATGTTTGGCGTGAATCCCGGTATCCACCACCAACCGGACGGCCCGCCACATCTCATACGTGAGCTGGCCGAACTTGGAATAAGGGTCGGTGTACAGCCCCATGTCGTCCCCTAATGATTCGCCATAGAGCCCCCAGCCTTCAACAAAGGCCGTATAGCTGCCATAACGGCGAAACTTGGGTAATTCTCCAATTTCATGCGCTCTGGCGATCTGGAGATGGTGCCCGGGGACCGATTCATGCAGCGTAAGAGCCAACATTTCCCACTTGGGCCGGGTCTCTGGTTTGTAAAGGTTGACGAAGTAGGTACCGGCCCGTGAGCCATCCGCCGCACCGGGGCGGTAATAGGCGGTAGTGGTGTCCGGCGCAAAAGTAGCGGGAATCTCCTCCACGCCATAGGGCTCGCGCGGCAGAGTGCGGAAGACCTTGATCAGGTTGGGATCAATGGTCTTGGCGACGGCTTTATAGCCATCAAAGAGCTCCTGCGGCGTCTTGTAAAAGAATTGCGGATCGCTCCTCAGAAATTTGAAGAACTCATCGCGAGTACCCTGGAAGCCGGTCTGCGCCATGATCTTCTGCATCTCGCCCTGGATCCGCTCCACCTCTCGCAATCCGATCTGGTGTACCTGTTCCGCACTGATGTTGAGAGTGGTGTGGTTGCGGATCTCGTAGGCATAAACTTCATCTCCGTGCGGCAACTGCCAGGCGCCCACCTGATCGAAACAGGCCGGCAGGTATTCGCTTACAAAGAACTGCTTGAACCTCTGGAACGCCGGTATGATCTGCTGCTGAATGGCCTGCTGCGCCTGCTGGCTGAGCTGCTGCTGGTCGGCAGGAGAGATCTCCCGGGCAAAGTGCCGGAACGGTTTATAAAAACCGCTCTGGGTGGGATCCCCAACCAATTGCTTATCAATCTGCGCCGGAAGACGCTCCATTATGACCTTGGGGTGCACGATGCGTTCCCGCATGCCCTGCCGCATCAACTCAATCGTCTGGTCCATCAGGGTGGGAAACGTTCTGAGCCGCGCAATCCAGTCCGCGTAGTCCTTCACGGTCTCAAAACGCAGCGCGTCGGCCAGATCATCCAGTGTCTGGATGCCTTCCCGCTGGTTCAAGGGAATCAAGAACCTGCGGAACTTGTATCTCTCTACCATCCGCTCCTGTTGTTGCTTGAAGAGGTCGTCATTCAATTGGTCGGTCGAGGCAAGGCTGCTGCGGCTGATCTTCGCCAGCGCGCCCAGTACCTCCAGGGTGTGCCGGTGGCGGCGCTCGATGGCCTGAAGGCTCTCATCTCTCCAGCGATCGTTCCAACGGCGGTCGCCCATCTCAGAGGCGCGTTCCGGGTCTTCGCGCATGGAGTACTCCCACTCGGCGTCAAACAGATCATGCAGGGCCTTGGAAGCGGACTTCTGTGGATGGCTGGTTTGGCCAGTGGCCGCTATACCAACCAATAAAAATCCAAGTAAGGGCCAGAGGCATTTGAAGTTGGAAGCGGCGTCGCGAATCGGGACATCAGGTGATCGGGTGATCGGGTGATCAAAAATCATACGGTGAATTTATAGCAGACCTGCAAGATTGCGGCGATTCTGCGAGGGGTTTTCAGCCCTGCCGCGAGTGTGGCGCTTGGCGTAGATCGTCATTCCGTGGACGGAACCAACCGCCTATCTATGTCGAATGAAACAACAGGACGTTGCTAGTGTAGCGTCTCCTAAATAGCTATACAGGCAATGCCTGTTTTGGCGCGTTGAATTTTGCGGAGAATATCTTCCCCCTTCGCCTTCCATGTGTAGCGCGTCGGGTTCGCATTGCGCTCCGCCAGATAGGCCAAGATCTGATGGCACAATTCTTTGA
>Ga0210400_10002924_pt1 | contig 15386 bp, 13 predicted proteins | sample IncBWH26MmetaG_FD_155456 | JGI IMG/M metagenome (GOLD analysis project Ga0210400, IMG submission 155456) | Forest soil microbial communities from Barre Woods Harvard Forest LTER site, Petersham, Massachusetts, United States - Inc-BW-H-26-M | ecosystem: Environmental > Terrestrial > Soil >... | reverse complement strand
GTCGGGGACTCAATCGAAAGTCGTTTCACTGCTTGATCATTCAGGAGGACTTCTATGCACTGTCGGGGCCCGCGAAAACTCAAAGAAATTCTGGCACCATTGATGACCATCATTTTCATTCTATTCCTCACTGTTCCGATGTATTCACAGGTCACCGGAGCCACCCTTTCGGGCATTGTCACGGACGCTTCGGGCGGCATAATGCCCGGAGCGCAAGTGTCCATTAAGAAGACCGCGACTGGTATCAGCAAGGAGGTTACGGTTGATTCCTCGGGTTTTTACACTGTTCCCAACTTACCGGCTGGGGTGTACGAAGTCAGAGTTACCGCAGCGGGATTTTCCACGGCCATACAATCGGACCTCACGCTGGCCGTGGGCGCGCAACAACAGCTTAATTTCCCGCTAAAGATCGGGACAACGACGGAGACAGTACAGGTGACGGCTGCTGCCCCCCAAATTGAACTCACTTCTTCGACCCTGACCGGACAGGTCGAATCCCAGACGGTGCTTGACTTGCCGCTGAACGGACGAGACTGGACTTCTCTTGCTACGCTCCACCCCGGCGTAAACTTGATCGAAAATCAGATGGACTATTCTTTGGGTTCCGCGCGCGGCAATCGTGGATTCGGCGCGGAACTCACCGTCTCCGGCCAAAGGACAACCAACAACAATTACCGCCTCGACGGAATTAGCGTCAACGATTACGCCAACAGCGGGCCGGGCAATGTGATCGGTGCGGCCATCGGCGTGGACGCCATCCAAGAGTTCTCCGTTTTGACTGGAGGCTTTTCGGCCGAATACGGCAAGGCCACCGGCGGAGTTGTAAACGCCATCACCAAATCCGGCACCAACGCCTTCCACGGCGACGTATATGAATTCATTCGAAACAGTGCGTTGGATTCCAGAGATTACTTTTCGAGGAGCGGCAATACGCCGCTCGCGCCATTCCGGCGCAATCAGTTCGGCGCCGCGGCGGGTGGACCCACCATCAAGGACAAGACCTTCATCTTCGGTGACTACGAAGGGATGCGCCAGGCAAAGGGGATCACGACGGCGATAAACGTCCCTTCCGATGCAGCGCGGGGAGGAACCATCCAATACGATCCAACCAACGGAGCGCCAGCTGGCTGCACCCCTATCTCAGCCACGCAGTGTACCGTGACAGTGGACCCGGCGGCAGCTGCGGAATTGGCAATGTTTCCCCACGCGACCCCCGGCACGAGCAAAGCAGACAAAGGGAAATTCATCAACTCCGGCTTGCAAATTGTACCGGAAAATTTTTATACCGCACGTGTCGATCACAAGCTCGGAACGAATGACAGCCTCTTCGGAACGTACCTGTTTGACGACACGGACTTAAAACAACCCGACTCCTTCAACAACGTAATTCTCAATACGCATACCAGACGGCAGACTGTCGTTCTCGAAGAGAGTCACACCTTCGGCGCCAGCTTTGTCAATGCCGCCCGGATTGGGTACAGCCGCACTCATGCTCTTAACCTTACGCCCGCCGGAGCGGTTAATCCTGTCGCGGCAGACCAGTCGCTCGGCAGCATGCCGGGAGAAAACGCCCCCATCATGTCGATAAGTGGCTTTCAAAGGAACAACGGGGGCGTGGGGTCGGCTCCCTATTTTCAGCACACCTTTAATAATTATCAGTTGGCTGACGATGCGTTCTGGACGCATGGGGCCCATACCGTAAAGTTCGGCGCAGACATTGAGCGAATGCAATACAATTTAACCGCGTATGAGAATCCAGGTGGACGGTGGAATTTCTCGAATATCTATTCGTTTCTCACCAACAATGCCAAGCATTTCGAGGCGGGCATACCCGCCTCAATTACACCCCGTGAATTGCGGCAAACTCTCCTCGCAGGATATGTCCAAGATGACTGGCGCATTCGCCCAAATCTCACCCTGAACCTCGGCGTGCGTTACGAAATGGCCACAGTCATTAACGATGCCCAGGGCAAGATTACCAACGTAACGGATCTTACCGGTCCAAACCTGCAATGCGGGACTCTGTTTGACTCCCACTTTGCTCCCAACAACGTAGCTCCCGCCGGCTCTGCGTGCAGCACTGTTGGTCCCTACTACTCAAACCCCACGCGAATGAACTTCGAGCCTCGCATTGGATTTGCGTGGGACCCGTTCCGCGATGGAAAGACTTCAGTTCGTGGAGCTTTTGGAATCTATGACGTTTTGCCTTTGCCAGGTTACTTCCTCACACTGCAAAACCAATCCGCCCCATTTATTGTTTTTGACAGCGTGGACAAACACTTGGGAGGGAAATTTTATCAGGGAGGACTGGACGTGCTGACAAACCCGCCCCCCGGGGCCAAGGTGGGAAGGTTAGCCGTCTCCACGGTGGAAACACATCCTCACCGGAGTTACGTACTGCAATGGAATCTCAATGTGCAGCGTCAAATTACGCCAGACTTGTCGGTCACCCTGGGCTATGTAGGCTCTCACGGCGTCCACATGCTGATTCGCGGGGACGACGCCAATATGACGTTGCCTACCCTCACGCCATCCGGATACCTCTTTCCCTGCGGTCCTCCGGCAAATGCTGATGGTTCATGCACGGCAGGCAACGACGCGACCGGAAATTCCGCGCAATTGAACCAGAAGCTGGGGATTATTCGCTACCTTTATTGGGGAAGCGACTCCTTCTATGACGCGATGAACCTAAGCATCGACAAGAGGTTGAGCCACGGCCTGCAATTCCAGGTGGCCTACACGTGGGCCAAATCGATGGACGACAACTCTTCAACAATCGCTGGCGATACGTTTGGAAATAGTCTCAACTCTACCTACTGGTTCGCCCCGAAATCACTTCGCGGCCTTTCTGACTACAACGTAGGCCAGAACGCATCCATTAACGTTCTCTGGGCCTTGCCTTCGCCGAAGTCCGATGGATGGGCCAGGGTGGCGTTGGGCGGATGGCAGTTGGGCACCATCTTTAAGATCAATACCGGCGTCCCGACGACGGTTATCATTAATGGAGACCCGGCGGGTTTGCAGAATAGCGGTGCTGACCAATTCGGCATCCCGGACCTCATCCCTGGCTGCGATCCCATCAACCACAACTACATTGGTGGTACGAGCCCTTCCTATATCAACGTGAATTGCTTCACATTGCCTAAGTCGAGTCCGGCAATTGCCGCGCAGTGTCAAACTTTCGGTTCTGACGCGACTACGCCGGGTATTCCCGGCACTTGCGCCAATCTACTTGGCAATGCCGGCCGCAATACCATCATCGGTCCAAAACTTGTAAATCTAGATTTCTCCGCAATCAAGAACACCCCAATCAGAAGGATCTCGGAAACCTTCAATGTTCAGTTCCGGGCGGAGATCTTCAATATCATGAATCACAGCAACTTTGTACCTCCGGAACCACTCAACGGCGCCGGAATCTTTGACCAAAACGGCGTGGTGATAGCCAATGGAGAGATGGATACCTTGGCGACACAGCCCCGAGACGTTCAGTTCGCATTGAAGATGATCTGGTAGTAGCAAGAATCTACGGCACGCCGCTCCGTCCATTCGGTGGTCGGGGCGGCCCCATACTCTCTGTTTCAGTGCGCCCAGATGGAACCGTCGAGTACTTCGTGATTCGAAAAATTAGATGTGGTACTGTCCTGAGACGAGCGCGACCACTCACGAGGAGATAAGAAAATGAAAAGGCGCTATTACTCAGCCGTGCCCCAACACTTCGTGCTCACTGCACCTCCTGGGTCAAAAGATGTAATGGCTGACCTGCGTAGCGAATTAAATCAAAAAGAGGGCCCGGTTCTACCGATGTTTTCTAACCTGATCGTCGAACCGGCGCATCTCATGGTCTTTGATTACGCACCGTAAACCTTCTCCAGCGCTTTAACGCGTGATGCAGCACGAAATTTAGAGCAGCACGACGCCGCTAGGGCTCGCTCGGCCCGAAGAAAACCGCGATATAGCGGGCGAAGTGGAAAAATAGCGGATTCGTCCGCGATCCTCATCCGATGAAGGAGTAAAGCATGCGACGATTTGTGGCTGTGGCAGTCTTTCTCGTGACCTGTGTGACCCCCTTTGGCGCGCAACAGCCTGCAGAATCGGGAGGAGCGTTTTACCAACTCAAGCCATCGCCAAAGACGGTGACGTGGGGTTATTACGACGCGAAGACCCCTCCAGTGCTGCGGATTAAATCCGGTGACACAGTCGAAATCCAAACCCTGGTCACGTCAAGCCCCGAGCGCTTCGAAAACGCGGGCATGCAACCCGACCGCATCGAACAGCCACTCCGTGACATTTTCAAGGAAGTCAAGGACAAGGGTCCGGGCGTACATATCCTGACTGGCCCAGTCTACATTGAAGGTGCACAGCCGGGCGACGTCCTGGAAGTCCGAATCCAGAAGATTCAACCGGCCATTCCGTATGCGCTCAATGCTTTCTCACCTGGGCGCGGCTTCCTGCCAGATGACTACCCGTACGCCCGCACGAAAGTCGTGCCTTTGGATGAGAAACGCATGGTCGCTCAATTCGGAGATGGAATCGAAATTCCGATGCGCCCATTTTTTGGCAGCCTGGGAGTCGCCCCGCCGGCCATCACAGGGCGGATCAGCAGCAATCCGCCGTGGGTCCACGGAGGAAACCTGGACAACAAGGAATTGGTTGCCGGGACGATCCTTTATATCCCGATTCACACGCGCGGGGCGCTGTTTCAGGCTGGCGACGGCCATGCTGGCCAGGGCGATGGCGAGGTGGACGTCACTGCGCTAGAAACTTCGTTGATCGGCACTTTCCAGTTTATCGTCCGTAAAGATATGCACCTCCGTTGGCCTCGTGCCGAAACGCCTACCCACTACATCACGATGGGAATGCACGCAAACCTGACGGAAGCTACGAAGATCGCGGTACACGAGATGATCGATTTTCTTATGAAGGAGAAGCACCTGAATCGTGAAGACGCCTACATGCTGGCGAGCGTCGCGGCCGATCTACACATCACCGAACTCGTCGATGAGAACGACGGTGTCCACATGATGATCCCTAAGGCGATCTTTACCACGAAGCGATGAGTGATCCAGGCCGTCTCAGATGACTCGCGAAATGAGTTCGTCGAAAACTCAAGCCACAATCGGCGCGTGATTCACGAGGGATATTAAGCCAAAGTTAATCCAATACATACAATTTATAAATTGACGTTAATGATCGTCATCTGAATAATGTCCGCCATCCAGGAGAGTAACCTACGAAAAATTTTTGCTCCATTGATCGCGGTATTGGTCTGTTTTGCGCCGTTTCGATGTTTTCGCAGGTAACCGGAGCGACTCTCGACACTCGTACCTTCTAAGAGTGCCTATGTATTCGTTTCACGGCAGCCTGCAAACCTCGACGGTATAGTCGGGTTGTAAGAGGTACTGAGATGATCCGGGAGGAAACACGAAAATGAAAAGGTATTTGGCGATTCTCTTTATATTATCACTGGCGATCGTTCCGAACGCGCATGGCCAGCAGCTGCCCATGCAAACCATGTCGGGGCTTCTAGATTTGGTCCAGACCATCCCGTTGCCCACCGAGGGATACATGGACCACATGACGATTGACATCAAAGGCCAGCGCCTCTTTCTTTGCGGGGAGAACTCGTACAGTCTTGTCGTTGTTGACTTGCGCGCCGGCAAGGTGATTCACGTTACCAAAGACCTCCCAGCGATGCCTAAAAAACCGTTCTATATCCCCGAAACCAACGAAGTCTGGCTGAGCCTGACAGACGCTTCGGTAATCGCTGTTAGCGGCGAGACGTATGAGGTAACCAAGAATGTGAAATTGGCTCAATATGGAAATCCGCAAAGGGGAGCAGATAACGCGGCTTACGATCCCGCCACGCATTTGTTTTATGCCGCCGTCGAAGTTTTCACCGAAGAGGTCACGCACGAGCGGCCAACACCAGCGGGGGCTCAGTTTGGTGGGGGCGACAACCACCAACCTAGTGGTGCTTCGATCGACATCGTGGACACAAGAACCGCCAAACTCGTGGACAGTATTAAGTTGCCCGGAGGTGATCCCGCTGGCGTCGCCCTCGAACCGTCCGGAAAAAAAATATACGTGACCATGGGCGATATTATTGATGGCGATAGCCACGTTGCGGTTGTGGATCTCGAAAAGCGCGCCGTGGTGGCGCAGTGGCCGATCACCGGAGGCCCGGTGCCTCACACCGCTGGTCTGGACGCAGCGCATCATCGCCTGTTTGTGGGTAGCCGCATCAAGCCAAACACTGGCGAAATTGGAGGCGGCCACCAGTATGAACCTGGCAAGCTAGTAGTGATGGATACGGAGACCGGAAAAGTGGTGCAAGCGCTCGACAGCGTAGGCGGTGCCGATGATGTTTACTATGACGCGGCGACCTCACGCATCTACTTCACAGGGTCAACCGGCACCGTTGCCGTCTTTAAGGAACTCGACCCGGACCACTTCCAGCTTCTTGGGAAAGTGCCGACAGGTGCAGTTTCGAAAACCGGACTCTGGGTGCCCGAACTAAAGCGGTTCTACTCGGCTGTCCCCCAACACTTCGTTTTCACTGTTCCCCATGGGACGAAAGACATCAGGGCCGATCTGCTTAAGGAATTGAACCTCCCGCCGGGTGCAGCGGCGCCGATATTTTCTAACCTAATCGTCGAAGAAGCTCATCTCATGGTTTTTAATTACATACCGTAAGATCGCGTTAAGCCTGAGCGCTTCGAAAACGCGGCCTTCAACCCGTTGCGGCAACAGGCTTGATGGCTCGCGTCGACAAAAAATGAATTTCATTCGATCGAAAAAACGTTGCCGACATAAACTTGAAATCGAAATTCCCGATTGAGGAGACAAGAAATGAAGAGGTCTCTCGCGATTCTCGCGACTCTGTTGATCGTATTCGTTTTGAAAACCCAGGGTCAGCAATCCATCGGCCAGCAGCTCCCCATGACGCATATGTCGGGGCTTCTGAATCTGGTTGAAACCATTCCATTGCCTGGCGATGGCTATATGGATCACCTAACGGTGGACGCCAAAGGCCAGCGCATATTTATTTCTGGGGAAGCCGCCAAAAGCCTTTTCGTTGTCGACTTGCGCGCGGGCAAGTTGATCCACGTTACAAAAGGGCTTTCCGCAATGCCCAAGAAACCGTTCTATCTCCCCGATTCCAACGAAATCTGGGTGACCCTGACGGACAGCAGTGTTGTAGCCATTAGCGGAACTACTTACGAAGTCACTAAGACCGTTCAATTGTCTGGAACTGGTGATCCGAATCGGGGAGCAGATAATGCGGCTTACGATCCCGCCACCCATCTGATCTATGCCGGTGTGGAGGTCTTCGAAGACTTCGGTGGCAGCGGCCAGCACGGATCCAATAACGCTTCGATTGACGTCGTTGACACGAAAACAGCGAAATTGGTAGACAGCATCAAGCTCCCGGGAGGTGATCCCGCAGGCATCACAATCGAGCCGTCGGGAAAGCGACTGTATGTCGCCATGGGAGATATTGTGGAGGGTGACAGCCACGTTGCGGTCATTGACCTTGAAAAACGTGCGGTGGTCGCGCAATGGCCGATCACGGGAGGACCTGTACCTCATACCGCGGGCTTGGACGCGGCGCATCATCGCCTGTTTGTCGGCAGCCGATTGATAGCGCACACGGGCGACGTTGGAGGCGGACACCAGCACGAACCTGGCAGGCTGACCGTCATCGATACGGAGACAGGAAAAGTAGTTCAAGGGCTGGACAGCATAGGCGGCGCTGACGACATCCAATATGACGCTGCCACCGGGCGAATCTACTTCGTTGGGACAACCGGCACTGTTGCCATATTTAAGGAAATGGATCCAAACCACTTCCAACTTCTCGGAAAAGTTCCGACCGGGGCAATATCCAAGACCGGGCTGTGGGTACCCGAACTGAAGCGGTTTTATTCGGCTGTCCCAAGGCATTACGTAATCACGGCACGCCATGGGACCGACGATCTGCAGGCCGACCTGCTTAAGGAATTGAACATCGCCCAGGGCGTGACCAACCGCGACAAGAACGCCGGATGGCAAACTTCGATGCTTTCTGACCTGGTGATCGAAGAAGCCCATCTGATGGTTTTTGATTATGTGCCGTGAGTGGATCTGCGGAGAGTGCACGGGCTGTCGCAAGCGATAAGGCCAGTCTTTCAAAGTAAGCTCGCCATTACCACTTGATTGCAGAGCAGAGGGTACGATCATGAGCGAAGCCGCAAAGCCCGTACCGGGTCAGCCAGGCGTTGGAATAGGTGAAATCATCGAGTTCATCACGCGAGGGCTGGTGTCGGTAGGGATTCCCCCGGCGGACGCCCGTCAGGTGGCCGGCCTGATGGCCGAATCTGACGCCCGCGGTGGGGACGCGCACGGCGTGTTCCGGCTGCCGCAGTACGTGAAGCAGATCCAAGAAGGCGCAGTCAGTGCACGGCCCAACATTCGAATACTGAACGAAAGAGCCGGTACGGCGCTTATCGACGGCGACAATGCGTTGGGCCATCTGGTCATGAAACGAGCTACGGAACTTGCTATCGAGAAGGCGCGCCAGTGCGGTATCGGGTGGGTAGGGACGCGGCACAGCAATCATGCGGGCCCGGCGCAGATCTACCCGCGGATGGCTGCGATGCACGACATGGTCGGCTTGTATTTCTGTGTCGGTAACGCCAATCTTGTGCCTCCTTGGGGCGGCACCGAGGTGCTACTCAGCACCAATCCTATCGCGATTGCCGTACCCGCTTTGCAGCATCCGTCGATCGTACTGGATATGGCCACGACGAACACAGCGTTTGGCAAGATCAGGCTCAAAGCGCAACGTAACGAGCCGATGCCCGAAGGCTGGATGATCGACCGGCAAGGTCAGCCTTTGACCGATCCGAAGCGTGCGAGCGAAGGCTTCCTCGTGCCAGTGGGCGGGCCAAAAGGATACGGACTCGCGCTGATGTTCGGTTTGCTGGCCGGAACGCTGAACGGAGCCGCGTTCGGGCGGGACGTGGTCGACTACACCGTCGACTCTAAGACTGCAAGCAACACCGGTCAGGCCATTATGGCGGTGGACATCGGCGCGTTCGCGGACGTACAGGCCTTCAAACAGGATGTCGACGAGGTATGGGATGTCATGAAGTCTTCGCCGACTCTTCCGGGCGTCGACGAAGTCCGGCTGCCTGGCGAGCGCTCGGAAATGATTTACCGTGAGCGCATGGCCCATGGCGTTCCGTTAGGCGCTCAATTGCGCAAGGCTCTGGATGAACTCGCCGATCGCCTGGGCATTCAGCGATTGCAGTAGACGAGCCTTGCACCTAAGACTGCTACTTCCGTCTTGTCTGGATGTCTCATGGAGACAATCCAAATCTCAGTATGTTCGTAGGCAGTTTCAATTGGTTGACCATAACAACTCAGGAGACCAGTGACTATGCCGAACGATGATGTGACCGGCGTGCGCCCCGTCGATATTCACGCGCATTTTTTCCCGCAATCCTATCTTGACGTGCTCGCGGAGGAGGGACCGCGCTTCCAAGTGGAGTATCGCGCGGCGGAAGAGGGTTTTTACATCAAGACGGAGGCGCGCTTCCAAGGACCTCTGCCCTACCGGATCGTCGACTTGAAAAAGCGAATAGCGGATATGGACGCGCAAGGCACCGCCGTGCAGGCAATGTCGCTCACCGGACCGATGGCGTATTGGGGCGACGAAGAAGTTTCTCATAAACTGACGCGCGCCTGGAACGATGCTGCCAGCGCGGCGCACGTGCAATATCCGACCCGCCTGTTCGGATTGCTGACCCTTCCAATGCTCTTCCCGGATCGCGCCATCGATGAAGTGAATCGCGCGAGCAAATTGCCGGGAATACGGGGCGTTTATATGGGCACGAACATCAACCATCGCGATCTTGATGATCCCCTGTTTGAGCCGATTCTCGCCCGCATCGAAGCCCTGGACCTTCCCATTTTCCTGCACCCACTGCAGGTGGTTGGCGGACAGCGCACGGCGGAGTGGTCTCTCGCAAACATTCTGAGCTTTCCCTTCGACACCGCCATTGCTGTCTGCCATCTTATTTTTGGCGGCGTGCTCGACCGTCATCCAAAGCTTCGGTTCAGCCTGCCGCACGGCGGCGGCGTGCTACTGATGTTGATGGGACGCATCGACCACGGTTCGAGGGTGCGTCCGGACATCGAAAAGCTGCGGCTGCCCCGGCTTCCTAGCGAATATCTGCAGCGGTTCACCTACGATACGGTGGTTCACTCGAAATCCGTCATGGAGTTCGTGATCGCGGAGGTGGGCGCCGAACGCATTATGATCGGTAGCGACTACTGCCTCGACATGGGCTACGAAAAGCCGGTGCATTTCCTGGATCAGATAAATATAACGAGCGCGCAACGAAAGATGATCTTAGGCGACAATGCTGCGCGATTGCTCAAGCTCTGAACAAATTTCTTCTCGCCACGCGATCGAACTGTCCCAGATGGAGTACAGCTCTGCGCGAGTCAAAAGTTCCCCGGGGACTGCTTCGTCTGTGATTTCCGCGATCGGCTGCGCTGCTTTCTGTTCGTAAGATTTCAGTGCTGCCGTGATGCCGTTCTGAAATAGGTAAGCGTTTGCGGTCAGAGCCATTTGTTCTGCAGCCTGAAGCAGCCGGTCATGAACTACATCAAGGACATGACTGTTTTGAATCCTGACTTCGAGGATCTTCCTGGCTTCAACTTTTGATGGCTCCAATGTTGAGTCGTAGGTGTAGGCAGCCTTGAGCTTCTTTTTCTTCTCGCGCTCACGATAACGGTGAACACGTTCGAGTGGTGTTAATGGCGTCTTCTTCATCGCGGCCGGGTGAATGGACGGCGCAGCTGGTTCATCCGGACACACCACGGCGTCTTTGTCTAAATCATTTTCCATTTTCCTTTCCTTTAGACGATTACTGGGAGGTTGACCAGCGGCTTGGACCTAAGTACGAAAGCTGCCGAAGCTTTGCGGCCTTAGTGCCCAATCTTATTCGGATTGGAAAGCTTAATCTATCAGCGGCTTACTGATTGCAACAATCCAATCATGGATTACCGGGAAGCGGAATTCTTTATTCTGTATCGATCCTTCAATGAACTTATGGGCCTCGTGCGAATCAACATCTAGAAAATGCCCGTTCGAACGGAGCATCGTGTCCGTTGCCGCAAAACTGATTCGCTCGTTCCCATCAAGGAAAGCACGGTTGTTTCCTAATGACTCCATCAGGGCTGCGGCTTCCTCGAAAACACTATTGTAGTAACCATTTTGCGGACGGAACACGGCAGACTCCAAAAGACCTCGATCTCTAGTGCCATGGAGTCCACCGAATTCCTCAATTAACAAGCGATGAAGTTCAACGACTTCAGCTACGGTTAGGTAAATACGAGGCAGCATTTACTGGCCGAGAAGCCGGAGCAGCTTTCGATTCTTCTCAATGGATTTACGAGCGTGTGCCATGATCTCGGGACGCACCGTGCTTTGTGTTGGAGCAATATACCGGATATAGTGTTCCGCAGCCTGCTCCAAGACATACGTGGTCGTCTGACCGTTATCCTTAGCCAACTTGGTCAGGTCGTTGTAAAGAGACGCCTTCATGTTGAGCCCTACTTTTACGGTGGCCATTAAGCCTCCAATCTGTACTGATTCTATGCCTAAAACCCTGCTTGTCAAGACCGATCTAGATCGAGGTAGATCGGCCTTGATCGTATGCCGCGGCTCGTCATCTTTCCTCATTTTGGTTTCGTCTTGCCTGATCTGTTCAAGTACCGGCCTGAAAAGTGAAAATTGCTTAAACGAATACAAGTATATTGCCTCGCGTCTGACGGCTCCGTACTTCGCCGCAGGGATGGATTGGGAGTTATAATGTCTGCTAGTAAAATAAGTCGTCATGAAAATAAAACGTCCGACGCTAAGCCTGCGTTTTTTCTTGCCGTTCATGCTGGTGTTGATTCTACTGCCGCAGCCGCGGGTTGATGCGGCGTCTATCCCTCACGGCAAAGTCGATCTTGTCGCTGAGAATCAATGGATTGCTCCGGGACGCGAGACTTTTTTCGGTTTGAGATTTCAGCTTGAGAAGGGCTGGCACATTTACTGGATCAATCCAGGAGATTCGGGCCAGCCGCCACGAGTCGAATGGCATTTACCGCCAGGGCTCAGCGCCGGTGAGATAGAGTGGCCCGCACCTCGGCGTCTAGGGACGTCCCCCATCGTGGATTTCGGTTATGATGACGCTGTGATGCTGCTAGTGCCGGTGCGCGTCTCATCCGACCTGCCGACGAACCAGGCAATACAGCTTGGCGCGGACTTGAAGGTCCTCGTTTGCAGAGAAATATGTGTCCCAGGCAAATCGCATATTTCGCTGACCCTTCCAACAAAATCAACGCCCCCTGAACAGGACGCAAGAGTCAGCGAACTGTTTTCTGCCGCACGTAAGTCTCTGCCCCAACGGGCGCCGAGCGCATGGGAATTCCGTGTGAGCGACAGCAAGGATTCATTTCTCCTCACTGCCAAGATTGGCCGGCAGACGACGCGAGCGACGTTTTTCCCTCTCGAAGAATCTGAGATTGATAATTCGGCACCCCAGACGATTGCGCCGTTGGCCGCCGGTTTCCAGCTAACGCTGCGGAAATCGGATCAGCTTCTTAAGCCGATTAAGCGATTGAGGGGCGTGCTGGAACTCTCTGAGAACCGGACGTACGTGATTGACGAGGTTGTGGGGGGCACGCAGCCGGCTAAATAGCAGGAATTCTTGATTGTTATTAATGATCAGGAGGAATTACGGAAATGAAACAGTCCATCACTTTTTCGGTGCTTTTTGTTCTGGGAATGCTTGCAACTCCGCGCCTGATTTCGGCTGCCAAGGTCGGCGAGACTGCGCCGGACTTCACCGGTACGGCGAGCAGCAGCCGGACCTATCACCTCGCTGATTATCACGGAAAGTTTGTTGTCCTTGAGTGGCACAACAACGGTTGCCCCTACACTCAGAAGCACTACAAAAGCGGCAATATGCAGAAATTGCAAAAGCAGTGGACGGCCCAGGGCGTTGTTTGGTTCACCGTGATCTCTTCGGCGCCGGGCAAACAGGGGTACATAGATGCGGACGGCGAGAACAAATATATGGAGAAAATGGGGGCTGCGCCAACTGCCGCCCTACTGGACCCTACGGGGACGATCGGCCATTCTTATGATGCCAAGACAACTCCGCAGATGATCATCATCGATCCGCAAGGCGTTATCATTTATGATGGCGCGATCGATAATCGCCCGACGGATGACTTGAAGGATATTTCTGGCGCGACGAACTACGTAAACATGGCGCTCAGCCTAGCCCTGGCTGGTAAACCCGTCGAGACAGCGGCAACGCGTCCCTACGGCTGTTCGGTGAAATATAAGGGTAGTTGGTTCTAGCTCTAGAACTCAGCTCTACGGTTCGTAAACTAATATCTCCGCGTCGCGGCTGCCTTGCTGCGTAACGGAGAGATACAAGCGATTGAATTGCGGCACCCAGATTGACGGCTGTGAGTCAGGCCCACTTGCGATCTTCACCATGGGAGCGTAGTTGTCAGCGCCCTTCTGGTCATACACGGCAATAGAGTCGTTGCCCGTAACGTAAACGCGTTTGCGTGTGGCGTCGTACCACACCCCGTCGATACCGGGGACACTTTCGAGCTGCGTAATTTGCTTGCCAGTCTCCGTGTCGAAGACAATCAGCATCGGCGGCTTGCGGGTACCAAGGAAAAGGCGATGATGGCTTTCGTCGAGCGCCAGGGGGCCTGAGTTTTCACCGCCTGTGATTGGCCAGGTTGCAATCTGTTCGCGCTTCTTGCGGTCAAGTACACCAAGTTTAGTGGCCCCGTTGAGGTTTACGAAGATTCGCGATCCTGATTTCTCAAAAGTGATCCCGCCGGGGCGAGCGTCGGTTTTGATATCCCCGATATGTTGATTGATCGACGTATCGACAATCGCCAGCGCACCAGAATTTCTATCGCCTAATCCGACGTAAAGGTATTTTGTATCCGGATCGTAACCCACCTGGTTCGCGTCAGGGCCAAGCAGTACGCTATCAATGAGTTTAAAGTTGTCCCCGCGAAAAATCTTGCAGCTACCGTCAGTGCCGTTTGTCACAAACAGCGTGTTAAAGTCAGGGGAATAAAATGTTCCTTGGGGTTTGCTCTGCCCCGAGATGCTGGCGATCCGCTTGCCCGCTTGCAAATCGATAACCTCTACCGTGTTTTGATTGTCGCCATTGGCGGGAACAAACAAACGCTTGCCGCTAACGTCTACGGTGATGTGATCCGTTCGCCCTTGCACGCCGGGCATGGGAATCTTTTGAACCAATTTTAGCGGCGCGTTACCTTGAGCCTTCCCGTTGAGCGCCAAGAGGAACGCGAAAAGATACAGCAGTAAGACGGTGGCGTAATGTTTCTTCATTGATTCCCCCAAATAGATTTGTACAAAACTGGTGTTGTTAGGGTCAGTTGTCCGGCCCCTATGTATCACAAGACTTGCGGTAAGGTCCACCGATGTGGCCGATGTGGCGATTTCGCTTGACATTTTTCGTGATCGGGTGCTACAAGCCCCGTCATATCGGGTGCGTCTTAAACAAGTTTCCTAAATAGATCTTCGGCCCCATCAGGAGCTCCGTGGAATTGTCTAAAAAATCGGCCCGACCGTGACTCAGGAGGGATTTCGATGCTACACGGACTATTTGCGGGAAAGTGTACCAAGGCTGTTTGGGTATTTGCGATCGCGGCCATCACTATTTTGTGTACCGGTCAGGCGTATGCCCAGGTTGCCGGAGCAACCCTCACCGGCACGGTGAAGGATTCTTCTGGCGCGGTCATTCCGAACGCTCAAGTCTCGATCACGGACTTAGCCACCAGCGTGAGCCGCGGCGTTTCCTCCAATGCGGCCGGCCTTTACATCGCCCCAAACCTATCGCCCGGGAACTATGAAGTACGAGTGACGTCAACCGGATTCAGGACCCAGGTGGAGAGGGGAATCACGTTAACGGTAGGCGCTCAGCAACAGCTTGACATCACGATGCAGCTTGGACAGATCAGTCAAACGGTAGAGATTACGACGGAAGCGCCGACAGTCGAGCTGACCTCATCCGAGCTGGGTGCCACCGTAAATTCAACGACCGTGCGCGAATTACCGCTGAACGGCCGCTCCTGGACGGACCTTGCCAATCTCCAGCCCGGGGTCGTTGCGGCGACGAGCCATACTAAAATCGACGTGAACCGCGGCTACGGAGCACAATTGAGCATTTCCGGAGCGCGCCCCCAGCAGAATAATTACCGGCTCGACGGCATCAGTATCAACGATTATTCCAACGGGGGTCCCGGGAGTGTGATCGGTCAAAATCTCGGAGTCGAAGCCATCC
>Ga0210400_10002923_pt1 | contig 15387 bp, 12 predicted proteins | sample IncBWH26MmetaG_FD_155456 | JGI IMG/M metagenome (GOLD analysis project Ga0210400, IMG submission 155456) | Forest soil microbial communities from Barre Woods Harvard Forest LTER site, Petersham, Massachusetts, United States - Inc-BW-H-26-M | ecosystem: Environmental > Terrestrial > Soil >... | reverse complement strand
GTGAACTGTGTTACATCAGCTTGCAACACACTTTGGAACAATGGCGTCGGAGGAGCACAGGTAACAGCCGCGAACATCAATAGCGCAGAGAGTAGCGCCCCGAACAATACCGTTGTCCGCATTCCAGCAGGAAGATTCAATCTTACATCCGGCGTGACCATTGACAGGGATTTTGTCGCTTTACGCGGCCAAGGTGCCGACCAAACAGTTCTCACTTTTAGCGGCATTACTCCCGTAGGCTGCCATCTCGGAGATGGAAAAGTGTTCCAGATTTGCAAAAATGGCGCAAACATTGGCGTGGATAGCCCTGATAACACCGCGACGTGGACGGCTGGCTACGCGCAAGGTACAACGGTTATTACTATTTCCGCCCATACAAACCTAGTGGTTGGGTCAACAATCTGGCTCGACCAATTAGACGAGACCGCTGACGGATTTCCCGCTACGGGGGATATTTGGACGAATAGTTGGGGCAACGGCGAAAGTCTCGCGCGTGCCAGTCGTGGCGTTCTAGAAGGCCACATCGTTACGGCCTGTGGTACATCGGTACAAGGGGCTGCATGTACCAGTAACTCCGTGACGATAGACACGCCCATTTGGATGCCCGATTTCCGTTCCAGCCAAAGTCCCGGAGCTTGGTGGGGAAATGCGGGGTCGACGGGGTCGGTTATTAACTATGCCGGAGTTGAAAATCTGACTATCGACGCCACCCCAGCCGCCGCCAACGCCATTGACGTCATCAACGGGACGAACTGCTGGATTAAGGGCGTGAGGACGCTTCGTACCGATACAGTCTCAGGCGGTAGCTATAGAATAGTTCAGCTCGTAAATGTGGTTCACAGCAGCATAGTAGACAATTACTTCTATGGTATCAAGGCCACCGGGCTTGTAGATATTTATGGATTCGCCCCAGCAATCATGTCCTCATCCTTGGTTCAGAACAACATTATTCATGCCTCCGTGAATCCGAACGTGGTCAATTCCTCGACCTACGGGAGTGTATTCGCCTACAACTACTTCGACAGCGTGGGGCTAACCGCAGGCTTGGCGCAATCGAGCACCATTCTGCACGGAGCAGCGGGAATGAACCTGTGGGAAGGGAACAACGGCAGAAATTTCAGTGGCGACAACATTCACATTGGTCACTTTTTCAACACTCTCTTCCGCAATCACCACGACGGAGCGGCCCATAATCCAAATGGCGGGGAGACAGAAGCAGCAACGGCTCTCTACGCGGTCCAGCGGTTCTTCAACGTGATCGGGAATGTCTTCGGCTCGAACATCTGGAGTCAGTATCAGAATGGCCAGTCTCCGCCGTCATCGTGCCAACAGTGTATTTACGAGTTGGGCTGGGAGGGCACGAACTCGGGCGCCGTCGCTGCCACAGGTAACGATACACATACGGCTACGTCGCTGATGCGGTGGGGTAATTGGGATCTCGTGACCAGCAGCAACGACACGGGGACAAACGACCAGACGGGCACGCGCTTTGTTTCTGCCGAGGTTCCCAGTGGCTTGACTAACTTTCCGAATCCGGTACCGTCTTGCAACACGCCTAGTTGCCTGCCAGCATCTTTTTATCTTAGTAGCGTGCCGTCATGGTTTGGTTCGGTCCCATTTCCACCTATCGGCCCGGACGTATTCAACGGGAATGCACCAAATACAACTTCGTCCCCAACGGGCGGCCATGCCAACAAAATTCCGGCCCGCCTGTGTTTTGAGGCTGCTGCCAATGATCCAGCCTATTCCACTTCGCCTCCGGTAAAACTATTCAGTGCTTCCAAGTGCTACCAGGGAAGCTCTGCGACGCCTCCGGCTCCTCCAACAGGCCTCAGCCTTGTTGTTAACTGATGGTCTTTCTGGCCTTGCGCGAGTTGTACCTGCAACAACACAAGCTGGATTCTGGAATTGATCTCCGATGCACGCGCCCTGGATTATTTCGTCCCGAGTTTCTTTCCAACAGTTGATCAGGCGCGGTCGACTTACTACCAACGCGTGCTTCGCGTACATCCGGTAACATTTGCGGCAGTTCGCCATTCTCAGTGGCATCATCGGGGCATTTTGGCGCTCGGGCAAACACAGCTGAGTGTGCGCACGCCTTTCCTTGATGACAACTTTGTCCAAACGGTTTACCGTGAACCGAAGTCCTCCGACAACGCCGCCATCCGTCTCCGTATGATCAGAGCGGTTTTTCCTCGGAGACACAAATTCGCCCACTTCAGGACTTGGTACCGTACCGCCCTTGCGGACTATGTCCGGCAAATACTGCTCGATCCGTTGACGCTTTCCCGGCCGTACCTTCAGAAAAATGCGGTCGAAAACGTTGTGCGCAGCACCTCATCTGCACAGGCTTCTCCTCGACGCTAGAGATGACTCAACTTAAGCCATTATTCAAACGACCCCTCGGGGCGTCGGCTTGTACCAACGCTTGCGCACCCTTCATACCTCTCCGATCTCTATTGAAGTGTATCGGAAAGATCACTCATTAGAGAACAGACGCAGGGAGGCTGAGTTTCATCGAAGTCTACTAAGAATTCGACTAATCGGACTCAAAGCCGGTGACGTGATCTCTGATATTTAGTGCCTATTACGGGTCTCGAAATAGCCGTAAGCGCCTTCATTTCTGGGATACGCTGTCGTGCTGACCTGATCGAAAAGAGGGCCGGACTGATGCAGGAGCAAACGATGAAAATGGATAGCCACGAAGTGGATTTATCGGTCACAAGCCACGAAATTGTGTTCCAAGCTCCGGAGTTGTCCATCATTGTGCCAACGTTCAATGAGCTGGATAACGTGTTGGAGGTGGTGCAGAGGCTTGAAAGATGCCTTGGAAGAAACAGTTGGGAGGTCATATTTGTCGATGACGATTCGCCCGACGGAACCGCCGCGCGAGTTCGCGAAATCGCGCGACAGAACCCGCGCGTACGCTGCCTTCAGCGAATCGGGCGGCGGGGCCTCTCTTCGGCCTGCGTAGAAGGCATGATGGCAAGTTCCGCGCCGTATCTCGCTGTTATGGACGCCGATTGCCAACACGACGAAGCGGCATTGCCGCGCATGCTGGAGGTCTTGAAGGCTGGCGATGCCGACATTGTTGTCGGCAGCCGCTATATAGATGGTGGGGGCATCGGCAATTGGAATGCGAGTCGTGCCAAGATGAGCCGATTCGCAACCCGCCTGAGCCGCTTAGTCATCAAACAAGACCTATCCGACCCAATGAGCGGTTTCTTTGCGCTGCGTGGAGACGTCTTGAAACCGGCAGTGCGGAGGCTTTCAAATATCGGGTTCAAGGTACTCTTGGATCTTATGGCGTCATCACCCCAGCCGCTGAGGCTCAAGGAAGTACCATACGAATTTCGTAACCGCCATGCCGGTGAGAGCAAAATGGATAGTCAAGCTATGTGGGACTATCTTATGTTGCTCCTGGATAAGCTCGTGGGCCACGTCGTGCCCGTCCGCTTCGTCGCCTTCGGGTTAGTTGGCGGGGTGGGAGTGCTGCTTCACTTCGCGCTATTGACGACACTCTTTCGAGTCATGGGGCTATCTTTCAGTTTTAGTCAGGGTAGCGCCACGATTGTTGCGATGATCAGTAATTTTACCTTAAATAATGCCCTGACTTTCCGAGATATGCGGCTCAAAGGATGGGGGTGGGTTAAGGGTTTGGCGTTATTCGTACTGGTGTGTGGAATCGGTGCACTTGCTAACGTCGGTATTGCTTCCTATCTATTCACCCGCAACAGGATGTGGGTTCTGGCTGCTTTGGCTGGTATCGTGATTGGCGCGGTTTGGAACTACGCCATTACCGCAATGTACGCTTGGGGGAAGCAAAAAGGGTGATGGTGAAATCGACGCTCGGGGGTCCAGTCTCTGAGCCGATGAACGGATTTCAGCTGACGGAGTGTGCCATGACAGAGCGAAGACAACCGGAAGCATTCCTTGAGCAGAGGACGGGGGCAATTTTGCTTATTCTTACTGCCGCGTTTCTCCTGACGGCCGCAATACTCTTTCTGGTGCTGCCGAGGCTGGGCCAAGTCTTTGCCTCCGAGTACAATTTGGGTTTCACGGACGGTTATGATCTGATAGCGAACAATCTTGTCCAAGGAAGTGGCTATCGTTTCGAGGCGAATGCGAGTGAGACGATGATGCGGGAGCCTGGATACCCACTATTCCTTGCTGGCGCGTTTAAGATCGGAGGCTACAATATCGAGACAGGTCGATGGGCGAACTGGCTGCTTACGATTGGCATTGCATTCTTGATGATGCGGTTGACACAAATGACGACAAATGATCGGACGACATCTCTGATCGCCACTTTGCTGCTTCTCTTTTATCCAAGCACCCTCGTTTCTGAGGCGAGAGGGGGTGGGGAAATTCTCTTCATTCTGGTTGTGCTGGTGTTTATGCTCTCGCTTCATCAGGCAGTGGCGAAGGGGAATCGTTGGCGCTACCTCGTCGCCGGCTTGGCGTTGGGCGTCGTAGTTCAGGTACGAAGTACACCGTTGGTGTTTCCATTCTTGTTGTTGCTTTACTTATCGCTTTTCGCCCATGGCGCCACCGCGCGGCTGAAGGTGATTTTGAACGTTGCGGTTCTTGTGCTTGGGATGATGATTGTGATGGTTCCGTGGGTGGTTCGGAATTTCATGTTGGTACATCACCTTGTGCCAACCGCCACCGTTCAGGGAGTCGCTTTGCAGGAGGGGCTGTACACCTGCCAACACCTCACATTTGATGACAATTTTTATACGGCCCAAAATCAAGCAGGGCGCACGCGGGCTGCAATAGCTACCGAACTTGGCCTTCCGTTCAAAGGGGCCTACTACTACCAAGTTTTCTATGACGCGCGCGACGAATGGGCCTTTAACAAAATCCTATTTCAGAGGACTGAGAAAGAATACGTCGACCACCCGGCACTTCTGGCCGGCTGTGCTAGTATGAATCTCTTTAACTTTTGGTTCCTAGGCAAAACCTGGCACGCCACATCGTTGAACATGCTTGTGCAGATTCCGCTTCTCGTATTAGCCCTCAGTGGCCTTCACGTCCTACGGAGACGTGGTCAATTGCCCCGAATGGGCATTATGCTGACATTTGTCTTTTGCATTGTGGCAGTGCATCTTCCGACAATCGCTCATGCTCGTCACAGTGTTCCGCTTGTTCCATTTCTGGTCATTCCAGCTAGTGTAGCAATCGGTGCGCTCTGGAATGCGTGGAGACGGCAGGTGCCAAAAAGAACTGGGCCCATTACACCCTTGGAATCGATCGGCTGAGTTGTGCCCAGCTATTGTAGAGGATCGACAAAGTGGATCCATTATTTGCACTATTCGTTGTCATCGTGGGAATCGGCGGCCTTTTCTTCCTCGATCGTGAGAACTCCGCAGGTACATCGAAGGCCCTCTGGCTGCCGGTGATCTGGCTGTGGATCAACGGATCAAGGCCCATCTCCAGTTGGTTGGACATGAGCCCAAAACAGTATTCGCAAGGCGAACTTGCCGCCACCAATTTGCTTGACCAGAGTGTTGCCGGGGGTTTGATGCTCTTTGGCATCATCGTTATTGTCCGTCGCCGCAGAGATGTAATTGTTCTGCTTAGAGCCAGTTGGCCGATAGTACTTTATTTTTCTTTTTGCCTGGTTAGTCTCTTCTGGTCCGACTTTCCCGGATGGGGCTTCAAGCGATGGCTCAGAGCTGCTGGCGAATTGGTAATGATCATGATTGTTATCACAGAGGCTCAGCCGACTGCGGCCGTCAGGCGCTTCCTCTCGCGGGTGGGTTTTGTCCTCTTGCCCACTTCTGTGCTCTTGATCAAGTACTACCCAAAGCTGGGCCAAGGCTATGATTCTCAAGCGGGAAACCAGTATAACTGCGGAGTGACAGACAACAAGAATACACTTGGCGCTGTGGCGTTTCTTGTCGCGCTGGGAACGCTGTGGCAAATACTGAGGCTTCTTCTCGATAGGGGGCAGCCCAATCGCACCCGACGCCTGCTGGCTCAGTGTACCCTGCTCTGCTTCGGTATAGGGATCTTGTTTATGGCCCACTCAGCCACATCCGGGGTTTGTTTCGCCCTCGGAGCGGGGTTGATGCTCGCCACTACTCTGCCCCTGATCAGACGGCGCCCTGCGGCCGTGCATGCGCTCGTTCTGTGCGTATTCCTTGGTGGCGGCCTCGTCGAGCTCCTCGGCGGCCGTTCTGAAGCCATGAAGGCAATAGGAAGGCAGCCAACCTTGACTGGACGAACGCCCATCTGGAACGTCTTGAGTACGATGGCGCCCAACCCGATCGTTGGCGCTGGCTTCGAAACCTTTTGGATTGGACCGCGCGTGGCTTATTTGGACTCCTTATTTCGTGGTATCAACGAGGCACATAATGGTTACCTTGAGGTTTATTTGAATTTGGGCTGGCTCGGCGTAGGCCTGATCGCTCTGATTGTTGGGCAGGGTTATCGCAGAGCTGTCGACGCCTTTCGTCACGGTCGCGATCCGACATTCGGCCCCATGCTGGTAGCCTATATTGTCACCGCGGTGACTTATAGCATCACCGAGGCTGGTTTTAGAATGCTTAGTGCGCCATGGCTTTTCCTACTCATGTCGGTTGTAGCTGCGGGCTGGGTAACTGGTTCGGCAACAGCCCGTTGCAGTCGCGCCGAGAACTCGCCACCCCAACCTTCGCGGTGGGCGACTGCGATACCGAACTGATTCGGAGAATATTACCGAAGCCGTGCGGTTGTTTGCTCCAAAGGGTTCGCGCCGTGTTCTATCTATGGCGATGGATCTGGGACTCTGCGTCCGGAAGTTGAAGTAGCAGCGGTCAGGGCGGCTGCGCGCTGATATCTCACGTTTATGCAGAAGCCTCCGGCAGTAGCCCGCTGCACTTGCGGCATTGTCACGGTTGGCGTGAGAGAGCGCGCGAAGTAGTATGATCTGTGGGAAGCGATCCAAAGCCGAGGTAGCTTAACGGTAGAGCGACTGCACAGTCGGCGGATGGAGGTTCAACACCTCCCGCCGGATCCAATGGCTGACGTAGCCTAGGGTGTGCGGATCGTTTAACTCCGAAATAGACCTTAATATACAACAGCGATGCTAAAGGCCATTCACGTGCCAGAAGATCGTGCGGCAGCGCGGCAGAAGGCAGAACAAGTCGCGGCGGAGCCGAAGGAGACGAAACTAGCGGATGTCGCAGCAGGTATCGAAAAGACGTTGTAGTACACATTTCGGCGGGAACATTGGCGGAGCCTGCGAACGAAGAACCGCTAGAAAAGACCCTGCGCGAAGTACGACGAACTAAAGTAGTTGGGGTGTTTCCGGACGGGAAATCAGCGCTCATGCTGGCCGCAGCGAGGCTGCGCCACGTAGCCGGCACGAAGTGGGGCACGCGGTGCCACCTGGACATGAGCCGCCTTGCGGATGCTAGCGAAGCGGCATGAACGACAGCGCAAAAACTTTTGGCTTCTCCTCGGGGGAGCCGAGCACTAGAACTGGACCTACGTCTCAGGAAATGTGCGAAAAACTCTGGACACGACCGCGCCGCTACAGGCGCCGCTGGAAAGTCGAACACCTGTTCGTCTGGCTTCATAAATTTTGTCGCCCCGTCATTCGCTGGGATTATTACCCAGAAAATTTCCTCGGGATGGTTCAACTCGCTTGCGCCATCATCCTCTTGAGGCATTTATGAGAGCGCTTCTAGTAAGAAGAGTGCCGTCACCACTGTTGGTTGGTGCATTTCTGGTTGTTTCTTTCTGCTACTAAGCTTCGTTCTAGCTGAGCGACTTCCATCAATCGATTGTTTTCACCGGAAATCGGCAGTCCAAGTTCATTTAGCACTTGCGAACGCGAACGCCTGTGAGTAACGTCGGTAGGCTTTCCTAATACGTCGATGAAAAAACTTGCAATGATAACTGGGGCCGAAGGATTCATCGGATCGCATCTGGTGAGGTTCCTTCAAGCAAATAGATGGAAGGTGCTCGGCACGTACTGCTTGCAGGGTTCCGAACCGTCTCCCAGGCTCCCTAACTCGCAATTTGCTTGTTGTGATTTACGGAATGGTCGGGGGATAGCCCATCTTCTGGCAGAACACAAACCAACCCACATATTTCATCTGGCGGCACAGAGTTTGCCAACGTTGTCTTGGGAAGATCCTGTTGGGACTTTCGAATCCAACATCATGGGCTCACTGAACCTATTCGAAGCGGTGCGTCAGATGAAACGACGGCCCGTGGTCGTCTCAGCCTGTTCGAGCGCCGAATATGGACATGTGCCTGCTTCTGCTATCCCGGTCACGGAGGAACAGCCACTCCTCCCAGTGCATCCGTATGGCATCAGCAAGGTGTGCTTGGACTTGCTGGCTCGGGAATATTTTCTCGATTACAGAATACCAGTCGTTAATCTGCGCCTTTTCAACACAACGGGCCCGGGAAAAACGAACGATGCGCCTTCGGACTTCGTCCAGCAGCTCGTGAGAATAAGGAAAGGTCTGCAGCCACCAATCATCGAAGTTGGCAATCTAAAGTCGCGTCGTGCCTTCTTAGATGTGAGCGACACGGTTCGAGGATTCTACTTGGCTGCCATCAAGGGAAAGCACGGGGAAGCGTATAATCTTTGTGCGAACAAGACCTATGAGATTGCCGCGCTGCTAAGGACTGCGATCCGCCTCTCCGGTGTAAAGGTCGAAGTAAGAAGTGTTTCCAGGCTGATGCGACCCTCTGATGAGAAGATCATTTTCGGAAGCACTGGAAAGTTTGAGCGCCAGACGGGCTGGAAGCCGCTGCGAACGATCGAAGAGACTTTGACATCCATGCTGGAGTACTGGGATCGAAGATCGAGAGACACTAGGAAAAGCTCAGGGGCAAAAGGCAAAGAGCGCTGGCCTGGCGTCGGTCGTCCTGCTGACAAGCACAGATGACCATCGGAAATGGGCACCGGTGGCATTTGCATTTGGCGCCCGGGAAATTCACCTTCGTGATTCAATTGTGAGTACTGTCCATCAATCTTCGACGCAACCATCCAAGGGCGTATTCGCTTGATTCGGTACGTAGACAAGATTAAAGCAGTCTTGCTCGTTGGCGGTTTGGGAACTCGCCTGAAATCTGTTGTCGGGTCGACGCCAAAGCCCCTCGCGGAGGTGGGGGACCGGCCATTTGTTGAGTTGCTTGTCAGGCAGCTCCGACACCAAGGAATTCGGCGGCTGGTGATGTGCACGGGGTATCATGCCCAGGAAGTGGAAAACGAGTTGGGCGATGGCCAAAAATGGGATGTCTCTATTGAGTATTCGAGAGAGGCTCAGGCCATGGGAACGGCAGGTGCCATCAAGCTTGCCGAGCCGCTCGTCAGTGATGGTTCCGACTTTCTTGTCATGAACGGCGATTCTTTCATCGAAGCCGACTTTGAGGAGCTTCTTCAGTTCCACCGGGGGAAGAACGGGATAGCGAGCTTGGCGGTGGTTCGCTTGAAAAATGAACAAAGGTACGGAACGGTGCAAATGACTGCCGAGGGTCGTGTGAGCGGTTTCAAGGAAAAGGCGGATGGTGATCCGACGGAATTCGTAAACGCTGGAATATACGTGCTTAACCGTAAGATTCTAGATTATATACCGGATGGTACTGCGAGCCTGGAGAAGGACATCTTCCCAAACGTTCTGGACCAAGGAATTTATGCCTCGGAGCAACACGGGTTTTTCATTGACATCGGTACACCAGAGGATTACGCACGAGCTCAGAAATTGTTTGGCCAGCTCTACGATGCGGCCTACAGGAAACAACCCGGTGATGACTTTGACTGAGCCGTTTAAGTCGGTCGTGCGTCGAGACCACTTCTTGTTTAGTTGGCCACATTTGTCCTCTCTGCGCAAGCGTCGTCACCCTGTAGACTTGAGAATTAGTATGTTGTGAGCAGTAGTTGAAAACCGATGAAATCCAGTTGTCGAAGCCCGTTCATCAGGACTCGGCACTTTGATGCGGAGGGTAGATGACGCCCGTGAGTCATTTCGAGCAGCGCATTCGCAAGCTAATCGAAGCCTCGATCGCCACGAAGCAGTCCTTGCTCGAAAGTACAGAAATCTTGACGTCTATAGCAAAGGTCAGCGAAATTCTCGTCCAGGCATTGCGAGAAGGCAACAAAGTACTCCTATTTGGCAATGGCGGAAGCGCGGCGGACGCGCAGCATATCGCAGCGGAACTAGTGGGGCGTTTTGCATTCGATCGACCCGCCTTGCCCGCTTTGGCCCTTTCTGTGAACAGCTCCTGCATTACGGCGATTGGAAACGATTATGGCTACGATAAGGTGTTCTCTCGGCAACTCGAAGCCTTGGCTCGACCAGGCGATGTGGCGATCGGTATTTCAACCAGCGGCAACTCTCCGAATGTGCTGTGGGCCATGTCCACCGCGAAGAAAATTGGCCTTCACACAATCGCACTGACTGGCTCGACGGGCGGAAATCTGAAGGCTGCTGTGGATCATTGCGTATGCGTACCTTCTAATGAAACTCCGCGGATTCAGGAGTGCCACATCCTCATCGGTCACATCATCTCACAGTTCGTGGAAAGTGAAATCTTTCATGAAGAAGGCCGTATTTCTGGATCGTGATGGGGTTATAAACCGAAAACCGCAGGAAGGCCAATATGTAACCCGCTGGGAAGAAATGCAAATCCTTCCGGGAGTAGCCGAAGCGATTGCGTTGCTTATTGGAGCCGGCTACTGTGTCATCGTGGTGAGCAACCAAAGGTGTGTAGCCAAAGGTCTCTTGACGGTTCGCGAATTGGACTCGATACACCAGCGCATGTGTCAGGAGCTAGCAGCACCTGGTGCTGTTGTTACTGACGTTTATTACTGCCCGCACGAAACGCAACCTCCCTGTACTTGCCGTAAGCCGGCTCCAGGCATGCTTTTGGCAGCGGCACAAGCACATCAAATTGATTTAACCGCGTCATGGATGATTGGTGATTCCGACATTGATATGGAAGCCGGGAGAAACGCGGGGTGCAGAACGGCTCGTATACTGAACGGTGACCAGCTAGTGAGCGGCGTCGCTGATGTAATTGCACAATCTCTACTCAATGCAGTACACCAAATTCTGCTGATGGAATGAATGACGGTTCCATCCCTCGAGCTTCGCTCCCGGAAACCTGTTCTCAAATCGTGGTAACACTTTTCCCTCGTTTCCTCTTCTCGGGGAGATTGCCGCCAAAGGGCTATCGCTTCAGTTCTGCCAATCCATAGCTAACCGGCCTGTTTTCAACAACTAGGAGGGTATTTGTCGACGGCAACATCATCTCATGTCTAGAAGTCTGGCAGGCTGATTGCGACCTTACCACTGCGAGGCCCACGAACTTGATGGCGGTAGCCTATCTGGGCGGCGGCATAGGGGTTACTTGGCGACTCGGAGTGAGCTGGCAGCTTCCGGAGACGCTGACCAGGCAGTCCTGGGCACACCATCCAATGGCCTGGTTGGAGTATCACGACACACGAAGACAGTGAAGGTCCACATCGTAAACCCGCTTTCGGACAGCCGTTGGGATGACCTGATTACCCATCACCCGAAGGCTTCAGCTTTTCATCAACGGGGCTGGCTGGAGGCATTGGCTCGCACATATGGCTATGAACCATTGGTTCTGACAAGCGCTCCTGCCGGCGAGCCACTGAATAATGGCGTGGTCCTGTGCCGCGTCTCAAGCTGGATTACGGGAACTCGTTTAGTATCCCTGCCGTTTGCCGATCACTGTGAGCCCTTGATGGACGACTTCGGTGAGTCCGAGGAATTCATTAACTGGTTGCGAGCAGAGTGTGATCTCCAAAAGCAGCGGTACGTGGAGCTCCGCCCATTATTGGGAGGTCAGGATGCCTGCTATGGTTTGCAACCGAGTCGTTCGTACTGGTTCCACCAGCTTGATATAAGACCGAATTTGGAACAGATTTTTCGACAATTTCACAAGAATTCATTTAGACGAAAGATTCAGCGGGCAGAAAAGGAACAACTCTCCTGTGAAGTAGGCCGCTCGAAACAAGTTGTGGACGAATTCTACAGGCTTCTGTTGACTACCAGAAGGCGCCATCAATTGCTCCCTCAGCCGCGAACCTGGTTCACAAACTTGGTCGAATGTATGGGCGACAAAGTCCAGATCAGGTTGGCTAGGAAAAATGGCGCTCCAATCGCCGCGATGCTCACTCTGCGACATCGATCATGTGTCATTTACAAGTATGGGTGCTCAGACGCAAGGTTCCACAAACTCGGCGGTATGCCGTTTCTGTTTTGGAGGCTCATCGAAGAGAGTAAGGCTTCGGGAGCAGAACAGATCGATTGTGGCCGTTCCGACCTGAGCAACGAGGGCCTGATTGCATTCAAGGATAGGTTGGGAACGAAGAGAAAGTTACTGACCTATTATCGTTATGCGAAATCGGGAGCGCGAGAAGTGGCGAACCCCTGGGACTCCCAGACGGTCCGGCAATTGCTCTCCCTTTTGCCGGATGCTGTTACCTCTGCAGCCGGTAGAGTCTTGTACAGGCACATGGGATGACCCCTGCCATGCTGCTGCGACCCTCGATCCTTCAGCAAGATACTCGCCCTGCTGGAACGTGGATTGCAAAATTTCGTCCGTTGCAGCCTGGTCTAGAGTAGAAAGAAGATGAGCGACGGAATGTTACCTGGGTTGGATGCAGGATTGAAGGAAGAGTTCCAATTACACATGGAATCTGAGGCGTTTTCTTGTGAGTCAATCGCGGAACACGCGGACATGCTGAGTCAAGCTGTGAATGATCGCTACCGTTGTCCCGAGAACTTCTTCGATTTCGTCCTCAGCGGACGGTTATCTTCCGACGCGGGCTATTTCCGATTCGGCTCGAGCGCCACCTGCTACGGTCGTTCGTGTTCAGGAGTGCAACAATCTCGGGTCGAGTCCTCTCTTTACGATGCACTTCGAAACGTCCAAGTGGACAATGCGAAGCTCAGACTGCCATTCGATCCAAGCGAGATTATCGATAATCTTCGTCTGGAACGATATGCAAACGCGCACGATATGGAGAACGGCTTCCGAGACGTTCTCAGGAAGCTATACTACCTCTTGCGACCGTTCACAACTCTACCGGTAAGAAAGCAGGTTCAGAGGTTCCATGCACGTCATTGGAGAAAGCTGCAATTTCCCAGGTGGCCTGTTGACACGACAGTTGAGGATATCTGTGAAAGACTCGTGTTGTTGTCGATGGAAGCCCAAGGCGTGCAGAGCGTTCCTTTTGTATGGTTCTGGCCGGATGGCGCTCGCGGCTGCCTGATGATGACGCACGACGTGGAAACCGAGGCTGGAAGGGACCATTGCGCAGACCTAATGGACGTGGACGATTCTTTTGGAATCAAAGCGTCCTTCCAGATCGTCCCCGAGGATCGTTATGCGATTTCCCCAAATCTCCTTGAGTTGATGCGTAACCGTGGATTTGACATTGGAATCCAGGACTTGAATCACGACGGGCGGCTCTTTGACAACAAAGCAGAATTCCTACGTCGGGTGAAAATTATCAACCACTATGGTCGCGAGTACGATGCTAAGGGATTTCGGGCTGCGGTACTTTACCGAAATCCGAAATGGTATGACGCCTTCGAGTTTGCCTTCGATATGTCGGTTCCAAATGTCGCACACCTCGATCCCCAACGAGGCGGCTGCTGCACGGTTATGCCCTATTTTATTGGAAATATCCTCGAACTCCCTGTAACCACTATTCAGGACTACACCTTATTCCATGTTCTGAATGAACGTTCGATCGATTTGTGGAAGGCGCAAGTCGATCTGATCCTGAAAAAAAATGGCCTGGCGAGTTTCATCGTTCATCCTGACTATGTCATAGAACAGGATATTAATTCCGCATATAAAGGCTTGCTGGGTTACTTGCGAGAGTTGCGTGAGAGAACGCCGATCTGGTCTGCCCTCCCAGCTGAGGTCGATTCATGGTGGAGAGCTCGAAGCAAGATGTCCGTTGTGAAGGATGGGAACTCATGGCGGATTGAAGGTGACGGTGCTGAGCGTGCCGTACTGGCCTTTGCGAAGAACGTCGATGGCAACTTAGTCTACGAACTGGCACAGGCGCCTAGGACCTCGTAGGTCGCAGCGAGGAGCCTCCTCGATGATGTCATTTCGCCTCCGGAGATATCCTCCGCGAGGTCGGAGCCAGATTGAATATCATGCGACGCTGTGCTTCGAGACGCCAGTCTTTCGGTATGATATTTCATGAAACCAAACTATCAGGGATTTGGAGATTCACTTGTGAAACCGGACCGGCGCGGGTACCTTGCGCGCACTTGGTGCCAGAGCGGCATGACTCCGTGAGCGGGCTTTTGTTGTTGCAATCCCAAGATCAAATCTGTTTCAAAGAGGAGTTGCACGAGAATGAGAATATTGTTGACAGGCCATAAGGGCTATATTGGCGCAGTTGCGGTCCCAATATTCAGCGCTGCGGGGCATGAAGTGGTCGGCCTAGACGCGGACCTCTTTGCGGGCTGCGATTTCGGACCACCGGCCCCAAAGATTTCCGAGGTTCGCAAAGACATCCGTAACCTGACGAATGCTGATCTTGAAGGCTTCGACGCCGTAGTGCATTTGGCGGCATTATCGAATGACCCGGTGAGTAACCTCGATCCGGGCCTTACCTATGACATCAACCACAAGGCGTCTGTGCGGCTGGCCGAATTAGCTAAGCAGGCAGGCATAAAACGCTTCATCTTTTCCTCGTCTTGCAGCACTTATGGTGCGGGCGGTGATGCGTTCCTTGATGAGGCCGCTGCGCTCAATCCGGTGACCCCTTATGGTGAGTCAAAGGTTCTGGTCGAGCGCGACGTAGCGCAGTTGGCGGACGAACAATTCAGCCCGACTTTTATGAGAAATGCCACTGCGTATGGCACTTCTCCGCGGCTCCGGCTGGATCTGGTCTTAAACGATTTTGTGGCTTCAGCGTTCGCTAACGGCCGTATTCTTATCAAGAGTGACGGTACGCCGTGGCGTCCGATCGTGCACATCCGCGACATTATCGCGGCCATGCTGTGCGTGCTTGAGGCCCCCAAGAGCGCCATCCACAATGCGACCTTCAATGTCGGCCAAACCGAGGAAAACTACCGCATCAGCGAGCTGGCTGATATTGTGGTTGAAACTGTGCCCGGCTGCCACATCGGGTACGCTCCCGGAGGGGGGCCGGACAAGCGCTGTTACCGCGTCAATTGCGACAAGATCCAGGGTGCGCTGCCGCGCTTCCGACCGCAGTGGACTGCTCGCAAAGGCGCTCAGGAGCTTTATGATGCTTATCGCGCCGCCGGACTTACCGCCGAAGATCTGAACGAGGGCCGGTACTTCCGCATTAACCACATCCGCGGGCTGCTTGCGAGCGGAAAACTGGACTCCTCGCTACGATGGCAGGCGCCGTACCCC
>Ga0210400_10002922_pt1 | contig 15387 bp, 14 predicted proteins | sample IncBWH26MmetaG_FD_155456 | JGI IMG/M metagenome (GOLD analysis project Ga0210400, IMG submission 155456) | Forest soil microbial communities from Barre Woods Harvard Forest LTER site, Petersham, Massachusetts, United States - Inc-BW-H-26-M | ecosystem: Environmental > Terrestrial > Soil >... | reverse complement strand
TGGACGACCGCAAGCAGCAAAATCGCATTCCTCTTCCGCTCCTCTATCAATACGGAGGAACGGGCCAATTGGATGAGATTGGGCCCGCAGACTGGGTGCGGCACTATCTTACTGACTAGGGCCTGGGAATTGGAGCGAAATTGTGGCAGCGGGTCAATTCGGTTTCCACCATGATCAAAAACTTTCCCTGGATCACGGCCTAGGGTATATCTAACATCTGAAGTGCCGTTGTGGGGTGGGCAATGGAGACCTCGTCCAGATGGCGTGTGGGTAGTCCCTTCACCGCCGTCTCCGCGCTCATTACGCCGCTCGTTTTCATGACCGCTAGTCTACTGTTCGCACAAGCCGGCAATGATCCCTCACTTCAATGGGAGTCCGGCGAGCAAATTTACAAATCTGCCTGCATCGCCTGCCATGGTTCCGATGCCACGGGCACACCGAAGTCCATCATCGGGTTCGAGCCGCCGCGGACCTTTCCGGACTTCACGAGATGCGATCAGACCACGCCTGAACCAGACTCAGCGTGGAAGGCCGTGATTGTTCATGGTGGTCCGACCCGCGGTTTTTCGCAGATCATGCCTTCCTTCGGAGACGCGTTGAGTTCGGAACAGATCGACAGCGTCATCGAGTACTTGCGCAGCTTCTGCCGCGATCAGCACTGGCCGCGCGGTGAGTTGAACCTGCCCAGACCGCTCGTTACGGAGAAGGCCTATCCGGAAGACGAAGTCGTGGTCTCCACGGCGCTCAATGCTCAGGGCGCTCCCGGCGGCTTGACCCACATCTTTTATGAGCAGCGCTTTGGTGTAAAAAATCAAATCGAGGTCGACGTTCCCGTTAACTTTCAGGATCAGAATCACACTTGGTACGGCGGCATTGGCGACACCACGCTCGGCGTAAAACGCGTAATGTTTTCCAGCTTGCCGTCGGGATCAATCTTCAGTCTGCAAGGGAGCGTTATTTTGCCCACTGGCAACAAAGCGCGAGGTTTCGGGACCGGCACGACGACCTTTGAAACCTTCGCCGCTTTTGGCCAGTTTTTTCGCTCGAATACGTTCATACAGACGCAACTCGGTGCCGACCTGCCTCGTCACACCGACATCGCCCCGCAATTGATATTCTTCAATACCGCCCTCGGCCAGAGTTTCGCGGCGGATCATGGTTTGGGCCGTCTTTGGTCACCCATGGCGGAATTTCTCGCGGCCCGAGATCTTGTCGACAATGCGAAAACCAATTGGGACCTGCTGCCGCAAATGCAAGTGACGATTAGCAGGCGTCAACATATCCGTGCCGACCTCGGCGTGCGAGTTCCTGTCAGCAACACTGCCGGACGACACATTCAAGTTGTGTTCTATCTACTCTGGGACTGGCAAGACGGACGACTGAACGAAGGCTGGTAAATGAGAAGATCCGCTTGGTATTGGTATTTGATTTCAGCGATAACACTGGCGTTCCCGTGCGCGTTGACGAGCGGATCGAGCGACGAGCAGAAAGATTTGAAGCCGGAATTTCAGACGTCGGACCGCTGTTTGGCCTGTCATAACGGGCTGACAACTCCGTCGGGCAAAGACGTCTCGATTGGCATCGCCTGGCGCTCCAGCATAATGGCCAATTCGTCGCGCGACCCCTATTGGCAGGCAAGCGTTCGCCGCGAAGACATCGATCACCCGGAATCAAATGACAAGCTCGAAGATGGTTGCGCGGACTGCCACATGCCCATCGCCCGCTACGAGGCAAAGTTGCAAGGCCGCCTGGGTGAGGTATTCCCGCATCTTCCATTCGACCGTAATCCCGAGAAAAATGCCGCGGCTGAAGACGGCGTCTCTTGTTCGATATGCCACCAAATCGGAAAAGAAAAGCTTGGCTCCCGCGAAAGCTTCAACGGCGGCTTCGTCGTAGACGCACCCCGGTCCAGGGATGACCATCCCGAGTACGGTCCGTTTGCCATTGACAACGGACGCGCGCACATTATGCAGACTTCCACAGGAGGTTTTCGCCCCACCGAGGCCTCTCATATTCACGATTCCGCGCTTTGTGCCACCTGCCACACGCTTTACACCACGTCGCTTGCGCCTGGTGGAAGGGAGATTGGCTCTTTCCCCGAACAGGTACCCTACCTCGAATGGCTGCACAGCGATTATCCGCGCAAATATAGCTGCCAAGGCTGTCACATGCCTGAGGTCCAGGGAGACGCGCCAATCGCCGCCGTCCTCGGTGTACTCCGGCAGGGAGTCCGGCAGCACACGTTCGTTGGCGCAAACTTTTTCGTTTTAAAGATGCTGAACCGTTACCGTGCTGACCTCAGCGTCACCGCGATGCCTCTGGAGTTGACTGCTGAAGCAGACAGAACAGTGGAGTTTTTGCAGTCACAGGCTGCGCGCGTCACAATTCGCAACATCGGGATCGCCTCTTCGCAGCTCAGCGTGGAGGTATTCGTGGAAAACCTGACCGGACATAAATTGCCCACTGCGTTTCCCTCGCGCCGCGCCTGGCTGCATCTACTCGTTCGCGATGGCAACGGACGCACGGTTTTTGAATCCGGAGCTTTGAATTCCGACGGTTCTATTCAAGGCAACGACAACGATGCCGATTCCTCGCGCTTCGAGCCGCACTACCGCGAAATCAAGAGCAGCGACGAAGTACAAATCTACGAACCAATTCTGAAAGACGAAGCCGGCAAGGTCACGACAGGACTCGCCTTGGCAGTCGGATATCTAAAGGACAACCGGCTTCTCCCGTCCGGTTTTCAGAAGCAGACGGCGGACCAAGACATTGCTGTGATTGGCGATGCCGCGGACGACCCGAATTTTACTGATGCGGGAAATTTGGTCCGCTATTCCATTCCACTCGGCAACGCGCAAGGACCGTTTCATATTGACGCCGAACTGTGGTATCAACCCATCGGCTTTCGCTGGGCGCACAACTTGATCCCATATCAAGCTGCGGAGACGCGCCGCCTTATCGGCTATTACCAGTCCATGTCTTCGGACACTGCGATCGTGTTGGCTCGAGCGGCAGCTAGCCACTGAGTTGCCCTACTCGCGAAACTTCTACTAGGTGTTATACGGTTATCGGAATGTATGGTCCGCCGCAGTGTGGCAAGCGAAAAACGAAGGATGACGGTTGGTCTGCGCTAATGTATTCGGCCTTGAGTGGAGTCAGTGACTCCGGCCATGATGGATATCCTGCCGTGCGTTGCATCACCCAGCGCTCGCGTACGCGATGCCACGCCTGCATGTCGAGCTGTCCCTCCCTCTTGATCGGAACAAAACGCCTCCGCGGCCGTTGCACCGCTTCGGCGATCGCTTCCGCATCCAGGTAGTCACTCTTGTTGGTCTGCACCTAAGGCTTCACGTATTGCGCCGGCATCAATCGCACCTCGCACCCTTGCTCGCGCAGAGCGCGCCCCAGAAAGTGCGATCCACCTCCACACTCTACAACTTCTAGGGATCTGCGGCGGACCAACCCATTAACTGAACCACACCGAAACTCTCGCCCTTCAAAGGGGTTCAGGCGTGAGCCGTCGCTCCTACGCCCGCAACGCCGATCGACGCCAAATAGACACGGACGGCATCTGCAGTTTGAATGGCCTGTTCGACGCATGAGCCAATCGAAGGTCCGGACAAGTAATTTCCACTGAGAAATAATCCTGGCACTGAGGAAGCCGCCGCACCAAGGGCCGAGACTGTTTCGCAGTGGCCGAGGTTGTATTGTGGCAGGGCGCGCGAGTAGCGATGGACCAAGCGCGTCACGGGCTGTCCGGTGATGCCGAGGACGCGTCCGACCTCGCCGCATATGGTTTCCGCAATCCCATCGTCGCTCATGTCGCACAACGCGGGATCGGTGGCGCCGCCTGCAAAGCTGGTGAAACAGGCCATGTTTTCGGGCGCGCGCCCGGGGAAGAGAGAGGAGTTCCAAACTGCACCGAGCACGCGTAATCCCTCGCTGCGCGGCACCAGGAATCCGAATCCATTGCTTGGGTGACGAACCTGATCGCGGCGATGACCTGCGGCTACAACGGCGATGGGCGCGTATTCAATGCGCGCGAATGGCGCCGCGAATTTGTCCGACACGCCCTTCAGAATTTCCGAAGCTGCATCCACCGGTGCGGCCGTGATCAAAGCGCTCGCCAACAGTGTTTCCCGATGGCCGTTTCGAGTGATATCCACTTCAAACGACGAATTTCCGTTCGCTTTGCCGTGGCGTGCCCCAACCACTATCGTTTCACTCAGGAACGCATCGCCCAGCCGGTCGCCGAGCGCACGCGGCAAAGTTTCCATTCCGTCGCGAAATGAGCACAGGCCCGGCTGCGGCGTGCCCTTTGCGGGCCGCGATTTCATTGCGCCGCGCAATACGCTTCCATACTTCGCCTCGAATTCATGGAGCTTTGGGAATGAGGCGCGCAGGCTCAGCTTTTCCGGGTCTCCCGCATAAACCCCCGAAACGAAGGGAGCAACGATCCGATCCAGAAGCTCGTCTCCGAATTTCCGACGCATGAATGCCGCTATGGACTCGTCAGTTGAAGGAGGGGTCGTGCGGCGCAACATCTCCGTGGAAAGCCGCCATTTCGTGCCGGCGCCGAGCAAAGGCGTCTTCAGCAGGGAAGGTGGCCCGAGAGGAGCAGGGACTAACTGGCCGCGAAAGAGAATGTATCGCGGCGCGCGCGAGTCCGCCTGGAGCAATTCATTCTTCAGGCCCAACGCATCAATGAGCTTCAGCAGTGGTTCAGTGGAAAGAAAGCTCTGCGGCCCGAGCTCGAAGCGAAAGCCATCTTGTTCATGCGTCGCGATGACGCCGCCAGGACGGTTGCCGGCGTCCAACACACGCACGGGAATCCCGGCCTGCTGAAGGTGATAAGCGCAGGCCAAGCCGGAAATTCCCCCGCCAATGACAATGGCTGGAAACGGAGTTAGAGCCGGAATGGACACGAAACCTCGATCCGTTTTTTAGAGCGTCTTTGAAAACAGCGGGCGGCTATCCAGATTTTGTTTTTCAAGATAGGGATCGAAAACCATGGCGATGTTGCGAATGAAGATCCGCCCCAGTAGGGACGTGCGCATCACGCCGCCTTCGAGGTCGACGAGGCCATCGGAAATAAACGGGGCGAGCCGCGCAATTTCCGGAGCGAACCTCTCGTCAAAGGCGATGCCGAATTCACGCTCAATTTCGGCGGTATGCAAAACGCCATGACACAGAATACGGCTGATGACCGTGCGGCGAAGCAGATCGTCATCACTCAAGCGATAGCCGCGCATGGTGGCGATGCCGCGGCGCTCAATACGCTCGCGATAAGGAGCGACGTTGCGGTCATTTTGCGCGTAGCACGCGCCGACGGCGCTGATTGCGCTCACGCCCATGCCGTAGAGGTCCGCGCCCGCCTTGGTCGTGTAGCCTTGGAAATTGCGGTGCAGCGTGCGCTCACGCTGCGCTACGGCAAGCTCGTCGTTTGGCCGCGCGAAATGGTCCATACCGATGTAGAGATATCCAGCGTCCAGGAAGTGTTCGAGGCCTGCGCGGAAAATCCTGAATTTCTCCATGCCTTCGGGCAAATGCGTCGCCAGTGCGCCTTGCTGTTTTCGCAGCCACGGAACGTGCGCGTAGCTGAACATGGCGACGCGGTCCGGCGCGAGCGCAACCACCTGCTCGACCGTGTGCGCAAAGCGCTCGGAAGTCTGCAGCGGCAGGCCGTAAATCAAGTCCACGTTAATGCTATCGAAGCCAAGCTTTCGCGCGCCCAAAATAAGATCGCGTGTCATTTCGAGCGGTTGTACGCGGTGAATTACTTCCTGCACCTCGGGGTGAAAATCCTGAATGCCCATGCTCAGTCGATTGAAGCCCAGCCGGCGCAGCGCCTCGAGGTGCGCTTGCGTGGTGACGCGCGGATCGATCTCGATGCCGATTTCCGCGTCTGGCGCGAAGGTAAATCGCTCCGCTGTGTAGCGGAAAAGTTGCTCCATCTGCTCGGGAGTCAGGTACGTCGGCGTGCCGCCGCCCCAATGAAATTGAACGACGGGGCGATCGCGGGATACGAATTTGCTGACGTGCTCGATTTCCCGCTCCAGGATTTCGATGTACGGCGGCGCAACGCTATGGTCCTTCGTAATTACCACGTTGCACGCGCAGAACAGGCACAGGCTCTCGCAGAAGGGAAGATGCATGTAGAGCGAGACGGGCGTTCGCGCAGCGTTCGCGCCTGCGTAGAACTGTTCCAGATCGTCGGGGCCGAAATTATCCTGCCATACAGGCGCCGTGGGATAACTGGTGTAGCGCGGGCCCGGGCGATTGTATTTTTCGAGGAACTCTTCAGAGATTTCGAAGCGTTCCCGGTTCAGCTGCAGATGGAGGCTCGAATCGCTCACGGGCGCGCCCTTTCCGAACGCGCAGCAACGGTGACCGGGGCGTTCTGCCCGGCGTTCACAAATGCACGCGCATTTTCCACGGGAGTTTGTTGCAGGATTCCGTGACCGAGATTGAGGATGTGGCCCACACCGCCAGTTTTCTCGATAGCTTCACGGGCGGCCCGGCGCACGCCCTCTTCGGGGCCGAGGAGGACACACGGGTCCACGTTGCCCTGGAGCGCAACGCCTCCGACTTGCTCGCGAACGGTTGCCAAGTCCATGCGCCAATCCACGCTCAACACGTTCGCCCCTGATTCTGCCGCCGCGGCCAATAAATGGCTCGATGCCTTCGAGTAGAGAATGACAGGTGTGTCGCCGGCGCCAATCTCTTCGATCAAGAGTTGCGTGGCAGGAAGCGCGAATTCGCGGTATTGCTCAAGCGTCAGCTCGCCCACCCAGGTGTCGAACAGCTGGACCGCGGAAGCGCCAGCGGCGATTTGCGCGCTTAGGTACCGGGCTGTGGCATGCGCGATACGCTCCAGCAGAGAACGGAACAGGTCCGGGTCATCGTAAAGCAGCGCCTTCGCGGTGGGGAATCCATCCTTGCCGTGGCCTTCGATCATGTAACACGCAAGCGTCCAAGGCGCCGCTGCGAAGCCCAGCACCGGAACATCCGGGCCTAGTTCTCCGCTGAGCATGCGAACCGCTTCCATCAGGAAGCCGGTTTCCCGTTCCGGGTCGAATACGGCGAGTTTATGGATCTGCGCCGCGGTTCGAAGGGGCGATTCGATTACGGGGCCCTTATCGGTAAGTTCGAAGGGCAGCCCCATCGCTCCAGCGGGTATCAAAATATCGGAAAAAACGATGACCGCGTCGACGCCCAGGATGCGGTAGGGCTGAAGCGAAACCTCGACAGCCAGCTCGGGAGTCGTGCAAACCTCGAGGAAATTGTGCTTTAGGCGCACGGCGCGGTACTCGGGCAGGTAACGCCCAGCCTGGCGCATGATCCATACCGGCACTCGCTCGACAGGTTCACAGCGGCAAGCGCCCAGGAATAGAGCCTTCCGGTTCACGGATTGAGCCGATTGGGTCATCAGTGGTCAGGCTAGGTGACATAGCCATCATAACAAAAGTGGGCGTTGCCTGCATCGGCGCACGATTGCGTTGTTGCGTACTTTAAGGTTCCCGAATTGGCTATAATATTGGCGATACAGGTGGTAGAGGACCGGCTGTAAGCGGTAGGTTTTCTAAATTCCGCCTTCTCGATGCGCTCAGGGGCCCTTGTGGTGAAAGGTTATTGCTGGTGAACAAGAAAGCGTGTTTGGTGTGAATTTGTCCTGATGACGAACCCGTACGTACTTGCGACGCTGTTCTTTTACGTAACGAGCCTTGCGCTCTATATCTGGAATCTTCGCGAGCCGTCGCGCATGGCGGGTATCGGGGCGACCTTTTGCCTCCTTGGTGCCCTCGGCCTTCACTACCTGGCGCTCCTGGAGAGGTCGCGGCTGATTCATGCTGTGCCGTATGACGACCTTTTCGGTTCACTTTCGCTCTTCGCGTGGCTGCTGGCCGCGACGTATCTGGTTCTGGAGGCAATCCACCGTCGCCAGGCCGTGGGGCCGTTCGTGTTGCCGATCGTGATCGTCGTGTTTTTGCTGGCTCACATGAGCGAGGCGCGGCCGATCAAGGCGCCCCCGGCGCAGGGTCCTCTGTTTGCGTTTCACGTCACGCTTAACATTCTGGCGTACTCCGCCTTTGCGATTTCGTTCGTGTTGAGCGTAATTTTTCTGTTGCAGAACCGTCGTCTTCGCGATCATAAGCTGGGCAGCGTTGGGTGGCGCTTCCCGGCGCTCGATGTCCTCGAACGGATGACGCGCAGCAGCGTCCTGATTGGCTGCGGGTCGCTCGCGGTCGGGATGACGGCGGGATTTATCTGGGAGCACCGGCTACAGGGCCGGTATTGGAATGGTGATCCAAAAGTTGTGGTTACGATTTTGATTCTGGCGGTCTACGTCAGCTACACACTGCTGTCGCAGACACCGGCATGGCGGGGTGCGCGAGCGTCGGCGCTTTGCATCTTTAATTTCATGTTTGTGATTTTCAGTTACAGTATCGTGAACCGGTACCTTTCGCATTTTCACCGTTATTTCTGATTTGGTGTGAACGCAAAGACCAGGGAAATCGCGTGAGCGCGAGCTGAATGGAAATCGTCCTCATCGGACTGAATCACCGCACGGCTACGGTCGAGCTGCGCGAGCGCGTCGCGTTCAGCGCCGAGCAAGCGTGCCAAGCCGCCGACCAGCTGCGCTCACGCGGAATCCTGGAAGAAACGCTGGTCCTTTCCACCTGCAACCGCAGCGAACTTTACGGTGTCCCGCGCGAGCTTACCGCGGACAGTAGCGGCGCCGTCGAACTGTTCCTCGCGTCATTTCACCAATTGACACTGGCCGAACTGAATGGTTCGCTTTATCGGCATCATGATCGTAACGCGGTGGACCATCTGTTTCGAGTTGCGGCCGGGCTCGACTCCATGCTGCTAGGTGAAGCGGAAATCCTGGGCCAGGTGCGCGAGGCCTACCGGATTGCGCTCGACCACGGCGCGACAGGCCCTGTGCTCAACCGCATGTTCCAGGGCGCCCTTGAGGTGGGCAAGCGCGTTCGCAACGAGACGGAGATCGGCACCCGGCCGGTTTCGGTCGCGTTCGCGGGGGTAAAACTGGCGGAGCGCATCTTTGGCCGGATGAACAATCATCGCGCGTTGATCGTCGGGGCGGGCGCCACCAGCGAACAGGTGGTGAGGCACCTGTGCGACCGCGGAATCAAACAGCTGCGCGTTCTGAATCGTACGCCGGAGCACGCCGTGGATCTTGCCGTGCGGTTTGGCGGCGAAGTCATCCCTTGGGAGAACTTGACAGCGGCGCTCGAATGGCCGGACTTGATCGTAACTTCTGTGTCGAGCGCGGAACCGATTCTGACGCGCCCGGCGATCGAGCGCGCCATGGCTCGCCGCGGCAATCGCGCCTTGTTGATGATCGACCTCGGCGTCCCGCGCAACGTGGCATCCGGCGTCGCCAACCTCTACAACACATACTTGTATAATGTTGACGACCTGACCGAAATCGTCGAGCAAAACAAAAAGGCGCGCGAGGCGGAAATCCCCCGGGCCGAAGCGATCATCAATGAACAAATCGAGAAATTCATGCATTGGCAGGCCGGAGTTGCGGCAGGCGTAGTCGTCGGAGACCTTCGCACGAAGCTCTCTGCGGAGCGCGAGACGTTCCTGCGCGAGCGCCTCTCCTCGATGGCGAGTCTCTCGGAACGCGATCGAGCTCAAGTCGCCGCTTTGCTCGAAGAGTTTGTCGACCACGTAGTGCTCAATCCGGCCGAACGACTGCGCGGTATTCCGGATCTGCGCCGCAAACTCCAGAATCTCGAAGCGCTGCGAGATTTTTTTCATCTCGACCGGGAGAAGTCTTGAAGGCGTTGCGAATCGGGACTAGAGGGAGCGCACTGGCTCTCTGGCAGGCAAAGAGCATCAGCGAAGCGCTTCGCAGCATCGCCGGCGTTGAATCGGAACTCGTGATCGTGAAAACCTCGGGCGATAAATTCCAGCAGAAAAGCTTCAGCGAGATCGGAACGAAGGGAGTGTTCATCAAGGAGCTCGAAGACGCTCTGCTCGAACATCGCGTAGACTTGGCCGTACACAGCATGAAAGACGTCCCCACCGAAGTTCCAGATGGCTTGACGATTGCCGCGATATGCAAACGGCAAGATGTGCGCGATGCGCTGCTTTCCACTAGCGGGGCATCGCTCAACCGTCTTCCCGCAGGAGCCCGCGTCGGCACGAGCAGCTTGCGGCGGAAGTCTCAGTTGCTCTACGCGCGGAGCGATTTGCAAATCCTCGACCTCCGTGGAAACGTGGATACACGAATCGAAAAATTGAAGCGGGGAGATTACGATGCCATCGTGCTCGCCAAGGCAGGCCTCGATCGACTCGGCCTGAGCGCGAACATCACCGAAGTGCTGCCGCCCGATGTCTGCTTGCCTGCCGCGGGGCAGGGAGCGATCGGAATCGAAGCGCGCGCGAATGACGCCGAAACTCTCGGAATTCTTTCTGCGTTGAACGATGCGGAGACGCGCAGCGGGGTGGAAGCCGAGCGCGCGGTACTCGCTGGTCTCGAAGGCGGCTGCCAGGTCTCCATTGGCGCGTGGGGACGCCTAGAGGGCGGAAAACTCGTGCTTGAAACAGCCGTGCTTTCTCCCGATGGCACGCAACGCTTGAGGGAGAAGAGTTGGGGCGCGCCGGAAGAGGCCGTGCTGCTTGGCGAAAGAGTTGCGGCTAAAATGCTCGCGCAGGGAGCGGCCGCACTTCTTGCGCGCGAGGGCCGTGGAACACGTGCATGAGCGCGGACAGACCACTCGATGGAAAGTGCATCGTGATTACACGCGCGCTGGAACAATCCGGTGAGCTGAAAGAGCGCCTCGAAAGCCTTGGCGCGAGAGTCCTCATGCTTCCTGCCGTGAGTTTTTTTGGACCCTCGAATACGGTCCATCTCGACCACGTGATCAATTCGCTCGGAAGCTTCGACTGGGTGTTCTTCACAAGCGCAAACGCAGTGCGCTTTTTCGCGGACCGCTGCCGCCAACTCGGTCGCGATTTGCGTGCCGGCCAGGGGCCGCGCTACGCTGCCGTTGGACCCGCTACGGCTAGTGTTGCGGCAGGTGCGGGATTTGCCGTAGATTATGTTGCTCGGGAATTTCAAGGCGTGGCTTTAGCGCGGGAGTTGGGCGCGTCGCTTGCGGGAAAACGCATTTTGCTGCCGCGCAGCGATCGCGCGGGACGCGATTTGCCCGATGCACTCAAGGACGCAGGCGCCGAAGTTAGCGAGGCCATTGTGTATCACACTGGCGGCGTCGGCCCGACGGAGCCGGGAGTTCTAGAAGCAGTTCGCGAGGCGCGTGTGGACGTTGTGGCTTTCTTCAGTCCGTCGGCTGTGGAGAACCTGCGGGCCGAGCTCGGCGCGGAGATGATGTCGCGGCTGGGCGCGCAAGTGGCGCTTGCTGCGGTGGGCCCGGTGACAGCTGCAGATTTACGAAAAGCTGGATTGCCCGTTGCGATCGAGCCTCCACAAGCCACGGCGGAATCGATAACCACAGCAATCGCGAAGCATTTTTCATCGCACGCTGCTTCCCAAGCGAGGTCGTCATGAGTTTTCCCACAACACGCCCACGCCGCTTGCGGCGCAGCGAAGCAATTAGGTCGCTGGCACGCGAAACGCGTCTGTCGACGCACGGCTTCATTTATCCGATGTTCGTTTGTCCCGGAAAAGGTGTGCGGAATGCGATCGGCTCGATGCCGGGCGTCGCCCAGCAATCGGTGGACAAATTGCTAGAAGAATGCCGCGAGGTCGAGCAGTTAGGTATTCCCGGAATTATCTTGTTTGGCATTCCGGATAAGAAAGATGCGCGCGGTACGGAGGCCTATGCCGCCGACGGCGTCGTCCAGCGCGCCATTGAAGCGATTCGCAGCGCCAAGCTCAACTTGCTGGTCATGACCGACGTGTGCTTGTGCGAGTACACCGATCACGGACATTGCGGCATTGTTGAAAACGGCGAAGTGAAAAACGATCCGACGCTGGAGCTGCTCGCCGCGGAATCCTTGTCTCACGCGCGTGCTGGGGCGGACATTATCGCGCCTTCGGATATGATGGACGGGCGGGTCGGCGCCATTCGCAAAGCGCTTGACGGCGCTGGGTTTGAAGACATCGCCATCATGAGCTACGCGGCGAAATACTGCTCGGGATTCTACGGGCCGTTCCGCGAGGCCGCTGAGTCGGCGCCGCAATTTGGCGACCGCCGCGGCTACCAGATGGACCCTTCTAACGCGCGAGAAGCGATTCGCGAAGTGGAGTTGGACCTAGCCGAGGGTGCCGACATGATCATGGTAAAACCGGCGCTCGCGTACCTCGACATCATCCATCGCGTCCGGGAAACGTTCGACGTTCCGATTGGCGCGTACAACGTGAGCGGAGAATTTGCGATGGTGAAAGCGGCCGCCGCAAACGGATGGATCGATGAAAAGAGAATCGTGCTCGAGATTCTGACAGCCATTCATCGCGCCGGCGCGAGTATCGTGCTCACCTATCATGCGAAGGACGTTGCGCGCTGGCTGAAAGCCTGTTGATTCGCAAACCCGGACCACAGACACCGATGAGTGCACCGAAACAAGTCAAAAAAGAGCGCCCTCACTCTGAAGAAATCTTTCGCCGTGCGACGGACGTTCTCGTCGGCGGAGTAAATAGCCCCGTGCGTGCATTTCGCGCCGTGGGCGGCGATCCCATTGTCGTCGGTCGCGCGGCAGGCGCGCGCCTGTGGGATGCCGACGGAAATGAATACGTCGATTATGTATGTTCCTGGGGCGCGCTGATTCTGGGTCATGCGCATCCGAAAGTCGTCGAAGCCATCGCCGCACAGGCGCGCAGGGGCACGAGTTACGGAATGCCCACCGAACTCGAGGTCGAACTCGCTGCACGCATCAGGGTGGCTCTTCCGTCGTGTGAGAAGGTAAGATTCGTTAGCTCCGGCACGGAAGCGACGATGAGCGCGGTGCGCCTGGCGCGCGCCGCGACAGGCCGCGACCTCATCATCAAATTTGAGGGCTGCTACCATGGGCACTCGGACAGTTTTTTGTCCGAGGCTGGGTCGGGCCTTGCGACCCTCGGAATCGCCGCATGTCCCGGAGTGCCGCAGGCGCTCGCGGCGCTAACGCTCAACGCCCCTTACAACGATGTCGCGGCGGTTGAAAAGCTCTTCGACCAGCATCGCGATCAAATCGCTGCCGTGATCGTCGAGCCCGTCGCTGCGAATATGGGCGTCGTTTCGCCAATGCCCGGCTTCCTCCAAAATCTTCGTGACCTGACAACGCGGCACCGATGCCTGTTGATCTTCGATGAAGTGATTACCGGATTTCGGGTTTGTTACGGCGGCGCGCAAACCTCGTTCGGCATTGTGCCGGACCTCACCACGCTCGGGAAAATCATCGGCGGAGGATTGCCGGTTGCCGCGTATGGGGGTCGGCGAGATCTGATGGACCGCATTGCGCCACTTGGTCCCGTGTATCAGGCTGGAACGCTATCCGGAAATCCGCTTGCCATGAGCGCGGGAATCGCGACGCTCGACTTGCTTGCCGCGCCGAAGTTTTACGAATCGCTCGATGCGCGCGCAAAGCGACTTGGCGATGGAATCGGCGCAGTGCTACGGGAAACGGGCGTTTCTGCGACTGCAGTCCGCGTGGGGTCTCTCGTCACGTTTTTCTTCTCGGGTGAACCCGTGCGGAACTACGCCGGCGCTAAAAAAAGCGATACGAGGCGCTTTGCTGCGTTCTTTCACGCCATGCTCGACCGCGGTATATTTCTCGCACCCTCGCAGTTTGAAGCGCTGTTCGTTTCCGCGGCGCATTCCGACGCGGATATTGACCGCACGATTGCGGCGGTTCGCGAGAGTCTGGCCAGCGCAACGGAAGCATCGTAATGGTGCTTCCAACTCGAAACCCGATTGCGATTCAACAACCAACATTTTTGTGGGAGTGAAGATTTATGCCCGATGAGCTCAGCGAACTTCAGGAAAATGCGGAGCATGGCCGTGAAAACCCTTCGCTCGCCCCGATTTCGGTAACGATGGCCATCCTCGCGGTCTGCGTCGCCGTCGTTTCACTGCTTGGGTATGGGGCGCATAACGAAGAATTGCTGTTTCAGAACCGCGCCACAGACCAATGGGCCTACTACCAGGCGAAAAATATTCGCCGGCACAACTATGAAATGGGCGTGGATCTTCTCTCATTAGTGGAATTCAAGGACAAGGCGCAGGCCGATAAGGTGCACGAAAAATACCTGAAGGAAGCCGAACGCTATACGAAAGAGCAGGCGGAAATCGAGGAGCAGGCGAAGGATCTGGAGAAGGAATCCGCTCTCGCGCAGCGCAAGGCGGATCGCTTCGACCTCGGCGAAGTGTTCCTGGAAATTGCTCTGGTGATTTCTTCGCTCGCGTTGCTGTCGCGCAAACGCTTCTACTGGTACATGGGAATTATTTCCGGGCTCGCCGGGCTTGGCGTTGCCGCGACCGGTTTTCTGTTGCACTGAAGACCTTTGCCCTCAATTCACTGTGCATCATGCGCCGGGCGGCGATTCCCGTAAGCGGAGTTGGGCCAGTTCGCGCGACAATTGGTCGAGCCGTTTGAGAACTTCCTGATGGCGCGTCTCTTCTGGAACAGGCTTTTTCGCAAGGAACGAAATTGTGCCGCTCGGTTCGAGCACGGCACTCTCCACTTCGCTAAGGTCCCCAAACCCTTGTTTGTGAGCCGCGGCTTCGAGTTCCTGCCGCGTCAGTACTTCCTGCGTCAGCTTATTATCCAGGACTTGTCCGTTCTCAATCAGCGAGCACGACTCGCCTTCGACGAGACGGTCAAGCTTCTCATGGCGGTACAGAAATCGCACGACGAGGTAATTAACCAGCAGCAAGGTCGATGCGCCAATGATGCCGCCGGTGACGCTGTTGTCATCGCCAATGATGGCATTCTGCACCGTGTTCGAGAGGGTCAGCAGAACGACCAGGTCGAATGGATTGAGCTGCGCCAGCTCGCGCTTGCCCGCCAACCGCAGCCCGATCACCAGGAAAAAATAGACGGCCACCGGGCGCAGGATTTTCTCGGCGACGGGAAGGCTGAGAACAAACATATCGGTCCAGACTTTGGAGTGCATCACACTTCTCCTTCCGAGAAAAAATGGCGGCGTATGCATGGGAAATGTGGGCTTCGCCATCCGCCGGCTTTGCAGTTGCTTCGGGCGAGGTTAGCACGTACCTCAAATCTGCGGAAATGCGGGCGATCCTCATAAGTAGCGTTGCGAGCCTAGATTTGGTATTGTTCCGGGCCGGGACTGGTGACGATTGGAAGTCTCTGGTTCCGCGATGTGTTGCTACGTTTCTTTGGAATTTGCCGGACACCGTCGATGCGGGTAACCGTGTTCCGGGGGTGATAAGCCAGAAAAAATTGCAT
>Ga0210400_10002921_pt1 | contig 15390 bp, 10 predicted proteins | sample IncBWH26MmetaG_FD_155456 | JGI IMG/M metagenome (GOLD analysis project Ga0210400, IMG submission 155456) | Forest soil microbial communities from Barre Woods Harvard Forest LTER site, Petersham, Massachusetts, United States - Inc-BW-H-26-M | ecosystem: Environmental > Terrestrial > Soil >... | reverse complement strand
GTCAGGAGCGGTGGGAACGCCGGTGACGATCGCGGGTGCGAACCTTGGAGCGACGCAGGGAACCAGCACAGTCAAGTTCAACGGGATGACGGCGGCGCCGACGAGTTGGAGTGCAACGAGTATTGTTGCTCAGGTACCGGCAGGTGCGACCAGCGGGAATGCTGTTGTGGCCGTTGGCGGGGTCGCCAGCAATGGTGCGGCGTTTACGGTAACCACTGCAACTGCGCCGAGCATCACGAGTCTGAGTCCAGCCTCAGGAGCGGTGGGAACGCCGGTGACGATCGCGGGTGCGAACTTTGGGCCGAGCCCTGGATCGAGCACGATCAAGTTCAATGGAATGGTGGCGACTCCCGCGAGTTGGAGTGCAACGAGCATCGTCGCGCCTGTGCCCGCAGGAGCCACGACGGGAAACGTGGTGGTGACCGTCGGCGGTGTAGCGAGCAACGGCGTCGCGTTCACGGCAACCGCCCAACAGTCCAGTGCTAGCTGGAAGTACGTACAGGATAGTGTTCTCACAAGCTGTAATGGCGGAGCGAGCAGTTGTACCCTGCAGAAGAACAACGTGATCCCCACAACCGCCGGAACAATCTGGCTCGTTCGCATCCACACGCCTAACAACGTCACGATTAATTCGGTCACCGGAGGCGGCGCGACATGGCACCTGTGCGCTCCCTGCCATCTCTTCAATTCTGCGACCAACGACAACCAAGATATAGCCTACGGCTTCGGTGGGGCGGCAAACACCACAACTGTCACCGTTAATCTTTCCAGCGCTGCTGGGACATTCTTCGGCGGCAACTTCATGGAGATTCTGCCCCCTGCGGGTTCGGTACCCTCTTTTGATACGGCCGGAACAGCTACATCATCTACTTGTACCACCTGTACTGGTCCCAGTCTTACCCTTAGAGGGACGGATGCAATTATCGAAGTCCTCTCGGGAAATGGAGCGAACACGATCAATGCCTGGAGTGCACCGTATCTTACGGACTTGGCAAGCGACGGAATCGGACTGAATGTTTCAAGCGGGACTGGCCCTACGGTTACTTTGCCTTCTGGGGGCGGCGACATCACAGCTATTGCCTTCACGTCATCTCTTGGCACCTTCGCTGCGACTCCTGCACCAATCTCGATGGTCCACTACACGAACATGCAAACGAATTGTAGTCCTTCCTGCAACATAACGATTCCTTCCACAGGTTCCGGGAACCTCCTATATGTAGAGGTAATGGACATCAACTCTACCTTCATCTCTTCGGTCAGCGGTGGCGGAACTTGGGTGGTCCCTATAGGAGCCAACAGCTGTCATATTTTGTTGAGCGGCGGCTTCGCCATGAGTTGCGGATATGTTCTGTCCAGCAGTTCAGGCGCAACATCCATCACCCTGACTATGGGGGGGAGTGGGGCGGTGCAAGTTGGCGTGTATGAAGCATCCTCACCAACTCCGTTCACATTCGATACGCAAGGCTCAACCACGAACACCCCCACCTTTGACCCAATAGGGCAAGCACTAACCCTTAGTGGGACGAACGATATTATCTTCCAATCAATTTTCGCCCCTGGTGGACCTTCTGGCGTCACCTTCTACCCGCTCCCAATCAAGGGAGCCAATTTCTTCCTCAACCAAGCTGGAATGGGTGTATTGCTCAACACTACCCGAGGAGCTGCGCCAGTCTGGGCCAATGGCGGCAACAATGCAACGACGGTTGCGGGCGTGGCCTTTAGCAGCGGCGGTGGAACAGGTGTGGTGACAGCGTCCCTGGCACCGATCACGGCGGCGACACCGATGAAATCGAGCGCGACGAATGGCGTGGCTCTGGTCCCGACGACAGCGGTGACAACAGGAACCGCTACATTCCCGATCAAAGCCAGCGTGAACGGTAGATATTTTATTGACGCAGCCGGAGCGCCATGGCTGATGGTTGGTGACTCCGCGCACCATATCGTGAATGTGGCACTTGCCACAGATTGGCCGACCTACTTTGCCAGTCGTCAGGCCCTGGGCTTCAACACCATCAACATCATGCCGTGCTCCCACGGCAATTGTCCGCCAACAGGCGCGACCGCCGATGGGCAACTGCCTTTCACCGGAATCATTCCAAACGTTTGCGGCGGCACCGGCCGTGGCGCTTACGACCTTGCGACTCCAAACCCCTTTTATTGGGCGGTGCTCGATAGCTTCGTGAATATGGCGGCGTCTTACGGCCAGGCCGTGCTCTTCAATCCCTTGACCACCGCAGACTATATGAATGATATGCGCGCAAATGGTCCCACGAAGGCTTTCCACTTTGGCGCCTACCTCGGCAATCGCTACAAGAATTTCCCGAACGTTATTTGGGAGTTGGGCGATGACTTTCACACGGGGACACAAACGGGAGCCACGTGTCCCAGCGTTGTTTCCGACAATACGTTGGTGCAGCAGCTCATGGCAGGCATCGCAAGCACCGACCCGAACCATATTCTCACGATTCAATTGGACCACAATCGTTCCTATTCCAACGAAGACTCGGCGATGATCCCGTATCTCAGCGCCGACGCCCTCTACACCTACAACGAAACTTATGACTATGCATTGAAAGCTTACAGCAGCACCCCGGTCTTGCCCGTCCTACTGACGGAAGCCAACATGGAGGGGACCAACGACACGAACAAACTCAGCTCCCCGGCGAATGCCCTCATTATGAGACGCCAGATGTATTGGACGACGACGAGCGGAGCAGCCGGCTACATTTGGGGAAATGCCTACGTGAACAATTCGAACAGCGCCGATCCAACATGGCAGTCCCAGCTGAGCACTCCAGCCACCGCCCAAGTGGCTCTGCTCACGAAGCTCTTCGATCGGTTCCCGTGGTGGACGTTGGTACCGGACCAGAACCACCAGGTAGTCACGGGCGGCTTCGGCACCGCAAATCCCAACAACCAGAACTTGTACAACGCGACCTATGCGACGACCGCCTGGAACAGCAACGGTACTCTGGCCATCACGTATACGCCCGTCTCGACGACGCTATCCGTCAACATGGCAAACTTCTCGAAACCGATGACGGCCTCCTGGTACGACCCGACGACGGGCAATTCCTGCGCGATCAATGGCTCGCCATTTGCCAACAGCGGCTCCCAGAGCTTCTCCACACCCAGCATGGCGCACTCTGACGGAACGCATGACTGGGTGCTTGTACTCCAGTAGCTGGAATGCATAAACACAGCACCTCTTGAAAAGTCACGGGTTATATGTGGTCTGCGGCTCAGAACTGTAACGTATTGGACAGACACGATTCCCGGAGAAGAATATAGTCTTAGCTGATGTGCAGTTATTTCTAATACCCCTCGGGCTTGCGGCATCCTTTGACCTGACCGTTAATAATGTCGCGAGCCCTCCTTTAAAACTCCAAGATACTGGTCATTTTCGTGACTGTTCTGGCCTAAACTCCTCAATTCTGCAGTGATTTATTTTGATTCTTTAAGCTACTTAGGTGTGCCAACGTGCGCCCGGTGCTTGTCCGAATCGTAAGCGACAGCCGATAAAGTGCGGAAGCGGCGCAGAGATCATTGATCCCTGCGCCGCTTCCATGCTTATGGATTTGGAAGTGGGCTTGAAGAATCCCTTATGGCTTCTTTGGAACCGAGCCGGGCTTGAAGAGGTCGGAGAGGTCGTTGACGTTAGCCGCATCGGCGAGATAGGGACCCGCGGTGCGGAAGATGTTCTGCATGGTGCGAACATCGGAAGAGTGCGTGAAAGCGACCGGGCTGGCGTAGGGAAGGCCGTTCACGTTCTCGTGAGCGCGATCAGAGATGACGATTTCGCCCACCGTGTGATTGAGGTCGTCCGGATTGTCGCCCGCGACGCCATCGCGTTCGGATTCGTCCCACCAGAGGATGATCACGCCGTGATTTTTGTAGGCGTCCGAGGCCATGATGACGGGAACGATCTGGCTGAGGAAATCGTCACCCTGTTTGATGTTCGCCGCATCACCGGTCAGACCTTTGTAACCGCCTGTGAGCGTGGAGTGCATATCGTTGTACTGGTTCGGGGTGATCCAGTTGTAGTCGGCCACGGAGTTGCTAGCGAGATCAGCGAACAACTGCTGCAGCGGCGCGTATTGGGAAGAGAGAGAGTTCGCGGGAGTGGAATCGTTGCCGCCGTTGGAGTCGGTGAAGAAGACCATCGGATTGTGCTTCGCGGCATAGTTGAACTGGTTAGAGCCGTTGAAAGCGTTGAAATTGCCGGCTGCGAACACACCCGAATGACTGGTGATCGGCACGGTCCACTGAGCCTGGGGCAGGGGGACATTGGTGAGATTGCCTGAGCCATCCAAGGCGAGATCGATGTCCTCCTGGTAGGACTTCCAGGTTTTACCCGCCTGGGTGAGGAAAGTGACGAGGTGCTGGTTGGTGTTCTGGTTGTTGCCGCTGGCGAAGGGGTCAGCGTCGTTCAAAATGCCAAAATTGGTTCCCGCTTCCGCCCAGATGTAATTTGGCTCGGATGGATGGATGTGAGGGTTGTTGCCGCCTGCGGTCGCCAGAACGTTGGTGTAGGCGGTGGCGTAAGCAACCTGCGCGCTGATGTTGACGATGGAGCCGTTGATCACGGCGTACGCGGTTCCGTTCACCAGGCTGTTGATAAAGGGCGCGTTGGGATTCTGATAAATCTGCTGGATTCCGCCGGTGAACTGATTGGCCGGCTGGGTCCAGTTGTGATTTTCCATCGCGATCACAAACACGGTCTTCACTTGCTGGGCGTGTGCGGGAAAAGCGCCCGTTGCTGCGAAAAGAGCACACACTCCCATGGTACGGAGAAATCTGGGGTACGGCATGGAACCCTCCAAGGTAGGATTTGCGCGGTAAGTTGTTGTGGTTCAGGTCAAATCGTTCGGCCCAAAGGACGAACAAAACGCCCACGTATAGATAGCAGTCGCGCTTTACAGCATGGTGATTGGAATATTACGAATCGAAGACAGGACATGGGAAGGAAGCTTTTTAATTGCCAGAGAGCGACAGAGAAATCGAACCTACCGATTGTTCCTAGGTAACGACGGGCGCATCGGCGACGCCTGCGAGGCCAAACACGCGCTGGTATCGCTCCACTTCCTTGCGCGAGCCCAGGGCCTTTTGAAAATTGTCGGAAAGCTTCACGGCCGGCCTGCCATCGGCATCGTTCAACTTGCAGACCAGGCTCAGGGGGTCGAAGTCCGCGCCGCCATGGGGATTGCAGTTGCGAAAATCGTTGGTCAGCAGCGTGCCCCAGCCCGCGCTGAAGCGAATACGGCGGCCGGGGGTCCACTTTTTTTCGTCGTGAAAATCGCCGGCTTGACGAAAGTCAGAGGGGGTGTATCCTTTCTGGATCGTTCCGGAAAAATGAGCGTGGAGACCGAGAATTGTGTCGGCGTCGAGGCCGTCCGAGGCGATAAATAATTTTTGCCGGGGGTCGCGTCCTCTTTTCTCGAGCCAGGCAATGTATTCGTCGCCGGCAAGGAAGGGATCCTTGCTATCCGCGCGCTGGCCCGTCCAGTCCGCCACCCAATCGGGGGCGTTGTTGAGAAACTGCGTCGAGCCGAATGTGTCTGGAAGAAGGATCAGCAGCTCGCCCTGGTAGGTTTTTTGCCACATCTCCAGCAACCGGTATTGCGCGGTCTTCAACTCCTCATCGTTCCCGGAAATCGCCGCCAGGGCCATTGGCAGCTCGTGCGCGTTGGTGCCGATCGCTTCCAAGTCGTGCTGATACGCCAGATAGGTATTGGAGGTGCCGCCAAACGTGTTGCCAAGCACATCGCTCATGGCCTTTACGACGTATTCCTGCCAAAGAAAGCTGTGCCGGCGGCGGGTCCCGAAATCGCTGAGCCGCAAACCCGGTGTGCAGCGCAGCCGCTCCATTTTTTCCCAGAGTTTCGTTTTGGCGCGGGCGTAGAGAATATCCAGCTCGAATTCGCTGAGGCGCTTCAGATTGGCGCGAGTTTTCAGTTCGCTGATGGCGGAAAGCGCGTAAATCTCCCACATGGTTGTTTCGGTCCAGAGGCCCTGGAAGGAGAGGGAGAACTGGCCGTCCTGAACATTCAGCTCGTAATCAGAGAGGCGGAAGTCGCGTTCAAGCCACTCGAGAAACGCGGGCTCAAAGATGCCGCGGCGGCCATAAAAGGTGTTGCCCGCGAGCCAGATGAGCTCGGACTTGTGAAATCTTAGTTTCTTGGTTTGTTCCAGCTGTTCGCGAAGTTCGTTGACGTCGATCAAGTCGGCGAGGCGGACTTCCGCGGAGCGATTGAGGAAGGAAAAGGAGGCGGTCGTTTTTGGAAACTGTTTCCAGATGAACTGCAGCATCAGCAGCTTGTAAAAGTCGGTGTCGAGCAGGGACCGCGTGATGGGGTCCAGTTCCCAATTGTGGTCGTGCGCGCGGCGTGCGAGGTTAATAATCACAATCCCAATACTTTACCTTACTCGGAAGAAAGTTCGGCAATGGTCTAGTTTCGAGGCACCCCCGTATTAGCGATTTGCCAACCCGTGTTTCCCGCTTGGTTGTACAATCGCGCTACGCTCAGATTTGCCCACTCACACAAGGAGACTCTTATGAGGGTTCGCGCGTTGCTCTGCCTGTTGTCGGCCATTCCTCTAGCTGTTGCTGCTGTTTCGATTGCCCGCCCGCAATCAGCCACGGATTCGGCGCCGGTCAAGGAAAGCGCTCTTACGGCGGCTGATGTAGGCAACAAGCTGTTGCCGGAGAAAGTGTTTTTTCGCGGGCAGATTGCACCGGTGCAGGCGCGCAACACGGGCGGAGTTCGTTATGCGGACGGTATGCTTGTTTTCGCGGGCCTCGTGGATAGCTCCGGCTACTCCACCGGGCTCCGGGAAAAGTATCAGGCATATTTGATCAATGAAGTGCCGATTGAGGTCGGCGGGCAAGCGCTTAAGCCTGGTGCTTACGGGATCGGCTTTCTGGAAGGCAATAAATTTGTGGTGATGGATATTGGCGCGAACGACGTTTTTCAGGCGGCTTCGGTGAAAGACACGGAGATGAAGCGCCCGGTGCCGCTACAATTTACAGCCGCCTCCGGGGCAGGGAATTATCGGCTGTACCACGGCCGGGATTACGTGGAATTTCGCCGCACTAAGTAAGCGCCGCCCTTTTGGAGTGCGGGAGCTCTGCTCCCGCTTTCACGGCGTGAACACCTACGTCAAACTTAGCGACTATCACTGCGCGTCAATCTCAAAAGCGGTGGCAGTGCCACCGCACTCCAAATGTTCAGCCTTTGATCTGGCCGCTGGCGGCGTCCCAGGTTACGCTGGCCTTGCGGAAATAAGATTCGTTAGCCATGTGGCAGGCCAGGGCTGCGTTGTGACCAAAGACAGCGTCTTCGACCACCGGCTTTCTGGTTCGCACCGCTTGCAGGAAATTCCACATGTGCGGCCGCAAGTCGTCCCACGAATCGCCCTTGTAGGTGTAGCCTTCCGCGATTGGCTCTTTTCCTGACGGCGGGTCGTTGTCGGCGTGCCATTTCTTGAAATACGCCTCCCGCATTTCACGGGGGAAGCTGTGTGCATAATAGCTGGGCGAAGTGTCTTCGCCGCTTTGCGGGAAGTACGCGATCGTGTTTTCGGTGACTTCCAGAATTCCCTTTGAGCCCTGAAATCGGTAAACCTCCGGCGTTTCGCAGCCGAGGTTAAGACGCAAATACACAGGAATTTTTCCGTACTCATAAATCACGGCCTGGACGTCGGGCATATTGCGGCCGTCGTTCCACCGCAAAATGCCGCCCGCAGCCGTGACGCGCACAGGCGGTTCGTTCCATCCGAGCATATAGTTCATCCCGCTGACGAGGTGAACGAGGAGGTCGCCGGCGACACCGGTGCCGTATTCTTTCCAGCACCGCCAGCGCGCGAAGAGCTTGGGGTCGAATTCGCGCTTCGGCACCGTGCCTTGCCAGGTGTCCCAGTCGAGCGTTTGCAGGGAAAGATCGGCCGGCGGCGGATACTCCCAAGCGCCGGTGGGGTCGTTGCGTCCCAGGGAGCCTTCGACAAGATTCAATTCGCCGATGATTCCCTTGGCGAGCAGTTCTTTCGCTTTTGCGCAAATCACGGAACTCACGCGCTGCGAGCCGATCTGAACGATACGACCCGTTTTCTTTGCCGCCGCCACCATGGCGACGCCGTCCTCGGCGCTGTGCGACATCGGCTTCTCGCAGTAAATATCTTTCCCCGCGTTGACCGTATCCACCACCACCTGCTTGTGCCAGTGGTCGGGAACAGCCGCGATGATGCAGTCGATCTCCTTGTTGTCCAGCAAGTCCTGGTAACGCCGCGTGGTTTTAATTTTCGGACCGGCAATCTCCTTCGCAAGCGTGTGCCGTCCGTCATACAAATCGCATGCTGCCACGCATTCCGCGCCGGGCAGAGCGACCGCCGTCGTAAGCAGGCCTGAGCCCTGCATGCCGATACCGATGATTCCGAAACGAACACGGTCGAGCGCCGCCCCTTCGAGAGGGCCGGGAATTTTCATGGGTTCAAGCGCGATGCTTCGTGCGGCCACGATTGCGCCGGTCGTCCCGGCGCTGGCTTGCAGAAACGACCTACGGCTCCACTGCTTTCGGCTCATGAGAGTCTCCGTGTTTCGCGATTTGCCTTGCGTGTCGTTCGTTACGGCAACGGCTGGATGCTGACTTCCTTGAAAAAGACCACATCATTCTTGCTGTGATTTTGCAACCCGAAGTAGCCTTCGTCCGGTCTCGGGCCGGCCAGCGGCTCAAAATCGAATTTCCGCGGAGGGACCGGGTCGCCCTCGTGATAGTCCGTCACTTTCACTCCATTCACTTCGACAACTGTGTGAGGCCCGTCGATGGTGATCACCATTGTGTTCCACTCGGGGCCCGGCTTGGCGGGTTTCGCCAGGGGCCTGGTCAGGGAATAGAGCGTGCCGGTCATATGATATTCATCTTCCCCGGAAGTCTCCGGATGATTGTCAATCTGCACTTCGTAGCCGTAGTGGACGGGCATCCACGCCTCGCGGGGTTCAATCGGAATGCGAATGTAGACCCCGGAATTGTCGTTGAAATCGCGCATTTTGAAAACCACGCGCAGCTTGCAGTGGCCGATCTTTCCGCCCGTCCAATAGAGCAATCCCATGCCGCCATGAGTTTCGATCAGGCCGCCGGTGACGGTCATCTCGCCCGGCCCGACGTGCTTCCATCCGGTCAGATCCTTTCCGTTGAAAAGCTGTTTCCACTCGGGCTCGGGTCTTCCCGCTCCCAACACAAACAACGCCGCCGCTGCCACCAGCAGCGCACGCAGGTTTCGCATTCAGGTCTCCTCGGGATTCAGGAAGCGAACAGATTTCGCGCCATGAACCATAAATTTGCCGGCCGCTCCGCCAGGCGGCGCACGAACCACGGATACCAATACGTGCCATAGGCCACCAGGACTGCGGAGCGATAACCATCACGGGCCAGACGCTCCTGCTCTTCCCGCTGGATTCCGTAAAGCATCTGTACTTCGAAATCGTGTTTCGGGAAGCCGTTCCGAGCGGCATGTTGGGCAAGGCGGCGAATCAATTTCACATCATGCGTGCCAAACGCCGCACGCAGGCAGCGGCCCGCTGCTTGCGCGTCCATCATTGCCGCGGCCAGAGAGAAGTAATTCTCATCGACGTCCTGTTTTTTGGGATAGGCGATCCCGGGTGGCTCTTTGTATGCGCCTTTCACCAGGCGGATCGAAGGCCGCATGGGGAGCAAATCCTCGACGTCCTTCTGCGTGCGGTACAGATAAGCCTGGAGGCAAATCCCGGCGTTTGGATATTTCGCGAGCGCCCGTTTGTAAAGGTCCAGCGTGGCATCTACGTATGGGCTCGCTTCCATATCCACCCAGACAACAGCATTCTTGTTTTCTTCGGCGATAATTCTGTCCAGATTTTCAAAGCAGAAATCGGGGGAGAGATCGAGGCCGAGTTGAGTCAGCTTCACGGATACTTCCGTGCTCAAGTCGGATTCATGGATCCGCCGCAAAACATCAAGGTAATGCTGGGTTACCTGCAAAGCCTCGGCGCCATCCTTTACATTTTCGCCGAGATTTGTGAAGACACTGGCAATGTTCTTCTGCCCGAGGCCGCGCGCCGCTTCCACCGCGGCTTCCAGGCTCTCCCCCGGCATGAATCGAGACACGCTTCTACGAACAAATGGAAAGTTGACCGCGTTTTCCCGTAGCCATTTATTTTGGGAAGCGGCAAGCAATATCGACCGCATCAACGCCATTGGATCCGAGCTCCTCGAGGGGGCAGAACCGTAATCCCCGGTCGCGGCCCTATTCTAATTCAGGTGTCACCGGATAATAGCCGGCAAAGTTTGCAGCGTAAGATTGTTGAGCGGGGAGGGCGGGCGGCGCAGCCGTTCATGCCCTGAATGGCCGGGAAAAGCCGAATAAATATGCCTGTTTGCAGGGCAAGACGCATCGAAAGAATGCGGGCAAAGTGATTCCCAACACAATTAAACACCCAGGCGATGCAAAAGTTGCGGACCCGATGGGGAAGGCGATTTAAGCGGGCGCGGGGCCCAGGACTGCAAAGTTTTTACCAAAGTGTGATGTATGCTTTGTGTGTTTAGTGCATCCAACTGGGGAGCAGCAAAAGAGGAGATTTATTTATGAACCAACCCAGACTTAGTAAATTCATTGGCGCAGTGGTTTCCGCAGCTTTACTTTTTGTGCCATTGGCAAGCGCGCAATCGCAGACGGCTGCAGGGAACGCCACCTTCACCGTCACCGCGGTGGGCAAGAAAGACGCCGATGTTTCGAATATTCCGAAGGACAACGTACAGCTTTTTCAGGGGAAAGATCGCAAGCAGATTGGCGATTGGAAGAAAGATGACTCGCTCTACCTGGCCATCCTGATTGACGATTCCCTTGACAGTACCGTCGCCGGCGAATGGGGTCACCTGCGCGAATTCATCATGGCGCAGCCGCCTTCGACGTCGATCATGGTTGGCTATATCAGCGACAACGGCACGCGTGTGGTGCAAGACTTTACTCCGAACCACGAACTTGCCGCGAAGGCTTTGCGCATTCCCATCGGCATCGGTTCGCTTGGGTCCAGTCCGTATCTCGGCACGATCGATCTGTTGAAGCGGTGGCCGAAGACGGGGCCCCGCCGCTCCGTGTTACTGATCACCTCCGGCATTGATTTCTTCCGTGGGACGGGTTTTGGCCCGTTCTATCCCGATCTCGATCCGTTGATTTCGCGGGCTGAGAGGCAGAACACCAACATCTGGACGATTTACTATCCGAGCGCCAGCCATCGCGGGCGGTCTTTCTTCCTCGGAAACAACGCGCAGAACAACCTGGACAAACTGTCCCAGGACACGGGCGCGGAATCTTATTTCCTTGGCACACAGACTCCCGTTTCCATCAAGCCATATCTGGATGAGATAGCCGTGCACCTCAGCAACCAGTACCTTTTGACGTTTGCCGGCAACGGCGGGGCAAAAGGGAAGTACCAGGGCATGAAGGTGAAGACCGGGCTGAAGGATGTAGAATTCTTCACGCCCGCGTCGGTATGGGTCCCACCGGCCGGGCAGTAAACGCCGACGATCCCACATCAAAGGGCGCGAGACGGAAATCTCGCGCCCTTTTTCATGCACGTTCCAGAATTCCTCAAATAGCTTGGGTCGAGTCGCGAACCACAAGTTCCGCGTGTAGCTTCTGGGCAACCGCGTTCCAATCGCGATTCTCGTGTCCCGCCTTGATGGCTTCCATCACGATGTTCACAGCCGCGCCTCCCATGGTCTCGAGCGGTTGGCGGACGGTGGTTAGCGACGGGACCGAAAGAGCGGAAACGGCAATGTCGTCGAAGCCAATCACCGAGCATTGCTCCGGCACACTTATGCCGGCCTTGGCCAGCGCGCGGATGGCGCCTAACGCAGTAAGGTCATCGAAGGCAACCAGGGCGGTGAATTTTTTCTTCTTCTGCAGCAATTCCTCGGTCAGGCGGTAGCCTTGCTCGAAGCTGGCATTGGCGTCGAACACATCCGGCAAGCGAGTCACCAGCGAAGAATCGATCTCGAGTTTCACGGACTGCGCGAATTTCTGCATTCCGCGCCACCTCGGCGCGCTGTCAATCAAGCGCTTTGGCCCGAGGAGCATCGCAATCCGCCGGTGGCCGAGTTGATGGAGGTACTCCAGGGCCATGCGCCCGCCGGCCTCGTTGTCCACCATCGCGAAACTCACGCGGTTGCCGGGTATTTCCCAGCCGATGGTCACCGTCGGAACTTCCGCCTTATTCAAGTCCGCAAGAACATGAATATCGACAAATAGCCAGTTGGCGACCACAATCAGGCCATCGACATGCCGCTCGAGCAGCATTTCCAAGTAGCGTTCGAATCGTTCGCGCTGGTTGTGGGCGTCGGCAAAGATGGGAAGGTAGCCGAGAGGGTAGAGGGCGTTCTCAATGCCGCGGAGGATTGGAGTGCAGAAAGGATCTGTAACGTCGGTCAGCATCACGCCGATACTCTGGCTGCGCTTGCTGCGCAGGAAGCGGGCCATGGCGTTTGGCCGGTAACCCAGCCGCTTTGCCGTCTCTTCGATCTTTTTCTTCGTGCCGGAGGCGATATAGCGGGCGAGGGGCGCGTTATTCAGGACAATGGAAACCGTCGCGGGAGAAAAGCCCGTGGCCTTGGCGACATCCCGCATGGTGACCAGCCCGCGCCTGTTGTGAACTTTCATGCCCCGCCTCGCGCGCCTATCATCCGGCGACAACCCCCAAATAGCAAATCCAAAGGTGAGTCGATTAACCACTGACTTTGTATGGCTGCGGGCGCAGCCATGGCGCAAGAATACCGCAGGAATCGCGATCTTTGCCGCGCGTTTTACTCTTCCGGAGGAATTTCGAACGACATTTCCTTGCGGAAACCCGAGGTCTTCCACACCCCGTAAGCGACCCCCAACGACAGCCAGATAGTGCCGGCAATTTTAGCCGGCGGACTCAGGCTCCACCAGATGACGCCGCAGACCACAAACCCGATCAGCGGCATCAGCAGGTTGCCGAGATTTTTTTCCTTTGCCCGGAGGTAGTAGTGCACGAAGGCGGCCGCGTTCACGCCCATGAAAGCGATGAACGCGCCAAAATTCAGCATTTCGGCGCCGCGTTCGTACGTGATAAGAAAAGCGCCAATCATGGCGACAGCGCCGATCAACATGACGTTGTTTGCGGGTATTCGGCGTTTTTCTTCGATCTTGCCGAAAAATCCCTTGGGAATCGCGTCATTCCGGCCCATTCCATACAGCAGGCGCGCGGCTGCAAGCTGTGAGGCGATGCCGGAGCCGATGTTCGCAATCAGCACCGTGAAATTCAGGAGGTGGAAAAGAAAGAATCCGCCGATTTGCTGGGCCACGATCGGGAAGGCCGATTCGACCTTGTCGGCGGGAAACGGTTTGGAGCCCCATACAAGCTGCGCGGCATAAACTTCCGCGGCGGAAAGAATACCGGCAACAACGCAGACGAGCACGGTGGCGAGCATGATGTTGCGGCGGGGGTTTTCCACTTCTTCGGAAAAGGTGGATATGCCGTCGAAGCCGATGTAAGTCAGCACGGCAAGCGATGTCCCGCGCCCGATGGCGCCGAGGTTAAACGTCGCGGGATTGTAAAAAGGCTCGGTGAAGAAACTTGCGCCACGCTGGTGATAGCCAAGCACGAAGCGGATCACAAACGCGAAAAAGATGACCACAACCACGGTCATCCCGGCTGCAAGCACTTCATTAATGCGGGCGGAAGTCTTTACACCGCCGAGATTCATCACGGAGAAAAACACCGCATAGAAAATCGCCAGCGCCCAGTAGGGAATTTCCGGCAGGATATTTTGCGTCAGCTTGCTACAGATGATGGTGCAGATCAGTGGGTTGAGGATGTAATCCATCACCATGGCCCAGCCCGTAAGGTAGCCCAGACCGGCGTGAATTTCCTGGCCCACATAGGTGTACGCCGAGCCGGCGCTCGGATACACCCGCGCCATTTTTCCGTAGCTGATCGCCGTAAAAAACATGGCGACCAGGGCGATCAAGATAGTGGTGACAACGTGGCCGCCGGCGGCATTGTTAATAACCCCGTAAATGCCCATCGGGGCGATGGGCTGGATAATCACAATGCCGATGACGATCAAGTTCCAAAGAGTAAGGGTTCTACGAAGGCGGGGTCCGGCGTCGGTGGGGGTGGCTTGTGTGCTCAAACACCTCTCCTTTTCGGCGGCGCGCTGCCGTTGGAACCCAGCACCACCGCGCGCGTAAGATTTTTCGGCGCGTCCGGGTTAAGTCCCTTGCGAAGGCCGATGGCAGTCCCCATCAAATGTGCAGGAATAGCGGTCACAGCGTACCGCGCAAACTCGGGTCCATCAAGCGCGAGTTCGATTAGCAGGTCGCTGTATTTTTTGAGACTGGGCGTCGCGCGATTCGCAATGACACAGATTCCCGCGCCGAGTTCCTTGAGTTCCCTCACAAGAACAGTCTCCTCTTCGGCGGCGGCATCCGAGATAAAAAATGTGACCAGAGAATTCGGCCCGGCAATGGACCGCGGCCCGTGGCGGAATTCCAGCGAGTGATAGACCTGGGCATAGGAAGAGGACATCTCGGTGATTTTGAGTCCGGCTTCTTGCGCCAGCCAGTAGTGCGGGCCTTGTCCGAGAAAGACGTAGTCGGCGAATTTCTTCCTGGCGGCGAAATCCTGGATATTGCCGGCATCGGTGTCCAGCCATTCCTGGCCGCGCTGGGGCAATTGATCGAGCGCGCCGGAAAGCTGGTTGTCTCCCACGAACTGCAATCCCAATCTCTGAAACGCCAGCAGGATGGCGGAGAAAGAGCGCGTCATCACCGTGCTTTTTTCATCGGCCCAGATCAGCTTGAAGGAGTGCGTACAAAGTTTCTCGAGCGGGCTTTGCGGATTGCAGGTTACCCCAAGCGTCTGGACGGTGGGGTGTTTCCGAAGCAGTTCCGCCGCGCGAAGCACCTCGGTGGTTTCGCCAGAGCGCGACATCAGCACGACCTGCTCCGCCCCCAGGCGCCGAAGCGTTTCCTCCGGGGCGAAGAGCAGTTCGGAGGCGGGCACGCCCGTGGCGGGAATGTAAAAGTGCTTGGTCCAGAGGGTGGCGATTAGCTGGGAAAGGTAGTAGCTGGACCCGCAACCGACAAAAAGCCACGGACTGCGCGGCGAAAAGAGGTTGGAGATTTTTTCGAGGAGGCGCGCTTCGCGGAGTTGAGTTTCCGTCTCGCTCCAGATATGCGGCTGGGAAAGAATTTCCTGCAGGGTGTGTTCGCCCGGCCGGCTTTGCCGAGCCTGCGCCGCTGGCTTGGTTCTGGCGGTATGCTTTTTCAAGGAGCGCCTCTTATTGAATCGTTTCAATGCTGCTATATTGCGTAATGTTCCTTTTCGGTGCAAGC
>Ga0210400_10002920_pt1 | contig 15393 bp, 14 predicted proteins | sample IncBWH26MmetaG_FD_155456 | JGI IMG/M metagenome (GOLD analysis project Ga0210400, IMG submission 155456) | Forest soil microbial communities from Barre Woods Harvard Forest LTER site, Petersham, Massachusetts, United States - Inc-BW-H-26-M | ecosystem: Environmental > Terrestrial > Soil >... | reverse complement strand
GAATCGAACAAGCGCAGAGAACGCGGTGGACGCATTGAAGGCCGCCAATTTTCGGAACTCAGATATTTCAGTACTTCTTCCCGAGGGCGCTGGCACAAAGGATTTTGCTCACGAGAAAAGCACTAAAGCGCCTGAAGGTGCCACAACAGGTGCCGGGACGGGCGCGCTGCTAGGCGGGGGTTTGGGATGGTTACTCGGTATCGGTGCCCTCGCGATTCCAGGACTGGGGCCATTCATAGCCGCCGGGCCAATCATGGCGGCCCTTGCTGGTGCCGGAGTCGGTGGAGCGGTAGGCGGGCTTACAGGCGCTCTGATTGGCATGGGAATCCCAGAGTACGAAGCTAAGCGCTACGAAGGCCGTGTTAAAGATGGCGGCATACTGCTCTCAGTGCACTCAGACGATTCTCAGTGGACAAAGAAAGCGAAGGAAATTCTGGAGCGTACTGGTGCTCAAGATGTTTCCTCAACGGGCGAGGCCACTTCCGAAAAGAGCGATACCACCCGTATCGGCGAAGTGGCTTGACCCAACCCTGTGGCCCTTGTCCGCACCCAAGGGTCTGTACCTCTCATTCAACCATAACTGCGCGCAAGCGCGGAATTACAAGGAGAACTACAAAATGACAGATAACGCAGAAAAGAATCAGGGCCAAAATCCGGGGCAATCCGGACAACAGCAACAGAAAAATCCACAAGACCCTTCAAAAAAGAGCCCTTCTCAGGACAGCGATAAGGAACAAGGTAACAAACAGGGGCAACAGGATCAGGGCGGCCAGCGCCGCGCTTCTTAAAATCTGAAGGTCTGATTCGGGTCCCGGCCGAGACTGGCCGGGACCTCTATTCATGTCATGCGGGACTCAGCGGAACTTTAGGGTTTCTGGAGGAAACATGCGAAATGAAAGCTTGAAGCAACTTTATATAGACGAACTGAAAGACCTATTCAGTGCGGAGAACCAGTTGGTGAAAGCGCTTCCAAAGATGGCCAAAGCCGCGACCTCAGTAGAACTTCGGACCGGCTTCGAGAAGCACTTGGAACAAACGAAGGGCCACGTTCAACGTCTTGAGGAGATCTTCGAATCGCTAGACGAGAGCCCAAAGGGGAAGAAGTGCGTTGGCATGGAGGGTCTGGTCAAAGAAGGTTCCGAGGTGATGGAAGAAGACTTTGAAGACGTCGTTTTAGACGCGGGATTGATCGGCGCGGCCAGACGCGTGGAGCATTATGAGATGGCCGCGTACGGGACGGTCTACGAATTAGCCAAGGTACTTGGGCATACGAAACACGCTTCACTGCTTGAAAAGACACTGGGCGAAGAGACCAAAACCGACGAAAACCTGGTAGAGCTCGCTAAAGAAATCAACACCCAAGCCAACGAAGGTTCTGAAGAAGGGCAGAGCACATCCAAGCCGGGACGGAAGACGCCTAAGCGCGCCGCCTAGTCAATGCGGCCCCGGCGAGATCCATTCTCGAAGGACGAAGATCAGCTAAACATGAGGAGAAAACACGGATGTACCACCACATAAAGAAACTGATGTACACGGTGAACGTAGGAAATTCCGACCCCCGCTTTGGCAATATGTTGCTGGAGCAATTTGGCGGCGCTAACGGCGAACTTGCCGCTGCGATGCAGTACTCAATTCAAGGCCTTAATTGTGACGATCCGGATCGCAAAGACATGCTGATGGACATCGGAACTGAAGAGTTAAGCCATTTGGAAATCGTGGGTACGTTGGCACGAATGCACCTCAAGCCTATGAAGAAAAGCCGAGACTCCGCCGAAGCTGATCCTCTAATCGCGATCGCGGGTGGAGGTGGAGTTGGCCTGTTCAACTCGATGGGTGACGCCTGGACCGCGGACTATCTGAAGATAACCGGGGAACTTGATGTCGATCTGCGCAGTAATATAGCCGCCGAAGCGCGGGCGAAAATCGTTTACGAGCGCCTCATCACCTTCTCTGACGACCCCGGAACAAAAGACGCACTTCAATTCTTGATGACGCGTGAGATCACTCACATGAAGGCATTCACCGCTGCACTTGAGAGCTTGGGGAAGGATCGATTTTCCATTGGAAACATCCCCCCAACTCCGGGATTGGTGGACGAATACTTTAACGACTCTACCGGCGTGGGCGATGAGGGCGAGACTGACGCTCGCGGTCCGTGGAATACGGGCGGCAAATGGAAAATTGTTGAGTCCCCAGAACTGGAACAGGGAGTTTCCGGGCGGAGCGGAACTACGATTGCCAAGAACCACAAGCCCGTGAGGGAAGAGAATGGAAAGACCAGAGTGAAGAAGTCGGCGTAAAAATCAACGAGTCAAGGAAAAGGTGCGTTCATGCAAGACAAAGTTCACAGTGGTGTTGCAGAAGATCGTTTCGCAGGTGCCATTGAGTTTCAAACGTCCAAGATCCCAAGTTCGGGCTACTTGGCAGCGGCATTCGGTGCCGTCACCGCTTCAGCCATTCTGAAGATCGTGGGAAAAGATGACTGGGCGCTGTTCGTGGGACAGTGGCCGGCTGCATTCCTGCTAATGGGTGTTTACAACAAAATGGTAAAGCAGCATGGCTCAGATGCGTACAGCAAGGGTGCTTGAGAGTCGCGTGACCGAGGTTGCCTCCGGAACCCGGGCGCAAAATAAAAACCAGACTTCCGGAGACAGCGATCGTCATGCTGTCTTCAAATGCGGATAAGCATTTCGTTGAAGAAGCGAAAAAGGTTGGCGCCCGAGCTTATGTCGCCAAGACCAAAGCAGCCGAGGGTTTGGTCATAGCCATAGAAAGAGCAATCAATGACGGAGAATTTGTTTTGGTCGACTAAACAGCATTAGGCAAGGGTATGAAAGCATTCAATAGAGTACCTGTGGAGTCGGACTCGATTTCCAGCCTTCCGCCCAACTCTTTAAGCCTTTCGCGCATACCGGCAATCCCGACTCCGACATCTGATCCACTGCCCTTCATTTTCGCTAGTGTCTCGGCTGGAATTCCCTCGCCATAGTCCCTGACTGAAAGGGATATTACGTTTTCGTCGAGTTGCAGGAGCACATCGACCGTGGCAGATCCCGCATGTTTGGTGATGTTAGTTAGACTCTCCTGCAGGACCCTGAATAAAACAATCCCAAACGAGTCGGGAAGCTGTATGCCCTCTGGCAATTGGAGCTTTACCTCAATAGGGCTGCGCTTATTAAATCCGTCGACGTACCAGGCAGCGGCCGCAGCGAAACCAGCTTCATCAAGAAGCGGAGGATGCAAGAGATAAGACGTGGTCCGGATTTCCTGAAGGGCCTGGTCGGCAAGCCCATTTAGTTCGGCAAGAAAGTCGGTCGTCTGAGGGGATCGCATGACCGCATCTCCCAGTGCGCTCAGGGTGATTTTCAACGCTGTCAGCGTTTGGCCGACAGTATCATGCAAGTCCCGAGCCACGTGACGCCGCTCCTCATCCTGAATGCGAAGTACGGTTAACGAAAGCTCCCGTAATTTTTCTTCAGTCTTGCGGTGAACACTGACTTCTTCCTGAAACGCAGACAAAGTGCTCTCTAGCTCTCTGGTTCGTTCCTGGACCTTCCGCTCCAGGTCGGCCTGAGCCTTACGCAGTGCCTCCTCGGCGCGCTCAAGTCGAACGTTTCTTTGGACAAGATCTCTCTGGGCATTGATCAGCTCATTGTTGACACGCGATAGCTCGCTATAAAGACGATCGTCGCTATCCACGTCACTCAAAGGATTTGCGCTCATGACATCCATTCCGAGCCCATACGATTAGGGCTTCAGCTTCGGCGATCCGTCGTCTTGCTAAGCTACCACGCTACCGGGTAGAAGCCATCGTATCGTCGAGCCCGTCTATCAGAGATATTGCGTCGGTGGCATTCTTGGTCCAGTAGTCCGCCCCGACATCTCGCCAGAGATTGGGTGCGATTTTAAAAGCGTAACCGCCGACCAGAATTCGCGTCTCAGGAGTTGCCAAGCGCACCGCCGCGATCACCTCCCGTACAGCACGGATGTGGAAAATCATGGACGCAGAGACTGCGAGAATGTCGGAATGGTTGTCGCGAAGCACATCGACTATGCCGGCTGTCGGCACATTGGCGCCGAGGTAGATTGTGTTCCAGCCTTCCATCTCAAGCAGGTCGCAAAGCATGCGGGCACCAATTTCATGCAGTTCCCCACTCACGCAGGCCGCCACAATCGTACCTCTCGATGTTCGATCCGAACGAAAAATGTAGGGATAAAGCTGCGACATAATGAGCTGCGTCGAAGCGGTGCAATAGTGCTCCTGAGCGACGCTGACAACGTTCGATTGCCAGAGGCGGCCAATCTCGTACTGGCAAGGCTCAAAAACATGGCAATAAATCTCCTTGATGCTGACTTTGTTTTCCACCGCCCGCAAAATGAGAGTCGATGCCGAGTGTCGGTCGTAGAGAAGAAGCGCGCTTAGGTATTGGTGGGCAAGCTCCGCCAGCGGCTGCCCAGGGTCGAGAAATGATGAATTATCATTTGCTAGCGTCAGACTCCCAATGGCAGATTTCACATAGGCTGTCGCAGGTATCTGTACCGACGCAGGGAGTTCTTTTCCTAAGACGCCCAGCATTACTTCGAGATTCGCCACCAAATCCTCAACTGGGATATTGCGTGCTAGAAGCATTGTTTTGGCCCATGTGACGTAGTGGACGAACAGAGCCGGCTCTCGCGCCCCTACGGCTTCGGAGAGATATCGGAGGTGGTAACGAGCATCTTCCAAACACCTTGCCCTCCCTTGTTTTCCATACAATTGTTCCAAACCGGGCCTGAGCTGCCAGTGGCGCTCAACGATTTCGCGAGCGAGGTCCTCTTGCCGTTCGATAATGAAATCACGCGTTGGTTCGAGTTGCTCCGACATCGATTCGACTACCCAAAAACTGTTGCCCGCTTGGAGTGGGGCCCAGCCACGCCCCGTTTATTGATTGCGCTCGCGCGGTGATCAAGGCTGAACCGCTCAGAGAAGCCGACCCGACGCACAAATGGAATCGTACCCCCGTGCCCGCATCTTTTAGGAGATCATTGTTTCTTAGGAAGCAATGAGATTGAATATACGCAAGGCGGCGCTGCCCGGCACAAGCTTCAGTCCCTTCGGTATTCCCGCATGCGATTCGTGATAAGCATGGCTCTTGTGCCATGTCCGATAGCTTGCAATATCTGCCCAATATGTCATCAGCCAGATTTCATTCGGCATGTCCTCTGGGCTGAGGACATCCATCCGCACAAAACCTGCGGCGCCGTCGACAAGGTGTGGACGGAGAACGAAAGCTCGCTTGACATCAGCATCCATGTCATTGGCCACGACAAATTTGCTCAGGACGCCAACCGCTTGCTTTTCCAAATGAGCAACCCTTCCCGGAAGAACTTCTTCTCTGAGTCTACGCTTAAAGACGATCGACAAGGCGATTTCCCTCAGAATAGAGAATTGGACAACTGACTAACGCCGCCAGCCAGGTTAGGGAAGATGTACAGGGCGATCCAGGACAATACAAGAATCCGGCGTCTACCGCGTCCCGCTGTGGCATTGTGGTTGCGTGCCAGACAAATCCTCTGATCGGCTGCGCGAGGAATCGGAAAACCTCCGAAAGATCACCACTAGCCTGCAAAAGCAAGCAACCAAGCTCAGTGAGGGGTCAGCCGCCTTACAGAAGCGGATCGAGCAACTGCACCGCGACTACCTGGCGCAACGCACGAAGCCCTGACTATAGGCACGGGCAAATGTCCGTGCCACCCACACCAGCCGCGGCACAAGTTTGCTCTGGAGGTGTATACCGATGGTGAAATCTGGGTTCATGCGCTTTGTGTTCATGGTATTTGGGCTCGGAACTCTAGCGGCTCAGGACGAACGGGTGCGGAGAAAAATCATCAAGTCGTCCTGAAATATCTGGGAACGGCAGGCTGGGAAATCAGCGATGGAACCACCTCTATTCTGATCGATCCATATCTGTCCCGAATCAACGGACCTGCCCCACCGGGAGCAGGGTCGGGCCACTCTTTGGCCGGAGACACGCGCCGGGCGTATCGGTGGAATGACGTTGCCTTGCCGGACGTTGCAGCAATCGATTCGCACATTCAGCGAGCAGATTTTATTCTCGTTACTCACACACATTACGACCACGTTTCGATTCGGACGAAACCATCGATTACTTTGTCATGCCTTGGTGGAAGGCATTTCACGCCGCTGTTGATCACAGCAATGCCGATGCCGAATACATGCTCACGTTGCTTGGACAACCGGCCTACATTATCGAGGTCGGAATGATGGGCCTCGATTGTGCCCACGATTGCAGCAGTGAAATTCATCCTACCTACGCGCTTGCCGTGCACGTGAAGAATGAACCCTCGGACGATGAATGGGCTATATTCGCATGGAATTGGGGGGACGAAGGATATTGCGCCGTTGGCCAGATTGTGGACTCGGATCTCACCACAGTCTATTTGACCCTTCCCTGGTACCCCGGGGCCACGGACACTGCGCCGGTGGTGCTCACCGACAAGAGTGTGTGGAAGAAAAATGGGGATGCCACTCAGGTCACAACGTTCCCTCAGTTTACCCAATTTGGCTCGGTTCGGCGTGGCACGGGTTTTGTTGTCGAACTTGATCTGGGTCCGGCTTACGCGGGACCCCTGGTACACGGGGAACTCCATCTTCAGTGGGATATGCAGACCGTCACCACTTCAGGGTCAGCGCGAGCGGCGACGATCAAAAGCTTCCCAGGGCAAGGAAGATTGGAATACCTGGAGCGGCAGTTTCCAAACCGGAACCTGAAGAGGCATTCGCCAAGTATGTGGCTGGGCTGCCGCCAGATACACAACGCAAAATCAAAGCAGCTATGGTTCATACGCATTCGAGTCCGGCTTGGACTGATTTTGGTGCAACCAACCTCAGTGAAGCGCCGGCTGGTTTTCAAGCGCATCCGCCCAGGTATACCGCTGCAGGTAAAGGCGCTTTGACGAACATCAAGATAGCGCCAGACCCGGCGAAAACTAAGACCATCGACGAGATCAATTCGATTCTGCGGGAAGCCAATGCTCCAAACCCGCCAAAGCGATGATTGTTCCTTGTGTAAAGGACTGATAGCGTCAGCTACGGTGTGACTTGTGGAACTTTGCCCGTAATCAGGGTAAAGTGTTGCGGTGGTAACCAGGCGAGTCTCGTGTAACTCGGGAGTGATTGAATTATTCTTGCGAAAAGCGATACTGATCAGCGTCGCCCTCTACACCGTTTCTTCCCTGAGCTACTGCTCAAATGTCACTTTAGCCGAAGCCGCTCAGTGGCGGGAAGACCTTCACTTCTTCGCCGAACAAGCTCGGCAAGTCCATAAGAACCTGTACCATGCCATAACACTCGAGCAGTTCAACACCGCCGTAAAGAGTCTTGACGAGCGAATCCCCGCTCTTTCCCGAGATCAGATCACAACTGAGATCATGCGCATTGTCGCGATGATCGGAGACGGCCACACTCATCTGGAAATAAGCCAGCTTCATTCCGGCTTTCGGCACTATGCCGTCAAGTTCTATTGGTTTCCGGACGGCATTTATGTCGTGCAGGCGGCCAAGAAATACGCGTCCGCGGTTGGCGGCAAAATTCTCAAGCTCGGTAAAGTCTCCGGTCAGGAAGCCTATGAGGCCGTGCGTCACGTTGTTCCCCACGACAATGAGTCTCAAATTAAAGGATCGACGCCTTTGTACATGTCTCTCGCCGAGGTTCTCGATGGGCTTGGACTGGTGGACGACCCGGATGCCGTTCCGCTCACGGTCGAAAAGAATGGTATTCAGGAAACCACAATTCTAAAACCTGAAGAAAGCCAAATTTCAAACCTGCAATTCGTACTTCCTCCCGGATGGGTCGACGCTCACGATCCTGAGAGTCCTGTCCCTCTCTGGTTGAAGGATCCCGGCAATTTTTACTGGTTTCAGTATCTGCCGGACTCACACACGATCTACGTTCAATTCAACCGGGTCGCCGAGAAGCCGGACGAGACCATCGAAGCATTCTTCAAACGAGTTTTCGCATTTGCCGACTCTCATCCCGTGGACCGCTTTGTGCTCGACGAGCGCCTGAATGACGGCGGAAACAATGAACTCCTGCGCCCGATCATTCACGGATTCATCCGCTCCGACACGGTGAACCAACCCGGCAAGCTTTTTACCATCATCGGGCGTCACACCTTTTCGGCGGCCATGAACTGTGTCAACCGCATGAAGCTGAATACGCACACCCTTTTCGTTGGAGAGCCCACCGCTTCCAGCCCCAACCATTATGGCGACAACGCGCCAGTCGTTTTGCCGAACAGCAAGCTGACGGTACGCCTGTCGACACTCTGGTGGCAGGACATGGACCCTCGCGACACGCGCGTATGGCAAGCACCCGATCTTTCTGCCGAACTGACCTTTGCCGACTACCGCACCGGTCGCGATCCGGCGATGGATCTGATCCAGCACTACAAACTGGGTCCGTAAAGCGTAACAGGGTTTAGTCCTACAACTCCCAGTTCGCCACACCATTGACGGTAGCGCAAGTCCCCTTGCCGACCAAAAACAATTGTGACCGGAACGTACAACAACGACGGCTAAAAACGCCCCTTCCTATGAAAGGCAAAGAGCCACCGACGCTCATGAAAGTCAATGCCACCGATTCATGCGTCGGGATTCACCGGGGATGAGCTGACGTGGCCCTCGATTTGGACCGATCGCGTCGGCCGTGACCGGACGCCTTCAATCCCCGGACACGAAACTGGCCAGAATGGTCACCGCTCTCGGCTATGGCACGGGGGGGCTGTCGATTGGACAGCGGGTGTTCGGCCTCACGCACACGTATCGCGACGGCGCGCCGGCGGAGTATGTGGCCGTCGAGGCAGCAACCTCACACCGCTGCCGAGCGACGTCGACTTTACCGTGGGCGCGGCCCTCGTGATGCCGGGCCTGACCGCGTGGCAAGGGCTCTTCGAGCACGGCCGCCTTTACTCGGGGCAGAGAGTCCTCGTGCACGGTGCGGCCGGCGTAGTCGGTTCAATGGTGAGCCAGCTCGCACGTGAGGCCGGCGCATACGTCATCGGCACCGGGCGCGCTGGCGGCCGTCAGACGGCTCTCGACTTCGGCGCACAGGAGTTCGTCGACCTCGATAACGACGCCATGGAAGACGTCGGCGAAGTCGATCTGGTTTTCGATGTCATCGGCGGCGACATCGGGAAGCGGTCTGCGGGCCTGATTCGCGCCGGAGAAACGCTGGTGACCGTCACCGGCCCGACCGAGGCGCGGCCCTCTGGCGGCCTGACGATCGACTTCGTCGTTGCAGCCGATCGCTCCCAATTGAGTAAGATCGTCCAGCGGGTCCGGGTTGGTCGGATGCGGACAAACATCGGCAATGTGACCACCCTCGACGATGCGGTTGCCGCCTTCAACCCAACCGAGCGGATCAAGGGAAAGACGATCATCCGCGTTCATCCGTGAGGACTCAGGAATTGCCTAACGGCCCGCTAGCTGTCACGGCAGAGACGCACTTCCGACCGTTGTTCCTTCTCCAATTTCTGAATGTCTCACCGACGCTGGGGCGAACATCGGCGCTGGTCACCTCAGGCCGCTGGACAGTCTCTTCTGCGCCAGTACCTTAAACAACTTTGCGATTCGCGCTTGATCTCCCCGATCGCCAGCAATGCTCCCGACAATCGCTGTCATGGTTCTGCCTGGCTGGTTGCACTTTTGCGCTCGCGGTCACGCTGCTAGTTTTCGTTGCCGCTGCCGTGTTTCTGTTTGCAGAGCTTGCATCCAGTCGGTGCCTGCGAGTTGTCCACGCGATGCTTCACAGGTTTTATTGTACGAAGGAAGGCGAAGAGCGCCTTGAGATCGTCATCAGTTAGATTCTTATAAACCATCACGGGCATGATCGGGCTTAGCTTGCGGGCTCTGACCTGTCCGGTCCGCATCACGTTCAAGAAAAGAGCCTCGTCGTAATAAGGGATTCCAGATGGGTCGGGCGTAATATTCGCGCTCGCGACACTGCCCCATGGGCCCGTGAAGAGAAAGCCCCCGGCGAAGTCCATGCCCGGGACGCTTTGTCCGCGTACTTGAGGAGTATGGCAGTCGACACAACCCGCCTGGTCGGCAAGGTAGGTTCCGTAGTCGATCTGGTCAGAGGAGCCAACACCTGCGACCGGTGCAGTAACCGGCTGGGGCGCGCTGCGAATCAGGTACTTCACCGGGAAAATGATTTCTGTGGCCGGAAGCTGGTTGTGGACAGCAGGCAGGGAACGCAGATAAACCACGATGGATGCCAGATCTTCATCCGACATATTTCGGTAGTGTTGGTAGGGCATGATGGGAAAAAGGGCGCGGCCATCGTGGCCGACGCCTTCGCGTATTGCGCGGGCTAGTTGATCATCGGTCCAACGGCTCGCCCCGGTTTCCGGATCGGGCGTCAGGTTCGGTGCCACGATACGCCCGGGCAAATCGGCGTATGGGAGAACTTCTCCGGAAGCTTCTTTGCCGGCCACGATGGGTGTGCCTGGGGCCGTCCAGTCATGCGGGCTGTGGCAATAGACGCAACCGCTCAAGCCCGTCGTGATATAGCGGCCTCGCTCGATCCGTTTCGACGTAGGCTCGAATGTGCGGTTCGTGAGAGCACGCGCCTTTGGGCCAAGAAACGGCCTCCAACCGATGGTCAAGGTGATGAAGATAGCCAACAGGGCTACCAACGAACCGAATGAGATGAGAAACCATTTCCCGAATCGTCTCATTTGCACTCTTCTCCTTCGAAAGCTGCAAAGAATACCCAAGCTCGTAAGCGGCAAACGTCCAAATGGTTTGCGAGGACGTGCAATGGTCTTAACGAATTACCTGGAATTCTTAGGACCCTGATTGGCGCGACTGCCCAGTCAGCATCTCGACTGCAGCGCCGGCCTTGGCGCATCAACAAACTCGTTCTGCGCTGACCATCACTGTTTGAGGTTGAAATCATACGCCGCCGTGGTGGCCACTGCCGTCACCTGAATATTACTGATAATGACGCCGCGGTGCCGTCTGGATCGACACCGTTGACGGCAATTTTGATCGAGCTAGTTTGCGGAGACTGCGGAGCATACGCCTGCGGTGGCAGACGTCCCCCTGAAAGTTGCTTTCGTGGTGTTGACCGTGGGCGCACTACTTTGCTTCTGGCTGCGAGTTATTACGGATATACCGAGGATGGCATTTGCCGTCGTCCAGTCGTCAGTGATGATTCGAGTTTTATGACTGGCACCGAAATCGTCGTTGATGGCGGCATGGTTGAAATCTAGGGGAGGTAAGGTCCATATTCAGTTCTCCTTGGCCTGGCTAGAAGCACGGGTCGGCTTCTGGGCAATGGGGGTGATCTGGAGATTTGGTTCGCGTATGAATTGAAGAACGGCTGAGCCGGACAACAGCGGCGAAAAAGCCGGCACAAGTGTCGAGATTTGAGACACAAACTGTAACACCACTCGGCAAACACACGGGCTCTTCTGATCATCCTCGCGGGCGAGCTCACCAAGTCAGCTTCACTACCCAAGCACTCGTCTGTTGACCTCTGCTCGCTAATTGAGAGAGCACGTTTTGAGTCTCATTGGACCAGGTGCCATAATACGTGGTGTTTTTCGGCTACCCAAATGCGGAAGACAGTTCCTCGCCGCTTTAACTGGCCCGACAACACCCTTGCGGTCATCTTGTCCGTTTTTCTGTCCTATGTGTCATTCGGTACAGCCCCGGTTCAGGCCCTCGATCCGAACCTGCGCCTCACCCAGTACATGCACAAGTCTTGGGGGACCCAAGATGGCTCCCTCCCGGCTGCGATGTCTTCCATCACGCAAACCGCCGATGGTTTTCTGTGGTTCTCAGCCCTCTCCCAAGGAATTTACAGGTTTGATGGTGTTCGGTTTGTTTCCAGGACATTGCCCACACACGATAAAGCGATGAGCACGATTGTGGACGTTTATGGCGACCATGCCGGTGGGCTATGGGCGCTAGGCGAGAGTGACATCGTTCACCTAAAAAATGGAGTGATCACTTCTCGTTTCAACTTGTATGGGTTCCAGAGCTTTGAACACATTAGCGAGGATCCTGACGGCTCGTTGTGGGTGGTGCGGGGCGGGGCCCATATAGCAGATGCACCCCTTTGCCGTGTTACTGACCAAGCCGTCAAATGTTTCGGAAAATCAGATGGAGTGTCGATTTCCCCCGCCGACTCTCTATTGCTTGACGGAAAAGGAGGATTTTGGCTTGGCGGGCAAACAGGGCTTGTCCACTGGCATGATGGCGTATCAGAAACTTACCCGATCAAAGCGCTGAACTCGAACGCCGGACAACAGGGAGTCGTGAGCTTGGCGTGCGGTCCCGATGGAACACTCTGGGTTGGGATACTTGCAGAAGGACCCGGGCTCGGGCTCGGACGGTTAATAGAAGGGATAGTAAAGCCATTTGTGACGCCCACTTTTGATGGCAGTAAAGTAGTCGTCAACACGATGATCTTTGACCGCGACGGCAATCTCTGGGTGGGTACCGTGGGCAAGGGACTCTTTCGAATTCGTGGCAATGTGGTGGACCATTTTCAGCAAAGGGACGGGTTGTCCGGTGATTCTGTACTTGCTCTTTTCGAAGACAGAGAAGGGATCGTATGGACTCTAACCACGAATGGCATTGACAGCTTTCGCGATCCGCGAATCACCATTTTTTCAGCACGCGAAGGCCTGGGAGCAGACGCAGCTGCAGGCGTTCTGGCGAGCAGAGATGGAACGGTCTGGGTAGCAAACGCTGGATCGCTGGATCATATTAAGGACGGTATCGTCTCGTCCATTCGTGCAACCAATGGTCTTCCTGGTCATCAAGTCTCCTACCTGCTCGAAGACCGCGCCGGCAAGCTATGGGTGGGAGTGGATGACGGGCTATATCTGTTCGAGAATGGGCGTTTCCGTCGGCTCCCCCAACCAGGTAACCGGCCGCTTGGGATGGTTGTGGCGCTTACCGAGGACATCGACGGGAACATTTGGGCGGAGTGTGCAAGCAAACCCCGAAAACTTGTGCGTATCCGCGATTTTCAAGTGCAGGAGGAGTTTCCTGAATCAAAGCTTCCCCCTGGACATAGTCTCGCTTCCGACCCAAACGGAGGAATTTGGATAGCGACTCTAAACGGAGATGTCGGACTTTTTCGGAACGGCGCTCTCGAAATGAAGTTTCCGTTAAACCCAGGAGGCGATCCGTTCAATCGCAAGATTATGTCGAGGGCAGATGGTTCTATTCTTGCGGCTTCCGAAAACGGACTTGTCGAATGGCGACAGGAGAAAGTACAGCGGATGACGACGAAGAACGGTCTGCCTTGCAACTCGGTGATCTCATTCATGCAGGACAATGAGAATCGCTGGTGGTTGCACACGGGCTGTGGTGTGGTCGAGTTCCCGGATTCGGAGCTCCAGCATTGGCGGGACAATCCGGAGACGATTGTTCAAACCCGAGTCTTCGACGTGTTGGATGGAGCGCGGCCGACAGGCTGGCCGTCTTTTAATACTGCTGCCTACTCTGAGGATGGGCGAGTGTGGTTTGCGACAGGATTTGTAGTAGAGATGGTTGACCCGTCCAGGCTCTCGCAGAAATCGCTTCCGGCACAGACATACATCGAATCCCTCATCGCTGATCGAAAGGAGGTCGAAGCCACGCCCAACCTCAGAGTTCCTCCAAACCCTAGGGACTTGCAAATTGATTACACATCACCCACTTTTGCGATTCCGCAGAGGGTAAACTTTCGCTACCGGCTTGACGGCTATGACCGCGATTGGCACGAGGCCGGCACGAGGCGACAGGCGTTTTATACGGACTTGCCTCCCGGTAAGTATTCATTTCGCGTGGTCGCAAGCAATAGTGACGGCGTCTGGAGCGAAAGCACCGCCAAGCTCGATTTCTCTGTTACACCCGCGTACTACCAGACAAACTGGTTTCGTGCCCTCTGTATGGTCATATTTATAGGTCTGCTGTTGGTCTTCTACCAATGGCGTGTCCGGCATTTGCGTCATGAGTTCGAGATGGCGCTGGAGACGCGAGTCAGCGAGCGGACACGCATTGCGCGAGAGCTTCATGACTCGCTGCTGCAAAGTTTCCATGGTTTGCTGCTCCGCTTCCAGACCGTGTTCCAGTTGCTGCCAGAGCGCCCGATGGAGGCGAAAGACAAGCTAGGAAGCGCCATCGAGCAGACCGCCGACGCGATTACTGAAGGCCGGGATGCAGTGCAGGGATTGCGAGATTCCACAGTCCAAGGCAACGATCTCGCGCAGGCCATCAGCACCCTCGGAGAGGACCTGGCAGCGGACTCAACCAACCACCGACCTGCATTCCGCGTCGCCGTTGAGGGTGAGGCGCGGAATCTGCACCCCATCCTCCGGGACGAGATCTACAAGATTGCTGCCGAAGCGCTGCGGAACGCGTTCCGCCACTCTCGGGCACGGCAGATCGAGGTCGAAATCCGGTACGACAGCGAACAATTCCGGCTGCGGGTGAGGGATGATGGAAAAGGCGTTGACCCGGCGATTCTCTCCCGTCAAGGTGGTGAAGGACACTACGGCTTGCCCGGTATGCGGGAGCGCGCCACTCTTATAGGCGGTAAGCTGGTACTGTGGAGCGAAGTCGATGAAGGTACCGAAGTGGAACTGCGCGTTCCTGCCAGCACCGCCTACGCGAGAGCACAGAGAAGCTCGTGGTTTTCACGCAAGGCGAAGGCGTGAAGTAGGAGTACTCATGAACGCCGGTAGCTCGCAAATTCGAATTCTGGCGGTTGACGACCATCCAATCGTGCGCCAGGGGATCGCCGGTCTCATTGGCATTCAGACCGATATGATTTTGGTAGGTGAAGCATCCAACGGTCGCGATGCCATTCAGCAATTCCGGACGCACCATCCCAACGTCACGCTCATGGACTTGCAGATGCCGGAGATGAACGGCATCGATGCGCTCATTGCGATTCGCAACGAATTTCCCGACGCAAAAGTCATTGTGCTGACGACCTACATAGGTGATACGCAAATTCTGCGCGCTCTCAAGGCCGGCGCGCAGGCATACCTGCTCAAGAATACATTGCACAAGGAACTACTCGATACAATTCGAGCGGTCCATGCGGGAAAGAAGACCCTCTCGCCGGAAGCGTCGTTCCAAGTGGCAGAGCATGCGACGGATGATGCGCTGACGCCAGCAGAGATCCTTGTCTTGAAAATGATTGCCGCTGGAAATGCAAACAAGCAGATTGCGGATCAGCTCTCGATCACGGAGGAAACGGTTAAAAGCCGCGTCAAGAACATCCTTTCCAAATTGGGCGCCAACGACCGAACGCACGCCGCAATGATTGGCCTGAAGAGAGGAATCATCGACTTATAGTTGCCGCCCCCTCGCCTGCCCGCCTCA
>Ga0210400_10002918_pt1 | contig 15397 bp, 18 predicted proteins | sample IncBWH26MmetaG_FD_155456 | JGI IMG/M metagenome (GOLD analysis project Ga0210400, IMG submission 155456) | Forest soil microbial communities from Barre Woods Harvard Forest LTER site, Petersham, Massachusetts, United States - Inc-BW-H-26-M | ecosystem: Environmental > Terrestrial > Soil >... | reverse complement strand
CAGCGGCACCTGCACGGCGCGCGCCACCTCGCCGGCGACGCGGACTTGCTCATCCATCGTCAACAGTGGTTCGGTAATCATGCGCGAGGCGCCGGTGACATAGCCGCCGGTGTAGACGACCGGCACGCCCATCGCCTCGGCGAGGCGGCCTTCGAGCGGCGTCGCCGCCGACGGCATGTAGAGGAACTGGCCGCTGGCGAGCAGGTCGCGCAGGCGCCGGGTCTGTGCGGTCATTTTTTCTCCGCCGCGCCGTCAGCCGAGTGAATGGATGATCTCGCGATAGGCGGCTTCCGGAAAAGCCTTCAATGTCCGGGTCCGCACCGCTCCCATCTGGCCGAGCAGCAATGTGAAGCGGGCGGCGACCGCGTCGTCAGGCGCCTCGTAAATTACGATCAGGTCATAATCGCCCATCGTCATGTACAGCGATTTGAACTCGCCGCCCATTTCGGTCAGGGCTTTTCGGGCGGTTTCGACGCGCTTCGGCGATTCCTTGACCTGGCGGGCGCCCTGGTCGGTCCAGTTGGCGAGCATGACATAGGTCGGCACGGCGCATCCCCTTCAGCTCTGTAATCCGCTCTGTTTTACGGCGGCTTGCGCCGCGCTGCGGCGATATGTCCAGCATGATGGCCGAGAGGCTCACCTAGGACAAGCCGTTGGCTCGGCAGGAAACGGAATAGCTAATCGCGTTTCGCCGTTTACGAGATAAGCGGGCAGGACCCCTAGCTTAACGAAAGATTTACCGGCCGCGCCCTAAAAATGCCGAAAAAACGGTGACACTGCGCGGCCAAGGATGGTTGGAAATGCGTGACTGGATCGCCGACTGGAATAAATGGAGCCGCACCGAACGCGTGCTCGCCCTGCTTGTCACTTTTGTGTTGCTGGCCCTGCCGCTTAGTTTGTTGTTGACCGGCAAAGCGGGCGTCTAGGCCCGCCCCCGACAGCTACCGCCGCACCGCGCCCTTGCCGGCTATTCCGCTTCGGCAAAGCGGCGGTTGAACGCCTCCTGCCAATCCTCGGTCTTCGCAAAGCCGGCCAGCGTCTTCGCGGCGCCGAGCGTCGCCTGTTTCAGCGCGGCGTCGGGCTGGTCGTAATCGACGTCGAAGCGGCAGGGTTGCGTCGCGTGCCACGGCGTCTGGGTGAAGACTTCGATGCGGTTGTCCTCGGGGTCGCGGAAATACACCGACCAGGTGTTGGCGTGCGACACCGGCTCCGGCTTGGCATAGGGCAGCGTCCGCACCTTTTCGTAGACCCGCCGCACCTCGTCGAGGCTGTCGACGCGGAACGCGACATGCCCGATGCCGCTGCCCGGAGCGGTGGCTTCGCTCGGGATCAGCACGATCTGGTGGTGCTCCTCGGGGCTGTGGGACAGGAAAATCAGCTCGCGGCCTTTCATCGGCCCACGGTCGAGAACACCGCGGTCGCTGACGATGAAACCCAGCACCTCGGTATAGAATTTCTCCATCACGGCCTGGTCGCGGGCGCGGATCTCGAAATGGCTGACGGTGTAGCTCATGTCATTCTCCGGATGGGCTGCGTCGATGATGCGCGAAATGGGCGCCGTGGAAAAGCCCTTGCGGCCGGGCGGCATTGCTCCTAAAGCCGGGCAGACCCTGACGGCCGGAGAGAAACAATGCCCAGCCTGCCTGATCGCCACAGCCTCGAGGCGCTGCGCGCCTGGGACACGCCGACCATCTGCAACGCGCTCGAGATCGTCGCTCCGGCGCGGCGCGCGATCGGCTTCACCCGCCGGCCGCTTGTCGCCTGCTTTCCGGAAATGAAGCCGGTCGTGGCGTTTGCCCGCACCGCCCTCATTCGCTCGCGCGAGCCGCATCCGCGCGACCGCGAGAGCGCTAACCGCATCCGCCTCGGCTATTACGAGCACATCGCCGCCGAGCCGATGCCGAGCCTGTCGGTGATCCAGGACATCGATGCACCCGATACCGGGTTCGGCGCCTTCTGGGGCGAGGTCCAGACGCATGTGCACAAGGGGCTCGGCTGCGTCGGCGTCATCACCGACGGTTCGGTGCGCGATCTCGATGCGATGGCCTCCGGTTTCTTCGTGCTGGCCGGCTCGATCATGCCGAGCCACGCGCATGTCCATCTCGTCGAGTTCGGCGGCACCGTCAGCGTCGCCGGCATGATCGTTTCGGCCAACGACATCATCCACGCCGACCGGCACGGTGCCGTGGTGATCCCACCCGACGCGGTCGCCAAAATCCCGGCGGCGGTCGATCTCTTGACCCGGCGCGAGAAGGTGCTGATCGAGGCCTCGAAGCAGCCCGGCTTCTCGATCGACGAGCTGCGCAAGGCCTACCGCGAGCAGGACGAAATCCACTGAGCCGACGCTAAGAGCCGGCGGTCCTCGCGCCGCGCTGATCGATGTTGTCGCCGGCGTGACGGTATTCGATCCCGAAGCGGTGCGCGCGTTCGAGCATGCCGGCTGGCAGCAGGCGGCGGCGGAGTACGATGCGACCTTCGCGCGAGCCACCGCGCCGTTTGTCGAGGCGCTTCTCGATACGGCCGGCGTCACTGCCGGGACGAAGGTGCTGGATGTCTGCTGCGGCACCGGGCTCGTTACCGCGGCGGCGACACTGCGCGGCGCCCGGCCCATCGGGCTGGATTTCTCGTCGGCGATGCTGAAACAAGCGCGGCAGTCGCATCCGGAGCTGCAATTCGACGAGGGAGACGCCGCGGCTCTATCCTATGCCGATTGCAGCTTCGATGCGGTGGTGTCGAATTTCGGGATTCACCATGTTCCCCGGCCCGGGAAAGCCCTGGCCGATGCCCGGCGGGTATTGCGTCCGGGCGGACGGATTGCGTTCACCACCTGGGCGGCGCCGGCCGGGAACATCGCCTGGCGGTTGCTGTTCGACGCGATCCGCGACCATGGCGACCCCGATGCGGCGAAGACGCCGCCCTCGGGCGGCAATCTCGGCTCCGCGGCCGCGGTGTTGCAATTGTTGCACGACGCCGGGTTCGCCGATGCCCGGGCCGAGCCGGTGTGCCGCGAATGGCGAGTCGCTGATCCGCGCGATCTCGTCGCCGCACTGTCGCGCGGCACGGTTCGGACTGCCGCGCTGATCGCCGCGCAGCCGGCTTCAGCACGGCCCGCGATCGCTACCGCCGTCGCCCGCGCCGCGGCACCATATCGCCGCGACGACGCGTTCGCGGTGCCGATCGCGGCGATCATGGCGAGCGGCACCAAATCACCGGTATGACCGATCTCGCGACCGATATCCTGATCGTCGGAGCCGGCGGCGCCGGCATGTATGCCGCGATCGCCGCGGCGCGCGCCGGAGCCGAGCGGGTGTTGCTCGTGGACAAGAGCCTCATTGGCCGCGGCGGTGCGACGATCATGGCGCAGATGACGGTCGCGGCGGCGCTCGGTGAAGAATGCCCCGACGATTGGCATGCCCATCTCGACGATACGCTCGCCGCCGGCCGCGGCCTGTGCGACGAGAACCTCGCCGCTCTCCTGTGCCGTGACGCGCCGGCGCGCATTCGCGAGATGGAGGAATGGCGGGTCGGCTGGGCCCGGCGCGAGGATGGCCGTATCGCGCAGGTCACCGCTCCGGGTCATTCGCGGCCGCGCTGCTGCTATGTCGATTTTCTGAACACCGGACCCGCCGTCGCCGCGACGCTGCGCCGCCGGATCGGCCAGATCGCCGCGATAAAGCGGGTCAGCAACCTCGCCGTGACCGATCTCGTCATTAGCGAGGGCGAGGCGGCCGGCGCGGTGGCGCTCGACATCGCCGAAGGAGAGCCGGTGACGATCGCCGCCAAGGCCATCATCATCGCCACCGGCGGGCTGACCCGCATCTACCACCGCAACAGCGCCTCGGCGAATATGGGGGGCGACGGCCATGCGCTGGCGCTCGCCGCCGGCGCCGAGCTCGTCGATATGGAATTCGTGCAGTTCTTCCCGATCGGGCATCTCGCGCCGCGGCTCGTCGGCATGGACCCCATCATGTGGGACCCGTTCCGCTACAAGCTCGGCGGCCGCCTGCTCGACGGCGCCGGCCGCGAGTTCCTCGCCGATTACGGCAGCGACGAGAGCGAGGGCTACACCACGCCACGCGACATCGCGACCTATGCGATCCAGAAAGAAGTCGCGGCCGGGCGCGGCTCGCCGCATGGCGGCGTCTATCTCTCCTTCACCCATGTTCCGCGCAGCGCGCTCGCGGCGGCATTCGGACCTGTCATCGAGCGGCTGAAGAAGAACGGCATCGATCTCGGAACGGTGCCGGTCGAGGTCGCGCCGATCGCGCACTACCATATGGGCGGCATCGCAGTCGATGAACGAATGGCAACTCGGGTGCCGGGCCTGTTCGCGGCCGGCGAGGCGGCAGGCGGCGCCAACGGAGCCAACCGGCTCTCCGGCAATGCGATCCCCGAGGCCTTGGTGTTCGGCGAACAGGCGGGACACGCCGCTGCACACTATGCGGCGGGACGATGCTTGCCGAATTGGCCGAGCCGCGCCGGTGCAGCAGCAATCGATCAGATCCGCTCTCTTTCCGAAGGGTGCAAAGGTGACATTGCGGCGGTCGAGTTGCTTGAGGGCATGCGCGAGGTGATGTGGGGCGATGTCGGCCCGTTTCGCACCGCGGCCGGGCTCGCCCGCGCCATCGCACGGTTCGAGGAAATGCGGCAGGTGCTGGCGCAAGTGGCGGTGCCTGCCGGGCAGCAGTTCAACGCAGCGCTCGCCGACTGGTTCGAATTGCGGGGCAGCCTCGTTGCCGCAGAGGCGGTGGCGCACGCCGCGGCGGCGCGCACGGAGAGCCGCGGCGCTCATCAGCGCGACGATTTTCCCAACACCGATCCGTCCTGGGCACGCTCGCAGCGGCTCGCGATGACCAGCGACGGCGGGTTAATGATGGACACGCGACGGTGACGAAGATGATCGCGCGGCTGCGCGTGCGCCGGGGCACGGCCGACGAGCCGGCGACGCGGTATCAGGAATTCGCGGTGCCGTTCGAGACGGGCGCCACCGTGCTGGACGCGTTGATCTGGATACGCGCACAGCAGGATGCATCACTGGCGATCCGCTACAGCTGCATCAACGCCAATGTCTGCAAGGAATGCCTGATCGCGATCGATGGCGAGGTCGGCTATGCCTGCACGACCCGGCTGCATCACGATGCGGTAATGACACTCGACCCGTTGCCGGGGAAGCCGGTATTGCGCGATCTGGTCACCGAGACGCGGCCGCCGCGCGAGCGATTGAAGTAGGCCGCCGCGTACTGTCACTTCGCGGCGCGCGAGGTTGTTGTATTTCAGCGGTAGAAAACATGTTACGGTTTGGCGTCAAGAAAGGGAGGATTCCGCGCAATGGCCAGAACGGCTATCACTGAATTGCAACAACAGATCGAAGCGGTGCGCCGCGAGGCCTTCGCCGCTGGATACGCAGCGGCGATGCAGGCGATCCGCGAACTCACCTCGCGTACGGCGCCCGAAGCCGGAAGCAGGGCCGCGGCAACACCGCGCCGCCGCGGCAGGGGACGCGGCCGAGCGCGGGCACGACAGGCTGCACCGGCAGCGGCAGCAAAGCCAACTCGCCGCCGTCGCGCTCGCGCCACCACCGCCCCCGCCGCCAAACCCCGTCGGGCAGCGACCCGCCGGCCGCAGCGCGGCACCAATGCGCGCATGATCGAGGAGATCTTGAAGGCGGCAGCGCCGCGCGCGGTGCGCCCGGCGGAGATCCGCAAGGCGCTGCAGGACAATGGTGTCGCGATGGCGTTCACTTCGATCCGCCACGCGCTGGGCCAACTGGAATCCCGCAACACGGCCGAGCAGGTCGGCGACAGCAAAACCTGGCGTCACCGCGGCGGTTGATCCTGAACGCGCTGCAGCTGCGCGGCGATCGCGCCGCGCGCTAGCGCGTCGGCGCGTTCGTTTTCCGGGTGGCCGGCATGACCGCGCACCCAGTGCCATTCGATTTCGTGCGGCGCCGCAGCGGCTTCCAGCCGCTGCCACAAATCCACATTCTTGACCGGCGTCTTGCCGGCGGTACGCCAGCCGCGCGCCTTCCAACCGGGAAGCCACCGGGTGATGCCGTCGCGCAGATATTGGCTGTCGGTGTAGAGCCGTACATGGCACGGCCGTTTCAGGGCCTCCAGACCGGCGATCGCGGCCATCAGCTCCATGCGGTTGTTGGTGGTGGCCGGCTCAGCGCCGGCGAGCTCCTTCTCGACGCCGCGCGAACGCAGGATCGCGCCCCACCCGCCGGGACCGGGATTGCCGCTGCATGCCCCGTCGGTGAAGATCTCGACCCCGGGTCGAGCCCGGGGCTGGCTCTCAGGCATCGATGCCATAGGCCGCCGGGTCGGCAATGCCGCGGTGAAACCGCAGCTTCTTGAGATATTCGAGCGGATCCTTCGGCCGGACCAGCGCGCCGGCCGTCTGGTTGAGCCAGTCGTAAAGTCGGGTCAGCAGGAAGCGCAGGGCGCTGCCGCGCGCCAACAATGGCAATGCCGCGAGTTCGGCGGCATCGAGCGGCCGCGCCGCGCGATATTGTCCGACCAGAAGCCGCGCCTTGGTGACATTGCAGCTGCCGTCCGGCTCGAAGCACCAGGCGTTGAGACAGACCGCCAAATCGTAGGCGAGAGAATCGGTGCAGGCGAAATAGAAATCGATCAGCCCCGACACCTCGCGGTCGCGGAAGAACACGTTGTCCGGAAACAGATCGGCATGGATGACGCCGCTCGGCAAACCTTTCGGCCATGCCGCTTCGAGGAAGGCAAGCTCGTCGCCGAGTTCGGCGGCGAGGCCCTGCTGCAACTCGCCGGCGCGTGCGGCGCACGCCTCATAGAGGCGCCGCCAGCCGGCGACGCCGAGGTCGTTGGGCCGGCGCATCGCAAACGAGGCGCCGGCGCGATGCAGCCCGGCGAGGGCGCCGCCGAGCCCGGCGCAGTGGAACGGCTCGATGCGGCGCGGCCACATTCCGTTGAGAAAGGTGACAATCGCGGCCGGGCGTCCGCATAGCTGGCGCAATGCTTCGCCGTCGCGCGCCCGCACCGGGGTCGGGCAGGCGACGCCCTGATGCGCGAGATGATCCATCAACGCGATGAAGAAGGGCAGATCCTTGGGTGCGACGCGCTTCTCGTACAGCGTCAGGATGAAATTGCCTTGTTCGGTGGTGAGCAGAAAATTCGAGTTCTCCACCCCCTCGGCGATGCCCTTGCACGCCAGCACCTCGCCGATGTCGTACAAATCGACAAAGGCGCGCAGCTCGTCATCGCCAATTTCGGTGTAGACCGCCATGCGCCGTCATGTCCTTTCCGCACACCCGCGACCCGGCTTGTGCGGGGTGCGAGCCTCGCCTAAAGTCGCGCGCCCCGCCGTGAGCCGGCGCGGGACACTAGCAAGGGCGATGGCGGGGAAGATAGATGGCCGAACCGATCCCGGCGCAAAAGGCGCCCTATAACGTCACCGTCGAACAGGGCAAGCGTTACTTCTGGTGCGCCTGCGGCCGTAGCGGCACGCAGCCTTTCTGCGACGGCTCGCACAAGGACACCGGCATTACGCCGATGCCGTTCACCGCCGAGAAGACCGAAGTGCTGTGGTTCTGTGGCTGCAAGGCGACCGGCGGCAAGCCGTTCTGCGACGGAACCCACAACACGCTCTGATTCGTTGTGCTGACTCCCAGTCAAGGGTTGGGCGCCCGTTTCGGACGGCCCAGAACCGCGGGTGTATGCGTGCGGCCGAACCGGCTGCGCTGGGCGATCCTGCTCGGGCTGACGCTGCTGTCGGGATGCGGCTGGTTTTCCTCCGACGAGCCCGCGACGAGGCCAATTGTGGCTCCCGGGGCCTGCCCGACCGCAGCCATTCTGCGGCCGCTCACGCAAACCGCGGTGTTCGCGCCGGGTCAGTCGCGCCAACAGGCGGGGGTGGCGTTTTACGGGCTGCTGAGCGAGGTGAACGCCAAATGCGAGGGTGCCGGCGACGCCCTACGGCTAAAGCTCGACGTCGTTGTGGTTGGCGAGCGCGGCCCGGCGGCGGGCACCGCGGGCGCGGTTGATCTCTGGTATTTTGTCGCGGTGACCGGGCCCGATCAGGCGATCCTCGGCAAGCGGCTGTTCCCGGTCCACATCGAAATTCCGGCTGGCGCCAAACGCGCGGGGATCAGCGACCATATCGAGGAAATCATTCCGCTCGGCGGCCGGTCGGCCGGCGACCTCAGCGTCGTGCTCGGCTTTCAGCAAAGCCCTGAGGCGGTCGAGTTCTACAAGAATTACCCGCGGCGGTGAGCGGCGCTCGGGATATCCTCAATTGGGCCAAAACCGTGCCCGTGCAGTAATTGAGACATGAAACCGACGCTGTTCGGGGCCGCGTTGATCGTCATGTGCGCGATCCCGGTCGTAGCACTCGCACAGAATTGCCGGGCCAATTTCGGCGGCAGCTATACGGCTCCGCATTCCGGTTTCAAACCGCCGCCAGACGGAAATTTTTTCACCACGATCGGCTTTTTCGATTTCAATCCGGCCGGAACCTTCAATGTTACCGCGACAATCGTCGAACCGAATGTTCGCACCTTTGACGCTAGCGCGTTTAGTAACTGGTGGTGGGTTGGTCCGTGCGACATCGCTATCGACCGCGCCGCCTTCGTGGGGCATGTCTCGGATGACGGGCGATTGGTCAGCCTCCAGACGTTCGACGAAGAAACCCTGACCGGCATCGGTACGCGCGATTCGCCGCGCCCGGATCGCTCGGTTGCTCAGGCGCTAGGGGTTGAGGGCGCATTCGGCATGGCAGGCTTTGGGCGCCTGTTCGCCGACAGCTTGGCCGATCAATTCTCGAATCGCGCGGCCGCACTCCGCTCGGGAGCCACCGGCTTTGCCCTCGGCCCGATGCGCATCAGCCAACTGCCGGTCGCCTCGGATGCCGGGCACACGATCATAACCGATGACCGCTTCGGCGGCTTTGTCGCCGGCGGCCTGCTGTTGGGTGATCGCGCCTATCTGCCGTCCGAGACATCGCGTTCTTTCACGGTGGGCGGCGTGACGCTCGGCCTCGATTACCGCATCGCCCCGAACACAACGATCGGTCTGGCCGGCAGCTATTTCACCGGCGACCTCGACGTCATCGGCGGCAAGACAAGCGGGCGGGGCGCCGCCGTAAGCCTGTACGGCGCAACGGAAGCCGGCCCGCTCTACTTCGATGGCTATGCGGGCGGCGATCGGACCGGCTACAGCACTTCGCGCGGCTTCAGTTTCGGCGGCGTTCCCTTTGCCGCATCAGGATCGCCGGACGGCCATTTCGTCGCGGCTGGCGGAAATGCCGGCTATCGGTTCGACCGTGCCGGACTGCGATGGGGTCCGGTCGGCGAGCTGCGGTTCAACCGGGTTTCGGTCGATGCCTACAGCGAAACCGGCGCGCTTGCCGCCCGCGTCGCAGCGCGCGACTCCACCTCGATGCAGACTGGCATCGGCGGCGAGGTCGCAGCCGATCTGTCGGGAGTGCTCGGCACCCTGACGCCGCATCTCCGAGCGACCTGGCGGCACGAATTCGGCGATTCCCATGATACCGCAATTGCCGGCTTCCTGACCCCGCAAGTCGGGGCGGTGCCACTCGCCATCTCCAGCGCGCCGCTCGGCCGTGATTTCCTCGCAGTCACGGCAGGGCTGTCCGCCCGCCTTGCCCGCGACATCACCCTGTCGGCGGATTACGTGGGCGAGATTGGGCGTGCCAATCAGACGGTTCACCAAGTCTCGCTGACGGCACGGATCGTTTTCTGACCGTCAAACGAGTGTTGGCGGTAAGCGGCTAGCTTCGCTCCGGCGCGAGTGCTACACAGGGGGCTGCCGTATGCACGCCCGCAGGAGAGGTCGCGCCCTGGTGTGAACCGGGTCGCGGCGCCGAAGGAGCAACCGCCCCGGAAACTCTCAGGCAAAAGGACTGCGGGCGCCAGGGCGCTCTGGAAAGCGGCGGACCAGATAATCAGGCTGGGCCGCACACCGAAGGAGTAAGCCGCGGTTCGGACGCCTCCTGTGATGCTTGGGGCGGCCGGCGCGGTGAATCTCTCAGGGTACAGGACAGAGGGGGCATCTCCCGGACGCCGACGGCGTCCGAAATGTCGGAGGTGCGCCCGTTGAGCCAAACTGGGTCCCTGTCGCCCGATGCAGCGCCGCTGCGTCGCACCCCACTCTACGATCTGCACCACGCCCGCGGCGCCCGCATGGTCGGGTTTGCCGGTTATGAGATGCCGGTGCAGTACCCGCCGGGCATCATCGCCGAACACCTGCACACCCGAGCCCAGGCCGGGCTGTTCGACGTGTCGCATATGGGCCAGATCCGGCTGCATGGCGCCGCGGCGGCGGGTGCGCTGGAGGCGCTGGTGCCCGGGGATCTGCAGGCGCTTGCACCGCAGCGGATGCGCTACACGCTGCTGCTGAACGATAGCGGCGGCATCCTCGACGATTTGATGGTCACGCGGTTGGAAGATGGGCTGATGCTCGTCGTCAACGCTGCCCGCAAGGAGGCCGACCTCGCGCATCTGCAGGCGCATCTCGATCGGGCGGTGACGATCGAGCCGCGCTTCGAGCGGGCCCTGCTGGCGTTGCAGGGGCCGGCCGCTGCCGCGGTCCTCGCCCGGTTTGCCGCCGGCGTCGATCGCATGCCGTTCATGAGCGCCACCGAGCTGTCGATCGCCGGGGCATCGTGCGTCGTGACCCGCTCAGGCTACACCGGCGAGGACGGGTTCGAGATCTCGCTGGCGGCCGATCATGCGGTGGGCGTCGCCGAGCGACTGCTCGGCGAGCCGGAGGTGGCGCCGATCGGGCTTGGCGCCCGCGACACGCTGCGCCTTGAGGCTGGGCTGTGCCTCTACGGCCATGACATCGATGAAACCACGACGCCGATCGAGGCCGGGCTCGCCTGGACGATCGGCAAAAGGCGGCGCGCCGAAGGTGGTTTCCCCGGCGCCGCGACGGTGCTGCGCCAGCTCGCCGACGGACCGGCTCGGAAGCGGGTCGGCATCCGCCCCGACGGCCGCGCCCCGGCGCGCGAGGGCACGCCGGTCGTCGATGCCGCCGGCAATCCCATTGGCCAGGTCACCAGCGGCGGCTTCGGACCTTCGGTCGGCGCGCCGATCGCGATGGGCTATGTCGATGCCGCCCACAGCGCGGAGGGCATCGCCCTGGCCGTCGTCGTTCGCGATGTCGAACGGCCGGCGCATGTCGCGCGCCTGCCGTTTGTCCCAACACACTATTACCGAGGCTGACAGGAGTTGCCCGATGCCTTCGCTGCGCTTCACCAAAGATCACGAATGGGTCCGGCAAGAGGGCGATGTCGCCGTGATCGGCATCACCGATTACGCACAGTCGCAGCTGGGCGACGTCGTGTATGTCGAACTGCCCGAGCCCGGCCGCCATGTCGAGCAGGGCAAGGAAGCGGCGGTCGTCGAATCCGCCAAGGCGGCGAGCGAGGTGTATTCCCCGGTCACCGGCGAGGTCGTCGCGGTCAATGACGACATTGTCGCCGATCCGGCCAAGGTCAATGCCGACGCGATGGGCGAGGGTTGGTTCATCAAGATCCGGCTCGACGATCCGAAACAGCTCGATGGGCTGATGGACGAGACGGCCTACCAGGCCTTCGTCGCGGAGCAGCCTTGATGCGCTATCTGCCGCTGACCGATGCCGACCGCCGCGACATGCTGGCGACGGTCGGCGTCGAATCGATCGATGCGTTGTTCGCCGAAGTCCCGGCGGCGGCCCAGCATCAAGGATTGTTGGACCTGCCGCTGGCGATGGGCGAGCTGGAGGTCGAGCGCCGCCTCGCCGCGATGGCGGCGAAGAACACCGTCGCCGGTGCGGTGCCTTTTTTTCTCGGTGGCGGTGTCTATCGTCACCACGTCCCGGCCTCGGTCGATCATCTGATCCAGCGCGGCGAGTTCCTGACCTCCTACACGCCGTACCAGCCCGAGCTGGCGCAGGGCACCTTGCAATATCTGTTCGAGTTCCAGACGCAGGTGGCGTTGCTGACCGGCATGGAGGTCGCCAACGCCTCGATGTATGACGGCGCCACCGCCTGCGCCGAGGCGGTCGCGATGGCCGGGCGGGTGACCCGGCGCAACAAGGCGGTGCTGTCGGGCGGGCTGCATCCGCATTACCGCGCGGTGTGCGAGACCTATGCGCGGTTCGCCGGCAACAAACTGGAAGTGCAGGATCCGGCTCCGGGCGGCGGCGAGGATCTGGGCAAGCTGATCGACGCCGATACCGCCTGCGTCGTCGTGCAGAACCCGGATTTCTACGGCGAGATCCGCGATTACTCGGAACTGGCGCAGCTCTGTCATCGGGCCGGCGCGCTGCTGGTTGTGGTCGTCACTGAGATCCTGTCACTAGGGGCGATCAAGCCGCCCGGCGAGATGGGCGCCGACATCGTCGCGGCCGAGGGTCAATCTTTCGGCAACGCACTGAATTTCGGCGGGCCGCATGTCGGGCTGTTCGCCAGCCGCGAGAGATTCGTGCGGCAGATGCCGGGCCGCCTGGTCGGCGAGACGGTCGATGCCGAAGGCAGGCGCGGCTGGGTGCTGACATTGTCGACCCGTGAGCAGCATATCCGCCGCGAGAAGGCGACGAGCAACATCTGCACCAATGCCGGTCTGTGCGCCCTCGCCTTCACGATCCATCTGGCCTTGCTCGGCGAGGCGGGGCTGACGCGGCTGGCGCGACTCAACCACGCGACCGCCGTCAGTGCCGCCGAGCGGCTCGGCGCAATCCCGGGGGTCAAGCTGGTCAACCATAGCTTCTTCAACGAATTCGCATTGCGACTGTCGAAGCCGGCGGCGCTAGTCGTCGATGCGCTCGCCGCGCGTGGGATCCTCGCCGGCGTGCCGATCGGCCGATTCTATCCGGATCGTGCCGACCTCGCCGATCTGTTGCTGGTCGCGGCGACCGAAACCGTGACCGCCGACGACATCGAGCGACTCGCCGGCGGGCTTGCGGAGGTGCTGCGATGAGCGAATGGAGCCAGGCGCTGAGCGGTCATCCGGAAGCGGGCGACTCAGCGACGGTGCAGACGATCAGCGGCAATCGCGGCCTGCAGATCGAGGAGGGGCTGCTGTTCGAGCAGGATTCGCCGGGCCATTGCGGCGTCGATCTGCCGGAGCCGCCGGCGTTCACGTCGCGGCTCGGCGGGCTCGACCGCAAGGACCCGATCGGCCTGCCCGGGCTCAGCGAGCCGCAGGTGGTGCGCCATTTCACCCGCCTGTCGCAGAAGAACTACGCGATCGACAGCGGCCTTTACCCGCTCGGCTCGTGCACGATGAAGCACAACCCGCGGCTCAACGAGAAGATGGCGCGGCTGGCAGGCTTCGCGGACGTCCATCCGCTGCAGCCGGCCGCGACCGTGCAGGGCGCCCTCGAACTGATCGACACGCTGGCGCACTGGCTGAAGACCCTGACCGGCATGCCGGCGGTCGCCTTGTCGCCGGCCGCCGGGGCGCATGGCGAATTGTGCGGCATGATGACGATCCGCGCCGCCCTCGAAGCGCGCGGCGACCGGCGCAGCCGCATCCTGGTGCCGGAATCGGCGCACGGCACCAATCCAGCGACGGCAGCGGCCACCGGCTACACCGTCGAGGCAATTCCGGCTAATTCGCGCGGGCGGGTCGATCTCGCGGCGCTGCGCGCGAAGCTCGGGCGCGATGTCGCGGCGTTGATGCTGACCAACCCGAACACTTGCGGCCTGTTCGAGGACGAGATCCTCGAGATTGCCGCGGCGGTGCATGATGCCGGCGCGTTCTTCTACTGCGACGGCGCCAATTTCAACGCGATCGTCGGACGCGTGCGGCCGGCCGAGCTCGGCATCGACGCGCTGCACATCAATCTGCACAAGACCTTCTCGACCCCGCATGGCGGCGGCGGGCCGGGCAGCGGCCCGGTCGCCTTGGCGGCCGAGCTGGTGCCTTACGCGCCGGTGCCGTGGATCGTGCACGGCCCGGCAGGGTTCGATCTCGCCGAACATATGGCGGGCGATGCGGCGCACTCGATCGGCCGATTGAAGGGCTTTCACGGCCAGATGGGCATGTTCGTCCGCGCCCTCGCCTACATGATGAGCCACGGCGCCGACGGTCTGAAACAGGTCGCCGAAGACGCCGTCCTCAACGCCAATTACCTGCGGGTCAGGCTGGCCGGTGCGCTGAGCCTGGCGTTCCCCGGCACCTGCATGCACGAGGTGCTGTTCGATGACGGCTTTCTGAAGGACACCGGGGTCAGCACGCTCGACTTCGCCAAGGCGCTGATCGACGAGGGCTTCCACCCGATGACGATGTACTTCCCACTGGTCGTGCACGGCGCGCTGTTGATCGAGCCGACGGAAACCGAGAGCAAGGCCTCGCTCGATCAGTTTGCCTCGGTCGTCAACGGGCTTGCGGCCCGCGCCCAGTCAATCAAGGCGGAGGCAATCAAGGCGGAGGCGGGAAAGGCGGAGGCGGGCAAGGCGGGGGCATTTCACGCTGCGCCGCGTCTGACGCCGCGGCGCCGGCTGGACGAGACGGGGGCGGCGCGCAAGCCGGTATTGCGCTGGCGCCCCGCGCCGGTGCAGCGGGAGGCGGCGGAGTAGCCGTACCGCTTGAAACAGGAACTCTGGCTCGAACCGGTCGCGATTGCGCGGAACTCGGGTTTTGCGGCAACCGAACTGGCAGAGATCGTTCGTCTGGTTCAGCAGTCGCGGGCTGCCCCATTGGAGGCGTGGCGTGAGTTCTTTCGCTGAAACTGCACCGGACATTCGCGTAAGGGGCGTTCACATCGACGAGGAACGCCTGACTGTGGAGCTGATGGACAGGCGCAGCATCGCAGTGCCGCTCGCCTGGTATCCCCGTCTCTTCTCTGCAACGGCAAAGCAGCGACTGCGGTGGGAGATAGCCGGCGGAGGCTATGGCATCCATTGGCCCGGCATCGATGAGGATCTGAGCACGGAAGGTCTGCTGCGAGGAGCTCCGGCACCGCGCGAAAGCCTCGCCTCCGCAAAGCCTCGGGCTGGGTCCAAGCCACGCCTACGCATCAAGCCGGATTGAAGTGCTAGGGCTCTGCGGCCCGCACACTGGCGCACCCGCGCCGGCTTGCGCCGGGTTGAGGTCCGCGCCATGTTTTAACTCGGTACCGGCATGCGTAAGAAACGGGCCGGCGGGGCGGGGGATGCCGTAACTGCCGCGCGCCGATGCGCGGCCGGACGAACCAGGCAAATGGAGGCCGTCATGTCGCTGCGCATCAACGATGAAGCGCCCAATTTCACCGCCGAGACGACCCAGGGGACGCTCAATTTCCACGACTGGATCGGCAATGGCTGGGCGATCCTGTTCTCGCACCCCAAGGATTTCACCCCGGTCTGCACGACCGAGCTTGGCTACATGGCCGGGCTGATGCCGGAGTTCCAGAAACGCAACACCAAGATCATCGGC
>Ga0210400_10002914_pt1 | contig 15404 bp, 12 predicted proteins | sample IncBWH26MmetaG_FD_155456 | JGI IMG/M metagenome (GOLD analysis project Ga0210400, IMG submission 155456) | Forest soil microbial communities from Barre Woods Harvard Forest LTER site, Petersham, Massachusetts, United States - Inc-BW-H-26-M | ecosystem: Environmental > Terrestrial > Soil >... | reverse complement strand
CTGTTGGCTGGTATGGCGCCAGGACGATGATGAATGTCGCCGCCGTTCGCCCGTTCGGATCACTTCAGATGACTGGGGCCTGCTGATCCTCAAATCGACAGCACCGTGCGCACCCCCCTGCCGGCGCGCAGTTCCGACATCGCGGTGTTGATTTCGGAGAGCGGACGTATCGCCGTCACCAAGGCCGCCAGGTCGAGCCGCCCGGCGGAGCAGAGGGCGAGATATTTCGGAAGATCGCGCTGCGAATGACAATTGCCGAGAAAGGATCCCACGATGGATTTCTGGCGCATCACGAGGTCCATCGACGACATGCCGAGAGGTTGCGGCGCGCCGGTCACGCCGATCAGCACGACCTTGCCACCCGCCCTGAGAAGATTGGATGCGACCTGCGTCGTTTGCGTGGAAGAGACGGTATCGAAGACATAGTCGCATCCGATTCCCCCGGTCGCGGCCGAGACGTGTCCCGACAGATCGGCGTCCGCGGAATCGAACGCAAAGGTCGCTCCCAGTTCGATGGCGCGGTTCCGACGTTCGGCCACTGGATCGATGCCGATGATCGTCGCGGCGCCGGAGAGCACCAGTCCCTGGATGACGGCCAGACCTACGCCGCCCAGCCCGACGACCGCAGCCGTCGCGCCGGGTTCGGTCTTGGCGACGTTCGTCACCGAGCCGATCCCGGTTTGAATGGCGCAACCGACCACGGCCGCGGCATCCAGCGGTACGGCATCGGGGACCTGCGCCACGCCGGACGCCTCGACCAGCGCGTATTCGGCGAACGCTCCAAGCCGAAATCCGCGCGTAATCGGCTTGCCCTGATGCCAGGCCCGCGGCTCGCCGCTGCCGGGCGGTCCGGCCGTCTCGGCGCAGAGTACCGGTTCGTTGCGGACGCACCAATAGCAATGTCCGCACGGAGGTCGCATCGAGAGGACTACGCGGGCGCCTTCCGCCAATCCGGTCACCCCGGACCCCAATGCCGCGATCGTTCCCGACGCTTCATGTCCGAGGATGGCGGGCGTCGGAAAGGGCAAGGTGCCGTCGATGATGCTGAGGTCGGAATGGCAAACGCCGCAGTAGCGAATGCTAACGAGTACCTCGCCGGGACGCGGATCGTCGATCTCGATCCCTTCAACGATGTCCAGAGCCTTGCCGGATTGGGTGAATACCGCCGCCCGCATCGCTCTCATGGCTTGGCCTTTGCCGGGTGTTCGACCCGCATCACTCTTCGGATGCTGAATTCGTCAACGCTCCAATCGCCGAGCTCATGGCCGAAGCCGCTGGCCTTGATCCCGCCGAACGGAATCTCGGGATCGGGTGGAATGGCGTGACTGTTGACGTAAAGGCTCCCGGCCTCGAATCGCGCAGCGACATCGATGGCGCGTTCCGGATCGTTCGACCACACCGATCCGCCGAGCCCGAATTCCGAGGCATTGGCTTGCGCAATCGCGTCTTCCGTTTCCGTGAACGAAAGCACCGGCAGAACCGGCCCGAACTGCTCCACGACGACGAGACGCGCTTCCGCGGCAAGCCCCGTCACGATCGCCGGGCGCAGGAAATATCCGGGCAGATCGGGCAGCGCCTCGCCATCGTCGTAGACGTTCGCGCCCGCGGCCCTGGCCTCGTCCACCAGACCCCGGATGCGGTCGAATTGCATGCGGTTGTTGACCGGGCCCATTTGGGTGGTCGCGGCGGTACCAACGCCCACCCTCGTCTCCCGCGCCAGCTTCTGGAGAGTTTCGACGACGTGCGGATAGATCCGCCGATGCACGTACAGACGTTTGACCGCGGCGCACAGTTGACCGGCATTGGTGAAAGCACTGGCAAACAATCGGGGCGCGACGAGGTCGGGATCGGCGTCCTCCAGAATGATCGCGGCATCGTTGCCGCCAAGCTCCAGCGTCAGACGCTTCAGCGTCGAGGCCGCCGAATGCATGACGCGGCGCCCGGTGGCGGTGGATCCGGTAAACGATATTTTTGCGATTCCCGGATGAGCCACCAGCGCCTCGCCGATATCTCCTTCACCTGTCACCGTGTTCAGCACGCCCGCGGGCAACGCGGCACTGAATAGATCGACCAGCCTCAGCGTCGTCAGCGGGGTCGTGGGGGCCGGTTTGACGATGACGGTGTTGCCGCTCCACAGTGTCGGCCCGAGCTTCATAAACAGGATCGTGATCGGAAAATTCCACGGGACTATCAGGCCAACCACCCCCACTGGCGCGCGCAGCACGGCAACACGATCCGCATTCGTCTCGCGGATGATCTCGGATCGGGTTGTCCGCGCGGCATAGTATCGGCAAATTCGGCTGGCGATCCTGACCTCTCCCGCGGCCGACACCACCGGCTTGCCCTGCTCAAGGCTCAGGAGCCGCGACAGTTCATCGATATTCCGCTCGAGAATATCCGCGCAGGCTGCGAGCGCCTCGCGGCGCAGCGCCGCGTCCCTCGACCATTGACCTTTCAACGCAACCGTTGCGGAGACCACCGCATCGTCGAGATCGGAGGTTGTGGACAACGGCGCACGCCCGACGACTTCGAGCGTCGCCAGGTTGAAGATCGAATAGGCAGAGGAACCGCGGACGTGTTTCCCACCACTGATGTTGTGAAGGTTCTGCATGTGCGATTCATTGTTGGACAGGACCGGCATGATGTCTCCACATCCCGTCAACGGCCGAACCGCACCGGCAACCGCGCGGGTGCGCGGATGACCGTTTTGGCCCAGGGGATATCCTCCGGCAAACAGACAAGGCGCATGCCCCGGGCCGCCTTCAGGGCACGACTGATGGCGGTTTGCGCTTCAAGCCGGGCAAGATGCAATCCGAGACAGAAGTGAGCGCCATAGCCAAAGGCAAGATTCTGCGACGGCTTGCGGGTGATATCGAAACGGTCAGGATCCGGAAACCGCGACGCATCGCGATTGCATCCCGCAATCAGCACCTGAACAAAACTTCCGCGCGGAATCGTGAGGCCGCCGATCTCGACGTCTTCCGCGGTGGCGCGCATGGTCGTCCTGTGCACCGGACCGTCGTAACGCAGGACCTCCTCGATCGCCTGCTTGATCAATTCCGGCTGACCGGCGAGATGCGTCATCTGGTCCGGATGCTGCATCAACTGTAGCAACGCGTTGCCGATCAATCCGACCGTGGTTTCATGTCCGGCGATCAGCATCAGGTAGGACATACTGACGAGTTCGTCCTCGGTGAGCGCATCATTGGTCAGGCGGCCCGCGATCATCGCCGACAGGACATCCGGCTGGGCATCCGGCGTCGCGCCGTGATCGACCAGTTTTCGTTTCGAGGCGATCAGATCCGCAAGATACTGCATCAGCAGGTTGAGGCTTTGCTGCTGATCCGCGTGTCCCGGCGACATCGCTTTCGTCGCCCAGTCGCGAAATTTGGACCGGCGGTCCTCCGGGACGCCGAGCAATTCACAAATCATGGTGATGCCGATTGGGTAGGCGAATTCACCGATCATGTCGGCATCCTCGCGTCCGGCGAGCCTGGACAAGAGGTCGTCGACCAGCGCTTCCACGCGCATGCGAAGCAACTCGATGCGGCGGGGAGAAAACGCCATGTTCACGAGGTTGCGCAACCGCGTGTGGTCCGGCGGGTCCGTGTTCAGGAGATTGCCTGACTTCGCCCCGGAAATCGGAAACCCGGAGCCGGGCCCGGACAATCCGCTCTTCTTGAGCGCTTCCAGCATGTTGCTCGAGCTCTTCGAAAAGCGGGCGTCACGCAGCACGGCGATCGCGGTATCCCACTGAGTGATGCCGTACACTTCCACCCCGAGATGGGTCAGCAGCCGCACGACAGGACCTTTTGCGGCGAGCTCCGCATAGAGCGGATGCGGATTGAGCATCGCTTCGAAGTTCGGAACTTCGATCAGTTCACCGTGCGTTTGCAGGTCATTCACCTGGTTCATGATTGTCCTCCCGCAGTGATGTCATCGGGCTCCCGGCGTGCCAGCAGCAATCCCGCGATCGGCGGCAAAAATTCAGACCGTGACGTCATGGCCAAAGATCCATTCTGCGCGGTGCGACGTCATGACCGGATTGCGAAGTCCCTGAATGAAGAATCCGACATCGCGCCGGAAGCGGGCGACGGGAGAGCGCAAGTGCATGGTCTTGGCACGTTCCCGCGCACCGAGTTGCACCCGGGCCGTTCGCGCCAGACGCAAACTCTCGTAATCGGCGAGCGCGGTCTCGGGATCGTCGGATCGCCTGGCGAGCGTCTTCGCAATGGTAAAGCCATCTTCGATTGCCATGGCAGCGCCCTGCGCGAGGAACGGCAGCATCGGATGGGCCGCATCGCCGAGCAATGTGATCCGCCCCGAGCTCCAGCGCGGCAGCGGATCGCGATCGTAGAGCGCCCACTTGAAGCAGTGCTCGGCCGCCGCGAAGACCTTCAGAAGCCTTTCGTTCCAATCGGCATAGGTGGAGAGCAATTCACTGCGATCGGCTTTGATCGACCATGATTCCTCGGCCCAGGCATCGGTCTCGTAGACGGCGACGAAATTGACGAACGCCCCGCCCCTGACGAAATAGTGCACCACATGCCCGTTCGGTCCGAGCCAATTGGTCGCCATCGGCTCGACCAGGCCGGGCGGCAAAGCCTCGATCGGAACCATGCCGCGCCAGCACATGTTGCCGGTAAAGCGCGCCTGCGCCGGTCCGAACAGGCTCGCCCTCACCGCCGAATGAATGCCATCGGCGCCGATCACGACATCAGCTTCCACGGATTTTCCGTCGGCAAATTCCGCAACGGCGACAGACCCGCGCTGGGTCACGCCGAGACAACGCGAACCGAGGTGGAGCGCTGCCGGAGGTAACCCGCGCCGGAGCACGTCGTGCAGGTCTGCGCGATGGACGTGATAGTATCCAGCGCCGTAAATCTTGGTGTATTGCGACTTCAGCGGCGTGCGATAGAGCACGCGCCCGCTCTTCCAGTTGCGTCCGACGAAGGCTTCCGGCTCGAAAGCAACGGACTTCAACCCGGCCTCGAGCCCCAATGCGCGCAAGACCTTGAGCGCGTTGGGGCTGACCTGAACGCCCGCGCCGACTTCGCCGAGACGATCGGCCTGCTCACGGACTTCGACCTCGAAACCCGCCTGCGCAAGCGCGTTCGCGGCCGTCAAACCGCCAAGGCCACCTCCGACGACGACGATTTTCAGCGGGCGGCTCACGGCTTCGGCACTCCTGCATCCGGCACGGCGAAGGTGCCGTTGGCGACGGCGGCGATGTCCTGCTCGTCGGAGGCTCGCAGTTCGGCACATACGAAAGCGAGTGAACGTCCGGCGCGGCGCACACGCGCCTCGCACACCACGTCGCGCGACTTGACCGCCCGCATGAACGACATCGACAGATCGACCGTCGCGACGGGGCGAAAGCCCCCGAAGGCGGCGGCCAAAGCGAGCACCATGGTGGTATCGGCCATGGCGGTCATGGCCTGGCCCGAGACGATGCCGCCGACACGCGATAGCCTGGCGCTCGCCCGCATGCGGGTCGTGACCGCTTCTTTCTCGACGCTCTCGATCGTCAGGCCGAGGTCCTGGACCCATGGCGCGAACATATCCGCGAGGATGGCTGCGAGATCGGTCTTTGCGAGACCGGTCGCCTTGCCGTTGTCAGACGTCATGGAAGCGCTCCTTGCTGCCGGCCATGGCAAGCAGGCGCGACGGCGGAACGAACCTGTCGCCGCAAGTTTCCGCCAGAGCCTCGCATTCCCTTGCAAACTGCCCAGCACCGATGCCGTCGACATAGGACAGCACTCCGCCGTGATGGGCCGGGAACGCCCAGCCGAGCACCGAGCCGAGATCGGCGTCGGATGCGTTCGCGATGATGCCGTCCTCCATTGCGCGGATGGTTTCGATCGCCTGGATGTGCAGAAGGCGGCGCTGAATTTCCTGCACGTCCGATCCTGCCTTCTTCGCCGGGTATTCGGCGGACAGGCCGGACCAGATGGCGCGGCTGCCATCGGGGCCGTAGTCATAGATTCCCGCCGATGCTTTCCGTCCCGGCCGCCCGAGCCGGCCGCTGAGACGATGCAGCACCTCAAGCGAGCGAGCATGGTGATCCAGCGCTCGGTCCGGACCGGCAACGCTGCCGAGAATGTCGTAGAGCAGATCGAGCGAGGTCTGGTCCGCCATCGCCAGCGGCCCGATCGGCATGCCTGCGGCCAAGGCCGCATTGTCCACGACCTGCGGGGGCACGCCCTCGGACAGCAGAAGCAAGGCCTCGCGCGTATAGGCCGCCACCACGCGGCTGGTGAAAAAGCCGCGGCCGTCGCGAACGATGATGGGGGTCTTCCCCATGAGCTTCGCGACATCGAGCGCGCGCGCGAGCGTCGCGTCGGTGGTTTGCGGGCCGCGAATGACCTCGAGCAGCGGCATCCGGTCGACAGGCGCGAAGAAGTGCATGCCGATCACGTTGCCGGGACTGGATGACGCCCCCGCGAGATTGGAAATCGGAAGGGTCGACGTGTTGGTGGCAATCAGCGCATCGGGCGAAAGCAACGCAGCCGTCCTGGAGATCACGTCGTGCTTGACCGATTCGACCTCGACGACGGCCTCGAACACCACTTCGCAGTCGGACAGCCCGGAGATCTCCGTTGCGGTTCCGATCAACGCCATCAGCTTCTCGAGCCCGGCCTGCGACAAGGCCCCGCGCTCGACCGCCTTGGCGCCATTGCGTTGCAGTTGAGCGCGTGCGTTCTCCAGCCGCTCCTGGGAAACGTCAACCAGCGTCACCGCGACACCGGCCCGCGCAAGACAGTAGGCAATGCCGCCACCCATCAGCCCGGCGCCGATCACACCCGCGCGCCCCGGGGCGAACTTCGCCACATCCTTCGGACGAGCCTTGAGATTGCGCGCGGCATTAGCCGCATAATGTTGCGTTCGAATCTTGTTCTTGGCCGAGCGCGATGATGCCACGGCCGCGAAATGCGTGGCTTCGATCCGCAGTCCGGCATCGATGCCGCGCTCGAGCCCGTGGTGCAGGACTTGCAGGATTGCACCCGGAGCAGCGTCCGCCGTCAGCGTCTTGCGCCGCAGTGCGGGCCAGGCTGCGGAGAAGAAGTTGCGCCCCTCCGGCGATTGCGGATGAAAGCCGGGAAGCGCACCGTTCTTTCGGTCCCACGGCTGCACAGCCTCTGGCGCGGATGCGATCCAGCGCCGCGCCGCATCCATGAGCGCCGTCCGATCGACGACGTCATCGACCAGTCCGATCTTGAGCGCCTCCCGCACATCGACCGGGCGCCCCTCCAACAGCAGCGGCATCGACCGGGCGATGCCGATCAGGCGAGGCAGCCGCTGGGTTCCTCCCGCACCGGGGATCAGACCGAGCGTGACCTCGGGAAATGCCAGTCGCAACGCCGGATCATCGACGGCAATGCGACGATGGCAAGCCAGTGCAACTTCCAGTCCGCCGCCCATGGCGGAGCCGTTCAGGGCGGCGACGAACGGTTTGCCGCTGGTTTCGAGGCCGCGAAGGCACTGCCCGACGTCGCGTACCAGAGCCATCGCCTCCTGCGGCGTCTGCACCTTCCGCAGTTCGTCGAGATCGCCGCCGGAAATGAAATCCTTTTTCGCCGACGTTATGATCACGCCCTTGACCGAGGAATTCCCGATCGCTTCTGCGACGGCAGCAACAAAAGCCGCGATCGCCGCGCGGTTCTTGATGTTCACCGGAGAGTTCGGCACATCCCACGTGATGATGGAAACACCGGTCTCTGGCTCGAAAACTGTCTGGATCATCGCTTGGTCTTTCACATCCGCTCAATCAGGGTTGCGACGCCCATGCCAAGGCCCGTGCACATCGTCGCGATACCGAACTGCTTGTCTTGCCGGTGGAGTTCATCTGCCAGCGTGCCGATCAGGATCGATCCCGTCGCGCCGATGGGGTGGCCCAGTGCAATGGCGCCGCCGACGGGATTGACCTGGCTGTGCGCGGCGCCCGTCGCCTCCATGAAAAAGAGCGCGACGGACGCGAAGGCCTCGTTGACCTCGAACAGATCCACGTCCGCGAAGGTGAGACCGGCGCGACCGAGGCAACGCTGGGTCGCTTCCGCTGGCGCCGTCAGCATGATGCACGGATCGATGCCGACCTGCGACATGGCGCGAATGCGGGCACGCGGTGTCAGGCCGAGCCTGTCGCCGGCGGCGGCGGAACCGATCAGTATTGCGGCGGCGCCGTCTGCAATGCCGGAGGAGTTGCCGGCGTGATGCACGTAATCCAGACGGTCCACCTCCGGATAGCGGTGCTTGACGGTGGTCTCGAAGCCGGCCTTTCCGAATCCGGCGAACGACGGACGAAGCTGCGCCAGCCGCTCGACGGTCGTATCCGGCCGGATCAGTTCGTCATGCGCCAAAGCGATGTCGCCGTTCTGATCGGCGACGGGCACGATCGAGCGATCGAACCAGCCGCTCGAGCTTGCAACATGAGCGCGACGATGCGACTCGGCGGCAAATGAATCGACGTCGGCGCGCGAATACCCATGCAGCGTCGCAATCAAGTCCGCCGATATGCCCTGCGGCGTAAGCCAGGATACGTCATTGAAGAAGGTGTCGCTGGCCATCGGACCACCGGTCCCCACCATCGGCACAAGCGACATCATTTCGATGCCGCCGGCGATAACCAGATCGGCCTGTTCTGCCTGCACCTTCGCTGCGGCGATATTGACGGCCTCGAGCCCGGATCCGCAGAATCGGGCGACCGTCGTGCCTGGCACCTTCTCGCTGAAACCGGCGGCGAGCACAGCCGACCGCGCGATATTGGCGCCTTGATCATGGACGCCCTCGGCACAGCCGAGAATGACGTCCTCGACCTGCGACGTATCGAGACCGTTTCGGGTCTTCAGCGCACGCAATGTCGTCACCATCAGATGGAGCGGGGACAGATGATGCAGCGCGCCGTCCTTCTTGCCCTTGCCGCGGGGGGTCCGGGCAGCATCGAAAATGAGGGCCTCTGAACTCATGACGTCTCCTTGCCGCTTTCCGGCTTACGCGTTTGGACGTGACGGATGACCCGTGCCGCCATCGGCGCGGGCGAATACGTTAGCCGGCATGGCTGGACGCCTCATCGCGCAATTTCGCCTTGTTGACCTTGCCGAGGCTGGTCAGCGGCAGCGGCTCCAGGCGAATGTCCCAGCTTTTCGGGCATTTGTAGCCGGCGATCAGATCACGGCAGCACGCCTCGATATCGCGCCGCAGCTCACCGCTCTCGACATCGGGCCGGCGCACGATCACGGCATGGACCCGCTCACCCCAGCGTTCATCGGGAAGCCCGATCACGGCGCACGCGACCACCGACGGATGCGCTGCGATGACGCGCTCGACCTCGACGGAATAGATATTTTCCCCGCCCGATATGATCATGTCCTTGAGCCGTTCGATGATGGTCACGAAACCATCCTCGTCCATCACCCCCACGTCGCCGCTACGAAGCCAGCCGTTCCGCAGCGCGTGCGATGTCGCATCCGGATCGTTCCAATAGCCGCGCATGGTCTGAGGCCCTCGGATGGCCACCTCACCGGCCTCGCCGCGCGGACGTTCGGCGCCGTCGGGCGTGACGATCCTGATCTCCGCGAACTGCATGGCCTGACCGACGGATCGCAGCCGGGCCGCATCACCGCCCTTCGCGTGGAATTCCGGCGGTAGCGACGTGCACGCACCGCAGGTCTCCGTCATTCCGTAGAATTGGCGAAACTTCGCGTTCGGCAGCCTCGCAAGCAACCGGTCTAGCAATGGCGGCGGGATCGGCGCGCCGCCATAGGCCACGGTTCGCACCGCTGCCAGCGCAGCCGTGGTATCGTGGGGCTCGCTTTCCGCGACATCGAGAAGGGCGGCAAGCATGGTCGGGACGAGATTGATCTCCGTCACGGCGTCGCCGAGGATTTTCTTCAAGCAGGCGCCGGCGTCGAACTGGGCAAGGAAGCTGTGAACTCCCGCAGCGAACGTCACGGCATGGCCAATGCCGCAATCGGCCAGATGAAACAGCGGTGTCGCATGCAGATAGACGCTGTCCGCGCGCAGCTCCAGCGAACTCTGCATCGCGGAAGCCTGGCTGAGAAAATTCAACTGCGAGAGAACGACCCCCTTGGGACGCCCGGTGGTACCACCCGTAAAGTAGATGCCAGCCGTGTCATCCGTCCTGCTCTCGGACCGATCCTCGATCGCGTCATGGCTCGCAAGCCAGGCATAGGGCGAACCCCCAAGTGTTTGCGAACCGGAAAACCAGATTATACGACGCAATGCCGGTACGCTGCTCGCAACATCGCGGACGACGCGCCCGAATTGGGGGTCGGCAACGAGCATGCAGGCAGCGGACGCGCCGACAATGTAGGAGATCTCGCTTGAGGAGAGCCGATAGTTCACCGGAACGAGGACGCCGCCGGCCCACAAGACCGCGTATTGCAGTTCCAGAAAACTTGCATGGTTGACCGCAAGAATGGCGACCCGGTCGCCAGGCTGCAATCCGAGCGCGACCAGCCCACCCGCAACGCGAGAGACGCGGTCGGCAAACGCACTCCATGACGTACGGACGGAGCCGTCAGTCAGCGCGGACCCCCGCGCATTGACCTGGGCAGCGCGACGAACGATCGAAGTCAGAGACATGCACACCTCGCCGAAGCCAGAGAGGACCCCGCCCCGCACCGCGCGGGAAACGTAGGCATTCACGTTGCAGCGTGCGCCGATTGGCGGTTCTGCCCTCGTGGGCTGCATGACCTCTCCTCCAGCGGTCTCTCAGTTTGACTTTCCCTAACATGCCTCCGTCCGAAATGAAAGAGAAATCATATTCACTTTTCTTGATTCTTGATGTTCACTGGTGCCGAGGCGGCGTTACAAGTCGCGAATGCGGCCGGAACCCGTGCAAAGTCAGCCGTCCTCCCCGGCCAAGGGGGCAGCATTTTGGAGGGACGATAAAATATGGCACAAGCACATCGTCCCGTTTTCACCAGGTCAGGACAGTTCGCGGTGAAGCCAGCCATCAAGGAAACAGCCCAGGCTCCGGAAACCCGGCAACCCCGGCAAAAAGAACTGCCGCTTGCCAAGGCCACGCCATCCACCGGCGCCCGGTTGGAAGCGAGCAACAACTTGCCTGCCAGGAAGGGCGACCGCACCCGGCTGCAAATCAAGGCCGCAGCGCGCGTGATCTTTGCCAGAGATGGCTTCCTAAATTCGACGATAGCCGAGATCATGAAAGAAGCGCAGAGGTCGATCGGCGTATTCTATCGTTACTACAAATCGAAGGACGAGCTGTTGCTTGAACTCACCGAAGAGTTTCGACAAAAGCTGCTTCAGGAGATCCATCTGCCGCTGCAACCGAAGCAGGACCCGATCGAAAACTTCGAGGAGAAGCTCGGCGTTTTCTGGCGGCTTTATATGGAGGACTGGCCGATCGTGAATTCGGCGCTGCAGATGTCGATGGTCGACGAAGCCTTCGCGAAGCGATGGCATGATCTCCGTCAACAAGGCATCGGCGCGATCGCGCACATCATCGGCAAGGCCAAGAAGCTCGGCTACTGCTCGACGATAGATCCACATTACGCGGCGTCCGCCCTGTGCTCGATGCTGGAATTCACCTGCTACAACTGGACATCTCGCTGGGGCGATTTTGCCGGCGCGAAAATGAGCAAGGCCATTGCAATACAGACGTTGAAGCAGATCGCGTCGCATTCCATCTCCTGGCAGTCGCCGACGTGACACAAGACGGTCAGGCGAAACGCCTGATGGGCGGAGCGGAAAGCCGTTCGGTCCCTGCGATCGCCTGATTCTGCGCACGCCGTGATGAAGTCGGCGATCCCAGACCAGTGGGGCCGCCGCATTATCCGGAAGCACTTCGCTCATTTCGGGGACGATAACGTGGTCCGCCTCGATCATCGGCCGGTGAAGACAATCTTCGGCGGCTCAACTCCTTTTCTGATGGCATCTGCCCGGGCCGTACGACCACGTCGAGCGTCTTCGGAGCTATGGAGCGCCATGGTGACGTCCAAAATCACCGTGTCCGCAGACGGCACTCCACCTCCCGACCATGCCTTCAACAAGGTTCGTACAGCCGCATACGAGCGCGTCGGACCGGTCGAGAGCTCCTGCGCGAACTTCAGCGCTGCCGCTTCGACTTCATCCGCGGGCAGCACCATGGTCGCAAGGCCCAATTGGCCGGCTGTGACACCCGACATCGGCTCGCAAAGCATCGCGTAACGTGCCGCGCGCGAGCGGCCGATTCGTTCCGCCATTCTTTGCACAGCACCGGCAACAGGCGCAGAACCGACCGAAACCTCGATACAGCGAAACACCGCGTCTTCAGCCATGACGATGAAGTCGCATGCGAGCGCAAGCTCAAAGGCACCACCGAATGCCGCGCCACGAACGGCGACGACGGTCGGGACCTGCAAGGCTTCGAGGGCACGGAAGGATTGATTGCATTCGGCAATGAAGGTCCGGAACTGATTGGTGTTCTTCTCCAGGAAGTCGAGAACGTCGCCGCCCTGGCTGAAATTGGGGCCGTCCGCTCGCACCAGCAATGCCCTGATGTCGCTCTCGCTGGCTTCGTGGACGGCCTGCTTGAGTGAATTCGAGAAGTCCGAAGCGATCAGGTTCTTTGGCGGGTCGGCCAGTACGATGTGACCGAGGGAACCCGTTTGTTCGAATTTGATGACTTGCATTTCAACCTCCCTTTATCATGTACCTTGTAGCGCCGACGTTTCGCGCCACGTTTCGGCTGCCGTTTGCCGAACGATGGCGTTGAATATCACTGGGGCTTCGAGCTTGAGAATGTGACCGCATTCTTCGAACGAATGCGACTTCGCCCAGGGGGCCTCGGCGAGGAGCCGTTCGGCGTGATCCGGATACGGCGCGACCTGGTCGAGAGTGCCGGAGAGGATGGCAATTGGGCACCTGACTTCGGAGATGATGTCAGGCGTGTGAACAGTAAACAACGACCGTATCGCCTGCCGCCAGCCTTCGGTCGTCATCGCGTCGCGCAGGCTTTCGACATGCCGCCTCACCAGAGACGGGGTATGGGGCGCGAGCAACCTGTTCGCGATCGCGGCACGTGAGACGGGTAAGCTGATATCTGCCATGCGAAGCCACGCATCTCGTTCGGCGTCGCGCGCCGCACCAACGACGCGACCCTTGGCGACGTTCGGGGCCGAAAGAACAAGGCTGCCCACCAGCGCCGGATACCGGCTCGCGAAGGCCAGCGCCACGACGCTCCCCCACGAGCTGCCAGCCAGAACGGAAAGTCGCTCAATTCGAAGTGCGCGCAGGAAGGCCTCCAAGGCCTCCGCGTAGTCATCGATGCTCGCGCTATGCCCTGCGATCGGCGAACTGCCTCCGAAGCCCGGAGCGTTCCAGGCGATCGCACGAAAATCTCGGGAAAGTCCGGCGAATTGGGCACGGTATCCTGCCGAACTGGACCCGAGTCCGTGAAGCATCGGCACCGCGGGACCGCTCTCGCTCCCGGCGGCGCGATATTCGAGCTGCCCCCGCTCCGCGGAATAGATCGACGACGCGATGGCAACCTGGGCAAGCCCGGGCAAATCTTGCGCGAGCAGTTCGGCATCGAACTGGGACAATTCGGCCATCTCTCAAGCTCCGGCTGAAAGCTCGTGTCGCACGGCCGGATCGCGACTGCCGCTGGCCTCGTAGCCGAGGCAACGAGACAGGTCTTTCGCCGCTTCCCACAACGCGTGGGCGAACTCTCCGTCGAGATCGGCGCGAAATCGGCTCGCCTCACCCACCGCCGTCAGAGCCAGCACGGCCTGGCCGCTCGCATCGACCACCGGAGCACTGAGGGCGTTGATCAGGGTCTCGCTGCGGTAGAAGGTTTCCAGCCCCTGCCTCGCGAGTCCCCGCCGACGGACCTCCTCGAGGCGTTGATTCCAGTCGTCCTCTTCCGACGTCGCGGCTTGGCCAGGCCAGACCGTGTGCGCGATTGCCTCAGGGGGAAGGTGTGCGGCCAAGGCCAAGCCGGTCGCCGTCGAGGTTACCGGTAGTATCAACCCTACGGGAAGGGCCTCGTTCACAGGAGCGGACGCCGGCTCCCAATGGGTGATCGTCGGACCGTGCGTGCCCCAGACGGCAAGCGCCATCGTCTCGTCGAATTTGCCGACGAGGCGCTCGATCGCACGCGCCCCCAGCCGCATCGCGGTGAGTTGAGCCTGCTTGCGATCCGACGACAATGCGCTGTCGGCCAGGTCGTGGGGACCAGCCAGCAGATATTGACCGTTGCCGAAAACGAGCGGCTTGCGTTCGGCTCGATCGATCGCATGCACCTCGCCAACGTAGATCGTATGGTCGCCGCCCGGCACCCGGGAAACGACACGGCATTGGAGCCTGGCGCTGCAACCACGCAGTAGCGGCACGCCATCGGAACCGATATCGACATCGAGGCCGGCGAACTTCTCCTGGGAAGACTTCGCAAACCGGTTTGACAGCTCGATCTGGTCCTCGGCGAGGATGTTCACGGCAAAGCGCTCGGCTTTGAAGAACACGGGATGACTTTGGGTCTTGACCGCCTGGCTCCAAAGAACCAACGGCGGATCAAGCGACACCGAACTGAACGAATTGGCAGTCACCCCATGGAATCTGCCCTCGTCGTCGGTCGTGGTCACCACGGTTACGCCCGTGACGAAGGTTCCGAGCACGCGCCGCAGGTCGCGGCTGTCGAACAGACGGACATCAGGCATCTTCAACCTCCTTGCGCCCACCCATCTTATGCGTTGATGCGGCAACAGCTTCGGCCGCCTTCACCGCAGGCATTACGTCCTCGGCGAAGCGACGGATCGAGGCCATGGCCTCCACGTGGGGTATGCTTCCGAACATGAAGCTTCCAATCACGTAATTCACCCCTCCGAGCGAGACCTGGTCGGAGAGCATTTGCGCGACCGTTCCGGCCGCCCCGGCAATTGCATGGCCGGATTCGGCGAGTTGATCGAAAGACGGTGGCAGCTTCGCGTTGACGGGCTCCGTTCCATGCTTCCGCCAAAGCTTGATGAAGTTCTCATAAAAGGCCGGCCAGGCCTTCCGGCCGATCTCGTGCGCTTCGCGGTCAGTCGCGCCAACGATGATGTAGCGATTGATCCCGATGAGCGGCGCCGTTCCGTTCCGGAGGTCTGCTGCATCCGTCTCCTGGCAATATCGGTCTGAGATCGCGCGCACGCGGGAGACCGGACCGCCACAAACCACATTCATGCCGTTGCGCGCCGGCCAGACCACTGAGTCCGGCGAGCCTACCGCGTACCACATCGGCGGACGCGGGCGCTGAAGCGGCTTCATTTCTACGACGTAGTCCTTCAAGCTCCAAAACTCGCCTATCGTCGTGACGGACTCCTGCGTGAAGCATCGCTGGATTGTTTCGAACGCCTCCGCGTACATCTTGGCCGCCCTCGCGGATTCGATACCGAGAGCATCGA
>Ga0210400_10002912_pt1 | contig 15410 bp, 10 predicted proteins | sample IncBWH26MmetaG_FD_155456 | JGI IMG/M metagenome (GOLD analysis project Ga0210400, IMG submission 155456) | Forest soil microbial communities from Barre Woods Harvard Forest LTER site, Petersham, Massachusetts, United States - Inc-BW-H-26-M | ecosystem: Environmental > Terrestrial > Soil >... | reverse complement strand
AACGCAACGGCCGTGGCACGCAGGGTGCTGGCGAGAAGCCGTCCGGAAGGCAGGCGTGCATCCACCTTTACCGGAGACCGAAACCGCTCGGCTGCGGCCGATTCCAGCAATTGGCCGGCCTCGAGGTCTATGACGATGTGATGACTGTCGCAAGTAAGGCCATGAAGATAGGGCACCTCCGAGGGGTAAGCCAGCAGATCTCCCGGATGGATCGGAATGCATTGTCCTGACTGAAAGAAAAAGCCCTCGCCCTGCAGCAACAGGCACGCGAAAACCGAATTCTTCGGATGGCTGCGGATCATCGGACCCGAGCGTTCAACGACATGTTCGTTACCACGCAGGTCTGCGATCCGTACCGTTTCGAGATTGAAGATGCGCCCGCAGGCCGCCAGTCCTTCGGGTGCAAATGACGAGCAGCGCAGGCCGACCAGCACGGATTCATTGTAGGACTCCCAGAGCGCGATCCGCTTGTCCGGCGAGACCGCGTTGGTGGACACTTCTGCGGCCCGAAGCAGACTGTTGCTCATGATTCGCCCGCTCCTTCACGGCGATGAACCGTGATCAATTGACTAGTCAACTTGAACTGCGCATTAAGTGTTCCGTTGCATCGCGGCAACGATCCATGCGCTCGTGCGCTCCGACTCAAGATCCGCTGGAGACATGGATTGCGTCCGTTCCAGACAAGCGCAAAAATCCTCGTGGCTGTAGTTTAGGCACGCAAACAAAGCGAATGAAAGGCTCGTGCCATCCATTCCCGCGCCATTGCGATGTGCGGGCGGTTGATGCGTTGGTCTTGAACCATTCGGCAGCTGTGGGTAACGCACAACACTGCCGCGCCAAGGTCCCGAGGGGACCCGGCGAAGCCGACAGTCCGAGGAGGGGGAACGATGCGCAAGCTGTGCCGTTTGGCCATATCCGGTGGTGCCCTGATGTTCCTGAGCGAGTTTGCGGCAGCGCAAACAGCCGCGGTCCAGGATACGAGCGAGGGCCCGCTTCAGGAAGTGATCGTCACTGCGACCAAACAGGCCGCGGTCGATGTAAACAAGGTGCCCATCAGTATCAGCGCCTATGGTGCGCAGGAAATGGATCAACGCGGCATCCGCGACATTTCCGACATTGCGGCCATTACGCCGGGGTTGACCTTCTCTCAGCAGAACGACTTCGGGACGCCGCAGACGAACATCGAGATTCGCGGTATCCAGTCCCGCACCAGCGCCCCGACAACGGGCATCTACCTGGATGACACACCGTTGGTGGGTCGTGCGAACAACGTCAACACCGGCATGAACGGAGGCTTCCCGGTCGTATTTGATCTGGACCGCGTCGAGGTGCTGCGTGGTCCGCAAGGCACCTTGTTCGGCGCAAGCTCCGAGGGCGGGGCGGTGCGCTTCATCACGAAACAGCCCGATCTACAACAAAGCAGCCTGTATGCCCGCAGTGAAGTCGCGTACACGCAGGATGGGGCGCCGAGCGTGGAAACGGGGATCGCCGGCGGAGCGCCGATCATCGATGGAACGCTGGCATTCCGTGCCAGCGCCGATTACCGGCGGGACGGCGGCTGGATAAATCGCGTTCAGCCGCCCATCGGCGCGGGCCCGTTCACATCGGCCATCAATCCGGCCTTTCCGGGCGGCGCACTGCTTGAGTCGGACTCGAACGCGAGCAGCACCAAAGTCGCCAAGGTCGCGCTGACCTGGGCGCCTGCCGACTGGCTGCGAATCACCCCCTCGGTGTACTACCAGGATGTTCGTATCCAGGATTCAGGAAACTATGATCTGACGTTCTCCAATTCCGACCAGGGCGAATTCAATATCGCGCATTCACAGCGCCTGCCGTCCGATGACCCAAACGTAGTGGCCGCGATCAAGCTGGATGCCGTGCGTGGGGATCTGGCGGTCTCTTCGGTCACGTCCAATTACACGCGCCGTGTGACCTGGGAGACCGACTACACGCAATACCAGGACAATGCATTTTTCGGCAACCCATGGCCCCTGACGACCACTGATTTCGGCACCGGGTTCTATGAAACCTATCAGAACGCCACCTCCGAAGAACTGCGGGTGTCGTCGTTGAATCCGGACTCCCGCCTGAACTGGGTGGGCGGCATTTACTGGGAGCATGCGCGGCAGGAGGATTCGGTGTACGTGTCGCATCCGGATCTGCCGGACCTTGTGCAGGAGATCTACGGCCAGTCGATCACGGCCGTTCTCGGCGCGCCGCCGTACCTGGGACTGTGGGTGGCTTACGATGATGTCTTCACGACGGATGACCAGACGGCGCTGTTCGGCAATGTCGACTTCAAGATCACCCCGACCTTGAAGGCTTCGGCGGGCGTACGCGTCGCCTACGCAACCTCACACACCTTCCTGCATTACGATGGCTCCTTCAACGGTGGTCCCGGATTTTTCTCAGGCAATGAGATAGACAAGCCAGTGACGCCGAAGGCGGACCTCACCTGGGAGCCAACGTCCAACACGAACTACTATCTGTCCATCGCCAAGGGCTACCGCGTCGGCGGCGTGAATCCGCAAATCAACAACACCCAACCGGCCTGCCAAACCGCCCTCGCGACCGACGATCTCACCGGCAAGCTGTCGCGGACCTACAATCCCGACACACTGTGGAGCTACGAGCTCGGCGCCAAGGGGAAATTCCTGGACAACCGCCTGGAGATCCAGGCGAGCGTCTATCACATACTCTGGAATGATATTCAGCAGGCAGCCCAGATCACGGGATGCGGATTCGCCGCGGTCTTCAATCTCGGCTCCGCAACCAGCAACGGAGCGGACCTGTCGCTGCGCGCGGCGGCCACCGACGATCTGCATCTGAATCTGCAAATTGCCTACACGGACGCTCACTACGACTCCTCGGAAGGCAGGATCGTGACGGCAGGTGATGTGATTGGTGGTCCGGCCATTTCCACCGGCTCAGCGGTACCGCCGCTGACCGTGACGGTGAGTGGCGAATACACCTTCCGGCTCCTCGACAAACAGGCGTATTTGTGGCTGGAGGACGCCTATCACAGCGAGAACAATGGTCCGTTCAGCACCCACAATCCGGCCAATATCATCGTCTATGACCAGGACCTGGTCCCGGATCCAGCCACCAACATGCTCAATCTTCGTGCCGGACTTCGATTCGCGAACCTGGATGTCTCGTTGTTCCTGAACAATGCCCTCGACAGCCACCCGCAGCTGTCGCTGGAACATACGAATCCCGGCGATCCGCGCTACCAGGCCGTGACATTTCGTCCGCTTACCGTTGGGTTGACCGCCACCATGCGCTTCTAGGGCCCCTCACACCCGTTCCAGTTCGAGGAGGTAGTGATCCGCCAGCTGTGGCAGGGGCCAATGGCCCTCCCAGCGCCGTTCCAGACGCTCGAGCATGGCGAGGAGGCGCGGGTAGCGGCCGAGGGCGCCTTCAGTGTAAGGCGGTGGCAGCAGCGCGCCGATGGCCCCGGCGCGCAGCAACCTGAAACCGGGTGCGAAGGCCTTCGTGGTGGCGCGGATCGATGGATAATGAATGGCAATGCCCGACCATTTGCGGCCGCGACGCAGGCGCCGGAATGCTGCCGCAGGGCGGCCGCGCGACAGGAACCACAGCCATTCCCAGGGTACACGCGGTCCCATGATGCACAGAATCGCAATCGCGCCGGGCCTGAGCACTTTCGCAAGGCTGGTGGCGGCGCAATTCAGATCGGCCACGCAATTCAGACCACCGAAATTCGACAACATGCCGTCGAACTTCCCGGCATCCAGCGTCCCGAGTTGTTCCCAGGCCAGCGTCTGCAATTGCACCAGCTGATTCTCAGGCAGGTCGGCGAGCTTGCGGCGCGACACCTCGATCATGCGCGGCGATATGTCGGTCGCCAGCACCTGCATGCCCTGGATGGCCAGCCAGCGGGCATCCTCACCGGTGCCACAGTTCATTTCCAGAATCCGGAAGCCCGGCCGGAAGCGCGCCGCGCAGCGCGCCCATACGGCCGCGCGCATGGCGGTTCCGATGCGGGTGCGGGTGAATTGCCCATCGTAGCCTTCGGCAAGCGCATCGAACGCGTAGTTGCGGGCTGACAGGTCAGGCCTCCGTTTCGGCGGCGAGCCCCAGCATCGACTCGCGGGCACTGCGGGCCGCGGCCCGCTTCAACGCCGCCGCCGTGGGGTCCTGTGCCGCAATGCGCGTGGCCTCCACTTCATTGCGCAGCCAGGCGTCGGCCTGCTTGTAGTAGCCGCGGGAATGACGCCCCGCAATCTTGAAATCGCGGTCGGTGGCCGCGGCCCATTCCTTCTCCAGCACCACCGCTTGCTTGGACTTCTCGAAGTAAAGGGTGTTCTTGATGGGATAGGCCACGGTTGTCAGGTAGACATCCGGCAGGCACTGCTTCACCAGTTCGACCGTTGCGGCAATATCCTCGACCTGTTCGTCGCCGTAGCCCCACATGAGGAACATGCCCACCTGGATGCCGTGGCGCTTCGCCGCCCTCGCGGCCCAGCTCACCTCCTCAATGGTCACGCCACGCTGCATGGCATCCAAAATTCGCTGGCTGCCGCTTTCCGAGCCGATCCAGATCCGGTAGCAGCCCATGTCCGCGAGGGTCTCGAGCACCTCATCCTTCATCATGCGGTCGGCGCGCGAGATCGTTTCGAAGGGCACGCGCAGCCCGCGGCGCTTCAGTTCCTTGGCATAGCCATACAACCAGGGATGACTGATGGTGAAGACATCATCCGCATACCACACCTGATCCGGGCGCCAGGTCGCCATGATGTGCTCGAGTTCCGCCGCGCAATCCAGGAAGCTGCGGCGCCGGTGGGTGTAGCCATAGACCGCATGCGAGCACCAGTTGCAGCGATAGGGGCAGCCGCGTGCGGTGATCATGTTGACGCTGCCCATGCCATGCTTGTCGCGCCAGACCTGCACGTAGCGGGCCTGATCGATGCGAGCCCGATCCGGCCAGGGCAATGAATCCAGGTCCGCGATCTTGACCCGCTCGGCGTTCGTGAGCATGGTGCCGTGCTCGTCCAGAAAGACGCAGCCGGCCACACCGTGCAGATGGTTCGGTCCGCGTGCGGCGAGCGTGGGCAGCAGTTCCTCAAGCGTCGTCTCGCCTTCCCCCGTGACCACCACATCGGCGCCGTGTGCGAGGTATTCACTCGGGTAGTTGGCCGACTCCGGCCCGCCCAGAACGACGGTCCAGCCATGGCGCTTGGCGACCGCGATGATGTCCAGTACCGGTCGGCGCGTCATGAGATTGGTGTAAATGCCCAGCACGCCGGGTCCGGCAGCCAAACGCTCGAACAGCTTGCCGCGTTCGGCGAAGGTCGAATCGAAGATGTCGACCTCAAAGCCGGCCCGCCGCAAATAGGCGGAGAGGTAGAGCAGCCCCAGCGTGGGGTACGGACGCATGATCTGCAGCTCCTTTTCGTCTTCGAAAAGGAAGTAGCCATGGGTCAGGAGCAGGTTGGGCATCTTCGTAAGTGCCCCACGCGGTTCGGGATGTTCAATCCCTGGGACGAGAATTCCCCTGCGCTCAACCCTGCACACACGTGCGCTTATGCGACCGGCTCCATCAACGCGGTGATGGCCAGCGGGTGGGTATTAGAATCAATAGCTTATGATAGATATGCGCATCTTAGCGCCGACGACTAAACAGGACGCAGGGCGCGAGCTTCAGTCAAGGAGGGTTGTACTTGCGGATGAATTCGGATGCCCGCTGCAGCATCTCCAGACGCGTGGCACTCCTTGATAGCCAGTGGTCCTCGCCGTTCAACGTGACCAGCTCAACGACCTTTCCGGCACTTCGCAGGGCCTGTTCCATGTCCCTGCTCTGGGAATAATTCACGACGGTATCGTCCTTGCCGTGAATCAATAGCACCGGGGCATCGGCGTGAATCGCGAATTTGATGGGCGAGATGTTGTCGAAGTTCTGGTACTTGCCAAGCACGCCGTTCAGGGCATTGAACATTACCCCGCTATGCCCGGACTCCTTGAGGTCGGTGTTGTACAGGTCCCCGATATCGCCAATCCCGGCCACGGACACCGCGCAGCGGTACAACCCCTGTTGCAGGGTCACACCCGCAAGAGCGGCGTAACCGCCGTAACTTCCACCCATGATGCAAGCGCGTTTCGGGTCGACAATTCCTTGCCGTGCCAATTCGGCCAGGCCATCGGAAATGTCGGTTTGCATCTTTCGGCCCCATTCACCGCGTCCAGCCTGTTCGAAAGCGGCACCATAGCCGGTCGAACCGCGAAAATTGGGCTGAAACACGGCATAGCCTTGCACGGCAAATGCCTGTGCCCACCAATCGAAACGCGGGTAGTTCCGGTCCGCAGGGCCGCCATGCGGCAACATGATGACCGGCAGATCCGTCGCTGCCTTGCCGGGGGGCAGGGTCAGGATGCCCGCCAATTCCATGCCGTCGACCGCATGGTATTTCACCACGCTCACCGGCCCCACCTGTGATGGCGGCACCTGATAGTAGATTCCCAGGGGGATGGCCGTGCCTGCAGTGGTGTCGACAAACCACCAAGTGCCGGGATCCCCGGGCCCATCGGTCTTGACGATGTGGCGCCGGAAATCACCACTCGAATCTTCAAGCTGCACGTGCCGATCGGGAAACGCCTTATTGACGGCGCGAATGACCGCGTTCATGCGCTCGTCGAAGAAGCGTGTTTGCGGGTAGTCCTCGTCCGTGACGTAACCGAGTAACTCCCGGGAGCCGCTATCGCGCAGAAGTTCACGGATGGCAATGTCCGGCAGCAGTTCCACCGGTGTACCGCCGCCCTGGGGAATCTCGTAAAAGTGGATGAGATCGGTGGTCTCGTCCTGTTGACGGTAGAAGATCTTGTCGGTCGATCGACCGAGGCCCACCAGTCCAACGTCGCCCTTGGGATTGCGACCCGTCGCGATGACCGCGCGTGCCGCATTGCGAAGCGTCCACTCGCCTCGGCGTTCGTTCAAATCGAAAGTTGCGGCCACGGCACCGTCTGGACCAATGATCCAATCGCGTCGCACGCTCTGATCCTCCGAACGCTTTGCGATGGCACGGGTCTTCGCCGAAAGCAGATCAACCTCGTACAGGACGGGCTGGATGTGGTTCAGGGTGTCCGGCGCCTCACCGGCAATACTCGGTTGATCGAGGGTGATGCCGCCAAAATAGCCGTACCAATGGCCGGTGCGTTCGACGACGCCGTAGAAGCCGCGGATGCCGCCAGTGATGAGTCGTTCTTTCTGGAAAACCTCCCAGTGGCTGCCATCCCCCATCGACAGGACAGTCATTGAAGTCAATTCGGCTTTGTCCGCGGTGAACCCGAGACCCAGCGGGGCGGTATTTCTGTGCTCCATCAGCAGCAGCTCGTCCCCGACCCAGGCAATCGAATCGACTTTCATGTCGCCCGTGATGAAGGTCCGCTGCAATTTGTTGTCGCTACCGATTATCGCGATGCCGCGCGTACTCTTGAGCTGCCCGAGCAGCGCGATGTGGTTGCCGCTCGATGAAAGTGCGACCCGTTCAACCGCCGGCATTTTCCCGTAGACCTCAAGCGGCGGCGATTGCGCGTTGGCCGCCAGGCACACAAGAAATGTGAATGTCCGCCCGAAGATTCCCAGGCAGGCGCGCGCGGCGATCTGGAACGTCATCGCCGGATGTCTGGACTTAACCGCATTCAAGATGAGCGTATTACTCCGGTATCGCGTTTCTCGGTCAAAGCGCGCGCCCCCGCGGCGGGCCGATTCCAGATAATCTCAAAGCAGGCCGGTGCCTATATTAGAATCCCCCGCTCGCCGCCGCTCGAATTGCTTTCTCGCCAAACGGGGTCTGAGTTCATGAGCATTCTGTCCGTCGCCGGACTGACCAAGCGTTACGGCAAGCTGACCGCCGTGGACGACGTGACTTTCGACGTGCATTCCGGCCAGGTTTTCGGATTCCTCGGCCCCAATGGAAGTGGCAAAACCACAACGATCGGGATGGTCTTCGGGATCGTGACGCCGACCGCAGGGCATTTGACCCTGTTTGGCAGCGATGGTCCCCGTGCGCTGGCCCAATCCCGAAGGCGGGTGGGCGGCACGCTGGAGCAGCCCAGTCTTTATCCCTATCTGACCGGTCGGCAGAACCTGCACCTGGTGGCCCAGATCAAGCGCCTGGATGACAGTCACGTGGCGCCCGCCCTGAAGGCCGTCGACCTGTTGGCCGCGGCCGACCGCAAGACCAAGGGCTACTCTCTGGGCATGAAACAACGCCTGGCGCTCGCCGCCGCCATGCTCGGGGACCCGGAGCTGCTGATTTTCGACGAACCTACCAACGGGCTTGATCCGGAGGGCATGCAGGAAATCCGCGAGCTCATTCTGAAACTCTCGCGCTCCGGCAGGACCATCGTGCTGTGCACGCACCTGCTCGCAGAAGTGGAGCGGGTGTGTACCCATGTCGCCATCCTCAAGCAGGGGCGGTTGCTGCGCTGCGGCGCGGTAGCCGAATTGACGACCGGAGCGCCCGTGTTCCGCCTGCGCACGGACAATCCGCTCACCCTCTGGGAGGCGGTCTGCAAGTATCCGCCCGCGCGGCAGATGCGCCGGGAGCACGAGGCGGTCTACACCGAGCTTGCGGACTCTGATCCTGCGTTGCTATGCAAATACCTTGCCGGTCTTGGGATCTATCTGGCTGAACTGAGCAATCAGCGTGCGACGCTCGAAGAGACGTTCTTGAGACTCACGGGTTCGAGCGGCGCCGCGGACTCCGGAGCGGCGCCATGATTTTCACGGCCTATCGGCTGGAATTGTTCAAGATGTGCCAGCGCCTGGCCACCTGGGTCGCGCTCCTGTGTTTTTCGGCTTTGACGCTGTTGATGTTTGGTTCGCAGTTCTACGGCGCGCGCCACGCGCATGGCTATTTCGGGTTTCCGGATTCACTCCCGGCGCTGCTCACCGCAGGCGCTCCGTTCGCGAGCATTTTCGGTGTCGTGCTCATCGTGCTGATGGTGTGCAGTGAATTTGACTGGAAAACCAGCCGCCAGAACATCATCGACGGGCTCTCAAAACGTCAGTGGTTCGCCGGCAAGGTACTGCTGATTCCAACGATCGCCGTCGTGTTGTACCTCACGCAGGGTGCCATTGGCGGTACCCTGGCCTTCATCGGAACCTCCAGCTTGAACCGGCATCCCTTTGATCCAACCGCAACCTACGCGCTTGCAGCCTGCGGTGTGCTGCTGGCCATGATGTGCTACGCCAGCATTGCACTCTTCATTGGCTTAAGCGTTCGCAGCACCGGCCCCACTCTTGCCATCGCGCTGCTCTATCAGGTCTTCGACAATATTGCGGCCATCACTTTGCGCGGCCTGCGTCTTGGAGCCATCGCCGAATGGCTCCCATTTCAGGTCCACAGCGCGCTGCTGGCCTACAACCAATATCAGCCGTACGGCTCGGGCGCGCGCGCCCACGCCAACGGCCATTGGTCGACCGGAGTCCTGTTCATGGCGGGAGCTGCCTGGGTGACGGTTCTGCTCGGTGCGTCTTATCGGGTCTACATGAAACGGGATCTCTAGGCGCATCGGTCGGCCTGGGGCTTGGCCGTGCTGTCGAAAGAACGTCATGGCGGACACTGCAGGACTATGATGCCTGCCATGAACACCAAGGCACTGCTGTTGGCGCTTGCCGTCTGCGGGTTTGCGGGGAACCTTCCGGCGCATGATTTGTGGCTGACCAGCGCGCCGAGCGGGACGCAGCTGGTGGCGACCATATTCTTCGGTGAAACCAATCGCCGCGACCTGCCGATCGTGCAGCGTCTTGCCTACGTGGACGTGATTGCGGACCCCGGCACGGTATCGCTGCGAAACGGCGCCTTCACGGAGCAGAAGTCGAACAACAGCCTGTTGACGGCGCCGTTTGCGCCGCCCGGTTCCAATGCCGTGCTCGCCGCCAGTTATGACAATGGTTATTGGCTCAACACGCCTGACGGCTCGCGCAATGTCAGTCGCCGCCTCCTTCCGCAAGGCGGCAACACCCGCTGGGTTGCGAAGTTTGCGAAGACTCTCATGGGCCCCGGCGCGTACAAGCGGGTGCTCGGACAGGAACTGGAGCTGGTGGCCCTTGAGGATCCTTTTGCCCTTGCCGCCGGCAAGCCGCTGCAGGTTCGTGTGCAGCTGCGCGGCAAGCCCGTCACTGACGCGAAAGTGCGGATTCTCGATGGTGTTACCGTCATGGATCCGAAGGATGCGAAGTCCGTGCCGACGGACGCTTCCGGGGTCGCGACGGTGCCGCTGGAGCGGCGCGGGCTGTACGTGCTGGCCGTCGAGTATGTGACACCGGCCGTTCCCCCGGCATTGGCTGATCGCGATGAGTTCAACTCCACGCTGGCTTTCACGCTGAATTAGTCGCAGTTCGGCAACGCGCAGCCCCGGACGAGCGCCGAAACCGAGACCTGGATCACACCGGTACCTTCAGACCCGGGCCGGAAAAGCCGATAACCCTGGATGAAGCCGTGGCGCTGCCACTCACCCCGCAGCCTCTTGGCGGCCAAGACCTTGCGGCGGGTTCCCTTATCCTTCGCGCTCCTGGGCGCGTGGTTGCTGGTCGCTGCCGCAATCGCCGCGCCCGAGGCGCCTCCCGGCACCCGCTCCTGGCTGCTCGAAGGCCAGCTGGCGTTTGTGCGCCTGCCCGCTGCGGACACGGTGGCGGTGACGGCGATCGCGCAGGATGCCCAGGGCTTCGTTTGGTTCGGTACGCAGTCAAATTTGCTGCGCTGGGACGGATACCGGCTGCGCACCTATGCGCGGAACCCGGACGCACCCGGGTCGTTGCCCGATAACTACATCCGTAGCCTGTTGGTCGACGAATCGGGGCGCCTGTGGGTCGGCACCAATGCGGGCGGCCTCAGTCGCTATGATGCGCAGACCGACGGGTTCGTGAGCCTGCCGGTCGGTCCGGGTGGCACCCGCGATGGCACCATTTCGGCGCTCATCTCCGACGGCCACAATGGCCTTTGGGTCGGCACCGGTCACGGCGTCGATCATGTGGATGGCGCCACCGCACGCGTCGACTTGCCGACGGCCAAGGGGTCGGCCGACTCGATTTCCGCGCTGCTCCTGGATCAGGCCGGAACGCTGTGGGCCGGAACCCGCCAGGGACTGCTGCGCCGCCGACCTGGCGATGCGGACTTCAGGCCGTTCGCGCTGCCGCCCTCCCACGGCTCCGCACCGTTGGTCAGATCCCTGCATGAGGACAAGGCCGGCCGCATTTGGATAGGCCTGGATCTCACCGGCGCCTACGTTCTCGAGCAGGGGACCGAGACGCCGCACCGCTTGCTGGAGACACCGAAAGGCGGCAAGCCGCTGATGGAGACCATCACGGTGATCTGTGACATTGATGAGTCGGAAGTTTGGCTCGGCTCCTCGGATGGCGGAATCGTGCGCGTCGACACCCGCACCTGGAAGGTCCTGCGCGAGCAGCGCGATCCGGCGCGCGGCCGCAGCCTGCCCAGCAATCAGATCGATTCGATGTTCGTTGACCGTGAAGGCACGCTGTGGATCGGGACCCGGACGGGCCTGGTCCGCATCAATCCGCGGCAGCGCCTTATCCACACGTTTTATGGCAGTTCGGCGGGAGGCGCGCTGGTCCGCGGGGATGCGGTCAGCGCCGTGCTCAGCATGCCCGACGGACAGGTCTGGATGGGGTTGGTCGGGGGCGGCGTTGAAATCGTCAACCCGGCGGTCGGCTCGATGGCGATGATCACACCGCAGTCCGGCTACTCCGAGTCGGTCCTGCCGAAGACACAGGTCGTCACGATGGCGCGGTGGGACGACGGCAGCGTGTTCCTGGGTACCAGCGCCGGGTTGTACCGTGCCAGCTTCGACGGACGCTGGGTCCATCGGGTGACGGTTTCCGGGCGCAGCAGAACCCTCGACGTGCGCGCACTGCTGGTCGCCGACGGGCATCTGTGGGCGGGTGGCCTCGAGGGGCTGGATGAACTGGATGTGCTACAGGATGGCGCCGTGACGGTGCACCATGCCTGGGCGAACGAGTTCGGCGACCCGCGAGTCCGGATTCTGGCCAGAAGCCACCAGGCGGGCGTCTGGATCGGCACGACCAGTGGCGTCGCCCATCTGGACGTTGCGAGCGGGCGCGTAACGCGCCTGCAGAATGATCCCAGGGATCCATCGATGTTGCCGGGAGGCTATATCAGTTCGATGCTTACGGACCGCAACGGCCGGCTATGGGTGGCGACGTTCGGCCGTGGCATCCAGGTCGAGCAGCAGCGCGATGGCAAGGGTAGTCCAACCTTTCGCCGCCTCACCCAGGACGATGGACTGCCTGAGAACAGCGTGGACGCCTTGGTGCAGGACCTGGATGGGAATATCTGGGCCAGCACCGATGGCGGCCTGGCACGAATCGAAACTGACAGCCTGGCCATCCGCGGCTTTCGTCCCGAGCAGGGCGTGGGCGTCGATGGCTTCTTCACCAACGATGCGGACAAAACACCTGCCGGGGATATCCTGTTCGGCGGTATTAACGGTCTGATCGTCGTTCACCCTGGCTATCTCACACCTGTTGTGGCGGCACCGCCGATCGCGGTCATGGACCTGCGCGTCGGCGGCCAGAGCGTGGCGCCGTCACTGGCGCTTCGGGCTACCGGAATCAGAATTGGGGCAGGCACTCGCAGTCTCGAAGTCGGCTTCGCCGTGCCGGACTTTACCGACGCCGAACGCCGCCGCTACGGCTATCGATTGGTGGGGTTTGACAGCAAGTGGACGGAGACGACCGCTTCGCGGCGCGTCGCGACCTACACAAACCTGCCGCCCGGCGATTACAGTCTGCAGTTGCGCAGCGCTGCGCCCGGTACGGCATGGTCAGCGCCGCTGGTTGTTCCCGTGCATGTCACGCCGGCCTGGTTCGAGTATCCCGCCGCGCGCGTGCTGGCGGCGTTGCTGGTGCTGTTGCTGGTCGCCGCGCTGGTGCAGGTGCGCACGCAAATCCTGCGCCGTCGCCAGCGTGAGCTCGAAGACATCGTCGCGCAACGCACCGCCGAACTGCAGCGCCAGCAGGCGATTCTTGAGCGAATGGCGTATCTGGATCCGTTGACGGGCCTGCAGAATCGCCGTTCATTCAATGATGACCTGCACCGGTTGATTGCCGGGGCGGAGCGCGGCCACGGCGACATTGCCCTGCTGAGCATTGACCTCGATGGCTTCAAGTCCATCAACGATTCCTTCGGCCACGACGCCGGCGACGCGGTACTCGCGGAGGTCGCGGTGCGGTTGCGATCGCTGGTGCGCGCCACGGATCTGGTGGCGCGGCTGGGGGGTGATGAGTTCGGCGTCATTCTCGCCCAGCCACGTGACGTGGCAGCGGTCGAAGCGACCTGCGCCCGAATCATCGAAGGGCTGCGTGCACCCATCCTGCTGCGTGAACATTCCGTCGTGACCGGCGCGAGCATCGGCGTCGCCACCACCAATGAGGCACACACCACGCCTGAGCTGCTGTGCAAGGCGGCCGACATCGCCCTGTACCAGGCCAAGCGCGCCGGCCGGAATACCTGGCGCTGGAGCCACACCGATCGACGGCGGCTGGAGGTCGCAGCGGACAGCTAGGATCCTGCCGGCAGCGCGCATGTATAGAAAACTTGACTCTGAGTATAGATATCTTTACATTCTCGCGCATCGATGTCGGCACTGGAACGGCTATGCCATTTCGCGAAAAGAGCGCCTGGGTCACCCTGTTTGCGATCCTGCTGGTATTCGCCCTGTTCGTGCTTCATGCGCCGCGGCTATCCCATCCCACGCCCGGGGATTTCCACGCCTTGCTGGCCTGCATCGGCGCCTTCGTGGTGATCGAGACCGTCGCGTTTCTGGTCCTGCGCCTGCGCTATCCGGAGGATGCGCGCACCCCCATTGACGAACGCGAGCAACTGATCAATCTGAAGGCCACGCGTCTGGCTGCACGCTGTTATGTCGTCGGCTCCTTCCTGGCAGTGCTGACCCTGCACCACGGCGCCAGCGCGAACATGATCGGTTACTTCATCGTCCTCGCATTCGTCATTGCCGAGGTCGTCAAGTACAGCGCCCGCATCGTCTATTACCGCCGCGGAGCCTGAATTGGGCGGCACCATCATCAGCAACCGCATCCGCCAGTTGCGCTTCGAGAATGGTGAGCTGACCCAGCAGCAACTCGGACAGCGCATCGGCGTCACGCGACAGACCCTCAACGCCATCGAACTCGGGAAGTATTCGCCGTCGCTCGAGGCCGCGTTTCGCATCGCTGAAGTGTTTGGCCTGCCGCTTGAACAGGTGTTCCAGTACAAATCGCTTCGAGGCCCCAAATGAACCGGCGACAGCTGCTCAAGGCGGGCGCGGGGATCGGCGCCCTGACGGGGCTTGCGGCCGCAGCACGCTACGGTGTGCTCTCGCCACCCGCGCGCCGCCACAGCGCGTCAATGGATGAGCTGGCCGCTGAGATTCATGCCGATCTGTCGCCTGCGGCGCGGGCGCAGGCCTGCTTCAACTACGATCATCCCCTGCGGCAGGTGCACAACCGCGGGCTATGGCTCGGTGGTCTGACGGTCAACGCAGCGACCCTGAGCTGGAATGCACGTCGTGCGCTCACGACCCTTCTGCGTGCACAGCTGTCTGCCGTCGGCTTCGAGCGACTGCTGAGCCAGTTCCCCACCAGCTTCTCGGGCGTGAATTTTCTACAGCTGCTGCTGTTCGGCACGCCGGGCCATGGCCCCTGGCAGCTGTTGCTGTCGGGCCTGCACCTGAATCTGCGCGTGGGCAGCCCAAGCCACGAGGGCACTGCCTTTGGCGGCCCGCAGGTCTATGGGGATCAGCGCGGCAATGACCGCCCGGGTCTGCCGGGGAATGTCTTCCGTTACCAGATGCAAGGCGCACATGAGCTCATCACGGGACTGCCGCCCGCCTACCGCCGTGCGATACGGGTGGCGCAAGCGCCGCCCCAGACCTGCATCGCGGTGCAGGGCCCGAGCGGCCGCTTCGATGGGTTGCCCGTGGCCGATCTGCCGATTCAGTCACGCCGGCAGGCGCAGGCCATCGTGAGCGGAATTCTCGAGAATTACGGCGTGGCAGGCGCGGCCTACGCCACAGAGTGCCTGGCCCGGAACGGCGGAATCGATGGCCTGCATTTCGCCGACTATGGGGTCGATTTTCAGGGTGGGCGACATGCCGGAGACAATCCCTCGCAGATCTTCCGGTTGGAAGGGCCTGGCGCAGTGTTCCATTTCCGCGGTGAACCGCATGTCCATGCCTTCGCCTCCGTGGAGCGAAACGTTGATCAGCCGCTCAGCCTCGGCGATGTGCTGGGCATGAATCCGACTGCCCTTGAAGGCGAATCACTGCGTGCCTGGTTCGAGTCGGCCATGCAAAGGCAAACCGCAGCCGACTATGCGTATTACCCGTCATATGCCGTCGCCGGG